>Ga0209508_1000153_pt1 | contig 80837 bp, 74 predicted proteins | sample AD_UKC129_MetaG_FD_184427 | JGI IMG/M metagenome (GOLD analysis project Ga0209508, IMG submission 184427) | Active sludge microbial communities of municipal wastewater-treating anaerobic digesters from Canada - AD_UKC129_MetaG (SPAdes) (version 2) | ecosystem: Engineered > Bioreactor > Anaerobic...
ACCTGTCAAGGGCATATCCTCTCCAACCAAACTCTTCTTCCACCGGCCCGCCAAGGAAAAGAATATAGAAAAATGCCGGGATAATAACCCATGGCTGAGACAAAACAGCTATTTCAGGTGCTGGTTCGCCGCTGAGGATTGCTAAAAGGAGTGAGAAGCCTACGATAGCCGGCATCAGTAAAAATATTGGTATAAGCCAAACCTTCCCGAACCTAAAATCCAAACCCCTACCAAGCAACCTTTTTATCCCATCTAAACCTTCACTCATATATGTAAGGATAAAAGCAGCTACTGTAGGGCCAAAAGGTGCAAGATACAATCTTAAATCCCATAGAACCTCAGGCAGCCAAAGCAGCCAAGACCAAGCAAAGGCCATGATAAAGAATAAACACAAATTTCTCTTTTCATTTCCATAGTTCATCTCAATCACCCCCCACCAATCTGCTCCCCCATTGGATTCTATATGTGAATTACCCCCAGGTAAGCAATGGGGGTTTCTCTCTTTTCCTATTGACTTTTACTTCAAGGGGGGGACTTCACTTGGGGAAGTTCACAGCTCCCCCCACATCCTACAGCTTATTAGGTGTGGGCTGTGCTCTGCTGTCTCTTAAGGCAACTTGATGTGGAATATCACCCTTAAGGTTTCCTTAACATTCAAAATATTTAAAGTTATCCAAATGTATCACCCCCCTCGAGTATGTGTGGGGGTTTGACAAGCAAACAGAAAGATAAAAACATTAAAGTGAAATGAGAGGGTATGAGTTTGCAAATCCAACATTTTTTTGTGAAGCATACAAATAACCAAAGAAAGGATCCTCCCAAGAAACCCCCATGGTAAAACATCCCAAAAATTATATAAAATTTAGAAAGCTTCACCAACCTTTTTTTGGCTATTAACCTACAATAGAAAGGACACCCCACACACATAAAACACCTTTTTTCCTATGGGGGCTGAATCCTCGAAAAATAAGGATAAGTTTTTACAAAAAGGTATATAATAGAATGTGTAGACATATTAGCTGTTAGAACCCCCCACACACACAGATATGATATCGAGAGAATTTGTTTGGAGGAAATCCCTTTGAAAATTGGAACATTAACAATATTGATAGTAGGCCTTTTAGCAGTAGTTGCAGCCGCATATCTGCTAACAAAGGAACCTGGCACACCCACATTGTCAAACACAACCCAGAAAACAGAATCCAATGTAACAAGCACAGGAGCCGCCAAACTTGTAGCAACCCAAGAAGGCCCTGAAACAGCACATCCAGGAACAAATGTGACAATAACTTGTGAAATAAAAAACGTGGGATCAGAACCGGCTGAGAATATTATTTTAACTTCTCAAGTTTTTGAAAAAAGGATAGAAAGAATAAACCCTGGAGAAAAAGTGAAATTTAATATTAGCGTGTACATTCCAACCCTAGAGGAAGTTAAGAAAGATTTCGGTCCAAACGCAACCCTTTCAAACCCATTCTACATTGGAGGATACACAGTGATATATCATGACATAAAAGGCGAACATCAAATAACATCCAACCCAATCAACATAAAACTCATCTAAAAAAAAAGAGGACCTTTAACAACCCCATCCACAACTACCAACAGGGAAACTTCCCAGCAACAAAATCCCAGCGCACCCCCCAACATAAAAAGAAAATAGTCAAATCTATGGCCTGAAAAATTCAAAACCTTCTTAAATAATAAAACATGCTTTCCCACAAAAAAATAAGAAGGTTTTTAATATCTCCTGGAAACACTGAAACCCACGATAATCGACAATACTGCGAACACCATTAAAACTAATGGAACTCCCGTTGGCTGCATTGGAACCTCCCATGGACTTGGTGGCTTAGGTGGTCTACCTCCTACTTCTATAGTAACAGAAGCCTTGTTATTACCCATATCAGGATCATATATATCACTTGTCACCGTAGCCACATTAGTAATATTCTTATTAGATGTTACGACCCTTGCTATGATACTAAGAGTTGCAATCGAACCCTTTGATAAGTTCCCAATAATCCAAACTCCAGATACCGGATCATAACTTGGACTGCTCGCACTCACAAATTGTAAGCCGGCCGGTAACAAGTCAGTAACCCTAACATTCACTGCAGTATCAGGTCCAAAGTTTATAACCCCTATAATAAACCTTACAGTATCCTCATATCTTACCTTCGTTGCATTCACAACCTTAATGATCGCAAGATCAGCCGCTGGAGGCACATTAAATGTAATATTAGCCCTAGTGTTATTCAACTCAGGATCATAGATACTGCTTGACACATTAGCCATATTATCTATCGTCTCATTAGACCCAATAACCCTAGTTATGATCTCAAGCGTCGCCAAATCACCAACTGAAAGATATCCAACACTCCACAGACCAACAACCGGATCATAAGTTCCATGCGATGCTATGGCACTTAAAAATTCTAAACCACTAGGCAACTCATCAGTCACCAACACACCTACAGCAGGATCCGGCCCAGCATTCCTAACCACTAAAGTAAACTTAACAATATCCCAATAATTGATACTCGTCTGGTTAGCAGCTTTAGTGATGGCAAGATCTGCTGCAGGAGGCACAAGTATCGTCACATTATCTCTATTGTTGCTCATGTCTGGATCGTATATGTCGCTTGAAACATTCGCCACATTAATTATGCTGGTGTTGCTTGCCACAACCTTGGCTATGATATCCAAGGTTGCCACAGTACCGTTTGCTAGGCTTCCAATGGTCCAGATGCCAGTAGTTTCATTGTAGCTTCCCTGTGAAGCGTTTGCACTCAAGAATTGTAATCCGGCTGGTAACAAGTCAGTTACCCTAACATTCACTCCAGTATCTGGTCCATTGTTTGTAACAGTTAAGGTGAATTTGACAGTGTCCAGGTAATTAACCACTGTCTGGTTAGCAACTTTAGTGATGGCAAGGTCTGCTGCTGGTGGCACAGTGATAGTCGCATTAGCTCTGTTGTTGCTCATGTCTGGGTCGTATATGTCGCTTGAAACATTCGCCACATTAATTATGCTGGTGTTGCTTGCCACAACCTTGGCTATGATATCCAAGGTTGCCACAGTACCGTTTGCTAGGCTTCCAATGGTCCAGATGCCAGTAGTTTCATTGTAGCTTCCCTGTGAAGCGTTTGCACTCAAGAATTGTAATCCGGCTGGTAACAAGTCAGTTACCCTAACATTCACTCCAGTATCTGGTCCATTGTTTGTAACAGTTAAGGTGAATTTGACAGTGTCCAGGTAATTAACCACTGTCTGGTTAGCAACTTTAGTGATGGCAAGGTCTGCTGCCGGTGGCACAAGTATTGTGGCGTTTGCTTTGTTGTTTGTGGTGTTAGTGTCTGTTATGTTGGCTGTGACGTTTGCATAGTTTATTATTGTGCCTGTTGTGTTGATTTTGACTGTTATGTTTAGTGTGGCTGTTTCGAGTGGGTCTAGGGTTCCGATGAACCATATGCCCTGGTCTTGGTCGTATATTCCCTTTGATTTTGTGTTGTTTATGTAGATGACTGTGTTTGGTAATGGGTCTTCTACTATAACATAGTTTGCGGTGTCTGGTCCGTTATTTTTAACTTGTATAGTGTAGGTTATGATTTCAAGGTAGTTTGGTGATGTTTTGCTTGGGATTTTTTGGATTTCGAGGTCTGTTCCGAGTATGTGTATGGTTGCGTTTGTTGTTCCATTGTAGAGTCTTTCTTGGCTTATTTCACCGGGTAGTGAGGTGTAGGTTATGTTTACTGTGTTTGTAAGGTTTTTTGCTGCGAGTGATGGGTCGTTGTCTATTGTGGTTGTGAATATGATGGTTGCTTCCTCTCCGAGTTGCAGGATGGGACCTTTGTATATTATTTTGTTTGGTTGTATTGTGATGTTCCATCCTGGTGGGATTGAGATTGTTTCTTTGTAGTTCATGCCGGTTGGTAGGATGTCTTCTATTGTTATGTCGTAGGCGTTTGATGTGCTTGTTGTGTTATGATTTATTCGTATGGTCCATGTGCATGTGTCTCCTGGGTTTAGGTTTGTTGTCCCGTTTTTTTGGATATTTAGCATTGGTTCTATTATTTTTATTGAGGCTGAGGCTGGTGGGCTTGTTATGTTGTGTGTGCCGTTGTAGTATGTTATGGTGGCGTTGTTTGTGAGTATTTTGTTGTTAATGTTTTCTGGGATGTTTAGTACTGTGATGTTGTATAGTATTGTGATGGTTCCTGGTGCTGTTGCGTTGACTTCTCCGAAGTTTATGGTCCATTTGTTTCCTGTTTGGATTGGTGTTGGGGTTGGATATTGGACTTGGATGTTTGGGTCTATGTTGTATGTGAAGTTTGATGGTTCTAGGCCTGTGGGTATCATATCGTTAACTGTTAGATTTTCTGTACGGCCTATTGGGATGCTTATGGTTATTTTTTGGGTTGATGTGTTTCCTATGGGGCTTTCTTTGAGGTTTGAATTGTCTATGAATGTTTTTGTTATTGTTGGGGCTGTTACTTGTAGTGTTATGGTTGAATTACCTCTTAGGTTGTTTATTCCACCGTCACCGGTTCTTTCGCCTGTTCCTGTTCCTGGATCGCCTGGAGTTGTATTATTGGTGCCATGGGGTCCTGGGAGGCTTGTACCCCTAGTTTCCATTGTATTTTGTATGGTTGAGGAGAATATGGCGTCTTTTCGGAGGTCTGCTGTGAATGTTATGTTCACGTTTTGTCCTTGTAGTAGACGGTCAATATATGCTGTGAGATTATTGCCTGTGATGTTGTAGGTTACATTTATCGTGGTGTTGCTTTTTGTTATTGTGATGTCTCTTATGTTTTCAAACCAGGGGTTTATGTTGTCAGTTATGTTTAGATCATATATTGGTGCTATGTTTGTTCCTGGGCTGTTTTGTATTGTTAGTGTGAATTTCACTGGACTTCCTGGTGTTATTGTTGTCTGGTTACTTGTTTTGTTAACATAAAGTGCGGGTAGTCTTACTGTGAGGTTTGGGGCTGATGAGGATGTGTTAAGGTTAGTGCCAGCATCATTTTTATAATCTAGGTATGCTGTGTTGGGTATTGTCCTTCCGGCTGTGTTGTTACCATTATTTTCCACCACAACTTGTATTAGGAGTCTTATTGTCTCATTTGATCCTTGTGGGTTGTTGTTTGTGATATTTCCGAGGTAGAATCTTAGGGGGTTTAGGGTGGTTTCATTTATGCTCTCAAAATTGTTTATGCCTGAGAGTGTGAAGTTAAAGTTGTCTGCGGTTATATTTCCACTGCTTCTGCTTATGAGTGACCTGCCTGGTATATATTCAATGTATCTTGTGTCTATGGGATCTCTTATTGTTACTTCTGCTGTCACACCAGCTGGTATCGTTATATCAATCCTATAGGTTACAACTTCGCCTATGAATACATTGTTACCTGTTGAATCTGGCTCTGATGTTGCATTAACAGTTTTTGATATGCTGGGGGCTAGGGTTCTTAATGTGGTTGTGGCTGAAGTATTATAGATTCTGTTGTCGGTTCGTGGAACTGTTGAAGAATCTAGGGAATCATATGTTGCGTTAACCCGGTTGGGGAATGTTGAATTAGATTTAACATTATCATTTATTGTTACATTAAATTCGAAGATGAGATTTTGGCCTGGGTTTATGGTACCTCCAATGTATTCAACTGTGCCATTGGCTGGATTGTAATTGTAACTGAAAGCTGGTGGTGTGGTAACATTTGTTACTGTTGCGAGGTTGAAGGCTGTTGAATTCAGCACATCCCATAAATAGACATTGTATGCTGGTGAAAGACCATTATTGGTAACATTGAATCTTATAGTGACGGTCTGCCGCCCCCTGGCAGGGTTAGGTGTTATGGTCTTTGTAATGTTAAGTATCGGTTGGAGTATGTTAAAATTATAATTGGTGGTTATGGGATTTCCTGGGTTAGCATACCAGTTAAGGTTTACAATGTTGGTTTTCCCTATTATTGGCTGATGTGGATTTGAACTATTGTTCTCAACGGTTGCATTAATATTTAGCCTGAAGGAGTCTGTGCTATTATCATTGTCTGGGTATACTATTGTGGTTCCATTAAAGAGGAATGTGATGTTATTCCCGTTTATGGTTACAGTAGGGGTTGGGAGAGTGCCATTAAATCCTGTGGTGTTGAGCTCATATGAATTATATTTAAGGCCGGTTGGTAATGTTTCAATTATTGTGAGGTTGTTTGTTTCACCTTCTGGTAGTGTTATGGTGATCTGGAATGTTCCCTGTTCTCCGATGGTAAGGTTATTGCCAGATGTCCCGGGGTCTGTGCTTGATATCAGCTCCTTTTTCATGGTTGGATCTGCTATGGTTACAGTTGCATTATCCTCATATAATGATTGGTCAGCGACAAAATTCGGCCCAGTTGGGGTTGATGCATAATATGTGATCAGGCCAGTGTTATTTATAACTTCTCTTGGGTTCACATTATCAGCGAGTTTAGCTGTGAAGGTTACTATTATGGTATCATTTCCACTTGGGGTTTCATCTGTTTGTGGTATCATTTCAATGTTTATCCCTGTGGTGAAAAGATCTCCTGTGTATGTTACTGGGTTTCCGTTTCCGTCTGTTACATTGATGAGCTGGGGATTTATTAATTTTGCTGTTAGGTTATCTTTGATGGTTACATTATAGGCGTTCCAGTGGCCTATATTTTCTATTATTATCTTGTAGGTTATTGTGTCCCCTGCATCTGCACCTATAAGATCCCCGTTTTCTATGGTACCTGAGCCTGTGGTGCTGTTAACATTTTTGGTGATTGTGAGTTTCGGTTCTTGGGTTATAACCTGTTGTATTTTATTATCTGTGAATGATTCGAGGGGACTGTTATAGTATGTGATTTGCATTTGATTTGTAAGGTATAATTCATCAGCGAATGGTTCGTCTGTGGCTGTTACAGTGAATAGTATATGTGCTGTTCTCTCTTGCTGGTCTGTACTATTTATGGGTCCGTATTTGAAGATTAGCATGTTATTTGTGGCGTTTACTTCGAGTTCTGGTGGGCTGCCAAGATAGGCTGTTAGATTATCATCTAATGCTATACTCCATTGCCCTGGACTTGGCATGTTACTTTGCCCTGCATAACTGGTTATCTGATCTGCCTTGAAGAATGGTATTGGGAGGAAGTCTGTTATTGTCAGGTTGCAAATATTTGTTGTGGGTATCATAATCCATAATGAGAATGTTACATTGTCTCCGGGTCTTACCTTGGGTGGGTTGATGTTTGTGTTTCCATTTATGGCGTATATTCTTTTTTCAGGTGTTGGGGCGTTTATGGTGACTGTTGTGCCGCTGGGATCTGATACTGTGTTGTTGTTATGTGAAAGTTTGGCATTAACTTGAACATTATTAGATGTTGAATCCCTGGATTTGAGGTTTGGGAATCCGCTTGGATAATGCGCAGGGTTTTCATAGGCGATATCAATTGTTGTCCTGAATGTTATCGTACCTGTTGTAGGTCCCCTGTTTTCGCTTCTGTTCTCATATAATCCTCCTGTAAGCATCTCATCCAAGCCAATGTCTTTTAATTGCCCGGAAACATTGAATGTTATGGTCCATTCTCCGGTTGCATTATTATGGGTTACATTATAATTTTCTGGGTTGAATGGTGTGCTTGTAGTGTTCCCAGCCTCTGTAATGTTAAGTATTGGTGTGAAGGTTTCGAGGAATGATTGTCCATCACCAACAACATCTGTTATTATCACATCTTTTATTTGGAAGTAATCTGATAATTGGAAATTTAAAGTGTATTCTAGGGTGTCTGTTGGCCTAGTGTATCCTCCATTTATATCTTTTACTGTTTTTTGTATTGCCAGTGATTTGAGGTATACTGTATAACTTGAATTTGAACTTACCGTGGTGTTATTGTATGTTCCTGTTCCTGTTACGTTGTTGGTTGCGTTGACTGGGGCTCCCGTGTCAGGATCTAGGACCGGGTTTGTTGTGTTGTCGAATTCTGGGGCGTAAACCCTATATTTTATGTTTTTGTCAACGCCTATCACCCCAGTTATTGAGGGGAATTCTATTGTTATGTTTCCACCAGGGATTGTTGTGGATGGTATGTTAATGACTTGTCCACCTGCAGTGTCAAGCAATTCTATAAATTGTATGTTACCTGGAAGATAATCTGTTATTGTTAAATTTTCTATTGTGGCGCCATCTGCCACGTCCACTTCTATCATGTAATCAAATGGATAGTTTGGACCTGTTGCAGTTTCATCTTCATGTAAAATAGCATCTTTATTGACTTTTATTATTGTAGGTATGATGGTGGCGTTTTTAGCTTCCCCATAGATTGGAGGGTCAACTGTTGGATTGTCAATGGGGTCGTTACCAAATCTGAATATTGGCCTTGCTGTTACATTAAGTGGCAAGCCTATGGTTGCGTTTAGAGCCATTTTCAAGTTTGTTATTATCTCTGCTGGGGGTTGTTCAGGGACGAAACTGCCAAATGGGTATTCTAGGACAAAGAGACTATAACCTGGAGGTCCTGTTGTAATGTTTCTTGTGAGCGGATCTAGGAGTTCACCAGAAACTGGGAATATACCAACATTCACATATTCTACTGGAAATCCTAGATAGCTTGCATTAAGAAAGCTTAGTTCAGGGGGTAATATGAGTTCTACTATGGGCCCGAAACCAGGGGTTGTGGCATTATTGTCAAAAATTAATGATAACTGGAAATTTTCATTTATAAAAGCTTCTGAGGGGGCTGTGATCGTTATAACGGGTTGGCCGAGAGTTAAGTTAACTTCAAGATGATCTCCCGTGACATTAACAAGTTTAACGCTTTTTAGGTGGCCTGTTTTCGTTGCTTCAATTTTAAGTGTTGTTAAATTGCTTGAAAACAAGAGTTGATATCTTCCATTATCATCCGTGAGATTTGATGCGATTTCATTATCATCAACCGACTTTACAGTTACATTAACACCCTCAAGACCCTGACTCGGATCATCACACCTTAAAACAGTCCCATTAACCGTCAAATTATCCGCAGCACTTACAGATCCAAGCACCGCGAAAAAACAAAAAAACAATACAAAAACAATAAACACTTTTCTATACATCATCTCAGACCCTCCCAACCCAAATTACTTTCCAGCCCCCTATATAAAGTTTATATTAGAACCTCCAATATTCTGATCACAGCACATGTTGTAAATAATCATTAATATGTTTTTCTGTGATATTCCGTGCTCATTGCATATACTTTTCTGTGATATTCCGTACTTTTATATATACTTTTCTGTGGTATCATCCATAGAATGTTCATTCCCACACACACATATAAAAACACACAATGGGAGCTGCTCCAAAAAAAATGTTATTTTAAACCACCCCCACTTATAGATTGGGGGGCTCCCTCCTTCATAGAGAAAAAATCTATCTCCACCCCCCTAAAGGAGGATCCCCTCTGCAAGCATTCAAGGCCATACTATTAGATTTGAAGAGACAGCATACACTCTCAGGGACATTCTAGCTTTTCTTTGAAATTTTTCAGACGTTTTTCAAGCTCACGATAGGGTATTTTCAAAATAGGACACCACCAGAGGGTATGGTCTGGATTATTATTTTTTTGATATTTTGATTTAATAGGTTAAAAATAATAAAAAGAGAGGATTTTTGATAATTTATGATTTTTTTTGGTTGGCTTGTGGCTATGATGATATTTTGAAGCTTTCTAGTATTTTTTTGAGTGTGGTCTGGTCAGTATTGGGACTCCAATAGTATACTTGGTATCCATGGTTTTCATCTATTTTTATATGTACAATGGTGACATAAGTGTTCCCGGAACTATATTGGATCATGCCAGCGTTATGGCCGGCTACTGTTACATTTTCGTCTGTTTTTATGATTTTTGAGCTTTGGAGGGATGATTTCATTTGTCCAATAAATTCACTTGGTGATCTCACATAACCGGCGCCTGATGCTTTTAATTCCACCACTGCAAACGTTTCTGTGTCATTTCCAAGATATGTTATAGCTTTGGCTGTACCGTATTCTGATGTGGGTATATAAGACTCTAATTCGCTAATAGATAAATTCTTCCAACCTTCGGGGTATACAAATGTTATACCATCCCCAGAAAATGTTTTTTCTCCTGGTGTTTGTGTGCAACCAAATGCGAAAGCCACAACGGCTAATATAAAAATTGGCAAAAACTTTTTCACAAAAAACCTCCACAACTTTTATAGTATTATTGTATAAATTAATACAATATAAAATTATGCAAAGCAAGCAGAAATTTTATTTTTATCAAACCCAAAATCAAAGTTAACCCAAGATTTTTAAAATAAATAAACTAGAAGGGCGCATAAAACATTCCAAAAAATTTCACAATAGTTCTTAGCCTATCTTGTGGAGTTTGCGCCGGCTTTAAGCGTCATTTTTAAGTGTCTCAAGCAAAGCCCTTTCTATGATTTTCTTCAAATCCAGATATTCCTAGAGCTTCATTTAGGAGTAATAATTTTTTCACATATATGCTATGGAGGTTTCTTGCCAATTCATCCCCCCCCTTTTGGCAAAACATATGATAAGGATTAGTGTGTGGGGGGTAATAGTTTGTTTGATTAAGAATGTGCGTCTTGTGAACTACCTCCTCGCTATCGCAAGTATATTCCCTCTTCAACTAGGAGGCTTACTGTTAGCGGTAGAGGTCTCATCTCAGTCAAGTAATCAGGGCTGTAACATCCCCCATCTTCCGCAGTATCATCTTTATAACTATAGGCCTTGTAGAAAACAGATCTCTACACTTGCAGGATATCATATCTACTATGGAGAAAATATAGGGGGGTCTCATGGAGGAAAAATAACAGTTCTTAAAGATTATCTCTGCATTCAAGATGCTGGAACATCTTCATAAGCACAGATATTCAGAAGCATTCCTGATGATGATTTCTAAAAAAAGAGCCTTTTTTTTTATATTTTTTTTGGAGTAACTTTTTTGAATTTTGAATTTTTAGACTTTTTTGATGAAATGAAAGGTTTGCGCAATTCCGTTGGCATTGTAATTACCATTTTTTAATTGATGCTCTCTCTCTGCAGTTTTTTCTGGCGTTTCTGTGGATTACATTCAAAATTGAAAGCTTGCAAGTGTCATCTATCCAAAACTCATGGGCAGATAAAAAAAAACCTAGATATGAAATTTGCACATCAGACACTTGAAACCGCATATTATCACACTTTGTAGACTTTTTTGGCCCCTAAAGTTTTGTAGTGTATTTCTTGTGTTGTGGTTTATTTGAGCCAATTATAAGTTGCTGATTCACCATTCATTGCATTGGATTTTATTTAAACTCTCTTTTTGTGGAAACTTGTAAATTCGACATTTAATGGGGGTTGCATCTCTTATTGAAAGGGTTTCTGGCCCAATCTTATACTATTTTTTTTAGTTTCATTATTAAATTGAATATTGATCTTAGGAATCTTGCGAGGAATCTCTTTTCTCTCCTGGCTAGTATAGTATTTTGTAATTGTTTTGCTATTTTCTTTACATACTTGTCGGGTTGATGGGTTGCATATTTTAAGTATAATGGTATTCCAATGGAGGTTAGAATCAGGCCCCAAAGGATGGATTCTATTGGGCAGTTGACCATGAGGTAAATACAGATGATAGATCCTATAATTGCTTTTGCTGGAATTTTGTCTTTTTTAAGTAGGGGTAATGAAATGCAGGTTATGGTATAACATAAGAGTAGGGTGAATACTGAAATGTTTATAAGTTGTGTGGCGGTTCCGAGTAGGGCTGCTATAAGTGCTGTTATATTTTGGAAGAGCAGGCTTATATGGGGTGTTCTGTGTTTGGGATGTATTGATGCGAATATTCTTGGTAGAAGACCATCGGAGGCCATGGCATATAATATTCTTGCGGTTGAGAGTATACCTGCTTCTTCTGAACCAGATATTGAAAATAGCGCTCCTATAGTCATGAGAACGGCCCCTGAGGATCCTAGTAGCATGTAACCTGCAAGTGCTAGTGGGGCTTTACTAGTTGCAAGCAGTTTTGATGGTACAAGGCCTAGGATTACAAAGTTTGTGATAAGGTAAAAAAACATGATAAATATCATTCCGAGGATTATAGCTTTTGGTATGGTCCTTTTGGGGTCTATGACTTCATCTGATGGTACTGTTACGAGTTCGAAGCCTACGTATGCCCAGAAGACAAGTACAATGGCGCTGCCCAATCCTGTGAATCCATGGGGTGCGAATGGTGTATAATTAGATATTAAGGTTTCAGGTTTTATTAAAAAATAGCTTAAACCTATTAGAGTGAAAATGAAAAGTGGGGCGAGCTTTAAAATAGTTAGGGCGTCATTAACTTTACCAGCCACTTTCACGCCCCTATAATTTATTATGGTTAAAGAAAGTATGAAAACGATCTTAACAAGGGCTTGGACGGCGGGGTTTAATGGTATGAAATGGAGCAAGTACGATACAAATGCAACTGGAAAAACTGCTATGGCCACCCATGATGATACCCACAGAGACCAGCCCACGGTGAATCCTATAAAATCTCCGAAAACTTGCTTTGCATATGCGTAAGGTCCTCCTACCCTGGGTAGTATCGAGGAAGCCTCTGCGAATACAAGTGCTATTATAATCGCCATAACCCCTGCTATAAGCCATGATAGTATAGCTGCGGGTCCGAGGGCTTCTGCACCAACAGCGGCCACTATGTAAATATCTGCGCCGACAATGGTTCCAATTACAAGGCTTACAACATCAAATAGGGTAAGATCTCTTCGAAGTTTCATAGAATAACATTTCTAGCAATAATATTTAATATGAGGTACTATGAGTGGACGCATTCAAGGTTTGGTTAAAAAGAGGGTGGAGGTTATCCATTTATATCCCATGAGAATTAGAAAAATAGATTGGGTGAATATTATGGTATCAACTGAGGAGATGAAAAGAAGATTAGAAGAGAAAAGGAGAAGGGTGGCGGTTGAATCTACCCCTTCAACAGAAAAGGTAGAGGCACCAGCCAAATATTGCCCGAAATGCGGTAGAGAATATGGATCTGATGCCAATTTCTGTGAAGAATGTGGCGCGAAACTCGAGGAAAAACGCATAGAAGAGGAGGAGTTGGCGGCTCCCAGGAAATATGGGGATGTTATTGTTGTAAGTTCGAATTATGTTCCTGGATATCGTGCAGTTAAAACTATAGGCTTCGTTTATGGTCTTACAGTAAGGAGCAGGGGACTTGGAGGCCAAATAGGGGCTGGTTTAAGGTCCATAGTTGGGGGTGAGATCAAAGAGTATGTTACTATGATGGAAAATGCACGTCAAGAGGCTATTGATCGCATGATAGATCATGCAAGGGAACTTGGAGCTAATGCTGTCATAAGCGCACGATTTGATTCTGACTCCATCTCCGATATCATGCAGGAAATCTTAGCTTATGGTACGGCTGTTATAATAGAGAAGGAATGATCACACCCCCGGTTTTGGGAGGTTATAATAGTGGGGGTCGTTGAGAAAATAATCGAAGCTCTTGAGGAAGATGTTAACAGAGAACTGGGCCAACCATACCTACAATCAGGAAATTATAATGTTTATGAGTTTAACGAGGATAATTTTAAACCTCTCAGGGATGTTGAACCGCGCTTAATGGCATTTGTTGACGGGGGAAATAACACAATATTAGAAGCCCCAACATTCTCTCTCCAAATAAACAGGATATACTTCAATCTCTTCAAGGGTAAGGAGCGTCACAGATCATCCTTCCAGATACCCGAAAAGATAGAGTTCTTATCCTATTTTAATGTCTGGGAATCTGAGGATGGACAAATAGGTAAGGTGAGGATATTTCCACTTTCAGAAGAGCATAGAGAATATCTTCCAAGGGAGAAAGATCTTATAGTTACGCTCCCAGGACCCCCAGATTTCTACCAGAGGAGCAGAATGTTTTCTGTGGCCCGCAGATTCGCTGAATGGAGTTTCAGTGCACATATAATAGAGGAGCTTGATGATGGTGACATACTTGTGAAGGATGGTTCACTGCAAACATCATTTGAAGGAGAAAACAAGTACTTGGGCAAAGTAATGAAAGCCGCCTACAAAGGTGGTGTCAACCTTGCAGGTCTTTCAAAAACATCAACATTATCAACAGACACAGGAAATTCACTTATAGCCTCCATTAAAAAATTCGCCGAATATAACAATTATGATAGATGGTGCTATTATCCAATAGCAAAGGAAATGGTAGAGAGTATGGAGCGTCCAGGTTCTATTATAATGGCTGTTAAATTACACGAACTCACGGAGTATATCTTTCGCCTAGACCTCCTGAAAGGAGATGATGACGAGGTCGAGATAGTATCTGCAATAGGAGAAAATACTGTTGATCCCACATTCCCCGGATACCCGTATGGTCTCATAGACGCTGATCTTAACGCTAGAGTACGCATGGACGAAGTGAAAATATATAAGACAAGGATACTCTCCGGATTATCAGAGGATATTCTAGAAGAGTTGAAATCTCATATAAGGGCAATTGACGCCCATGAAAGATTAAACATGATAGCGAATATAACTAGAGATTAAACCCAATTGGAGGGGGTTTCAATCGATCCTATAGGACAGATCATAGGAGGAGAAACTTCAAAGATTTTTATAAGGGAAAAAAGCGGTTCGAGGATAGAACTTGGCGACCTACTAGTTGCAGAAGAAGATGATGGTAATTATAGCATCTTACAAGTAAAGGATTTAGTTTATCATTCGCAGATACCTCAGATCATGAGGGAACTTGCCTCTGGACTGCAACTTGAAGGCCATGGCTCACATATGGAATTTCTCGATGAAAAGCTTAGAAATTATATAATTGCAGAAGCCAAAACCATACTCCAAATACAAGATAATGAACCACAACTGCCCAAGACCTTGCCAAGCTTCTTCAATCGCATAAGACGCATAAAAGACGATGACCTTAATTTTCTAATGGAAGAGAAAATAGAAAACCCACTCTATTTGGGTAATGTGAGAAGCGGCTCCAAGGAACTTAAAACAAGTATACATGTTGACGCCAAAGAAGCGATACCACACCATATCCTCATACCAGCGACAACGGGCAGAGGAAAAAGCAACCTAGTCAAGGTCATGCTCTGGGAGCTCATGGACATAGAAAATATAGGTATGATAGTCCTCGACCCACACGACGAATATTATGGCAGAAACGAAACAGGACTAAAAGATCATCACAACCAGGAAAAGCTTAGATACTATTCTCCAGACACCTCAAACATCCAGGGGGTGGATTCACTCAGGATAAACCTCAAATCCATAAGACCAGAACACTTCGAAGGCATAGTTGATTTTACCGGCGCCCAAAGAGACGCTCTAAAACGCTACCACAACACACACAAAGAAGACTGGATATCAAGCATTATCCAAGAAAAAGAGATCGATGGAGTGGATCCAAGGACAATCGGGGTTATAAAAAGAAAATTCGATAACATACTGGGAATCTACATGAAAAACGATCAAATAAAATCTCGCGGAAACGTATTCAAAACAGATACCGGGGAATCAACCATCAAAGACATCATAGGACACCTAGAAGATGGGAGAATCGTTATAATAGACACTTCAAGACTCACAGGAGAAGCAGAATTATTAGTAGGTAGCATAATCGTCGGCGCAATATTCAACAGATACCAAAAATACAAAGCAAAAGGCACACTAAAAAACAAACCCATAATCGGCATAGTCATAGAAGAAGCTCCAAGAGTCCTAGGCAAAGAAGTCATAGAAAAACAAGGCCACAACATTTACAGTACCATTGCAAGAGAAGGTCGAAAATTCAATATTGGACTCGTGGCCATAACACAACTTGTAAGTTTAATACCTAGAACTATACTTGCAAACATGAACACAAAGATAATCCTAGGAAATGAAATGTCACAAGAAAGGGCCGAGATCATAGCAAGCGCTTCACAGGACCTTTCAGATGATAACAGGACAATAGCAAGTCTTGACAGGGGCGAGGCTATAGTTACGAGTGTATTCACAAAATTCGCAGTACCTATCAAAATACCATTATTTGAAGAGCATGTCCAAGACAAAATAAGAAAAGAAGATGAAAAACCCCCACTTTTATCTCCACAGGACTTGTAGTAGGTGAATTGGAATGTATAGCTTCGCCCATTTGGCAGACTGCCATCTTGGAGCCCATAGACGCTCCGAACTTAAAAAAATAGAACTTGAAGCATTCAAAGAAGCCATAAGAAAATCATTGGATTCTAATGTCGATTTTATCATAATATCCGGAGACCTTTTCCATTCAAACATTCCAAACATTGAAATTGTCAAAGAAACCGCGAAAATACTAAAAAACTTAAAAGAATCCAACATACCTGTATATGTCTGCTATGGGAGTCATGATTACAGTCCCACCAGGACCTCGATGATAGACGTCCTTGAAAGCGCAGGTTTGCTAAAAAAAGTCGACAAAATCTATCTGGAAAATGATAAGTGCCGGTTGGATTTCACAGAAGATCCTGGGACTGGGGCGAAGCTTACAGGTATATCGGCCCGTAGAATGAGCATGGAGATAGATCAGTTCAAATGTCTTGACAAGGACCCATTAGAGGCAGAGGCAGGGTTTAAGGTATTTATTTTTCATAGTGCCATCACAGAACTTAAACCAGCATATCTATCAGAGATGGAATCCATCCCATTAAGTCTTTTCCCCAGGGGCTTTGATTATTATGCAGGGGGCCACTTACATGAGAGGATAGAAAAATGTGAGGGAGATTATGGGATGATAGTTTATCCGGGGCCATTGTTTGGATCATATGCTACTGATCTTGAAGCTAATGCTAAGGGTAGGAGGCGGGGTTTTTATATTGTTGAGTTTGATGATACTATCCGGGATGCTAGTTTTGTGCCTTTGGATCTTGTGGATTATTCCTATTTTGAGTATGATGTTACAGGTGAAAGTTCCCAGGATGCTATGGATAATATAGTTTCTAAGCTTAGGGATTGTGATGTTGAGGGCAGGCTTGTTATGGTGAAGGTCAAGGGTGAGCTTTCTTCGGGTAAAACAGCTGATATAGACCCTCTGTTGATAAGGGGTTTGCTTATGGATATGGGGGCTTTGGATGTTAATTTAAACCGTCATGGTCTCAGGTTACGTGAAAGGCAGAGGATAAGGGTTAAGGTGGAGGATGTTCCACAGGTTGAAAGGAGTCTTTTTAGGGAGAATAGGGAGAATTTGGATGTTCTCAGGGATTGTGATGTTGATGTTGCCATGGAACTTTTGGCTACTCTTAGGGTTGATATTAAGGCTAATGAGCGTAGGGTAGATTATGAGGATGGGATGTTTCGTGATGCTCTCAGGGTATTGTCACTTGACAAGTTTTTGGGTGATCTTTTATGATCATCAAATCCTTGGAACTTAAGAATATTAGAAGTTATAGGGAGGCGAGGATAGACTTTTCTAGTGGTGTTACATTGTTTAAGGGTGATATAGGTTCTGGTAAGACAACTATACTGTTGGCGATTGAGTTCGCGCTTTTTGGTCTTGGTGGTCAGCGTGGAGCTGGTTTACTTCGGCTTGGTTCGAATATGGGTTATGTTTCTCTCACGTTCGAGGTGGATGGTAAAACTTATACCAGTTACAGGAGTCTTAGAAGGAGTGATAGTGGTATAAGTCAGGGCGAATGTTATATTAGGACGGAGAATGGTAGGGTGAATTTGAGGCCGACTGAAATGAAGGATATGATACTCGGGCTGTTGGATTATAATGAGCCTTTGAATCCGCGTGCAAAAAGCCATATATATAGGTATGCTGTTTTCACTCCGCAAGAGGAGATGAAGAATATAATAAATATGAATCCTGAAGATCGGCTTAAGACCATCCGAAAGGCCTTGAAACTAGAGGATTATAAGATAGCGTCTATGAACGCGAATATGGTGGCAAATCGGGTTGATAGAAGGGCTGATGAACTCAAAGGGAGGATACATGACCTCCAAAGACTAAAGGATGAAAGAGAGGATAAAAAGGTTGAAAGAGACCGGCACAAAATTTTAATGGAAAAAATAGAAAATAAGAGAAAAAAACTAGAATCAGAGAGCAAAATCATAGAAGAAAATCTCAGAAGACTTGAAATGGAATATGAGAAGATTAAAGGCGCTGAAAACAGAAAAAAAAGTCTTATGGAGAAAATTGAGATCATAAATGAGCAGATAGAAGAAGCAGAGAGAAAAAACAAGAAAATAAGAGAAGAATACAAGAGACACATCTTGGAAAAGGACGAAAAGGAAAAAGAAAAATTCGAACGAGAAAAAACTTTGGAAAAAATAGAAGCGGCCTTGGGCGAAACAAAAAAAGAAATAGAGACCATACAAGAGGACTATGAAAATATATTATTAGAAAAAAATCAACTAGAAAACCTGGAAAATCAGATGGAAGAGAACATGGAAAGACTCCAAGAAATCCAAAGAGATAACGAGAAAATCCAAAGAGAACAATCCAAACTCTTCAAAGAAATAAAAAGTCTAGAAAAGATTAAAAAACCATCAGCTAAAAGTTTAAATGAAATCGAAGAATTCATAGAAGAATATGAGGCGAAAATAGGGATAATAGAAGAAAACATAGGAGAGGTTAACGCTAAGATAAATGATTACTCATCAATCAAAGAAGAAAAAACCTGCCCAACCTGCGGAGCCCCAGTAGACCCATCCAAAATCAAAAAGAAACTCAAAAAAAAGCAAAACCAAAAAAAAGAACTTGAAAAAATGAAAAAAGATTACAAAACAAAGATAGAAGAAAACAAGAAACTCAAAGAAAAAATAAGAGAATATAAAAACACAAAAAGAGAGCTAGAAACCCTCAAAGAAAAACTAGAAGATAGGGAGAAAACCCACCAAAAAAACAACAAGACAATAAAAAAGATCCAAGAAAAAACAAAAGAGATAGAAGAGACCATAAAAGACCTGAAAGAGAAAATAAAAGCAAAATCGAAAATACAAGATGAGATGATGCGGCTTAAAACAAAAAAAAGGGAGTTAGAGGGTGAAAAGGACAAATTAAAAGAAAAAATAGCCAACATAAAAGCCTCGATACGCTCACACAAGGAAATGATCAAAAAACTAAAACCAACAGAAAACATGGAATACCAAGAAAACAAAAAAACCATAAAAGAAAAAACAAGCCAAATAGAATCCGCCAAGGAAGAAATCAGAAAACTAGACCAAATACTAGGAAAAAAAGATGAAATAAAAGAAAAAAGAGACCAGACAAAAAACAAACTAGACAACATCCTAGAAAAGATAAGAAAACATAAAAGTGAACTTGAAATAAACCGCAAACTAATTGAAAGAATAGAAAAAGAAATCAAAGAATTGGAAAAACGGATAAAAGAAAAAGAAAGGATAAAAAAATTCACAAAAAAACTAAAAGAATACGTCAAATGGCTCAAAGAATACTTCATACCAACACTACACGACATCGAAACGCACGTAATGATACAAATAAACCAAGAATTCAACACACACTTCCAGGACTGGTTCCAAAAACTCGTAGAAGACAACGAAAAAACAGTAAGAATAGACGAAAACTTCACACCAATCATAGAACAAGAAGGCTACGAACAAGACATAGAATACCTAAGCGGAGGAGAAAAAACAAGCGTAGCACTAGCATACAGACTAGCACTAAACACCATCATACAAAGATTCTCCACAATAAAATCAGACATACTCATACTAGACGAGCCAACAGACGGATTCAGCAAAGAACAACTCCTAAAACTCAGAGAAATATTAGACGAAGTTGAATGCTCACAAATAATAATAGTATCCCACGAAGAAGAACTAGAAAACCTCGCAGACCACACATTCACAGTAGAAAAAAATGGCGGAATCTCAACAATCCAAACCGGATAAAATTTTAGGATTCCCCCCAACCATTCCTGGTGTTCACAATGAAAATAGCAGTGATAGGATTAGGCGTTGAAGGCAAAAAAGCCATAAAATCCCTTAAAAAACGCGGACACAAGATATACGCCAGCGACACCAACCCCAACATAGACCTAAAGGACATAGAAGACATTGAAATAGACCTAGGCCGCCATGACATGAAAAAAATAAGAGCATGCGACGCTGTCATGCTAAGTCCAAGCCTCTACAACACACCAATCAAAGAAAAAGTAAAAGACAAACTATTCTATAACATCATAGAAGACTACAAAAAACCATATACCATAGGCATCACAGGAACCAATGGCAAAACCACAACAGCTCTAATGCTAGCAAAAATACTCAAAAACTGGGATAAAAATGTCCTAGTAGGAGGTAACGCCGGCGGAGGATTCCAAGGCTACACAGAACTCATACTACAAGCAACAGAAAACAAATACGACATCATAATCGTTGAAATATGCGACATGACACTAGAATTCGCCAACCAATGCTTCAACTTTGACCTAATAATCCTAACCAATATAGGCAGAGACCATATGAACCATCACAAAACAATCAAAAACTACAAAAAAAGCCTTGAAAAATTCATAAAAAATAGAAAGGTTTTAATCAACCAAGAAGATCCCCTATCACTCCAACTAAAAACACCCCAAAAAATACTATACGGGCCATACAACGGCAAACTGAAATTATTCGGGAAATTTAACATGTTAAATGCGGGAGCCGCTGCAAAAGCAGCCAGGATACTAGGAACGCCAAAACACATAATAGACTCTGCCCTAAAAGATTTTAAGCCGCCGAGGGGGCGTGTACAAAAATATAAATTCGACAATACCCATATAATCATAGGAAAAACTGATAATCCCTCGGCCATGAAAAGCATGCTAAAAGAAACTGATTTTGAAATCATATTCCTGGGAACACCAAGAAAAAATGAAAAATGGAGATTCGAAACAATACAAGAAATAGCCAAAAAACCCCCAAAGATCCTCATACTATTCCCAGGCCTTGAAGACACAACAGATATAGCCCTAAAACATGCAAAAAAACTACCATCAAAAATACTCATAGCAAAAGATACAGAGGAAATCCTAAGATTGCTAGAAAAATTTATTGGAGAGTATCATAGGATACTTATAGGTGGTAACGGACAGGATAAGATCATAGAAATCCAAGATAAAATAGAAGGGTGGGGACAATGAAAAGAATTCTAGTTGTTGGAGCAGGGAACGCAGGAAGACCAGCCGCAAAACTATTACACTATCTTGGCAATGAAGTCCTAGTCACAGAAATTAAAAGGTTCCAGGAACTACCTTCAAAGGCTAAAGAAAGGATAAAAAAGATGCAACAGATGGGTGTGAAATTCAAGTTTGGGGGACACCACCTAAAAGATGTATTATGGGCAGATTCCATTTTTTTATCGCCAAACGTCCCAGAAGATTCAATAATATACAAGTTAATAAGAAAAGCGGGTGAGAAGGAACGTATAACACCTTCAATGATTGGGGGGATGCTCAACTCTTTTATTAAAATTCCAATGATTGGAGTGGCGGGTACCGATGGTAAAACAACAACCACAAACATGATAAAACATATCCTAGAAGGAAAATATCCGACAATATCGTTCTCCTCACTACAAGATTCCCTTGTAATTGAAGGCCTAGTGGACCTACTAATAGAAAAAAAACTAGGTGTGGGCGAATTCGCAGTCTTTGAACTGCCACATGGAACCATAAGGATGACGCAAGGCCTTGAATTATGTGCCGGTGTCATAACAACCTTGACCCCAGACCACCTTGATGAATTCAAAGACTATGATGATTATATACGACGCAACTTCTTAATCAAAGACTTGATCAATGAAAAGGGGATACTCATAGTTAATGGGGACGATCCCATAATAAACAACTTCTTAGATGGGCTTGAATCAGAGCATATCGTCTATAGTTTAGGCAAGAAAAGACAAATAGAATTCGAAGAAAAAAAATACACTACAAGGTTTCTGCATGCCGATGTTAGAGCCGAAGACATTAAATTGGATGGTCTTAGGGGATCCGAGTTCACCCTAAAAACTGAGAGCATACCCACACTAATCTGTGAAAAATGTGAGGGTATACAGTGCACATGCAAAGACTTTAAACGAATCTATATAGGACCCTTTAGGGAGAAGATTAAACTCAGCGTTCCAGGGATATTCAATGTGGAAAATGCTCTTGCAGCAATTACAATGGGACTCATACTAGGCTTCGACATAAACTATCTAAAAGAACAGATAAACAAATTTAGGGGTGTAAGGGGGCGTTTCGAGGTCATAGATGAAATCGATAATGTGAAAGTTTATATGGACGCTGCTCACAACCCAGAGAGCATGGAAAAACTCTTCGAGGGCCTTGAATTTAATGGGAGGCTTATAATAAGCCTTGACAACCCCGACACTTTAACGGTTCGGGATAAATTTAAGATTGGCAGAACACTTGCCAAGGCGGCTGACTTGCTCATTGTAAGCGCGAAAAACGAAACAATAGAAGAAATAGACTGGAAAGCTGCAGAAGAAGTTGCAAGGGGGGCTGAAGCCACAGAAACGATAATAACTGGAAGCGTATATGAATCTATCAAAACAGGCCTATACAATGCAAAAAAAGGAGATACAATAATACATATGGGGCCGGGTGTCGTTAACGCTTACAAAAACGTTAAAAGAGACATTAAAAGGGCGATAAAAGAATACAAGGAGAACCTACAATGGAGAACATAGTGGTGCTTGGCGGATGCGGGACAGTAGGAAGTTTAATGGCCAGGATACTTGCAAAGAAAGCTAATGTAACAGTATCAGACACCCGAAATGAAACACCTCTTCGCAAGGTTTTTGAGGCGGAGGGGATTAAATTGGATCTTGGAGGCCATAACAGAAAACTTATAGAAGATACTGATATTATAGCAGTAGCACCAAGCTTATTAGGGAATGAGAAAATCCTGAGACTCATAAAAGGTAAAAAGATCATGACAGTTGAAGACATAATTTCATCCTTTAAGGTTAAAAAGCCTGTTGTGGGCGTCACAGGAACCAATGGTAAAACCACAACAACGAACATCCTAAAAAACATCCTAAAAATTGCAGGATGCAAGGTCCCTGAACATTATCTTAACATCCAAGGAAACACAGAATTTATACCAGCTTTACAAGCCAGACTAGAAGGTGACATAGCAGTAGTCGAAATAGGAACCTTCGGAAAGATAGGGGAGATAAAAAGGGCAGCTATCGACAGCAATGTTAAGATAGCTGTCATAACAAATGTTTCGAGGGATCATCTGCCACCCGAGGGTTTCCCAGTTTATATAGAATGTAAAAGGGAAATTCTAGATGTTGCCCAACACATTATATTAAATGCAGATGACCCCATCCTTGCAAGTTTCGCCAAAGATTTCCCAAGGGAAAAGATAACATTTTATGGTATAGAAAATCTCGAATCCCATTTTGAAGTGTTCCCAGAGGATAGGGAATGTCCATATTGCCACAGACTACTAAAATACAAGAAAAGGTTTCTCGGACACCTTGGAGACTACCATTGTATATGCGGCTACAAAAAGCCGAAATTAGATATCAAAGCCGCCAATGTGAAAGAGAACAGTTTCACATTAAAGCTAGGATCGAAAGAGGCGAATATAAAACTTAATACTAGAGGATTATTCAATGTGTATAATAGTCTTGCAGCAGCAGCAGCAGCCACAATACTAGGCATAGACTCTGAGTATATCATTAGGGGCATAGAATCATTCCAGGGCATTGAAGGAAGATATGAGTTAATAAGAGAAAAGCCGAGGATAATTATAGACTATGCCCACAACCCTGCTGGCGTCAAGGCAATATTGCAACTTGTAAAAAAGGATACAAAGGGTAAACTCATCATAATAAACACGATATCTTCTGAGAGTGGGATAGAAGGCGACAGGGAAATAGCAAGTATACTCTCAAATGCAGATATCATAATACCAGCATCATATCATGCAAGGAAAGCATCAAATCATATAAAATCAAAGACCATACATATAAAATCAAGCAAGAAAAAAATAAAACATGGAACCCTGGGAGCCAGCAAAATACAAGTAAAAGAAGCCATCCAAAAAGGCCTAGAATACGTTGATAAAGATGACACGCTCCTAATAATAGGAGAAGGAGGCTACAAATATGCTAGGGAAATACTTAAAGAATCCTAAGATAATAATCTTGCTAGTAATATTAGTGATACTTATAATGGCTCCCATAGACTATTATATTGCAGCTAACACACCCCCGCAAAATCCAGAGGAGATAAACAGCATACCCTTAGGAAGCACTGTAGTGACTGGAATGCAAGTAGTAGACCCCACCAAGGTAAGAAAAGAACCCCTGCTCATACACCCAGACTATCTCATCGAAAACATCCAAGAAGAGCAGATAGGCCCTGTAATTTACAGCTTTTTCACAGGAACCATAATGACACCAATCAAAAATGTGACAGAGGGCGTTGAAGCAGATGGAAAAGCCCGAAAATTTGAAGGTCCTGGGATGCTAACAAAAAAAGGATATAAACTAGTTGTACAACCCCCAGCAAACTTCATATGGGCATACAAGACACCCTACACATATGCCGCTAAGACAAAGGACGGCATCGCAATCATAGAAGATAACAAGACAATAAAAATACTATCACCAGAAGAAATAAACAATAACACAATACCATCAGAGTATGTTAACGCAACAAAACTCAAAGAATGGTACAAAGAAGCAAAAATCGGAGAAAAGATACCAATAGACTTCTCACTTTCCAATTTCAGCGACGGCAGACTAGAAGTACCACCCAGGGATATAGTGAAGTTCTTCGGCGAAAAAACAAAAAAATACATGCAAGAATACCCATCAGGCGCTCCAATCATGGCCTACATGCACAAATACAAGGTGGAAGAGGTTGCAACAGCCACAAGCCAACTCGAATCCTTCCCACAATATGATGATATAAGTAGAGAATACAATGCAAGGGAATTTGCAAAGGCTTGGAATGGTACAATAGTACCACCAGGGACAAGTTCGTCAGGAAAAGAGACTGTGCAATTCACATCATCAAGGGATCCGAAGGCTCCGGGAGGTTATGCTTCTCATGGTACATGTCCATCAGCAAGGGCTCTTAGGGATGCTGTGGCAGGAGCTGGGCTGCCAACACCCACAGGTATAACCTGGGGATATTTCGCCTTAAAGTATGGTTTCGACCCGGTAATAGATGTTAAAGTATACAATGATGGTGACTATCCTATAATGATAATCATGTGGACTGAAGGTTCAGGACCTAGCATGACAATATATGCTAAGGTTCTTAGATTAGTACCGGCGTGAAAATATGATGGTTTCAGGGATTATAACAGCAGCAGGCAAAGGGGAAAGGATGAAAGTTGACATGGAACGGAGGGGTTTTAGACCAGTCCATAAGCTTTTGCTTAGATTAAATGATGATACAGTCATTGAAAAAACCATAAGTAATGTTCTTGAAGCCGGTGTGGATGAATGTATTGTCGTTTTAGGCTATCAAAAGGATGAAATAATCCCAATAGTCTCAAAGATGGATGTTAGGATTGTGGAAAATCCAAATGATAATCTTCCATTAACGAGTTCGCTTTTAAATGGCGTGAAAAATGCTAAAGGTAGTGTTTGTCTTTGCGTTGCGGGAGACCAGCCCACAATAACCCCAAAAACCTATAAAAAAATCATGAAAACTCTAAAAGGTGATGGTAGTATTTCTATAATGGGTAGGGGCAAATTCGGGCGCCTGGATAATGCAAAAGGCCTTGGAATGCCATTCGCAGCCCACAAAAAACTACTATTAAACTATCTACCATCACACAAGGGCAATGTTAATCCACTACTTTGGAAAATGCTAAAAGATGGTGTAAGCCTATATGCTATAGAAACAGAAGATGAAATAGAATTAGTTAACCTGAATACTTATGATGATTATTTGAAGATAAAATTTGGGAACTAGAATTTTTTACCTTCTAGTTCCTCTTCAAGCAGATCTACTCGGTCTTGTAATTCTTCAACGATTTTGGCCAACTTTTCCATTGAAAGCAGTACATCATAGACCCAACAGGCTATAATCTCGTCCTTAGCCTCGCTTCTATACTTTTTTATCTTCTCGGCCAAGTCACGTGCTTCATCTAATACTTCAGTTATTTCGGCCACCGTCTATTTTCCCCCTTTATGCCATTTCTTCTAGTGCTTCTATTATGCAGTCTATGTTTTCGGCTGTTAAACCTACTATGAGTTCGTTTTCTTTTATGTCAGAGTATTGTCTTGATCCGCTGCAGGCTAGTGTTATGTTGGCTTCGCCTCTCATGTATGGTCCTGCCACTGCATCTGCACAGATTGATTGTATACCTGCAAAGTCTCCTTTGACTCTACCACCCTTGGTATAGACTAGGGCTTGGACTATTCTTAGGGCTTGGGCTGGGTTACAGACCACTATTATAATATCTGGGTCGAATTCTATTTTTTCTAGTGGCGCGTACACTACAGCATAGAATTTTAGGTCTATTTTTGGGATTAGGTCTAGGGTTCTTTTGGCGGCTGGGAAACTTGAAAATCGGCCCAGTTCATAGTAGAATTCTCCGGTTTTAACCTTTTCTGGTATTTCATCGGCTCCGATGGCACCGGCTCCGCCTTTACATTCCTGATCTTCTGCAAGCGCATAGAATATCTCGCCTCTACTAGCCCTCATCACCATTTCACAATGCCTAGCCGGCCCACTTATCCTTTCAACGCCTTCTGGCAAGTCATATTCGCGGAGTACGAGTTTAACAGCCACGGGAGACCTTTCAAGTCCCAGTTTCTCTTTCATCTTTTTTGAGATGTTCTTATATTCTGTTTTCATATCATAACCCCCAAAAAATGGCTCTATATTTTTTTAGTCTATTATACTGGTGGGTCTGCCATATTGTCTCTTTTCTATATGTCCACAATCATTGCACTTATAGGTTATCGTGATAAAACTCCCGTCTGGGTAACTTTCCTCAATTTCAACTGCAACCCCGCCACAAACTGAACATTTAATAGTATCAGGCACATCCAACCTATAGTGTATCAAGGCCAACAAACCCCCACGATTTTGATAAATTATATATATTTTCACCCTTTATATTATTTGTATGACTAAAAAATTTAAGACAGCATTCATAGCACATGTCCCAGACGCAGATCCCCAGAGGGACAGGTGCAAGATCGAAACAAGCCTATATGAGCTTACAAGCATCCTGATAAAAGATGATGACCAGGCCATAAAGGTATGCCAGGAACTCGCCAAAGATGGAGTCCATTCAATAATATTATGCCCAGGCTTCACACACAAGGCAATAGCAAGGATAATAGACGCCATCGGAGAAAACATCGGGATAAGCGTGGCAAGAGGCGATGACACAAGCACCAGAATAGCACTAAAGGCCATGGAAGAAGCAGGCTGGTTCAAAAAATAACACAAAAAAAAGAGAAGCGCGGAATTCCCGAAAACTGGAATACCACTATCTTAGATTAGTTTTTATTTTTATTCTGGGAATCAGATCACATCAACATGGAAAAATAGGAATTATTCTTGGGTAAAAATATCAACTTTGAAGATATAAACCTTAAATAGGGTCTTTTATGGGGCTAATCTTATAGGATAATAGTCTCCATGACCTGGTAAAATTAACAAGCCTCTATCAGTTTTTTTGTCGATTTTCTTCGCCAATTCTTCTAGTTTTTGCATTTCCTCGTGGAATAGCATTGAATTTGCATTAGTGCTTGTCATAAGAAACCTTGGAATATTCAAGAATCTTTTCTCATCACCTTCTAGACTAGGTACATATAGTAGATAATCTGCAGTAAACAAGAGCCCGGCATCCTCTGATAAAAAGAAAACTTGTCCTGGTATATGACCCCCAAGACTTTCAAGAACTTTAAAGTGAAGATTTCCCACCTTGAAATTGTCAATTATTGGGAATCTTCCAATTTCGCCTTCCTTTTTTGTCTTGTAGGCCTGCCAAGTTTTTGGGAACTTACATTCGGTGAAATGGTTCACGAGGAGTGTGAAATAATGGTTGAGTTCAAGAAGTGGCGTGTTTGAGCCCGCTGCACGATTATCCTCTCTTATAATATCTTTTGCGCGTGGGTGCATGAAAACCTTCGCACCATACTCTTCTTGGATATATCCGCTAAGACCGGCATGATCGGCATCAGCATGTGAAAGATAAATCCTACTTATCATTGAAGGATCCAAACCATTCTCCTCCAACATAACCTTCACATTATCATAGTATATGCCATAGGAGCCGTCAATCATCACAAGATCCCCATCACACTCCAAAAGATAAATATTACCCCCTGTAGGAGGCCTGAAGGCATGTAAAAGCACATCACCCACAGGCAAACTAGGCAACCTCCTATAATGGAATGCGTCTCCCATTTTTGTCCTGGAGGATATTGCAAGTGCTAGTATGTTCCCGAATACTTGGCCGGCTTCAAGGTTCCGACCAGCCTCCCTATTAAACTTTAAGAGAGTATCTGAGAGCCTTTTTGAGGTGTTAACAAGCTTTTTTATCTTATCAACTTCTTTATCGTCTAGTATTTCTCTGAGTTTGAAGTAGAACATTTCAACAAGGTTTAAGCCGATTATCCTATCAGATTCCTCCTTATCAATTCCACTATATTCAAAATTGTAATGATAACCCATATCATTCAGTTCCCTGGCAAGTTCACTAATCTCACCAGGATCCTTCACATAAAATGCTATCTCAGCCCTATTCTCTGATATCATTTCATTATAGACCATGTAGGTGACATTTGCATCATGCCCTCTGAGTATACGTGCGAAGTCTGCGAGTGTCCCAGGTTTGTTTTCAAGATAAACAGAAACCTTAAGAATGTTATCCAAGTTTGTGATCTGAAGATCCTCCTGGAACAATTCCTTAAAGAAACCCTCCTTTAAAAGATCCTCGTAAAGAGACTCAAATATATTATCCCTAGATTTTCCCTCAACCAAGACACGATTAGGATGCTCAGACCTATTATAATAAAAATAGGAAATGTTTATACCATAATCTGCAAAATAACCCGCAATCTTCGCCAAGGAACCCGGCTTATCAGGCACATAAACCTTCACCCTATAAAGAAACAAAACATCATACAAAGACTTCCAAACCTCCGAAACCATAACAAACCACCACACCTATAATATCAGACCACAAAAAACATAAATAATCTACCCCCAAACACATACAAAAAGGGGGAAAATTCAAGGAACAAATTCAAATAGACAATAAGTAATATATCAACCATACAATAATAATATTATTTATAAAGTGGAAAATATAACCATACTATAAAAGCCCACAAATCTCATATAAGAGGAGTTGATAACTGATGGAAACAACCCTAATATCAACAGTATACTCCATAGAACCCGTCATGATCTGCATAACACAATTCTCACCCAGAAAAGTCGTCCTAATAATGGAAGAAGAACCCCCAAGAGAAAAAGAACAAGTACAAAAAATCATAGAAGACATACTAGGAAACTTCATCAAAGTACAAATAAAAGAAACAAGCCTATACGACGTAGTCCAAATAGCAAAAGACACAGTAGACACAATAGACGAAGAAAGAGCAAAAGGAAGAAAAATAGTAGTGAACATAAGCGGAGGAAGAAAAACCCAAGCCCTAGGAGTACTATTCGGATGCTATGCCAGAAACAACGACGTCCAAAGAATAGCCTACGTAACAGAAGAAGAAGGAGAAATAATAGACCTACCCATACTAAGCTTCGGAATATCCAAGACAAAAAAGAAACTACTAGAAGAACTCAAAAAAGGAGAAACCTCAGTAAAAAACCTCGCCCTAAAACTCGGAATAAGCCGAGGCATGACATACAACCACATAAGAGAACTAAGAAACATGGGATTCATAGACCCCGAAAAACTCGAAATAACATCAGCCGGAGAAATCGCAACACTATAAAAAAAAAGTGCGGCGCCCGGGATTTGAACCCGGGTCACTGGCTTGGGGGGCCAGTGTCTTAACCAGACTGGACCAACGCCGCAAGATGCTCCGACCGGGATTTGAACCCGGGTCCTCGGCTCGAGAGGCCGAGATGATTGGCCGGACTACACTATCGGAGCATAATTATTCTAAGTAGTATAAAGTTTATAAAATTTTCGGGGACCAAGCCAATGCATGATATAATAATAATAGGAGCCGGACCAGCCGGACTAACAGCAGCAATATACGCCGGAAGACAAGGAAGCAAAACACTCATACTCGAAAAAGGAATAGCCGGAGGAAAAGGACTAGAAGTACCACTCATGGAAAACTACCCAGGATACGAAAAAATAGAAGGCCAAAAACTCATACAAAAAATGAAAAAACAAGCAACAAAACATGCAAAACTCAAAGAACTAGAAGAAGTCACAAAAATCGAAAAAAAGTTTAAAAACTTTAAAATAGAGACAAAAAAGGACACCTACACAACCAAGACAATAATAATAGCCACAGGCACGCGCCATCGAAGACTAAAAGTCCCAGGAGAAAAAAAGTTCTTGGGAAGGGGAGTATCATACTGTGCAACATGCGACGGACCACTATACAAGAACAAAAAAGTCTTAGTCATAGGCGGGGGAAACAGTGCATTGCAAGAGGCAATATTCCTACACAGGATAGGATCCAAACCAACAATAGTACACAGAAGAGACCAATTAAGGGCGCAAAAATACCTACAAAACCAAACAAAAAAACAGAAAATCCCCATAATCTGGGACACCACACTAAAAGAGATCAAAGGCAAAGAAAAAGTCCAAGAGGCCATATTAGAAAACAAAAAGACGGGAAAAACCAGCACGATAAAAACTGACGGTATATTCATAGCAATAGGAGAAGAACCGATAAACAAACTAGCAAAAAACCTCAAAATAAAACTAGACAAGGCCGGTTACATAATAACTGACAAACAACAAAGAACCAACATAAAAGGAGTTTATGCGGCTGGGGACGTAACAGGCGGCTTAAACCAGTGGGTTACAGCATGCGCAGAAGGAGCAATAGCTGCAACCACAGCATACAAAGACACACAAGAATAAAACACCTAGTATCTGGTAAGATTTTCTTGGAGATACCCAAGGAAAAGTAATAGAGAAGACAATGTATCAAAAAAAAATGTCAGGAAGAAATTAAATTTCAGGAGTTGTAATTAAGAGACTTTTTAAGCGGGTTGGCGACGATGATGGATGAAAAAGCTCAGTCTACGGAATATCTTCTGCTTTTAATTATAGGTATGATACTCGCTGTAGTGGCTATACTAATTTTATCATCATATTTCCACGTATCCGATCTCTAAGCTTAAATTTAAGTAAACTCAATCATTGGCCTTTAAACATTATATACATAAAAGGGGTTATTTGCCACCATACTATCATAAAAAAATGTTCAGTGGTTACATGAATCAGATTCAGAGAATAGTAAAGAACATGGGAGTGACAGGAACTGCACAAATATTAACTGCCCTGATATCCTTTGTACTGCTCATATACCTTGCAAGGTTTCTTGGAGAAGCCGATTTTGGAAAATATAATTTCGCATTTTCATTTACAAGCCTTTTTGTAATATTCGCAGACCTTGGCATTAACCAACTCCTTATAAGGGAGATCGCAAGGGAAAAACAACTCTCAGAACACTATGTGAATAACGCCATCCTATTGAAGATTTCTCTTTCAATTTTAACCTTCATAGGTATCGTTCTCATAACATGGCTCTTAAGGTTCCCTAAAACACTATCGATTTTATTATATCTTTTTGGGATATACAACATCCTTTTCACACTTTCAAGTACTTATCTTTCACTTTTCCAAGCTTGGGAAAAAATGGAATACGTCGCACTATTCCAAATCATAGAACGTATAATAATCGCAACCCTCACTTTAGCGGTCTTATTCATGGGCTACGGCGTGATAGCAGTTGGATACATTTATATGCTAGCAGGCATCATAGATATGATCGTCGCAGTAACCATAAGTTTCAAAAAATTTATAAGGCCACTCTTTAAAATCGATTGGGGACTCCAGAAAAAACTTTTAATAATGGGATTACCATTCGGCTTGAACGCACTCTTTGCAGTATTTTTCTTCAAAATAGACACTATACTCTTAGGTTTTTTAAAGGATGATGTTGCCGTCGGAATTTACAATGCAGCCTACAATCCCCTCCTAAGTTTAAGCATGATTGTCGCGGGGATAGTGTCAACTGCGATCTACCCCGTAATGTCAAAATACTACAAAAAAAATAAAGAATCCCTAGAAAAGTTTACAGTCACTTCATCTAAGTACCTCGCAATCCTTGGTTTTCCCATTGCCACTGGATGCTTTATACTTGCAGACAAATTCATATCAATACTATATGCTGGAGGATATACTAGTGCCATAATAGCATTCCAAATCCTGGCCCTATTCATACCTATCAGACTCGTCAGCACCATCACAGGAACGCTTTTAACATCCATAAACAGACAAGGCTATAGAATGTTTAGCGTAGGCATAAGCGCCGCCTTCAACATCATCCTAAACCTCATACTAATACCCTACTACAGCTACATAGGTGCAAGCATAGCCACAGTACTCTCAGAACTCCTCTTATACACTCTATTCCTCTTTTATATAGGACGCTATTATAAAACAATAAAAGTAAACCAGACATTCACAAAACCCCTAATAGCATCAATCATAATGGCTCTAACAATATACCCAATAAAAAACTTGAACACATTCATCCTCATCGGCCTTGCCACACTCATTTACTTCATATCCCTCTTCCTATTGAGAACCTTCGGAGATGACGACAGATTATTATTAAATAACTTGTTGGGGAAAGAAGCATGAAAAATATCAGTGAAGTGAAGGATTTGTGCACTGGCTGCGGGACTTGCGCAGCCCTATGCCCCCAAAATATCATAAAAATGGACATCAGCCAAAAGAAAGGAGTATACGAACCAATCATTGAGGGAGAATGCAATGAATGTATGACATGTATAAAAGTATGTCCTGGAATTGGCGTAGACTTCAAAGAGCTTAACAAAATAATATTTGGAAGACAACCAAAAGACCTACTACTTGGAAACTACAAAAACTGCTATATTGGACATTCATCAAATGAAAAATTAAGGTATAATTCTTCTTCAGGGGGTATGATAACCCAGATTTTACTCTACCTATTAGAGGAGGGTCTTATTGACGGTGCCCTTGTAACCCGTATGAACCCCAAAAAGCCACTTGAACCTGAACCATTCATCGCCCGCACACGAAAGGAAATAATAGAAGCTCGTGGATCCAAATACTGTCCAGTACCAGCAAACACTGCACTACGGGAGATAATTGAAACACCCGGAAGATATGCTATAGTAGGCTTACCATGCCACATCCATGGCATGAGGAAAGCAGAAAAAATCAATAAAAAACTCAGAAAACGCATAAAATATCACCTTGGCATAGTTTGTAACCACACCCCCACCTTTAAGGCAACAGAATTCCTACTTAAAAAACTCAACGTCAAAAAAGAAAAAGTTGAAAGTATAAGTTATCGTGGAGGAGGCTGGCCAGGAAAACTAAAAATTAAAACAAAAACAGGCACAATACTACTACTACTAACTGATTATTGGGAGTCTGGTTTTGGGCAACTTTTTGTTCCCAAAAGATGTGCATTTTGTGTTGATCACATGGCAGAACTTTCAGACATGTCATTCGCCGATCCATGGCTAAGTGAATTTGCAAATGAAAAGAAGGGTAAAACCCTTATTATAATCAGAAAAAATTCTACTGTTCTAAAAGAAATGCATAGTAAAGAGATTTGTAAAATAGAACCAATAGAACCTGAAAAAATTGTTCTTTCGCAACTCTACAATTTGTATGTGAAAAAGAAGTTGCATAGAAATAATAGCTTGTATACTGCTTGTTTTCCTGAAAGGGACTTTCTTGATAGGATAATCGCATTATTTGAGCCTTCAAAGTTAAAAATTCCAAGGATGATTAAGAGGAAATATGCAATTCTTTATCATATTATCGCATCTTTAAAGGCTAGGAAGGACTTTTAATTGATGCACAATTTTAATAGTTTCCCATTTTTCAAGGCTTTTTTCTTAATTTTAGGGATGACCCTTTTTAAGTGTTTCTTTATTTTTTCACGTTCTTGCCAAGCTTCCAATATTTTATTGACTAAAATGTTTTCATTGAGCTCTTCAAAGTCGATGGAATAATAAGGGAGGCCAACTAATTCCATTAATCCAGGAGTTTTTATGCTATATGATATTGCGATCGTTGGAATACAAGTTGATAAAGCGGCTATATTGGCGTGCATTCTTTCTCCAATGAATAAATCGCAACAAGAAATGATATATTTAAATTCATCAGCTCCGTACTCTCCATCGACGATAAGTACTCTTTTTTTATTTTTCAATTTTGAAAAAACTTTTCTACTGATTATTCTATCATTATCTATATCATTTTTAATTGTTACATGGGGTATGATAATAACATTTGCATCGATTTTTTCTATAATTGTATCTATAACTTTAACCATTATATTCACATGTTTATCATAATCTTTCTTTTTCCAAAAAGAGATAGCGTTGTTGATAGAAAATCCAATAAGACGCTTTACATTTATAAAATCATTCAATGAAGGACTATTAACCTTTTTTTTATCCAATAAAAAAGCAGAATCTGCCGTAAGATAAATGGGTACGCCACTAACACCTAATTCTTTTAAGTATTGAAAAGAAATTTTATCACGAGTTGTTATAACTGAAACTCTCTTAAGAATGCTCCTTGCAATAAACTGCGTCACTCTACTCTTAAAAGGACCTATTGACTCTGCATAAACAAAAATGGGCTTTTTCAACAAAATACCTATAAACAGTCCGCAAAATTCTGTTAAAAAATTGAAAATTCCATAATCCTCTGATAGAACATCACCACCAGTTGTAACAATTATATCAGCATCTTTAAAAGCTCTTAAACCCTCATCCCATTCAACTATAAAGTCAAATCTATTACTAAATCCAGAAAGAGCCCACAAGATACTACAAAAAATTTGAATGGGTGTTTTTAATGCTAAAAATGAAGGGGAGATTATTCCAATTCTTTTGAAAGGCTTTATATTAGATTTTATAGAGGGTATGGAATCTGGTGAATTTAAATATGGTAAATAAAAAACCGAAACGTCACAAAAAGATCTAATTGTTTCAATCCGGCTTATCAATAAAGCAGCATTTCCTCTATTCATCTTGTCGACAGGCCCTATAATACAAATTTTCATGGAATTACTTTTTATTAGCAATACATTTAAATTTTATGTGGAAATCATAAGTACATTGTATTGACCCATTATTGTCCGGCGAACACGGATATGACTCAAAAAATGTACCATATGTAAAACAAAGAAATATAAAGTGGCAGGTTTCATTTTATACAAAGCATTCGGACAAAATACATTGCATATAAATGAAGAATTTGAAAACATGATGCCATCTAAGAAACACAAAGAGAGTACTATGAACCAATGTTATCACTCTTCAGCAAAACTAAACACCTCATATTGGTAAAAGTAGTGATATCAACTTGAAGAGAATTTTCAGCGATTAAAAACCGTAAAGAAACAATGAATCCAAATTAAAAAGCGCTCGCTACAACATATATTTCGTGGAAACTTAAGATGATTTCTATAAATCCGGATTATTTAAATTGAGGGTATTTATGATTTCAAAGTTAAAGGTGATCCTCTCAACGAAAGAATACAAGCGCATTAGATAATATCATGTCACTTAGTGGTATACAATTTGTACAGTATTTGCTCCCATTGGTAACTTTTCCATATCTTACTAGGGTTTTAGGTCCTGCTAATTTTGGACGGATTGCATTTGCAGTTGCATTCATTAACTATTTTCAGCTTTTAACTGATTATGGGTTTGTTTATTCAGCTCCAAGGGAAATAGCGATATACATAGAGATAACAAAGAAAAGGTTTCGAAAATATACAGCTCAGTAATGGCCACTAAGATTATTTTAATGTTTGTTAGTTTCGCCATATTGTTAATAACCGTTTTTTGTATCGATAAGTTTAGGGTTGATTATTGGCTTTATTTTTTCACATTTGGAATGTTAGTAGGTAATCTCCTTTTTCCTGCATGGTTTTTTCAAGGTGTTGAAAAAATGAGGTATATAACCATTTTCAGGATTATTGCTTCACTCATATATACTGCACTTATTTTTATAATTGTGAAAGGTCCGCAAGATTACCTTTATGTGCCTCTCATAAATTCAATGGGTTTAATTATGGTAGGGTTGTATAGTCAAATTTTTGTTATTAGACAATTTGAAGTGAAACTCATAAAGCCTTCATTAGATGAAATTAAAAAACAGCTAATAGATGGTTGGCACGTTTTCATCTCTACAATATCAATAAGTCTTTCTACAATTTCAAACAAATTCATTTTGGGATTATTTGTAAATAGTGCCATGTTAGGATATTATTCTGTTGCAGAAGATTTAACAAGAGCAATTCAAAATCTATTTGGCGTGATTAGTCAAGCAATGTACCCTTATTTTTCAAGAACGCAATCAAAAAATCCTAAAAGGGCAAAAAATGAACTTAAAAGGATAATAGTTATGACGGCTATTTTTGCGTTATTTTTATCAACTTTTTTAATCCTTTTCGCGCCTTTTATTGTAGAAATACTCGCAGGAAACAAATATAGAACAACTGTGCCAATATTACAGATATTTTCATTATCCCTTTTTCCAATAGGTATTGCCACGATTCTCGCTTTTCAAGGACTTCTTGCATTCGGTTACAAAAAAGAATTCAGTAGAGTATATATAATTTTTGGGATAATACATCTTGCTTTGCTTTTTGTATTTATACCCCTCTTATCATTGGAAGGTCCTGCAATTACGGTTGTCATGTCCGGGTTTATTATACTTGCTCTTCTTTACAAATCACTTAAAAATCACGGTGTATTATAATCAGATGCACTTGTTGTGTCTTCAGCACATGAAAATTGTCAATTCATGTAAAAGTGGTTGTAATATATTTTTCCTAAAATTTAGCAGTATTTTTCTAATGCACATCCTATCAATTGTTAAATCATTGAATTTGCCCCCCACAAGCTATCGTGTTAAACATTTGATAAGATTTTTTAACTTTAATGCTGAAGTCTGAATTTAAAGGGAATTTCAGAAAACCAATTTTTTATCGTTCCATTAATAAAAATCTTCATAATCTCTATAACATGGAAAATTAATCCATCCACGTAAAAACAAAAAAGAGAGCTTCAAAAAGATTTTTGAGAAGGAATATATGCAATTTTTAGTAAAATTTTGAAGGTTGGGATTTTTTCAGCTAAAAAAGAAGCAATTATCAACATGGAAATTGTCAATTTTTGCCAAAAACATTGAATCAAAAGAGTGTTCAACTAAATAAAGCAGAATTCTTAAATTCTTTTTCCGTACAAGTATCCTAATAAAATGGGTTTTTCAGCATTATTAACAATAGTAGGCTCTGTTTTGACATTGAAGCCGGCCTTTTCAAGTTTTTCTTTAAGATCCTTACAGCCATAATGGTATTCCATTATTATTTCATGAAATGCTCTTAAGCTCTTTATTGGTGCGTTAAGTAGGGTGTATTCGCAGCCTTCACAATCCATTTTCAAGACAGCATCCTTTAAATTGAATCTTTTCACGATCTCTTCTAGAGTTGTCAATTTTACATGTTTACCCTTTGCAGACGCTTTCAAGGCAGAACTATGTGTATTTCATATTCTCCATCTAATTTTATTTTCCCTGGTTTTTTAGCGAGAGCTTCGTTGAATGGTAGAATCCTGCCTTCTAAATTATTTGCTTTAATCGTCTTTAATAATAATCTATAGGGTAAAGGGTATGCTTCAAAGGCATATACTCTTTCAGCCCCTTTTAAAATAAAATAAACAGATGAATCTCCTATATATGCGCCTATATCCACCACAACTTTCCCTTTTACATCCAATCCACCATAAATATCATCTACAAATATTTCTTTTAATGTAGTATTAACACTAACAAATGAACCCTTCCTAGAATTTGCATAAAATTTAAGATCCCTGTTCTTATAATAAAATCTTATTAAACCATCTTTTTTTATTTCCACTTCTCCCCAACTAAGTTTTCCCTTAAAACTATTTAACAAACCAATCCTAAATAATAAAGCTACAGGCCAATTCTTAAAAGTCTTTCTCAAATACCTGAATCCTTTTATATAATTTTTGATGAAATTGAACATAATTTTCCCTGATCACTTTTCACGTCTTTAAATAAACTTTATTGTCTTATATATTTTTCCCATTTCTTGAAGAGGATATACAATGAGAACATCTCAATGCACACTCCAATTAATGAAAATGTTTCAACGTTTTTATCATGTCCAATACATTGTAGCTCAGTTAAATGAATATTATGTGGATTTTCCAGAGGTGATTCGCCAGAAAAAATGAACATGAAAGTTGTTGAATTGAATATCAAAAGATGAAAGGAAGAGACAAAAAACTATACTCATCTAAAGAAAAATAAAAAATTAAGAAGAAAAATGGAGACTTATCATGGAATAATAGTATAAAATGTGTGCATACTTAGTTGCTGAAATTATGAAACGAGAAATTTGCTACGGATCATGAAATCATACCATCGTCTATAATGAGTTATCCTCTTTTCTTTTAATTTTCTGGACATAAAAGTTTTAAAGTCTCTTTAACATAACAAATTGGGTGAAATACAACAAAAAAGTTACAATTGTAGATCTCAGAGGTGAATCCTGATGAAAGTCCTTTATTTACCTTTTGGTCTTCCGTTGGATTATACATTACAACTTGCCAATGCTCTTTCAAATTATTGTGAAGTATCTATATTATTATTTAACACACCACAGCGAAAGAAAGAATTTGACAACTTGTCTGTTTCCTCAAAGGTGAATTTAATATGGTCAGATGAAGTTAAATTTCCACTTATTCACCCATTTAATATTAAAGTGTTTTTCAACATTATAAAAAAAATAAAAATGAAAAATTATGACATAATCCATATACAAGGATTTAATTTAATTAATTTCCTGATTGTTATTTTTTCCAGGTTAATCACTAACTTTAGGATAGTAACGACGTTTCACGATATAGAATTTCACCAGGGATATGAAAACATTTGCAATAGGCTCACTAAGTTTTGCCTTGAAAAAATTTCAGATGCCATATTTGTTCATGGAAAAAAATTAAAAAAAATATTAAAAAAGAGAATAGAAAAAGATAAAATACACGCAATTCCAATGCCAGAACACAACACAGCCCCAATGGAAAAATATATTAATAATCTTAATCTTGATGAAGAAAATACTCTACTATTTTTTGGTTGGATAACTTACTATAAAGGTATTGAGTATCTCATTAGAGCCTCTGAAATTGTTAAAAGAATCATCCCTGATCTTAAGGTCATAATAGCAGGCAGAGTCGGGAAAGGAAAGTATGACGCAGAAAATTTTAAAAAAATAAAAAGGATGACCAAAGATAAAAATTACTTTGAACTCTATCCTCACTATATCCCATGGGATTTCGCTGCAGAACTCTTCATGAGGTCAAAGATTGTCATATTACCATACATTGAATGTTCCCAAAGTGGAGTCGTCCCAGTCGCATATAAATTCAAAAAACCCGTAATTGCCACTGATGTTGGCGCCTTATCAGAGATAGTCGAAGATGGTAAAACAGGGTTTATTGTACCCCCAAGAGACGTCAAATCCCTCGCAAATAAAATAATAAAATTACTAAAAAATGAAAAACTTAGAACAAAAATGGGAGAAGAAGGCTTTGAAAAACTTAAAAATGACTTATCATGGGATAATGTAGCAAAAATCGCATTCAAAGTTTATAAAAAATGCATTCATGAAAATACAGAGTAAGTGGTGACATCCAATGGATAAAAAATATATAAAATACACTAAATATATAAGATTTGTTGATTTAAAAAAACTTGATTTTATTATAGATTCCATAAGAGAATATTTTACTGGATGTAAAGAATCTGAGATTAAAGGATTGGATGTAGGCTGTGGCAAGGGAGATATAACTATTCCTGTTTCATATTTTGGATATAAAATGGTTGGAATTGACATATCCCCTGCTAATATTAAAGTGGCGAAATCTAGGCGTATTAAAAATGATAATCCTAAATTTTTTGTTGCAGATGCCGAAAAGATGACTTTCAAAGAAAAATTTGATTTTGTGATTTGTTCTGAAGTCTTAGAACATTTAAAAAATCCACATAAGGCCTTAAATCTTATTAACAAGGTGTTAAAAGAAAATGGACTTTTGATTGTAACAGTTCCCAATGGTCATGGTCCTTATTCCTTGACTTTTGATCACTTTAGAAATAAAATTTTTTCTAAAATCTTTCCAATCAAACCTTCAGATCATATTCAAACATTCACGTTATCTGACATCTCTAATCTATTAAATAATACAGGATTCCAAATCCTTGAAACTCAACATTCAGATTTTATCTCTTTTTTACTATTTGACAAATTTCAAACTATTTCAAGATTTGACTGCGCACTCGCGGATAAATTACCCTCTAAACTTGTGAGTGGATGGTATTTCAAATGCAAAAAAGTATGATCGGATTGCATCAACATATAAGATAAGTAAACTTGCTAAAAAGGGTCGTTTTAATCACTGTTTTATAGCTTCGACAAGTAATGTATATCCCCTCTTTTTGTCCCCCAGTAATTTATCAGAGATTAAGCATACAGGTGCAAAAAGGGAAACTAATAACCATAAAAATCCTGACCATCTCAATTTGATCCCTAATTTATAAAAAAAAAGCTTGTTAACGGAGAATTAAGGAGATATTTGCTCCGTTTCATTTTGAATCCCGCATTTTCCAATGCTTTTTTTAATTCTTTCTTTGAATAATAATTCACGACATGGGCAAGTTTCTTATGCTTTTCTTTAAGTTCTTTACTAATGGGATAATTGAAACTGTCTGTAGTCAAAAAGACGCGCCCATTACTTTTTAAGACCCTGTGCATTTCTTTTAATGCCTTTATATCATCTGTAAAATGTTCTAAAGAAGAACTACATACTATCTTATCAAAATACTCATCGGGGTATGGTAAATCATGTGCATCTCCAACTTTAAATTCACAATTTAAATCTTTGTGTCTTGCAAAATTTATCGCGCTTTTTATCGCATCTTCTGATAAATCAACTCCATGAACTTGTGATCCCCTTTCACTAATTTTGAAAGTTAAAACACCATTTCCACAAGCAACATCCAAAACTTTTTCATTTTTTTTGGATCCAACCATTCTAACAAATATCGCCATTCGATTATTCTTATGAAATTTGGCGTGCCCAGAACTTCATATGCTAAAATTCCAAGGAATTTTTTAAATTTATAATACATATCATTCCCTCCCAGAAGCCACATTTAAATCACTCTAATCTCGAAGAAAAACTTGGTATATCTTAGCCCCCTAATTTCACCTATTCAGTTTATCAATACAAAGATGTTAAAATATCTAATGATACAACCTCATAGATATCATATTGTCGCTGAAATTTAAAACGCAAATCATTTTTATCAAGGTTTAAAAATGCGCAATTTTGAATAATAATTACTTAAGGTCGGATTTTTTTACAATTTCTTTTGTCATCTGCTGGATGAGGACTAGTACTTACAAATGAAGGTTTTTCAAAAAATATTTTTAAAGTTAAAATGGTAATTTTCAAAATAGCGGCGGTTCCCTTGTTCGATGAACACTCAGCACCTTTAAGTAGGAATTTCATTGACTCATCGCGTATTCAATGGCTTTTTTGAATCCTTCAACCATTTTTTCATAGGTAAAATCTTCTTTTATTATCCTTTTTGATTCTTTCCCATTTTTTCTTGTAGTCTAGGATTGTCAATTATCGTTTTTATTGCTTTATATAATTCATCAACATTCTTTTCAGGCACCATGAAACCATTGACACCATTTTGGATAAAGTCATATGCTCCACCAACTGCATCTGTTGCAATTACAGGTTTACCATGTAACATTGCTTCATTCAATACAAAAACCCATGGATCACCCATTTCATCACTAATTGAAGGTACAATCACAACACTAGCCCTAGAATAATACTCGTACAAATTATCCTGGGAAACCTTACCAACAAAAATTATGTTATTTGATCCATGTGCAAGCCTTTTCAATTTTTCCTCTTCTTCACCATATCCTATAATCATCAATGACGCTTCTGGATCATTGATTTTTTGGAACGCTTTGATAAGATAATCAACACCTTTACGTTTTATGAGACGACCCACATATAATACAATCTTTTTATCAGTAGCCTGGGAATCAGCTATTTTGAGAGTTGTTGCATTAGGCGCTATAAAGACTTTATCTGGATCTCCGCAGATCTCTATGAAATATCTTTTATGGATGCTTCCGGGTACCACTATGGCATCTGCAAGGATGCAGAAGAATTTGACAATAGGACTTATAAGTTTCCGTTTAAATGAGAATCCCCCAATTCCAGTCTTCATGGAATAAAATAATCTTTTTACCTTTTAATTTCCCAATAATATAAACTATCAAACTCCTAAAGATTTCAGGTATAGAACCCCAACCTCCGCCTATTATCACATCATAGTCTGATTGCACCAATTCTTCTATTAGATCATCTATGCCATTGAGAATTTTATAATTTAAGCCTTTCAAACCTTTTAAAGCCTTCTTATATGATTCATCATATATTTCCCCAATTAGGTTAAACTCTGTAAAAAGGAACTTGACATTGAATAATTCATTTAATTTCTTAAAGAATGGTATTCTATACCACATCGCCGTGTTATGGATGAAGAGGATTCTCATAGCTTCACCTCGTAATATGCATATTTCTTATTCTTGCCTGTTCGGATCTTATCGTCTTTTAATAAATTTAATTTTTGCAAGGATCTCTTCAATTGATCTTTTGCCTTTGATTGCGGACTTTTCTTTCCCCTTTTTGCTTCTAAGAATAATACTCTCATGCCATTTTTATCGGTTAATAATGCTAGAGCATCGAATTCACAAATATCTTGACCATCCTGGTCTTCTACTCTTACCTCTTCTCTTACTTTTATACTATGGCCTATGATACCCTTATCTACTTTCTCTTCTATTATTTTCTTTAATGATTCTAATTCGTACTTTTTACTTTCATCATTTTCTTTATTAAGCCATTCCTTGACCTTCTTTTTGAGACTTTCTCTTTTACCTGCAGAGATCCTGTCAATGGCAATAGAATGTTTTTAAAGATTTTGATTCGAATAGGGTGCTTATTGCAAATTTGAAAAGGTGTGGAAAAAATTGTTCATCGAGCACTTCCCTAATCCTTTTATTACTAGAAATATCTATAATTCTTGAAGTAAATTCTTTTATTATTTGCCAAATGTTTTGTTCTTGGAAAATCGATAAGTTTACCGCGATATGTTTTTTGTTAGAGCCTGGCTGATAAATCATCATTGCCTCTTTTTGCCAATTTTTATTTAACTCATCTTCAAGCTTATAAAAATCCTTGTTCATTTCCCCAATCATTTCATCAATGTCTTGACCGGCATGATTTAAGTCAAGGAGAACATGGAAAGTAAGTAGAGGGTTATATCTCTTGGGATAAAACATAGTCTCGTCCTTCAAGAGTTTAAATAAATCCTTCTTCTTGTCTTCGACTTCTTTAGAAACTTTTTTAGAATGTATGCCCAGTTGAGTTATTGTATCTTCTGAATGATATAATGCTAGAAATAGGAAATCTTCGCATGCTTGTAAAGTTTTATCAAGTTGACTTCCTGGCTCCATTATCAAATCTTTGTAATTGTCAAAATTTAAAAGGGATCTTAGAAACATCAAAACTTATCGGAGACTTGACATATTTCGAATCAAGGAATATATAAGCCAAACGTCTAACCATTCTAAAATACGATTTCAATTTTTTAATCTTCTTAGCCAGTTTCACCTCATTTGAACTTGGTGAAGCAGATTTCAACTCTTTTTCACTCTTCTCCGGTTTCCAATACCAATATATCAACCCAGGGATAACTTTCGACAACTGCCCCCTCTCCTTTAAAAGTATTGATGATAAAAGCTTAGGCAATTCAAAAACATTCCTTTTTTCTATAACTTCATCAAAACACTTTTTAATTTTCTCAGGAACTTTTTCTCTTAATCTTTCCTTTAATTCGTCATTATTTACCAAAGCTGACAATAAGCCCCGCATTGTAGCGAAAGTGCCTGGAAGATGTCCAATGTTAAAAAATCTACAGTTGTAAAATTTCAGCACCACCCAACTTTTTCCCTTCAACTTCAACGTTATCTAAATTTCCTATATTTTCACGTATTCTGTTGATTAAATGGAGTCGAAGTAAAACATAATCCCATCTTGTATGTGAGGCGGAAGGTTCAACTTCTGTGATCACTCCAAGCTGCTCAATTTTCCTTAGTTTACTAATAAAGAATCTGGTTTATTTTTAAGGCTTCGATATAATTCACCAGCCAGACCATAAATCATTACTCTTATCCTACAATTAAGTGCCGGCAAAATATTCATTTATAACCTCTGTCATTTTTTTATCATCCAAATAGAATCATTGAGCCTCCATTATCATATATAACATTTTTATCCGCGAGTAACCATAAATACTTTGTTAATGGCTCCACATTATCCATTTCCAATCTACCATTAATAAATCGTGGAGGCCTACCTGGAACATCTTTAAATACAAGTTCCTCATTTATATTTAAATGTCTCAGATAGATGTAATCTCCTTTTTGGAATGGGCCAGTATTATTAAAGAAAAGATTATCTGTTTTAGGTTTTTTGTTGAAGCCCAGAAGGATTCTATGGTCGCCTACTCTGTCGGTGTGTATGGTTGCTTTTTTGTTGCCATAGTTGTTTAGCCATTGTGCACCTATAACTTCACTATCATAGATGAATGTTTCATATCTTCGCTCACTACCATTGTCGTAAGCAGAGGAGTATGGGATGCCAAAAAGCTCATATTGAAGATAATTTGTACATATAAAACCAAGGATTAAAAGTGCCAGTATCAGAGTTCTCATTAACTTTTCTCGTTCAAATGGTATCCTAAACTTCTTCGCATAATCTACAATAAACTTAACTCCAATTATGAAACAAGGAGCCAGGATTACCAGTAATTGTGAAAAGAGCCTTGCACCCCCATAAGCCTTCGATACATATGGTAGGATGACAAATGAGGCAAGAATAGCCAATATAACAATGGTAGAGGCAATATACTCATCACTTACCCCATATTTTTTTCGGTACTCTGATTTGAAGAATAGTGCTAAAACTCCAATGCCAATAAGAGCGAATATAGTGTCATGGACAAATGCACTCAAGAAGTTGGGTAGGTGGGCTATTCCAATGCCAACAACAGCCTGCTCTGAATAATTCCTAAGATCTAGGGAAAAGAAATTCGCCATACTCCTAAATGTCTCTATAATAACCTTTGAAACCTGCCTAAATTGCGGACCTGTTAACTGCACATACCATAAAAACATAATAACAAAGAATAGGAGAGCCAGATTCTTATTAGAAAAGGTTCTCGAATATTTCCATGGAAAATGGAATCTGCCTTTTAGGTGCTTGCCTGCCCATATAATAAATGGTGGTATCGCCACAACAGCAAAAAAAACATAACTTGATGTATAATGGGAAAATACCGTTGCCAGGATAAATACTATGAATAGGATCTTCTTGTAGGATTCTTTTATTGGAATTGTTAAGGTCATGATTGCAGTGGCGAAAAAAACAAATGCAATAAGCTGACGAACATATTGTCCCATATAAATATAAGCGAATTGAAACATTAAAAGTAATGTCGCATAAAACGCAAATTCTCTACTTTTAAGGATGCGTCTCGCGAAAACATACATAGGAACAGGTACAATGGCCCCTATCAAAGGATAATAAAACTTAAATATGAGAGTAGGGGGCACTCCCAACAAATACTTATAAATAATAGGTAGTATTGTGATGCTCAAACAACTATTATATGAATGATAGGGATCATGGATATCCCAATGATGATTGAGTAGGCTTGTCTTAAAACAATAATATTCCATGTGTATGTCTCTTCCAATGATATAATTAGATGGTAGAATATTCAGGGCGAGGAGAGAAAATCCGATACAATATAAAGTGATGGGATAAACAAAGGGAGATACCTTGTCCCTCTCCAACGCTAAAATAAGAATATACACTGGTATACTAATTAACATGAAAAGCAAAATAAGATTAATAGAATATATATTCATAACATAGGATCCTAGAACTGTCAAAACAGGCAAAAAGAGAGGGTAAACCATCAATGGACGCACACTTAACTTCCCCTTAAACTCGAACTTAATTTCCTTTTCTTTCCAAAAAGAAAAAACACACAATACTATCATTAGAATATTCAAGGAAACTAACAGCGGCGCTAAACTCAAAGGCTCTAGAACCCACGGATACAAGCTATTTACAAAGAGTCCGACGAACATGAGCAGAGCAATACTTAATGCAGCAGACAAGACAAACTTTTCAATAAATCCAATATCAAAATTTCTAACCAAAAGATAACCTGGAATAAAAGTAAAGAAGAGAAATGGCAGAGATTGCCTCAGGCCAGGAATATCAGCTATAATTGCAATATCAATGAGTAGTAATAGTATTAGTGTGTAAATGATATCTTTTCTCATCCTATTCTCCTCGCACGTTATAATTCCACGCATATTTTACTTTATTTTCCTGATTCTAGTCTATCTATTATATTTTCTTGGGGCTTTTGTCTATTTGATCTTCTGGAAGGGAATTCCATTTTTTTCTATGATTTCATATTCGCAGCCTTCACCATCAAATCTTTAACCTTCGAAGCTTTATATATTTTTTCATCGATTCTAGTAGAATCTACCATTAAACTCTTAGTGTAAAATGGAAGCCATGACTTTTTCGACAACATTGTATTCCATTTTAATTTGATATTGCCTTGTTTATGTGGATTTTATTTACGAGATGAAGTTAAGGTTCTTTTCCGATCTCGCATACGGTAGGTAAAAGTTTAAGACGCGAACTTAATGTTCTTCTGCAAGATAAAAGCTACTGTCAGTAACTGAAGCTCCCATCTAATACAATATTATTGGTTTCAAATCATAATCTGTAGTCTTCAAGTACAAAATTTCAATGAATACTATAAAAGAGGTGTCACTTTCTTCACATCACCAATCTATTACATCTATCTTTTATTTTTATGATAGAAGAAAGAATTTGACGTTCTTTAAAGTTTAAACTCTTAGAAGATGCACTTATAACCGTTTGGAAAAAATTTTCTTTTATATCATCTATTCTGACTTCATTTTTTGGCATATATACTTAAGAATCTATAATACCCATCGAAGAAGCCGATTAAGAGCACAAAAGTTTTTTAGAAGATTCCTTGTCGTCTGAAAGGTTTTTTAAAGCCATTTATAGTTTATTCTTTAAACTTTGTTGATCATAACATTTTATTGAATTTTCATGGAAAGGTATAGGTGTTTGTGGACTATTACTTGATTTTTTTGGGATTTCTGGATATAGTGAGTGTTTACTACGATTAGAAGTAATTTGAAATCCTCATGATTTTTTTAACCTTTGTATATTACACCTATATTACCGATTTCTTCATGATCAAAGTTGTTTTTTTATTTCGTTCCAAAAGTTTTCCACTCCCTTTGCCGTGATAATATCATGGAAAGCTATAATGCCTCCGGATCTGACTAGCGGGAATACATCTCGAAATCCATTTAACACCTTCATAGCTGTGATCAGCATCGATAAAAAGAAAATCTAAAAATTTCCCATCTAAGATTTTCTTAACCTTTTCTAGAGTATCCTTTCTATGCGAATCTGCTTTTAGAAGGTGTAAATTTTGCTCTTTTTTGGGGAAATGCTTAAAGAATTGTCTGAGGTATTTCTCTGTAGCTAAGGGGGGTAAATCCATGCTGATTATTTCAGCTTCTTTTGGGGCTAATTTGCAAAAACAGAATAAAACTTCCACCTTCGGCTGTGCCAATTTCCATTATGCGCTTTGGAACGCTTGATTTGAATTTTTAACAATTTTAAAAATTCCTTTTTATTTTGTTGAGGCTTGAAAATTCCCAGGAATTATTCTGAGATAAAATTAAAAACATTTTCAGGGTCTTTGGAAGAAAAAACTTCCAATTTTTCAAAATCTCCCTTTATCCGCAGATAATAATAAAATATAAAATAACGAACATGACTTCCAATACGACTTCCAATAATCTTAATTAACTGTCTAAAACCATGCTCTTTATAGACTTTTTTGCTCTTTTAAAAACTTTGAACAATTCCATCAACCTCCTAATATTTTTATTGTTTGTAGAATTTGCAAGGAATCTTTGTAAAACTTGTGATATGATGCCTTATTCATGTATATGACTATCTTCCATTATATTTGGTTCTTTTGTGATTTTTCTGTTAAGCTCCTATAAATTTCTTCCAATTTGTTTATATGTTCTTTTATATCATATTTTTCACTTGATTTGCGTGCTCCCTTTTCCAATTTCTTGAGAATCTTTGGATTTTCTGAAATTTCATTTAATATATTTGCAAGTTCATCCACATTTCCAGGTTCAAATAAAAAACCATTATAACCATCTCTGACAAGTTCTGGTATCCCCCCAATCCTACTTCCAACTACAGGCGTTGAACAAATAAAACTCTCATATACTACCATAGGAGAATTGTCATACCATATTGATGGCACGACCGTGACATTTGCCATCCTATACATATCCATGAGTTTTTTCCCATGAAGAAAACCATGGAATATAATTCTCTTGTCGTCCTTTGCGAGCTTTCTCATTTCTTCAGAGTATGGACCTTTTCCAGCTATGTGGAGCCTTAGATTTTCTCTTTTTACTCTTTGGAATGCTTTAATGAGTATATGGGGGCCTTTATGCTTTGAAAGTGATCCAACAAATAATATGTCAATGGTATCGTAGGTTTTCTTGTTGTTTTCATGTTTTAGTTCTATTGGGTTTGGGAGCACAATTTTTTTAGAATCTTTGAATAATCCTTTAGATTCGAGTTTTTCGAGTACAAATTTTGATGGTGCTATGACAATGTCTGGTTTATTGTCTATGATCATTTTTTGGATTTTGTTGTAAATTTTGCATGGCAGGTTTTGATTTTCACATATTTGGCCTCTTCTATTAAGTAGATTGCTTTTTATACATATTGTTGAGTAGTCATGTGCAGTGAATATTAGAGGTATATTTAGGTCTTTTACGGCCCTAAATGGACTTGTGGATAAACCTTTATAGTTATTTATGTGTACAATTTCTGGTTTTTCATCCTTTAATATTTTTTTTATGAGTATATATGAGTGTAAATTGAATAAATCCAAAGAATGGTAAATTATTTTTAATACAAAGGGCTTTTTAAAGGATTCGTAAGCATTATAAATGTTAAGTGGCGATATTCTATATACCTTTACATCATTTATTTTCTCGGTGTAGGTTTTTGTAGGTGAGGGGGTTATGACAGTTACTTCATGGCCTCTTTTCACTAGTTTTTCTGCGATTCTACCAACGTAAATTTCAGCTCCCCCCCTTATGTATGGTTTGTAAAAACGAGTTATGAAACATATTTTCATGTTATCCGCCCATTTCAAGAAGTTTTAATATTAAGGGAGCGACATCCATTAATTCCATCTCCTTTTTTAAATTTAATCTTGTCTTTTGGTTGTAAATGAATAACACTGGAGTTTCTGCTCGGTGATTTCCTGAATGGAGTTTGTGTGATCGGCTCTTTGAGAATATATCTTCGTTTATATCCCATCCAACACCCCAATCATCTTTTAATTTGAAAACTATATCCGGATATTTATCAATATATTTTCCATTGTAAAGTTCTTCTCTTCTTTTGGCCCATTCAATAATCTTCCCCGAGTCTCCGGGCCCCTTGATAGATAATAATAATTTAATAATTTTATCTCTCAGGTTTTCATATGAGTAAATATCTACAATTTTTTTGTTTATTTTTATTCCTGCATAACTATAGGCTTTTATGCCACCAGATGGATCTGATAAATAAGCGACACTTTCTTTATCTATAGGAGTTATATTGAGATACAATGATAATCCTTGGGGGAATAGTTTCAAGAAAAGGGACGCGATCTTCCCTATTGATCTGTACTGATCGATTAGTGAAAGAATCGTTTTTTTCGTTTTATTAATGAAATTATTTCTGAAGCCTACATTTTCCTTTTTTAATTTTAAAAGTCCTTTTTTCCTTAATATTTCGTTTATGTTAAAAATTTTAACTGGTCTCATTGCATGTCCATGGTCGCTTAAAACAATCAGTACTGTATCATAATCAATAAGTTTAAGGAATTTTCCTATAACATTTTTATCATAAAACTTGTAAAAGTCAAAAATTACATTTTCATAAGGGTTACCTTCCTGGTAAAAAGGATCATTCTTATCATAATACATCCAAAATAGATGTTGTATGTTATCGATTGATGAGGAGTAAAAAAAGTAGAGATCCCAGTCAAAGTCTTGGCAAAGCTGTACTGCTAATTCAACTTCATTTAAGATAACTTCCTTTGTTGGTTCTATCAAGTCCCCGAGATTAACAGGATATGAAGTCATGGGCTTCAAACCTGAAAGGTCGTATTTTGTAGAAATTTCTGGGGGCCATGTTTGAATATCAAATTTTTTTATATCCACTTCTGTTGTTCTACCTATCATCACGCCATTTACTGGCCATACTGGATATCCAAGATGTGGGAAGAGGATACAAACCCTTTTACCTTGTCTTCCTGCGATATCCCAAAAGGTTTTTCCAGCAATATCATTTTCTGTATAACTTCCATATTCTGATTTGCTAAACGGGTCTTTAAAAAATATTATTCCATGTTCTGCAGGGTTCTTGCTTGTGTAAATTGATGTCCATGCTGTGGGAGAGTCCGGAGGGAACACTGAATTTAATTTTATGGGGGGAGATTTTTCTTTTAATTTTTTGAAATTTGGAAGGTCATCTTCAAATTGTGTTAATAATTCATTATCTAAACCATCAATGCCAATTATCATTACTTTCATTGGATATTCACCACTTCTAGAACCTTTTTTTCAATAAAGCTTTTTATTTCCTCTAAATCTTTGCTACCATCTACTACTATCATATCATATTTTGAGGCTATGAATTTATATCTAGAGGCTCTTTCTTCTAAATATTTTGGTGATGGAGTGTCATTTTTCCTTTTAAATGCTATATTCACTGGTACGTCTATAAGGAATGATATTGTTGGTTTTGGGAAAAAACGGAAGAACTTGTCGATTTCTTTTTTCATCTTTTTATTTGGGTAGTTCATGTCTATGGCTAGATCATTTATGACCGTGTCAAAAATGTATCTGTCACATACAATATTATATCCCATAAAAAATGGGATTTTAACCCTTAAAAATAGTTGTATTATGTAATCCAAGAGCATTATAAAAAAATAGATTTTAGATAGGAGACTATGTTTTCTTATTTTATTCTTTTTTTCATTGGAATAATCTTTATAATCTTGGAACATGTCCTTTTCTTTGAGGAATATTTTTCTGCCAATTATAATAAAGGGTTTTAATAGGAAGGGCTCTAGTCTACCATATACATAATGGCATTTAACACCTTTTTTTTTAAGTATTCTTGTAATATGCTTTGCATATGTGGTTTTACCTGATCCATCAATGCCACTGAATGAAATTAAAAATTTACTAGAGTTTTTTGTAGACATCTTCGATTCTCCTTGATATCTGAATCCATGAATATATTCCAACTTTTTCACGATTTTTAATCTCTCCATTAAGATCTCTAAAATATTTAACGGCTTTTATGAACTCTTTGATATTATCAGCAAAAATTAGACCATCATCTTCTTTGAAAATTCTAGGAAGTCCGCCAAATCTGGTTGATACCACCGGAAGGTTACATGCCATGGCCTCGAAGACTGAAAGTGGCATGTCTATACAATCAGCCTTGCTTTTACCTATCAGATTTTCTTTTTGAATAACTGGGAAAGCATAGCAGTCAGCAAGGGCATATAACTCCTCTATTTTTTTAAGGTATTTATCACATATTATGCATCCTGCATTTTTTAATTTATTTAAGATTTTTTCTTCAATTCCTTGTGAAACTGCGCCAACGATTAGGACTTGTATGCCCTTAATTTTTTGCAATTTTATAAGCCATTCAAGGTTTCTTCCTTCTTTTATGGAACCTACATGTAAAACGATAAAATCATCCCTTTTTAGGTTGAATTTATCCCTTAGCACACTTTTATTATTTCTTGGACGGAATCTTTTAAGGTCGATGCCTACAATTGGAAAGAATATCGTATTAAATTTTAAGTTTTTGAACCTTTTTTCTGTGTCAGTTGATTGTGCGATGACAAGGTCTGGTTTAAAAAATCTGGTAATCTGGAGAGATAATTTTGAATAGTTTGGGCGCATTATTGAAATTATGGATTTAGCATCAAAGATTTTGCTTATAATCTTTAATATCATGAAACTGAAAAGTGAAGAGCCGCTAACATAATGGACAACCGAGGGTTTAAAATCTTTCAATTTACGCCAAAAGGAAACTGAAAATATATCACGGGGATTAAGCTTAAGAACCCTATGATTCTTAGATAAACATTTATAGAGGTAGTGTGCTGTTTTTCTCATGGCTTCATCTAATTCCACGTCAAATTCGCCAAGTAAACACACCCTCATAAGATAGCCTCTCTATAGACTCTTCCTGTCATTTTAACAATCTTATCCCAAGTATAATTTTCTTGAACCATCTTCCTCCCTTTAGAACCCATTTTCTTTGCAAGTCTTTCATCATCTAATAACCTTTCCATGGCATTTGCAAGTTCATTAGGATCTCCTGGGGGTACAAGTAGGCCTGTTTCACCCTCTTTTATAACATATTTTATTCCCCCGATCTTTGATCCTATCACTGGTTTTCCACAGGCATTAGCCTCTATTAAGACCATCCCGAAACCTTCGGCGGCTGTCACTGTTGGCAGGACCAACATGTAAGATCCTCTGTAAAGGTCTATCAGAGACTTTTCATCTATAAATCCTGTGAATGTTGTTTTGTTAGCTATTCCAAGAAATTTTGCGAGTTTTTTATATTCTGGTATCATGTTGCCTCCACCCACCAATACAAGGTGGGCGTCATTAGATCTGACCTCGCTGAAGGCCTTTAGTAAGATGCTAACGCCTTTGTGGGCATGCCCACGGTTCATCGCACCTACAAATAATATAATCTTAGAGTCTTGAGGTAAATTGTATTTTCTTCTTGCAAAACTTTTTCCGGGCTTATAGATGTTTGGATCGACTCCTGGGGGGATTAAAAAGGTTTTATCAGCGAATTTTCGCATGATAGGGGATTCATTATATACATAGGGGGATGGTGTTATTATTTTATCAGCTAATCTAAGTGTAAGTTGAAGTGCGCTTTTATTGTAAAGTGATGAAAGGATCTTCAAAGGGCCATATTTGATCACGTCATTGTGATAGGTTAAAATGAATGGTATATTGTTAATTTTACTTGTGATTGCAGCAATGTCCGCATAGAATGGCACTGGCATATGGGCATTTACAATGTCAAAATCTCCTTTTTTTAAGATTTTTGAAAGTTTGAATGGTAAAAGCATGTCAATGGGTGTGTTTGAAATTGAAAGTTTATTTTTAATTCTTATAACCTTGAAATTATCGTACGTCTCTTCGACAGTATTTCCAGTTGAAAGTACAGTCAATTCATAGCCTTTTCCTGATAATTTCTTGGAGAGGTTATAGGTGTAATTTTCCACTCCACCTTTTCTTGGCGGGAAATATGGTGTTATCATAAGTATTTTCATAGGTATCACTGAAATACTATGGACTTGTAGACTGAAATTAATTTTTGCACATTTTTTGACCAACTGAATTTTTCTGAATATTTTCTCGCGTTTGAAGACATTTTTTCAAGCACATCTCTATTTTCTTTTAAAAATTTTACTTTTTCAACTATTTCATTGACATCTTCTACAATATAACCAGTTTTGCCATCTTCTATAACCTTTGCATGGCCTCCAGTATTTTTCACTATTACAGGTAAACCTGATGCTAATGCTTCAAGGATTACTAATGGCGATGAAGCTTCTCCTTTCCTTGATGGGAAAATAAGGACACTAGCGTTTCTATAATACTCTTTTAGCTCATTTTTATCTGATATAATTCCCGTCAAGGTTATATTCTGGATAGCTTCTCTTTTAATGGTTTCTTTAATCTCAGGCATTGTAGGCCCATTACCTATACAAATAAAGTATATATTTTCTTTGTTTAATTTTTTTGCAATGTCAAGAATGATATCCACGCCTTTTTTATATGTGAATCTGCCGACAAACAACACTATAAACTTATCTTGATGATAATCTGATCTTTTTGGTTTGAAAAAGTTTGTATCAACGGCATTTGAGATTAATTCGGATCTTTTTTTAAATTTTTTGTAAATATATTCACTGATTTCTTCACCTATTGAAATTATCTTAGAAGCATTTTTTGCAACGTAAGAAGCAATTCTTTCATTGATTTCAAATAGAAACTTACGAATTATATTATCATAGCCTATCTTTCCTACATGTATTGTCAAAACTATAGGTTTATCAAAATCTTTTGCGATTTTTGTGGCAAAAATAGAAGACATATAGAATCGATCATGAATATGGACAATGTCTGCTTTTTTAACAAATTCTCTCAAAATTTTATATAATTCTAGAACATTAAAAATAGGCTGAGGAATATCAAAATTTTTGTATAAAAAATCACTTGCAGAAACCCTATATATTTTTATGCCATCAACTTCTTCTACTCTTTTCAATTTTTCATCATTTCCTATATTACTGGTTACAACTTGCACTTCGTGTCCCCTTTCCACTAAATTTTTAGCTTGTTGAAAAGCTACTTCCTCTAAACCACCTACAAATGGATGAAAACAATGTGAAACGATCAATACCTTCATAAAAACCCCAAGCTCATCTTACTTTTTCAATGATAAGTGTTTTAAAAATTTTGAAACCGTCTTTAATTGATGAAAGCTTCGGTTCAGTCTTCCGCCTTTTATATGATATTGGGACTTCAACGATCTTGAATCCCGCCTTTGAAAGTTTGGAGAACATTTCAGCTTCAAGTTCAAATCCTGGATAATTTAGCTCTTCTTCTAAAATGTATTGGATCGCCCTTCTTGTGAAGGCCCAATGGCCTGTACAAATATCACTAATTTTTTGGTAGAGTATGCTGGCTATTAGGCTCAAGATAAAATTGCCAATTAAGTTGGTCTTGGATATTGCACCGTCTTCTCTTTTACCTTTTAGTCTTGATCCTAGTGCAACATCTGCATTTTCTTTTTTAAGTAATTTTATGAGTTTGATTGAATCTTTTGGGGGGTAGGTTCCGTCAGCATCCATCATAATCGCATATTCTGTTTCAAGATGCTTAAAGCCTTTAAAGATGGCATTAGCTTTGCCTTGGTTTTTTTCTTCTAATACAAGGGCACCTTTTTTTTCTGCAATTTCAGCTGTCCTATCAGATGAATTATTATCGACAACTATGATATTGGTTTTTGGGTATAATTCATTTATCCTCGTAACTAGAGGTCCTATTGATTTTTCCTCGTTATAAGCTGGTATTATAAAAGTGACATCTTCCATCATCGAAATGATATTCAACGGAGGCATTCTTATAACTCCCCTATATATTGTTTTTTGGTTGATTGCATCCTCCCAAGCCCATAATAGTATGCCATGCTCATATATTTTTTCCAGTTGGCCCTGCGGTAATGTTTTACTCGTGCAAATGGTGTATAGATTATTTTGTAGCCTTTTTTTCTTATCTTATAATCTAGTTCTTCGTCATCTGTTGTTATGAGGTTGTGGTTGAAGCCTCCAACCTCCTCTAATATGCTTTTACGATACATTACATTACATGTGGGGTTATGGTATATTTCATGTATCTTTTCGCCTTGGTAGGCGTATCTTGCACCTGGTTTGCTCAGAAATGATAGTACTAATCCAACACATCTTGCAAAGGGTTTATCATCATCTGGTGTGATATTAGGTCCTCCGACGGCTGCCACGTTATCGTCAAATGGTTCGAGGAGCCTTTTTATCCAATCCTTCTCCACCACACAATCTGCATCTGTGAAAGCTATGAAATCTCCCTTGGCTTTCTTGTATCCGATTTCTCGGGCTTTTGAAACCCCTACACCCTCTGTTTCAATGTATTGGTAGTTGAATGACCATTTTGTATTGAGTATGATATCCTTTGTGTTATCTGTTGACCCATCATTCACTATAACTACTTCTAATAGTTTTTCTGGATAGTCTATTTTTTCTATTGCGTGGAGGCAACGTTTAAGGATTTTAGCCTCATTTCTCATTGGTATAACCACTGAAACACTTGGGAGCATTTGCAACACCATCAACTACATGGGGGTGGAGAATCTCCTTTTTAGCATGTATTTTATGTGTCTCCAGCCGTCTTTGAATGGGTGGAGTTTAGCTTCTCCTTCTCGTCTTCTGTATGGTATGGGTATTTGTTTGATTTTCAGGTTTTTTTTTCTGTGGCTTCTATGACCATTTCTATGGCGAATTCCATACCAGGCGCCCCTAGATCTAATCTTTGGAGGGCCTCTCTTGTAATGGCCCTCATCCCACAATGTGTGTCTCTTATATTGTTTTTGAATAGTATGTTGAGCATTTTTGAAAGGAGGGGGTTTCCTATGTATCTGTGGAGGGCTGGCATCGCATCATCTTCCATCATACCATTTAGTCGGTCTCCTATCACGAAATCGTAACCTTTAAGTATTTCTTCTATGAATTCGGGTATCATTTCCATGGGGTATGTGAGGTCAGCATCTCCCATGATTATGATGTCACCCTTCGCCTCCTTGAATCCTCGCTGATAGGCATTACCATAGCCTCTCTTTTCTTCTCTCACAACCTTTGCACCAGCTTCAGCTGCTTCCTTGCCTGTATTATCTTCTGATGCGTTATCAACTATGATTACCTCTACTTTGAATCCTTTCTGTTTGATTTTGTCTGTGGGGATTGATTTTATGGTTTTTCCCACAACACCTTCTTCATTGAAAGCTGATATCACAGCAGAAACTAGCATGGGAAATACTTCCTCAAGATCTTACATAGGGGTAAATCTTTGCTTTACTTGTAATCTTTTGTTCTTATTTTTTATAAAAATGGGGTGGTGAGAAGTTTTTAGTTATGTGTATGAACTTTTTGGTTTTTTTCGTATATAAAATTTCTGATGAAGGAAGGTTAAAATATTCTTGGGATTATCTTGTTAATCAATCCGCTCATGAGGCCATGGATGGAAGCTTTTTGGGTTTATGTGATCCCCCCAGTGGAAATTATTGATGTGGGTGGAGGATGAAAAAGGCGATCGCTTAGGGTGTAGTTTGTGCAATAATTATTGGTTGGACATGTCAAATAAACAAAAAATATGAGTATAGAAAAGGTAATTGACAAAGATTTAAAGAGGTCCCCCTTTAATATTGGAAGTGGGCACGCAAAGTTGTGAGTATAATGTTTTAAATTCGGCTTCAAGTCCAGATGAAGTAACAGTGAAAGTCAAGGCCATGGAACCCTATCTCGTGGTGAACTTGTAAGATTTCAAGAAGAGATATTGGAAATCAAATTCGCAAAAATAGAAGAGAAAATGGATATTCCTTGGATACTCAGATTCTGTAGGGTTCATAATAGATTGACAACAATTCCCAATTTTTGAAAAACCACTCCACAAGTACTATGTTACTCTAAAATGTCATTTTCGTTAACCGCCCTATAACGAACAATAGTGTTGAGATCAAATACAAAACTATTAAGAATATTTGGATCCTTTGCATAGGGTATATTTAACACAGTCTGCAAGAATTACATCAATCATTTGCTTGGTAGAAGATTGCAGGGTACTCAATATACAAATTTATCCAGTTCCTAAAAAGATAGGTGACTATAAAATCTGTTCTCAAAATTATGGCAATGACACACATACTCCACTGAATGTAAAATGATTAGAGTAATTTGAATGGCTTCTTTAGAGGAGTATTTGGATGTAGAGAATGGGGAAAGACTTGTACTTGAGAGTTGTATGTGCTCATCACACCTTTTTCACCATCTTTTTTAATTTTTTGATGATGTTGCACAAAATATGGGATTAACTCTGGATGCAGCATCAGATAGGGGCCATTGGACATCATGTAAAAGATTGGGGTGCTTATAAGATTTTCGCTGGACTTCCAGCGCTTCCCTTTTTGATTCTGGTGCTTATAACCGCAAAACTTTCCAGTCCCCTGAACACAATAGTGAGACCCATGATGTAGAATGAAGAATTGGCTTTTTACGGACAGAAATGAGGGATGATCATTTTTTGGCGGCTTGCAAATAAAAAATATAAACTTGATGTGTGAAACATATAATATGTGTTCATCCCTGGATTTATGAACGATTTAGTTCGAATCTAGAAGTTATTTAGGTGAAACGATTGCTGACTTCCGAAGAGATATTGAGAAAAATAGATGAAAATAAAGATAAGATTAGAAGATTTGGAGTTAAAAGGATAGGTTTGTTTGGATCATATGCAAAAGGAAGGCAGAGAGGTGAAAGTGATATAGATATACTGGTGGAATTCGAAAAGGGCGAGGCAACCCTTGAGAATTTTCTAAATCTTGGAGAATATCTAGAGAAGCTACTGGGTAAAAAAATTGATCTCCTTACAAAAGAGGGAGTGAAAAGTATAAGGATAGAACATATTCGAAAAGACATTGAGGAGAATGTGATATATGTCTCGTAGAGGTGATAAAGAGTTTCTGCTTGATATACTTGAAGCTTGTAACAGGATTATTAATTTCACAAAAGATATGGTATATGATAAATTTGTAGAAGACATAAAAACACAAGATGCAGTATTACGAAATATTGAGATAATGGGTGAGGCCGCTAAGAATATATCTGATGAACTGAAAGATAGACACAGCGATATAGAATGGAAGAAGATCGCGAGAATGAGAGACAAACTGATACACTTTTATTTCGGGGTGAATCTAGATATAGTCTGGGACGTTGCCAAAAATAAAGTTCCGGTGTTGAGAGATAAAATTTCAAAATTATTGTTGGAATTCGAGTGAAAAAGGCGTGTTTAAGAGCTATGAATCTTATAACAGCTTTTCTCATGCAAAAGGATAAAGATAATCTTAAATACAATTAAGAAAACTTGAATATTCCACAGAACTAATACACTTGGATCCCAGCTGATAGAAACGTGGAATAAAAAATTAACTTCATATTATAATCACTTTACAAGAGAATACTCCTAGGTTTTCAGTTTATATTTTTGTTTCTGCTGTGGCTGCGCAAGTTGTCATCTTATTTAACATGCCTCTAAGGTTTTCCTTAACTTGTTCATGATCTTTCTTGTTAAAATCCCTTATAAGTTCCCTGGCCAAGTTTGATGCTTCCTCGAAATGGTCTTGTGCCCATTTTACCTTGGAACATACTGTTTTTCTAAGCGTCTCTTTTTCGCATCCTTTAAGTATTTCTAGCATAAATTCTTCCAGTTCTTTCGAACCCCTCCAATTGTTAGTAATATTTGAAGAGTCTAAATGTTTTTGTCGAGTCGGCAATGGAATACAAGTATCAGATCATTCGATTTGGGACCTTTATATTTACCTTATCTCTATATAATAATTGTGTCTCCTGATTGTTAAAAATCTCAAAAATTATAAGCCTAGTCAAGCTCTTGGATGTTACCATGGCTTCTCTGAATCCTTCCATTTTATAGTAGATGAATTCTATTACTTATACACACAAAGAATGTTCATTAATCCATGCCATTTAAAGACTTGTAAAATTTTTATTATCATAAAAGACAAAGCCATAACTGTTGGTGATGAAAACAAGGTTGCTTGTGACACTATTTTCCTCACTAGAATCATGCAATATAGTTTTGACGATTTTATCATCCCCTTCCATAAAGATTGGAGTAGTTCACTGAAACCTTCATAATATTCTCCTGAAGATCTAGAATTGTATAAGAATCAGCAGAATAGAATAATATCTTCAAGATAAATAGATTAGTCTTTTAGAAATTTCCTGATTTCCTTCAAGTTTCTAGTGTTTATTATGTCTTTGGGTGTGGCCCATCCTCTTCTTGCTGTTTTAACACCCCATTTTATGTTGTGGAGGTCTGTGAGTCTGTGGGCGTCACTGTTTATTGCGAGTTTGCATCCGTATTCTATGGCCCTTTTTATGTAGATGTCTCGGAGGTCTAGGCGGATTGGGTTGGCGTTTATTTCGAGTATTGTTCCTGTTTTGGCTGCTTCCTCAAATATTATGTCGAGGTTTAGGGGGTATTCGTCTCTTTTGAATAGTTTTCTTCCTGTGGGGTGTCCTATGATATGCACGTGCTTGTTTTCTATGGCTGCGAGTATCCTTTCTGTCATGTCTTCTCTTGCTGGTGAGTGTATGCTTGCTATCACAATATCCAAATCTGAGAGTATATCATCTGGGATGTCTAGTTGGCCGTCTAATCTTATGTTAGCTTCTATACCCTTGAATACGTGTATTTTAAGGTTTAGTTTGTCTATTTCTTTTATTTGTCTTTGGAGTTTTTCCTTGTTGAGGCCTCCTGTGATTTTTAGGGAGCTGCTGTGGTCTGTGATTGCTATATATTCGTATTGTAGGTTTTGGGCTGCTTTTGCAATGTCTTTTATGGTTTCTGTGCCGTCGCTCCATATGGTGTGGATGTGGAGATCGCCTTTGATTTGGTTTTCTTTTATGAGTTTTGGGAGTTTTCCCTGGGCTGCGGCTTCTATTTCTCCGTTGTTTTCCCTGAGTTCTGGTTGGATGTATTCTAGTCCTAGGGTTTTGAAGATTTCTTTTTCTGTTTTTGATGCTATTTTTTTCTTGTTTTTGTATAGTCCGTATTCGTTTAGTTTCATTGATTTTGACTGTGCTAGTCTTCGAAGTTCTATGTTGAATTCCATGGATCCTGTGAAGTATAGTAGGGCTGTGCCGAATTCTTCCTTTTTGAAAGTGCGCAGCTCACATTCAACTCCATCTTCTAGACGTATTATAGCCTTTCTGGGGCCTTTGGCTATTGTTTCATTGGCTATTTTTAGGGATGTGAAGTGTTCTATGACCTTTTCTGGGTTTTGTGTCGTTGTGAGTAGGTCTATGTCTCCTATTGTTTCTTTTCCTCTTCTTATGGATCCGGCTATTTCTACTTTTTCTGTTTTTGGGTGTTCTTCTAGTATGGATTTTATGTATTGTGCTATGGGTTCTATGTAGGCTATTGGTTTTCTTCCCAGTGTTGATTGGACGAATTTGATGCTTTGGAGTATTCTTTTTTCTTTTTTTTCTCCTATTCCTTTTATTTTTTGGAGGTTGCCTTTTTTGGCGTGGTATTCTAGGTCTTCTAGGTTTTGGATTTTGAGTTTTTCATAGAGTGTTTTTATTGTTTTGGGGCCTATTCCTTCTATTGCGAGTAGGCTGTCCATGTCTATGGGGTATTCTTTTTCTAGTTTTTCTAGGTAGGATAGTTGGCCTGTTTTTAGTATTTCTTCTATTTTTTCTGCTATGTTTTTACCTATTCCTGGCAGTTCTGTTAGTTTTCTTTTTTTGGCGTATTCTTCTATGTCTATTGGTAGTAGTTGGATTGTGTGGGCTGCTCTTCTGTAGGCTTTAACTTTGAATGTTTCTTCTTTCATTTCTAGGAAGTCAGCTACTCTGTTTAGTATTTTGGCGACTAGTGCGTTTTTCATTATATTACACCAAAAAAGGGAAATGGAAGTTTTAGGGTTTTCTTACGGCTTTTACTATCTCTCTTATCTTTTCTTGGATGTTTTCGGCGTCTTCTACTATTGTCCCTGTTACTATTATGTCTGCTCCGGCTTTGGCTGCTCTTCTAGCGTCTTTTCTTGTTCTTATGCCGCCGCCTACTATGAGTGTTAGTTTTGTGGATTTTTTCACGCTTTTTATCATCTCTGCTGGTACTGGTTTTTCGGCTCCTGATCCTGCTTCTAGGTAGAATAGTCGCATTCCGAGTAGTTCTGCTGCCATTGCATAGGCTGCTGCTATGTCTGGTTTGTTTCTTGGGATGAGTTTGGCGTCTCCAACCCATCCTACTGTGCCTCCTGGTTCTATTACGAGGTATCCCATTGGTAGGGGTTCTATGTCCATTTTTTTTATTGTTGATGCGGCTAGTGCTTGGGCTCCTATTATCCAGTATGGGTTTGTGGAGTTCAGGAGGCTCATGAAGAATATTGCGTCAGCATATTTTGTGACGCCTGAAATGTTACCAGGGAATAATATTATCGGAACTTTAAGGTTTTCTTTAAGCGTTTTTGCCGTGGCTTCTAGTTCTAGGCCATCAGTTGTCGACCCTCCGAGCATTATACCATCTGATCCTCCCTTGACCGCGGCTTTAGCTATCTTCAGGGCTTCTTGGGGTGCTTGTTCCTCTGGGTCGATTAGGGTGAGGTGGATTTTTCTCTCCTTGAGAATTTTATTGAAGTAATCTTCGACTTTCATCTCAGACCCAAAAAAAAAGTAGATTTTTAGCCTCTCGGATCTTTTGCCTTGAACCTTAAACCTTTATAGCCGCATTTTCTGCATCTTGTAGCGTTTGGCGGGTTTCTAGCATTACATTTGAAGCATATTTTGACGTTGAATATTCTTTCTTCTGCTACTTCGAATTTTGCCATTAATATCACCTTATGAATTCTTCTTGGATTTTTATAACCTCTTGACTATCCTTGGCTTTGGAGTATGCCTCTAATAGTTCTCTGTTGAGGTCTAGGAAGTGCGGACCCCATTTGAATGAGGACATTATATTGACTGCTATATCTTTTAATCCGATTATATAAAAGGTTGCTGCGAGGGCTTCTGCAGTGGACAATATTAGGGGTTTGCCATAATTAGTTGGGTTGGCGGCTACGAGGTATGGTAGCGCCCTATGATATTTTTTCACCGTGAATATTGGTGAAGATCTTTTAACTTCTTTCCATGAGCAGTCTAGGGCCGCCAATCCCCTTTTTAGTATCTGTTCTTTGTCTGTTGGTGATAGTGCTTTTTCTGCGAATGGGTTGAGCACTATGCTACCTAATGGTATTCTTTTGATACTTGTTACTATTTTAAGTTTTCCCATCCTAGCCAGTTTTAGGCTTGTACATTTTTTCCTGTCACATTCTTCTGCGTGATATACAATGATCTTCATGTTTAAAATTGGTTTCTTTCATAGTCCATTATTTGGGGTATTGCAAGTGCGGGGTCGTTTAGTTGGTCGAGGTCATAGTATCTTCCGCCTGATAGCATTGCAAGTTCCATGTTTATGTTGCGGCCTTGTTGGAATTTTCTTTCGAAGTTTATTACTATGGTGTGTATTTCGTTTTTGTTCAGTTCTCTTCCAAGTTCCATGACGTCTTGGATTGGTCTGCCTTTCATGCCGACGTTGGGCATCCCATCACTTAGTATTAGCATTACTGGCACGTATTCTTCTTTTTTCTTTTCTTCTTTGAGTATTTCAAGTCCTTTTTTTATTCCATGGGCCATGGGTGTTGTGCCGCCTACTTTGATGTTGTCTACTTTTTGTTGGAATGATTGGGCTCTTTTTGTTGTGGGTATTATTATTTCTGCTTTTCTTCCTTTGAATCCTATGATGCTTAGTTTGTCTTTGTGGCGTTGTGCGTCTTTTATGATCTTGTTTAGTATGTTTCTTATCTTGGCTGCTTTTTGGTCTGTGAACATTGATCCGCTTATGTCTACTACTAGTGTTATGGCTGCTCTTGCACCATGTTTTCTTATTTTTTCGCGTAGATCTTCTGGTTCTATTTTTATGGTGTTTTTTGATTTTAGGGCTGCTGCTCTTAGGGTTGCGTCTATGGCTATGTCTTTTGATTTTCCTTTTAACATCTTGCTTTTAACGTATTTTCCTTTTTCTGTTTTTGATTCTACTCTGCTGCCGTAGAGTCTCTTGTTTTTTTTCCCTTTGAATTTCATGAGTTTTTTCAAGTCTATTTCAACTTCTTCTTCTTGGGGTGTTCTCTCTTGTGGGTTGGGTGTCATTTTCAGGTCTGCTGAGCCTAGGCTTGGTTGTCTGCTCTCCCCAGGACGTTTTTCATCCGGCGGGGGGTTCTCACCCCCAACTGCCTCGCCTTCTGCGGCTTCCCCTGCTTCTTCTTGTTCCATTTCCGTTTTTGCTTTTTGTATTTGTCTTTTCACTTCTTGGCGGGCGTATGATCTTTCTGGTATTCTTTCTCCTAGTACGAGTTCAACTGCCTCTTCAAGGTCTTCTGGCATGACCCTGGTCCTGCCATTGTATGCTGCTAGTGTCTTTGCGGTTTTTAGTATGGCTATGTCTGCTCTGTGACCGTCAACGCCCACGTTAACACATATTCTCGCGATGAGTTCTAAGAGTTCTTTGTTTATTTTGACTCGTGGTAGTATTCTTCTTGCTTTTATTATCCTTTTTAGGAGCTGTTCCTGTGCTTTTTCGAATTCTTTTCTGAATTTTTCTGGGTTTTCTTCGAATTTTTCTCTGCGGTCCATGATCTTTACTCTTTCTTTGATGTCCTGGATTGTTTCCACGTTAATGTGTAGGCCTATGCGGTCTGCTAGTTGTGGTCTTAGTTCTCCCTCTGCCGGGTTCATTGTACCGACCAGTATAAACCTGGATGGGTGTGATATTGAAATTCCTTCTCTTTCAACATAGTTTATGCCATAGGCTGCTGCGTCAAGTAGAACGTCTACGAGGTGGTCGTCTAGGAGGTTTATTTCGTCGACGTAGAGTATGTTTCTGTTTGCTTCTGCGAGTATTCCTGGTTCAAGGGCTTTTATACCCTCTTTTAGGGCTTTTTTTATGTCTAGTGATCCGACGACCCTGTCTTCTGTTGATCCTAGTGGTAGTTCCACTACCCTCATCTTTTTCTCTTCAACTTCTATGTCCTTTGACTTGCATAATTGGCAGAGAGAATCCTCATCCTCAGGGTTGCAGTTGAATGGGCATCCTTTCACTGTTTTTATGGATGGTAGCAAGTCTGCCAGGGCCCTGACTGCTGTTGTCTTACCTGTGCCTTTATCGCCCCTTATCAGAACACCGCCTATGGATGGGTTTATGGCATTTAATATTAGGGCCTTTTTAACCTTTTCTTGTCCTACTATTGCCGTGAATGGGAAAATCAAATTCTTCACTATACTCACCACAAGAAGAAATAATCCCCTTTTCTTATAATCTTATATTTGATAATATCCCCTTTATAAAATTAGTCCCAGCCCTAATCATACCCAAAAGCCATTTTTTAAGACCATAAAAACTATTAATTATAAACACCAAAAAAATAAGATGAGGTGATTTAAGTTGTGTACCGTAGGGGGGCCCATGGCTGATATAAAAATGAGAAAGATCAAAACCAAACGTTGTAAATGCCTTGATTGTGGTAACGAATTCAAGGGTGTGGGCAAAAGAATCATATGCCCATCATGCCAATCAGATAACATAGAATGTTCTGAATAGGAAGGTGGATCCTTTATGTGTAGTGTAGGAGGGCCCATGGTAGACCTTGACCTTAAAAAGGTCACGAGCCGAAAATGTAAGTGTCTTGATTGTGGTAACGAGTTCAAAGGTGTTGGCAAAAAAGTCAGATGTCCATCATGTCAGTCAGACAACGTAGAATGTTCAGAATAGAAAAAGATGAGATACTCTTCATCAGAGGAGACAATGGCATTATTGGCGTGGCTAAATCAGCCCGGCCAATGAGTGTATTCATGGGAACGCCAAAAGAAGAGATAGTATTATCATTAGATGAAGATGATCTTATAGCAGTCTCAGCATTCAAAACAAGCCCCAAGATAGAAAAGGCCATAAAATGCATGATACACCTTCTAAAAGAGGTTGGAACACCCCTAATTGTATTAGATGAGGGTCATCCAACTTCAAAGCGCCTTAAAATGGTTGTGTCAGTTGGCGAAACCATAAGACTAGACTGTAATATAACCCCTGGCACACACCCAGAACAGGATCTGCTCTGCTCAGCCCCCGAATTATCAGGCACAATAATAAAAGCAGCGAAAGATGGTATAATAATCGAAGGAGAAATCGAAAAGAAGAGAATAGATATAAAACATTCCTAGAATTTCGCCAACCCCCAACCTTAAAAAAATAATTGGGAAAAAATTATATTTTATGAAGTTTGGTAATTTACTGCTAGTATTGTAGAAGTTATATTATCCTTACATAGATAATCTTTTATTTTACCGATTGTTATCGTAGCATTGTGTGATCTTCCATTGGCCTCCCATTGTATTGATATTCTGAGCTGCTGTGATTATCCTGTTTTTTGTGAGCGTACTCTTCTTGCAGTAGTGCTTAAAGGATCTGTTGGAGGCTTATAATTGTGGTGCTTATACTCGCTTTCTTGTTGATATTCAAGTTTATTGTTGTGAGCGCAGCACGAGTAATCATCTATATTTATGTTTTTGTTGTCTAGAATGGGCTTGGGAGGGTATCTGGCCCATTTTGAATACCTGGTACTATTATCTTTGAATTTTTAGAAGTTTCATCGTATGTTAATCGTCCGTTGACAAAAAAAACATTTATTGGATTTACTGTCACATTATAAATTTCCTTTGACAGCCTAAATGCTACTTTTACTGTTGGTGATGTTCTTTGACTGGTTTATGTTTTATTCCATTTTCTAACTCTTAGCATATGATTTTGCGTATGCTGTCATTTGTTTGGGTCATGGTTTTCGATGAATGGAATGTTTAAAGAGTATTACATTCAGTTGCACTAGCAGAACTTATAGTTAACAAGAAAAGAATTGCCAAGGGTATATAATATTTTTGAGACTAAAAATATTAAATGATGGAAATTTTCTGTTATAATAAAAGTTTCTGTGAATTGGCAATAAAAAGATTGAGAATTACCATGTATATGCTCAACATGTAAATATTAAGTATATAATCTTAGGGGTATTCGAGTGAAGTTGTAGATAAGATTGAAGTTATTATTATATTTTATGTTTACAAAGTTTATATAGTGGGTCCTTCTAAACTTACCCTGGGAAAATTTGATTTTTTTGATCGATTATGATAAACTTTTATCAATTGTTTGGTCAGCTCATCTTCATGGCGATAATGGGCCTACTACTGCTACTTTTGGTTAGTCTGTTCCTTGGAAAAATACTATTAAGTAATAATCGTGTAATATTCCCCAGGTTACTCCTTGTGACATTAGACTTATTCTATGGGCCGTTCAAGCGTTTCGCATCCATATTCGGGCTTAATGAGAGTATAGTGGATCAGATCGGAGTAGAGGTCAGGAACAAAATTAACGAGGAAAAATTCAAAAATATACCAGCAAAAGACAAACTCCTAGTCTTGCCACACTGTCTAAGACACCCAAAATGTGAAGCACCCCTAGAACCTTCTGGCCTAAAATGTAAAAATTGTAAAAAATGCGTCATAGGCATACTAAAAGAAAAAGCAGAAGATATAGGCTACCGCGTATTCATAATACCCGGTTCAACCTTCCTCAAAAAAATAGCAAAAGAGAACAGGTTCAAATCCGTGCTCGGCGTAGCCTGTTACCAAGACCTAAACCTTGCCATGATGCAATTATCTAAATTCACACCCCAAGGCGTGCCACTGCTCAGAGACGGCTGCTACAAAACCAAAGTAGATATTACCATGGTACTGGAAAAAATGGGCATACAAAAACCTAAAAGGCCTCGACTGCAATGCGGAGCTGATCAAAAATGGACATCACCATAACAGACAACCACATACACGTAGACCATATCAACGGTGAAGGGCCTGTGAAAGTGGCTGAAAAATTCTATCATGCCGGTGGCAAAAGGATGATAATACCTAACAAGCCAACCTGGACGATAAAAAAACCATTCAATTTCAAGGAGGCCATGGAACTTGTTATAAAGTATGCCAAGAAGATAAATTCTGAGACAAATGTAGAAGCCCATGCTATTGTGGGAGTGCACCCAGCAGAGCTTTCAAGGCTTATAGAATCCGGTAAAACAATCCAAGAAGCTGAAAGATCCGTCAAGGCCGGGCTTGAATATGCCCAGAAACTCGTAATAAAAGGGGAAGCTATAGGTATAGGTGAAATTGGAAGACCACACTATCCAGTAGAGGAAAAAGAATGGGAAGCGCACAACAGAATACTATTATATGCCTTGGAACTTTCAAGGGAAGCTGACTGCCCAGTACAACTTCATACTGAAAGTTCAACCCCAATACAATTCAGGGAATTTTCAAAGATGGCTGATAAAGCTAAGATGAAAAAATACAAGGTTATAAAGCATTTTTCAGGTCCATATGTTAATGAGGATGAGAATTACGGGCTCACACCATCCCTGATAGCTTCACGTGACGTTATAAAAAAGGCCCTTGAGAAAAGTAACCGGTTCCTAATGGAAACAGACTACCTGGATGATCTGGGCAGGCCAGGAGCAGTACTGGGTCCGAAGACTGTCCCGAGACGTACAAGAGAATTCATTGAAAAGGGTTTTATGAGCTTGGAGGACGCCCATAAGATCCATGAAGATAATTTTATGAAAGTTTATGGGTTTTAGTGTGATCCACCAAGGAATATGCTTATCAAGCTTATCATGATTCCAATCGCCACGATTTCTATACTTGTTTTGAAAATGTTTTCCCTTGATATTCTTCCAAGGTAGATTCCAAGTATGGCTAACGCTATCATAGATAATAATATTGTGATCATGGTTGCGATTATCCTATCTTTTACAAAAAAGAATGGTATTGTGGGTACGAATGCTCCGATGAAACTTGAGAATCCATGGGTGAACATGCTCATATAGATCCTTCTCTTGGCCTGTTGATGTATTATGGTGTCGTCGAGGCTGCCTTTTTCCATTATCATCTTCTTTTCAAGTTCCCTCATTGTACGGGTTTCCTCGGCTCTTTCACCTATGAATGAACCGAATGCGTTGGACATTGCGATGGCTATGCCGCCGCTTAATCCTGTCAGGCCAATGAGATAGTTTTCTATTTCAACTCCGCCGATACCTGCCACTCCACTAGCTGTTAGTGTAACGCCCATGACTGCTAGTATGCCGTCAAGGGTTCCTAGTGCAACGTATCGGCTCATTGTAAGATATTCGTGGATGAATTCTCTAAGATCCATTTTTAGGATCCTCTACCCAATCTTATATGCGCTCTTGCAAGGTGTCCTGCTGCCAGAGCCCCCATTAGTGATAGTTCTCCTGCTAGCACGGCCCCTGCAACTATCTCTGCAAATTTCTGGACTTTTCCCGATCCTTTGACTCCCATTATCTGGAGGCATTCTGAGGCTGTTTCTAGTCTTGTGCCTCCTCCTATAGTGGCTAGTGGCACGTCTGGTAGTGTGACTGAGAAGTGTAGGTTTCCGTTGGTTTCTTCGGCTGTTGTTATGCCCAGACTTCCTTCTGTGATGTGTGCTTCATCTTGTCCCGTGGCTAGGAATATTGCGCCTATTATGTTTGCATAATGTGCGTTGAATCCCATACTCCCTGATATGGCTGATCCTATGAAGTTTTTGGCGAGGTTGACTTCTTGTATTGCCTTTGGTGTTGTTTTAAGCATTTTTTTTACTATTTCGCCTGGGATTTTTACTTCGGCTGTTATGCTTTTTCCTCTGCCTTCTATAAGGTTTAGGTCTGCTGGTTTTTTATCTACGCACGCGTTTCCACTTAAGGCGATAAGGTGTGCTCCTGTTTCTCGTGTTAGGAGTTTCATGGCTTCTTCTGTGGCTATTGTTACCATGTTCATTCCCATGCTGTCTCCTGTGGTGAAAACGAATCTTGGGTAGATATAGGGGCCTACTATGAGTATTGGGTCTATTTTTATCAGTTTTCCGTGGCGTGTTGTTGATTCTGCCGCGTCCTTTAACTTTTTAAAGTTTTTTTGGATCCATTCTCTGACTTTTAATGCTTCTTTTATTGATTTTGTCCGTAGTACGGGTGCTCTTGTCATTTTGTCTCCTGTTATCCTTACTGTGGCGCCTCCTGCTTTTGTTATGGTTGAGCATCCTCTGTTTACTGATGCTACCAATGCTCCTTCTGATGTTGCGAGTGGAATATAAAATTCGCCTTTTGCATGTTCTCCAAGGATTTTGAGGGGTCCTGCGACTCCTAGGGGTATTTGTATTGTGCCGATGGGGTTTTCTATGTTTCTTTTTTGGGCTTCTTCCATGTTGATTGTATATTTGGAGATGTGTTCTAGTTTTGCTCCTGTTATCCTTTCTAGGAATAGTTTTCTTATTTTTGTCGCTTCTTCTATTGATCCTGTATATTTTTCTATTTCGTGGAGTTTTATGTCTCCTCTTTTTAGTCCTTGTATTATTTCTTCTTCTATCATAGGATCCCAGGTTTTATAGTCTTTTTAGCATTTCTGGTATGTCTGATGGTTTCTCAGCCACTTGGACGTCAGCTTTTTCAAGGGCTTTTATCTTGCTTTCCGCTGTTCCAGCACCCCTTTCTATGATGGCGCCGGCGTGTCCCATTCTCTTGCCTGGAGGTGCTGTTCTTCCCGCTATGAATGCCATCACAGGCTTTGATATCCGCTCTTTTATATATTCTGCTGCTCTTTCTTCAGCGTCCCCTCCTATTTCTCCTATCATGAGTATTGCTCGGGTGTCTTTGTCTTCTTCGAATCTTTCGAGCACATCAGCAAAGCTTAGGCCTATTATGGGGTCTCCTCCAATGCCTATGCATGTGCTCTGTCCCATGCCAGCACTTGTAATTTGGTGGGCGAATTCGTAAGTTAAGGTGCCGCTTCTTGAAACTATGCCAATGTCTCCCTGTTGGAATATGTGTCCTGGCATTATCCCAAGTTTCCCGACTCCAGGGGTGATTATACCTGGCGTGTTTGGGCCGATGATGATTGTGTTCATTTTTTTAGCATATTCCATGATTTGCATGGAGTCATGGACTGGTATGTGTTCTGTTATTATGACAACGAGGTCTAGGTGTTTTATGGCTTCATAGGCGGCGTCTTTTGCAAAGGGTGCTGGTACGAATATTATTGAGGCGTTAACTTCTGTTTCTTCTTTAGCTTCTTCTATGGAGTTGTATATTTTCACTCCTAAGAGTTCTTGGTTGCCTTTTCCGGGTGTTACACCGGCGACTATTTTTGTCCCGTAATCTAGCATTTGGCGGGTGTGGAATGATCCTTGTTTTCCGGTTATGCCTTGCACGAGGCATTTTATATTTTCGTCTAGGATTATCATATTATAACCCCTCTTATACTTTTAGTATTCTTGTTCTTTCTTCGAATGGTGCTGCTAGGTCTATTATGTTGCCGTTTAGGAAGGCTGTTGCTGATACTATTACGCTTCCTGGTATTACATGTGATGGTGATCCTCTGCGTACGAGGTATACATTTTTGTTGCCTAGTGCCGCGCCTAGCATGGCTCCTGCGACGACTCCTATACTTTCCATGTTTTCTATTGTGGCGACTACTACTGGGTCGTCTGTTTTGTCTGATACGTAGCCTACCCCCGGTATTTTACGGGCGCCTTTTTTTATTTCTTCACTGACATCTGTAACGTCATCCATGCCCCTTGCAGCTTTGATAGCTGAATTGGCCACATCTGACACGAAGTCTTCACCGCCATATGTGTCGAATGATAATATGATCGCGTCAGGGTATCTGTCTTGTCTTATACTGGCCTCTGCATAGGATATGCCTTCCCCAGCACCTTCTGGGGTGCCTGATATCCCCTCGAGATCTCCTATGTCCTCTGAATTTTCTCTTAGGATATGGACTATGGCCCTGTTTATCTTTGCAAGTATCCCATTATTTACAAAGGCGCTTATAACAACATCGTCCCCTGTTATATTAGTTAAAGCGGCCTTATAGGCTCCAAGATCTTCTAGTACTGGGATATTGGCTTCTAGTTTTCTTATTAATTCCTTGCTGCAACTTGTATCATTTGATGATATGTCCGCGCCGATAGAGGTTATCTTCACTAAAACCACCATCATCTATAGGAAAATCCTCAATTAATTATAATATTAATATAATAATATATTCTCTTCCCCCATAGTTTGGAGGATGAAAAGATTGACCATGATATGTGCACCAATATTTGAAAAAAATATGGAAAATATACCCGGAATTGCCAGAGAATATATTGTGAGGGGGGCTGACATACTAGAGCTTCGAATAGACGCCATAAAAAACCCTTCAAAGAGTATGATCAGGAAACTTGCAAGTGACATTCAATTCCCATTCATAGCCACTAACAGATTGGCAATGGAAGGCGGATTATTCAAAGGTTCGGAGAAGGAGAGAATAGAATTTCTACTTGCAGTTGCATCAGAAGCGGAATATGTTGACATTGAATTACAGACAAAAAGGGAAGAACTTGAAAAGATCCTAGAATTTCCAGTGAAAACGATCATATCCTATCATAACTTCAATGAGACGCCACCAATAAACAGATTATCAAAGATTATAAAAGAAGAAAAAAAACTAGGAGACCTGGCAAAAATAGCTGTGATGCCACAAACCATAAAAGATACCCTAACCATACTACAATTATTGTCAAATGAGGATAATCTAATCGCAATATCCATGGGTGAACTAGGAAAATACACAAGGATCATAGCAGCACTATTCGGATCCCCGATAACATATGCAAGTGGGGGAATATCCACAGCACCAGGACAACTAGACATTGAAAAAACCCGCCAAATCATCGAAGAACTAAAACCAGAGGAGAAAACACCATGAGAAGATTATACGCCATATTACTCCTTTTTCTGGTTGTTGCCATTGGAATGGGATTCTATATCCATGAAAACAGCCAAACCGTTAACATAACCATAGAAACCAATGGCACCAATATTATTGTTAAAAGTTCCACCATATTCTTCACTTCAACACCACCAGGCATGGAAGAAGAAATCGCAGAGTACATTTCCAATAGTATATACTCCCCTGAAAGCACACCAGATACTATAAAAGCTGATGTGAAATTAATAGCATCAAAATATGGTTACAAGAAGGTTAATGTCCATTTAAAGTCACAGTTTGGTGTTGATCAATTACCAATGCCCGCGGTCGTCAAAGGAAATTCAATGTATCCCACCCTGAAGGATGGTCAACAGTTAATAGTCTTGAAAACAAAAGATTTCAAAGTAGGGGATATTGTGGTAGCAAAACATCCAGAGTATGGTCTAATAGTTAAAAGGGTGGGGAAAATAGAAGGGGACATGGTATATCTTATGAGCGACAATAAAAAAACTGAACAAGTCTATACAGGCACTTCGATATTAATATTAACACCATTGAACACTTGGCTTCCTAAATCATCTGTTATAGGTGTGGTAAAAGAAATCATGTAAGCTCTGATAACCTTTTTATCCTCTTTAACATGTTTGGGTGTGTTGAAAGCAACTCCATTATCCTGGCACCAGCACCTATCTTCACACCCCTATATTTTATCTGTTGTAATTCACCTTCACTTATAGTTCCGTTCATGTCAAGGTCTACTTGACGCAGATCCTTTATCTCAGCGGCTGCACGAGAAACATCATTAACAAAGAACGCCTTCAAACCTTCAACTTCTTTTATCTCATCCTCATCCGAAGCCGCGGACCCATATACAAGCTTGTAGAGTGCGCTTGCCAGTTTATGTGGTTGTCCCCCTATCTCAACACTACCATAATCTGCGTAGTATTCACGAACCCTTGAAATGAACAAGACTATCAATTGTCCAATTAGATATGCTACAAGCGCCAAGAGTCCTATAAGGCCCATGTCCCTGTTCCTGCTGAATATTGAGCTTATGTAGATGTAGTAGCATATTAGTGGTATTGCACTTACAAAGGTCATGACTATCATATCATCATGTTTTATATGGGATATTTCATGGCCTAGAACAGCCCTAAGCTCATCCTCATCCAATAGTCTTAGTATGCCTCTTGTAACGCAGACTCGCCCATCAGATTTCGTTCTACCAAATGCAAAGGCGTTTGGCACATCTATCTCAGCTATTCCAACCCTTGGTTTGGGTATGCCGGCTTTCATTGCAAGTTCTTCAACCATTGCATGTAGTCCTGGAGCTTCCTCTGGCGAGACATATTTCACGTGCATTGTGGCTTCCACTATACTTGGCGAGATGAGATACTGTAATAGTATGATGCCAAGTCCCAGTAGCATGTAGAATAGTGGGCCTCCGAATCCCATGATTGACCCTATCAACATTAATATGGCGTATATTAACAGGAATAGGAATGTTGTTGCGAGAAACATTCTAAGTTTCAGTTTCCATGTGCCTTTCATTTTAGGTCATTACCTCCCATTTGAATTATAATATTTTGTTGGGTTGAATGTATATGAATTTTTAGTATTTATAACTTTCTGTAACTAAAAACGGGTTTAGATTTCTATCCCATTTCTCTTAAGTATCCTTCGAGGATTGTCCCTTAGCACCTTTTTAAGTTCCTTTTCCGGGATTCCAGCACCTAAACCTATCCGATATGCCATATCATGGCCTATAAGATCTTCTGGGTGGTGGGTGTCTGTGTTTATCACAAGAGATGTTTTAGTTTCCATTGCAACAGATGCAACATGGCCATTTGCAAGACAATGCCCACTTCTGGCAGTTATCTCCAATGCTATATCATTGTCTCTTGCCATTTCGGCTTCATCATATCCTATGAGGCCTGGATGGGCTAATATGTCAACCTCAGAAGATTCTAGGGCTGCTCGGTTAGTTCCTTTTATTACGGGTTCCACTAATGTTTCGCCATGAACTACTATAATCTCGGCTCCTAAGCGCCTGGCTTTTACTGCAAGTTTGTCTATTATCTCGATAGGCGCGTGTGTAATCTCTGCTCCTGGAATCACTTGAATATCCCAATTTTCATTCACATCAGAAACAGCATCTATAAGATATTCTATCGTGTTTATGTTAGAGGCGTCTATATGGTCTGTTATGGCCACGGCTTCATGTCCGAGCACGCAAGCGCGCCTTGCAATTTCTGATGGTAAAAGTTCACCATCACTCAGTAGACTATGGGTGTGTAAATCTATCCTACCATTAATCATATTGAAGTATATAAAATCATCAAAGGATATAACCTTTTATCTCTTTATAGGATAAAGCATGCTAGTTATAAAATATTCCTATTGTGCTTGGGGGTGATTGTACAATTTGAGAGTTGAGTTTTGGGGGGGTGCTTTATGTGGAGAGTGAAGCTGTGAAATTGGTTCATTCCATTCCTAGCTTAAATCCCCATGTTTCTAATTTGGAGTTTAAGGATTTCTGTTTTTATTGGGTTATGGGCTTTTCATTTTATAGGGGTTTTTTTGGTGATATTGATTCTTATTGTTGATTCTTGGTTTGAAGACAATTTGTTTTATTATTGTCCTTCTCTTAGAGGTAATCATTGATTTCTTGCGCCATATTCTCAGTAAACCCTGAAACTTGCGTAAATTGAAATTACTAGTATTAAAATCCCAATAATCTAAAAAGATTTCATGAAAAAGTCCACTCCATTTTTTAATCTCCATAAAATCTGTTTTTCAAGTATCATCTACCGGGGCATATAAAATATTTCCATGAAAAAACTTATCTTTTATATATGAAAGTTGAGATATTTGTACCGGCTCATATCACAGGATTTTTCCAGATAATCGAAGATAAGAACCCGCTTAAGATGGGCTCTCGAGGTGCTGGTGTGGTTATAAACAAGGGAGTCCGGACTAGGATCAAATCTTCAAGGAATGACAGGCCAAAAGTAACTGTTGATGGTGTGAATGAATCAAATTTTATAACTTGGAAAGTATTGGAAATTTTTAATGAAAGCTTTGAATTGCCAGGTTTAAAGGTTTACCATGAGCTTGAAGTTCCAATTGGTTGCGGGTTTGGAGTTTCGGGAGCTTGTGCCCTGGGAACTTCACTAGGAGTGTCAAGATTATTAGAACTTCCTTTAACTGTTAATGGTGCTGCTTCAATTGCTCACCAAGCAGAAGTCGAGCTTGGAACAGGTTTGGGTGATGTTATCGCGGAGTTAAATGGAGGGATCAGCCTAAGATTGAAAGAGGGCGCCCCAGGCCATGGAATGATTGATAGGATAATCCATGAACCATTATATGTGATTTGTAAGGCCTTTGGGGAAATTGACACAGCCACAATAATTAAAGACCCCATGAAAATGGAGATGATAAATTCTATAGGGTCTGGGATGTTGAAAAGGCTACTCTCTGATCCCAGTCCAGAGAAATTTATGCAACTATCCTATGAATTCGCAGATAAGACAAAACTCTTAACTATGAATGTGAAAGAAAGTTTTGAAACAATCGAAGGAGATGTTATAGGGGCTTCAATGGCCATGCTCGGGGACGCAATATTCGCCCTTTCAAAGGAACCGGACACAAGCTTGGATGATTCCATTATAGCAGAGGTAGATTCTAAAGGCGCTAGGTTTATCTGATAAGGTGAAAGAAAAGAAAACACCAACTTTTTTTTGTTAAAAAAATTATATATTATTAATCAAAGTATATATTATGAATAAACTCTTAACATTCCACCTCCTCCTTGGAGAATTATAGTAGGATCTTCATATGATAAAGATAGTATATGATATCGGAATTTACAGAAAGACTCTCAACGATCTTATAAAAGAAGATGATACCGTAGTGGAGATAGGATCCCATGTAGGCGGGTCAACAAGGATAATAGCAGGAAAAACCCGGAAAGGAAGGGTTATAGCAGTTGACAAAAGCCCCCAGGCATATGAGGCTATGAAAAACCTTCAAATGGAATACCCCAACTTAAAGTTCATCCAAGGAGACGTCAGACTCCAAGAAACTCTCAAAAGAGTACACGATCATATAAGATCATGTGATGTTCTAGCAGTGGACCTTGGGGGCGGCCATCATCCAGACACAACATTCAAAGTATACTTTATATGGTCATCCACACTAAAACCAAGAAATTCAATTATAAGGAACCGGGGGCTCCTAGATTTCGCGAACTCTTCAAAAATGGAAGAGGATATCTCATCAGATATGGGCTGGCTAGAATCAAGCAGCCATGGGGGCGTGCCTCCAAGACTAAAAGAATTCAAGCTCTGGTCTGAAAAATTATAAAAAAGGGAAAAGTGGGAGGTAAACAACATGATAGGTAAAATGATTAGAATAGAAAGAATAATAAACCGCGAAACAGGCCGAACAGTCATAGTACCAATGGATCATGGAGTCTCCATAGGCCCAGTCCCAGGCCTACTAGACATGACCAGTATAATAGACCAGGTCGCCAGCGGAGGGGCTAACGCAGTCCTAATACACAAAGGGATAGTTACAACAGGACATAGAGGATACGGGAGAGACATAGGCTTAATAGTCCACCTTTCAGCCAGCACAAGCCTAGGACCAGACCCAAACAATAAAGTCCTCGTAACCTCAGTAGAAAAAGCCCTGAAACTTGGAGCAGACGCAGTATCAGTACACGTAAACGTAGGATCCGAAACAGAACCCGAAATGCTAATAAAACTCGGGACAGTAGCAGAAACTTGCGATGAATGGGGAATGCCACTCATAGCAATGATGTACCCAAGAGGCAAAAAAATAGAAGACGAACACGACCCAGAAGTCGTTAAACTCGCTTCAAGAGCAGGGGCAGAACTCGGAGCAGACATAATAAAAACCAACTACACAGGAGACCCAGACACATTCAAAGAAGTTGTAGAAGGATGCCCAGTACCAGTAGTCATAGCAGGAGGCCCAAAAGTCGAAACAGAAGAAGAACTCCTACAAATGGTCAAAGACTCAGTAGAAGCTGGAGGGGCTGGAGTAGCCATCGGAAGGAACATATTCCAGGCAGAATCACCAGCTAACATGACAAGGGCCATAGCAGCCATAGTACACAAAGAAATAGACGTTGAAGAAGCCCTCAAAATGCTATAAACGGGAGATGTAAAAAATATGAAATTTGCCTGGATAAAAACACCAGACATGGAATGGGAAGAGAAAAAACCACTCATAACAACAGCACTCGAATCAGGCATAGACCACATACTAGACCGAGAAAACATCGAAAAAATACATAAACTTGGAAACATAAAAGTCATAGCCGACGATGAAGACGCAGACATCATACTAGTAGGAGTTAACGGTGAAGGAGACGGCACATTCCCACTACCAAGCGACCTAGAAGAGTCAAAGGATCTAATGGCCGCGAAAAGCCTTAAAAGACAGGGCAAGCCAATAGCAGCCTACGTGGAAATAAAAGGTAAAAGATATGAGGAGCTCGCAAGACTACTCGGCAGAATAGTAGACTATCTAATCCTAGTAGGAAAAGACTGGAAAATAATACCCCTCGAAAATATAATAGCAGACCTGCAAGGAGAAGACGTCAAACTAATAGCAGCAGTAGCAGACGAAGAAGAAGCGAAAACAGCCCTCGAAACACTGGAACATGGAACCGACGGAGTCCTAATAGAACCAGAAGACCCATCCCAGATAAAAAAGATAGCCAAACTAATCGAAGATATAAAAATGGGCTACTACGAACTCAAACCAGCCACCATAACAAGACTAGAACCGTTAGGATCAGGTGACAGAGTCTGCGTAGACACCTGCTCAATAATGGAAATCGGAGAAGGAATGCTCATAGGCTCATATTCACAAGGCCTATTCCTTGTTCACAGCGAATCCCTAGAAAGCGAATACGTAGAATCAAGACCATTCAGGGTTAACGCAGGCCCAGTACATGCATATGTGATGACACCAAACCATAAAACCAAGTATCTCTCAGAACTTGAAGCAGGAGATGAAGTATTAATTGTTGACAAGGATGGGAAGACGAGACCGGCCATAGTTGGCAGGGTTAAAATCGAGAAACGGCCCCTGATACTTGTGGAAGCCGAATATAATGGGATGAAACTCAGAACATTATTGCAGAATGCTGAGACAATACGTCTAGTTAACGATAAAGGCGAACCAGTATCAGTATCAGACTTAAAAGAAGGAGACAAGATACTAGTATATGTTGAGGAGGCCGCCAGACACTTTGGAATGGCAATAGAAGAGACTATAATAGAAAAATAGGGTGGGGTGAATCTACGTATAGAGTCGAGATCATAAGCCCTAGGGAAAAGGATGAAAAGCTTGAAGAACTGGCAGAGAAGGTATACTTTGAAAGGAAGGCTAACATTCATGGCGCTTGTGTCAAACTTTTAACAGATAATAAAAGCTTCAAAGAGGAATGGGAGGACAACTTCAAATTCATGAATGAGGACATCAGACCCCATGCTAAGGTATTTGCTGTTGAAGATGGGGGAATACTCAGGGTATTCTATGAGCCTTTATCAAAGACTAGCATTGTTTTAAACTGTGATTATTATGGTTGGGTTAAGAGCATAGCCCTTGCCACAATCGCCGACTTCTTCGAGGATTATCATTCAGAGCATAGGAGATATTCTGTTCATGGTTCGGCTGTGGATTGTCGTGGAAGAGCCCTTGCAATTATAGGACCGCCCGGCACAGGCAAAACAACACTCACATATGGTCTTCTATTAGATGATAGGTATAGTTATGTTTCTGATGACTGGTTTTTCACGCGCATATTCGAGAATGGTATAATGGTATATTCATCAGAGAAAAACTCCTATATACGCGATGATATAGCAGAATCTTGGGGCGAATACAAAAAACTAATATTAGAAGTTAGCCTAGATGAAAGGAAGAGAGGAATAGCTGATGTTAACAGGTTATTCAATGGCAGGATTAGAGAGTCATCTAATCTTGAGGCCATAGTACTTCTTGAGAGGGATGCTGCTGATAAACCTTTCAGGGAGCTTAAAAGCAGAGAAGCCCTAGAATACATGAGAGAAAATGATTTCTGCAACCCCCACCAACTTATAAGAGATGAGAGGAAATATAAGCTCAGATTAGAATTTTTCAAGGAGATATTCCAGGATATGGATGTTTACCTGCTTAACACCATTGAAACACCCCAGGAAAGCCTGGACAGGATAAAAAACATACTATAGAGGCCAGACCATGAAGAAGATAAGAAGTTTCCTCGCTATTGACATTGACAACTCCCTCAAAGACAAGATAATAGAAGTTCAAAAATCCTTGAGAGAGGCTGAGGCCCAGTTAAAGTTTGTAGAACCAGAAAACTTACATTTCACCTTGAAATTTTTCGGCGAAACAGACCCCAAAACCCTAGAAAAGCTTTCGAATATAATCAAAGAAAATATAAAACCATACAAGCCATTCAAACTCAAAATAGAGGGTTTGGGGGTTTTCCCGAACAAGAATTATATGAGGGTTTTATGGCTCGGCGTCCAAAACCCGGAAGAATTCTCAAAAATCCAAAAAGCACTCGATAAAGAATTCCAAAAGCTAGGATTCAGGAAAGAGAGAAGCTATATACCACACCTCACAATAGCGAGAGTCAAAGGTGGAAAAAACAAGGCCAGGCTACGGGAGAAGATAGAGGAGCTAGCCAACACCAAAATAGGGGAAATGCAAGTAAAAAAATTAAAACTTAAAAAAAGCGAACTCAAACCAGAAGGACCAGAATACACCAACCTCAAAACCTTCAAACTGGGATAAAACATGGACTATACCAGAATACTCAAAAGAATAAAACCAACAAAAAAAGAAAAAGAAAAAGTCACAG
>Ga0209508_1000156_pt1 | contig 80100 bp, 80 predicted proteins | sample AD_UKC129_MetaG_FD_184427 | JGI IMG/M metagenome (GOLD analysis project Ga0209508, IMG submission 184427) | Active sludge microbial communities of municipal wastewater-treating anaerobic digesters from Canada - AD_UKC129_MetaG (SPAdes) (version 2) | ecosystem: Engineered > Bioreactor > Anaerobic...
ATTTTCACAGCAATGACACAAAAGGTGACTTTTCATTTATCATGGCCTGTGTCACAGGTGATAATTGCAAGCCCCGTGAGGGGCGTGGCAATCTCTATGTCTTCTTACGGTTTGAGTCAAACGATCGCCACGTCGCTGCGCTCCTCGCGATGACACATACGATAGCTTCCTCTGATCGCCAAGGACTTGGTGCTGGTGATGACTTGAAAGAAAGGCTCTCCACCTTGTCAGCTTTGGGAAAAAGCTGCGTATAGATAGTAGAAATGAATTCGTTTCACCTGCGCATATAGGGAAAGGAGAATAAGAGGATTATGAGATTTAAAAAACTGCTGGCAATTATGGTAGCCTTAGCCTTTCTGGTAAGTTTTAATCCTATGCCGGTTATGGCTCAAGACACCAACATCACTCTGGAGGAAGCCATCCAGATCGCCAAAGGCTTATTCCCGGCTACCGCGCAGTACCCTGAATTTGTGTCGGAGTTCAGCACTTCACTCCAGACATCAACCTGGAACCTGCAATGGTCAGCAGGTGAGTCGGGTGAGGGCGGCATCAACGTGCAGATCAACGCTCAAACCGGTGATGTAATACATATGTACAGCTGGAAAAAAACTGCTGACCCGCCTGGAGCAGCATCCCTGTCGGTAGCGGAAGCTCAGGCTATCGCCAACCGCTGGCTTAAGACCATACTTCCGGAAAAATCATCCCACTTTCGAATGATAAGCAGTCCTGCTGTCCTGCCCCTGAACAGCAGTAATTACAGTACTATCCAGGTTCAATACCAGCGTACGGAAAACGGGCTGCCGGTTCTGGGAGATACGGTCAACATGGAAATAGATGCCCGTACCCGTGACCTTATTTCCTACTACCTCACCTGGACCGATCTGCCCCTGCCTGATCCTGCCAGGGTTGTCTCCGCCAGCGAAGCCCGGCGGGTTTTTGAGGCGGAGAATATGCTGAAAATGCAGTATTTCCTTCCCTATGCCTGGCTGAGACCTTCTTCTCCCCAGGAAAAACAGGTTCGTCTGATCTATCGCATTGACCATCCTTCCCACGGCTCCATCGATGCTCTCACCGGCAAGCCTTTGGTGCTGAAGGACGGCCAGAGTGAAATGTATGCCAGTGATCTGGCTTTGAAAGAAATGTCCATCGGGGGCATGGGCATGGCTGAACAAAGCGCCGCCCCGCCGCTGACCCCTCAGGAAATAGCGGAATTAGAGAAACATGCAAACATTATCACCAAGAAGGAAGCTGCTGCCAGGGTAAAACAGTATGTGGACATTCCCGCCGCAGCGAAGTTGATCCATGCCTCCCTGAACCGGGATTGGCAGAACAAGGACCTGCGCACCTGGAGCCTAAATTGGAGTATTCAAGCTGCCCCCGAAGGTGACTATTATGATCTATGGGCCCGGGTGGACGCCACCAGCGGCAGGATCTACTCCTTCAGCCAGTATTCCAGTAACGATAATGCCGCTAAAGGCAGCCTGACCAAGGAGCAGGCGACAGCCATTGCCCAGGAATTTATCAAGAAAATTGAGCCCCAATTATCCCAGGAAGTAAAGCTGAACCTTTCTGAAGCTTGGAATGTCAGCCCTGTGGCGGAAGATAAGCTGCCCCCTCAATGGACGATACAGTTTACCCGCCAGGTAAATGGGGTCCCCTTCCCCAATGACGGTATGCGGGTGACCGTTTCCGGTGTAACGGGAAAGATTATGAGCTATGAACTGAACTGGACGGAACAGAGTTTTCCTCCGATAAATAAAGCTATGGGACCGGTCCAGGCCAACGAAAAGTTCCTGGCTTTGGCCCCCATCACCCTGTGCTACTCACCTATCACTACCTCGGGAACAGCCAGCGAGTTCAAGCTGGTCTACAAACCGATTGTCAAGGATCAGCAATCCGGCTTTGCCATGATAGATGCCATCAGCGGTGAAGCCCTTAATGCTGCCGGTGAACCTCTGGATAAAAAGCCCATGCCCCGTATATTCACCGATGTGAGCGGGCATTTTGCGGAAAAAGAAATCCAGGCTATGGGCCAGGCCGGCCTTATGAATGAATATGGCAGCCAGTTCAAACCGGATGAAATTATCACCAATATTGTTTTCCTGCGGGCTTTGGCGGGAGCCGTTGACGGAGTGTGGAACATCAGCGGTCAAGAGGACAACAAGCTGATCAGCGATTGCCTGTTCCGGGGCTGGCTGAAGGAAAAAGTTGATCCCCAAGCTCCTCTCACCCGCCAATTGATGACGGAAACAGTGATACGCAGCATGGGGCTGGATAAAGCTGCCCGTTATGGCGGGCTGTATAAGAATCCTTTTCCTGAAGATCAGTCCATCGATGAATCCAAGCTGGGCTACATTGCCCTGGCCCACGGAATGAACCTGCTGCATGTGGATAAGGAATTCAAGGCTGATGAAAAGGTTACCCGGGGAGAAGCGGCATATACCATTGTAAGAAGTCTGAAAGTGCAATAGGCAGAAAACTTCTCGGGGACGATGCCTGCAGATAATGCGGTCATCGTCCCCTTTTCATCTGGAAGTTACAATACCTTAATGCCTGTCTGAAGGGCTATCTTTCAAAATAGCCCCAGACTGTCAAAGAAGTCTTTTAGCGGTTAGACGTTTGAGATTGCCACGCCCCTCCGGGGCTCGCAATGACACATAAGACGGCCTTTTGGTATGTCATCGCGAGGAGCGTAGCGACGTGGCGATCTCTTTTAGCTAATTTTTTGACACTCTCGGGCTATCTTTCAAGATAGCCCTTTTTTCTTGCTTGATCGATGATACTTTGGGCATATTGCCAGAGTGCCTGGGAACTTTCTCTGATTACCTGGTTCCTTTTCCGCACTTTTTCTTCGGGAATATGGTATTTAACCCAGGTATAGCCGCCGGTAAGATAGTTCTGCACCAGGGGCAGCAGGCGATCCAATGAGGCGGCATAGCGGGCTTCAGGAGTGCTGCGCTCTTCAAATTCTCTCCATAACTTGTGCAGTTCCTCCGCCTGATCCCGGGGCAGGAGTCCAAAAAGCCGCCGGGCAGCTTTTTCTTCCCTCTCTTCTCTCTCATCGTCCTGAGCATAGGCGAATACATCGCCAGCGTCTATTTCGATAATGTCATGCACCAGCAGCATTTTCACCACTTTAAGCAAATTCAGCTGATCAGGGTGGTCTGCATGTTCAGCCAGCAGCAGGGCCATCAGGGCAATATGCCAGGAGTGCTCAGCGCTGTTCTCGCGGCGGGTTCCGTCCACAATAAGGGTCTGCCGCTCCACATTTTTGAGCTGGTCCACTTCCAGTATAAAAGCCATTTGCTGTTCCAAGCGATTCATAGTCATGCTGATAATGCCTCCCGACTGTAATATCCTTCGCCATTATAACACAAGGGTGAATTTCCCCATTTTCCCCGATATTCCCCCTTAAGCTTGACGTATTTTATCATTAGCGCTGCAATATTATTAAATACCAAATTCTTTCAAGGGGGTATGTGTCATGACCGAGTCAGCTGCCCAGGCCTTATCCATCCTGAGGGATCCCTCCCAGTTCCAGTGGTACGTGATCCCGCTCCTGTTAATTGTAATCTATATTTACAATGTGGAAATCGGCAGGAAAAACTGGAGCATCGTTTTTGCCGGTCTGGCTCTGTGGGGAATGGATTGGTTCAATGAGATCTGGAACGCCTTGGTTTTTCATTTCACCAACTATGCCCCGGTATGGGGAGCACCTGGGGGAAACACAGCCTTTTTAATCCTGGTGGGACTTAATATCGAGATCACCATGATGTTTGCCATAATGGGTATCGCCGCCGCCCATAGTTTGCCAGAGGATAAGCACATGAAAATCCTGGGAATTAACAACCGGGTAGTCTTCGCCATCGGATACAGCATTCTGGCTGTAATTATCGAAATAATACTGAATGCAGCCGGAGCCCTTACCTGGGAATACTCCTGGTGGAGTGCCCGGTGCCCCTGGTTGGTCTTCCTGATCGGTTACCTGCCCTTCTTTGCTGTCAGCTTCTGGGTGCATGATATGGAAAGTACGAAAAAGCAGGCCCTTACAGTTGCTGCCATCCTTGGCTTTGACCTGGCATGTCTGATTATTTTTGGCGGAGTATTGGGTTGGATTTAGACAGAAAAACCTGCCAACAGGGAGGCATCCAGCCTCCCTGATTCATTTCCCGTCATACCGGCTCTAAGGCCCAAAGAGATTATTGCCGCTGCTTCTCCTCAAATTGGCCTCATGGCCACATCTTTTCTCCCCTGACAGAACCTAACTTTGACACTCTCCGGCTGTTTCCGGTAAAAAGGAAACAAGCCGGTAAGATGATTGCTCTGTTGCGAACCAAAAACCAGAGAAAGAAGGGGAGAGATTGAAGAAAATTTCGCTTTTACTTGCAGTTTTCATGATAACTATCTTAATCTGGCCCGCAACGGCACAAGCTGATGTGTACAAGAACTTTAAACAGTTAAAAGCCCGTCAGACCCAGAATGTTGACTATCGCATCAGTTTTTACGACGGCCCCTCATCTACAGCAGTTATTGCCATTCATGGCGGTCTAATCGAAATAGGTACCAGCGAGATAGCCAAGGAAGTAGCAAAAAGAACCGGTTCAGACTGGTATTCCTTCGAAGGTATCAAGAAAAGCAACAACAGGGTACTGCACATAACTTCCTCCCGTTTTGATGAACCCATTGCCAAAGCTTTAGTGGCCAAGTCGAAAAAGACTCTGTCCATACATGGCTGCAAGCGCTCCAGCATGATTACATATGTGGGAGGCAGGGACAAGCAGCTGGCGGCTAAAGTTAAAGCAAGTCTGAAGAAAGCCGGGTTCAAAGTTGGTACGGCACCGGACAACCTGAACGGTGACAGCAAATACAATATTTGCAACAAAAATGCGGTCAAAAAAGGGGTCCAGCTGGAAATCTCCACAGCTCAGCGGAATGCCTTTTTCAGCGGAGGAGAGAAAACCCAGGCCTTCTACCGTTATGTCCAGGCACTAGCCGAGGCATTGCAGAAGGATTAGTTAAAACATAACCGGCTTGTCAAAAGCCGCAGGCCCCGACCTGCGGCTTTTTTGCTTATGGCCCGGTTCGCCGGGAGATTTCCAGACGGCATTGGAAAGCCGTACGCTGATCCCGTTCATTTACCCCTGCAATGTAAACCAGACCATCAGCCGCAGCAGACACATCCTTGTACAAAACCACGGTGTCCCCCGGCAAGGCCTCATGGGCATAATTAAATTCAATGGCTTTGACCATGTAGGCTTTGTGGGTTTCCAGACTGAAACAGTCCATTATAAAATCCACGTATCTGGTGTTATTGAGATGTCCATTGACATCCACATCGCTGTAAGCGATAGTACGCTTGTAGACCATCTCCAACTGCCCAAAGGGCTTCAGCTTGCTTAATTTGCAGTCCAGGGCTCTCTCTTCTCTCAAAGGCGGGTAATCTACCGCGATGAGCTTGCTCCTCTTTAATTTCCGGGTATGTACATCAATGATGGCCCACAGGGAAACGGCCCGTACTAAGATATTGCCCTCCCGGTCTTTCACCAGAAAATCCCGGCTGAACTCCAGGCTTCTGGGCTGCTGGGGCCAGGTTTCCAGGATTATCTCTTCATTCATCACCGGATACCTGGTTATTTCAACCCGTATGCGGATCAAAGCCCAGGTTACTCCGGCCTTTTGCATGATGGTCTCCAGGCCAGTCCCCAAATTGGCAGAATGCAGACTGGCTATTTCCTGGAAGAAGCTGAACAAAGCGCTTAGTTTCAGTCTCCCGGTAAAATCCACATCCCGCATTCCCACGGTAAAAGCTTTCTCATAAACAGCTACAGGTTCCATACAGTTAGCTCCCCACCTGCGTTTTGTAAATCATTGTAGCACTGTGGCGGTCAAAATTGAAACCGGCGCCATCCCCGGAGAATTAGGCGTAAAAAGGTATATTCCCGGCTGCTGCCGAATAAACATTTAAAATTCCAGCGGGAAGGAAGTGTTATTATGGCCTATGACGTGTTGTTTCAGCCGGGAAAGATAGGAACCTGCACCACCAAGAACCGGATTATTATGGCTCCTATGGGCAATATCAATATGGCAGACCCAATTGGCCGGCCCCTGCCGAAAATGATTGAGTACTTCATTGAACGAGCCCGGGGAGGAACCGGTTTGCTGATCACCGGGCTTATACCGGTTTCCTTTGGTATTGATCCTACAGTAAGCGAAGATAATGACACCACCTATTTTCCCCGCATTGATGGTTCCTCGCGCACTCGTCTGGCCGGCTTCCGGGACCTGGCAGCCGGAGTTCATGCTTATGACTGCCGCCTGTTTATCCAACTTACCGCTGGACTGGGACGGGTCGGCTCTCCTGAAGCTATGCTGAAGGTCAAAATATTGAAATCTGCTTCCTGGAACAGGAATTTCTATGTTCCCCAGGTACCTCATGTACCCCTCTCTGACCGCCAGATAAAAAAGATTGTGAAAGCCTTCGGCCAGGCAGCCATCAATGCCAAGGTGAGCGGCTTTGACGGAGTGCACCTGCACGGTCACGAAGGCTATATGATGGACCAGCTTACCTCCCTGCCCTGGAACCGCCGCAAATTTGGGCGCTACCGCAATCGCTTCCAGTTTGCCCTGGATGTGGTGAACGAAATAAAAGCCGTGTGCGGGAAAGATTTCCCTATTATCTATCGCCTGGATCTCACCCAGGCTCTGCAGGCCAGTTATGGAGATCAGATCTTTAAGAAGCATTTCCGGGGTAGGGAACGCACTGTGGAGGAAGGGCTGGAGTTCTGCTGTGAACTGGCCAAGGCGGGTGTGGAGGGATTCGACGTGGACAAAGGCTGCTACGACAACTGGTTTTATCCTCATCCTCCCGCTTATTTTGATGATATCCCCTATGTACGGGATATGGCCGGTACTCTGAAAAAGTACTTCCAAAGCAAGGGAATAAACGCCCAGGTCATCGCCGTGGGGAAAATGGGCAAACCCGAAGCAGCCGCCAGGGTTTTGGAGGAGAACTGGGCTGACTTCGTAATGCTGGGACGTCCCCTGCTGGCTGACCCCCACTGGCCAAACAAGGTAAGAGAAGGCAGGATCCGGGAAATCACTCACTGCATCGGTGATCAGGAAGCCTGCATCCAGTCCTTTATCATGGGCGGTCATCCCTGCTGTGCGGTGAATCCTTATACCGGCTTTGAGGATACCAAAAAGCTGGAACCTGCCCGGCGCGGCAAAAAAGTGGCAGTAATAGGCGGAGGTCCTGCAGGCTGTGAGGCAGCCAAGACTGCCTTCTTAAGAGGACACGAAGTTCACTTGTTCGAAAAGGAAGCAGCCCTGGGCGGGCAGCTGCGGCTGACCATTAATATGCCTATCAAGCATGATGTTAAACGTTACCTGGAGAACCTGCAGTATCAAATGGACCTGCTGGCGGAGCAGGGCTTGAAAATAGAGTACAATCATGAAGCCAGCCCGGAGGAATTGGCGGGTAAATACGATGTCATCATCTGCTGCAGCGGTCTGAAAGGCACTATCCCTCCCATTGAGGGCCTGGAATCCATACCTCACGCAGAAGTAAGAGATTTCCTGCGGGCAGGGGGTGAGCTGCCGCCCAATGCACAAAAAGTTACTGTCATAGGCGGAGGATTGGTGGGCTGCGAAGTAGCCTACACCCTGGCCAGCCAAAGAGAGGTGGAAGTTACCATTGTGGAAAAGCAAGCCGACCTGATGACCGGAGTAGTGCATGCCAACCGGGCCATGATGCTCTGGATGCTGGCGGGGATGGGGCTCCATCCGATTCCCCTCAGGATGTTCTGCCCCGGCCGGTGCAGGCCTATATCAGCACGGAAGCTGTAAAAGCCGAGGGCAATAAAATATATCTTAAAGCCCACCGGCAGCGTACTGATCCCTACACCCCCTGGCGCACCCTCATACCGGAGAATGTCCACAACCCCTTTGCCAAAAAGCTGAAGGCCGGGGACACCGAAGATATAGTGATTGAGAGCGATTTCGTAATCCTGGCCACCGGCGGCCAGAGCGACAACTCCCTTTATCGCCAGTTGCTGGAACAAAAGGCGGCCCCGGAAATCTATTGTGTGGGTGACAGCCAACAGCCGGGCCGGGTCTGGGAAGCGGTAACCAGTGCCAACGAAGTGGCCCGGTCCATATAATATACCTTCAACCTTTTAGCGCTGGGATACATAGTTATCCCAGCGTCAGAGTATCAAAGAAGTCTATTAACGGTTCAACATTTGAGATTGCCACGCCCCTCCGGGGCTCGCAATGACACATATGATGGCCTTTTGGTATGTCATCGCGAGGAGCGCAGCGACGTGGCGATCTCTTTACATGGCCTTTTTCGACAGTCTGAAGCGAGGGCTTGTAACCCTCGCTGATTATTACTTCTTATGGTGGGCGCAACAGGATTCGAACCTGTGGCTTCTACCGTGTGAAGGTAGCACTCTCCCGCTGAGTTATGCGCCCAGTGAGCTTTTTTATTATAGCATTTCGGCAGGCGATATTCAAAGGTAACTGCCTGCAGAAAATTAGTCAAAAATCTGGCGGCTGACTATGGTCTGGCTGCGTTTGGGGCCCACAGCTACCAGGGCTTGTTTTACCCCGGTCAATTCCTCAATTTTTTCAATATAAGCCTTGGCGTTGGCCGGTAGCTCCTCATAAGAAGTTACACCGGTTATATCCTGCTGCCAGCCGGGCACTTCGATGTACACCGGTTCGCATTTGCCCAGGATGGCCAGATTTTCAGGGAACTCCTCCAGAAGCTGGCCATCGTATCGATAGGCCACACAGATTTTTATGGTTTCAAAACTGTCCAGAACATCCAGTTTGGTAATAGCCAGATCGGTCAAGCCGTTGATACGGACAGCATAGCGCAGTATCACCGCATCTAGCCAGCCACAGCGGCGCGGCCTGCCGGTGGTGGTCCCAAACTCGACCCCTTTCTGCCGCAGGGTTTCTCCCAGTTCATCAGTCAACTCGGTGGGGAATGGTCCTTCTCCTACCCGGGTGGTATAAGCCTTGACCACGCCGATTACCTGGTTAATACAGGTGGGTCCGATCCCGGTTCCCACGCAGGCCCCTCCTGCGGTGGGATTGGAGGAGGTTACATAGGGATAGGTGCCGTGGTCAATATCCAAGAGAGTACCCTGGGCACCCTCAAAAAGCACTCTCTTGCCTTCTTTTATTGCGTTGTGCACCAGCAAGGAAGTATCCGCCAGGTAGGGCTTTAAAAATTCGATCTGGCTTAGCAGCTGGTCCAGCAATTCCTTATAGTCAAAGCCTGCTTCCCCATAGAGCTCCTGAATTATCCGGTTTTTATCCTCAACTTGCTGTTTAAAGCGTTCCTTAAATCCATCCCGATCTACCACCAGGTCACCGAGGCGAAATCCGGTACGGTTGATTTTATCGGCATAAGCCGGACCGATACCCCGCTTGGTGGTACCGATGCAGCTTTTACGATCCTCGATTTCATCCAGTTTTTTATGATAGGGCAATACCAGGGGTGCTCTGAAGCTAATGCGCAGGTTGCCGGTATCTATACCCCGGGCCTGCAATCCCTGGATCTCTTCGATGAGTTTCCCCATATCCACAACTACCCCGTTGCCAACTACACAAAGGGTATTCGGGTACAATATCCCGGAAGGGATCAAATGCAGCATGAATTTCTCATTTTGCACTTCTACGGTATGGCCGGCGTTGCTGCCCCCTTGATAGCGTACTACGCAATCAGCTCTCTCGGCCAAAAAATCCGTTATTTTCCCTTTTCCTTCGTCACCCCATTGGGCGCCGACCAATACCACAGCAGACATTCGTCCACCCCCAGGTCATAATGCTCCATTTTAGGCTGCTAAAGCGTTTTTTCCAGCAAACCTATCTTAACAGAAGCACCCTGGAGTGTCAACATTGGGCATTTTGCTATAGGCACATAGAAAAAACCGGGGATTTTCCCCGGTCAGACTGTCAAAGAAGTATATTAGCGGTTAGACGTTCGAGATTGCCACGCCCCTCCGGGGCTCGCAATGACACATAAGATGGCCTTTTGGTATGTCATCGCGAGGAGCGTAGCGACGTGGCGATCTCTTTTAGCAACTTTTTTGACACTCTCAACCGGGGATTTTCCCCGGTTCCTTGCAGGTTATGTATACTGGTTATCCAGCAAACACATGCTCAAAGGTTTCCTGTACATGTTTTACCGGAATGACCTCCAGGCCGTCCATTTGCAGGGGCACATCGCTCAGGTTGCCTGCGGGAATCAGAATCTTATGTACGCCGGCTTGCCTGGCACCCTGCAGTTTTTCGCTGAGTCCGCCTACCGCCTTGACCCGCCCGCGGATTGACAGTTCCCCGGTAACGGCTACATCCTGGTAAACTGGTTTTTGCTCGATGGCAGACAGGATAGCCAGGTAAATGGCTACCCCGGCGGAGGGTCCGTCGATTTTGCCGCCCCCCACCACATTGATGTGCAGGTCATAATCCTTGATATTTTTCCCGGTGGTCTGGCGCAGCACCGCTGCCGCGTTGAAGACCGAGTCCCGGGTCATGGAGCCGGCGGTATCGTTAAAGCGAATAGTTCCCTGCCCGGGCGTCTGGGCCGGGAAGGCTATTGCCTCCAGTTCGATTAAGCTTCCTTGATACCCATAAACACCTACCCCAAAGATGCACCCTACTTCCGGCTCATGTCCGGCCCGGGCGTATACCGGCGGGGTGAGACGACTGTTCTGAATTGCCTGGTAAACATGGGCACAGGTGACCACCAGATGGTCAGGATCCCTGTTGTCTTCATTTAAGGCCAGGGCATAGGCATCCACCAAAAGCTTGTTGGCTCCCCGGCCTTCTGCAGTATAGTTGCCGATGGCCTCGGCCACCCCTGGTTCAATATGAATCTGCAGCCTGCGGGCAGACATCTCCACTATTTGCTGGATGTGGGCCGGGGTCAGGGGTTCAAAAAAGATCTCCATACAGCGGGAGCGAAATGCCGGGCTGATCTCCTCCGGACTGCGGGTGGTAGCGCCTATCAGCACGAAATCCGCCGGAACCCCTTCTTCGAAAATCTTCTTTATGTAGCGGGGGATGCGTTCATCATGGGGATCGTAATAGGAGGACTCAAAATAAACCCGCTTGTCCTCCATGACTTTGAGCAGTTTGTTCTGCAGGACCTGATCCATTTCGCCGATTTCATCTATAAATAAAATCCCCCCGTGAGCCTCCGACACCAAACCTAATTTAGGTTCAGGGATGCCGTCTTCGGCCAGTTCCCGGCGCGCCCCCTGGTAGATGGGGTCATGAACGGAACCCAGCAGAGGATTGGTGGATTCCCGCGGGTCCCAGCGCAGGGTCGTCCCGTCCACTTCTACAAAAGGCGCATTGGGGCCGAAAGGATTCTGCTGCCTTCCGCGGATTATTTCCAGGGCCAGCCGGGCACAGGTGGTCTTGCCTACACCTGGGGGTCCGTAAAGAAGAATATGTTGGGGATAAGGGGTATTCAACTTGGAGACCAGAGACCGTATAGCCTTTTCCTGGCCAACGATCTCTTCTAAAGAGGAAGGGCGAAGGATTTCCAGAGCGGACCGGTTCAGGCTGATTTGTTCCATCTTTTCCAGTTGGCCATATTTTTTGAGAGTTTGGGCATTTTCCCGGCTGCTGCTCTGTTCTTTCAATACCTGGACCTGAAGATCCCGCAGGTATTCGTTGTATTTTTCATTCATCTTATCCTGAATGCGCTGCTGCAGGTCTTCTTCCACCGCTTTGCGGGCAAATTTTTCCGCAATCAGGTCTTCTATTTCATTAAGGGTTTTTTCCAGATCCTCTCCGGGGTCCAGTTCCGTTAAGGTTGGGTTTTCCCATAATACCCGCTTTAAAGCCAGGATACGGTCTCTGACATCCTGGGAACTCATTAAATCTATAGCATCCAACTTGCTGGCTCTGAGTATCAACCCCTGGGTACCGTACAGTTGGTCCAAACTCTTGTATATTGCTTCTATTTTCCAGAGTATTTGAGATGTTCTGCGCTTCTGATGGTCCTTCTTTCTCCTCTTCCTTACCTCATACTGCACGACTTATCCTCCTAGTTAATCTGCTGCTGTGACGATAACTTGCATGTCCGCCTGGACAGAGGGGTAAATTTTTATTTTTATCGCATACTCTCCCAGATGTTTTATGGGTTCGGTCAATTCAATCTTTTTCCGGTCTATGGTCACCTTGAACTGTTTTTCAATGGTTTCCGCTATTTCCTTGGCGGTTACTGCACCAAAGAGCTTGTCCCCGCCTCCGGTCCGTGCTTTTATGGTCACTGATTGACCATGCAAAACCTGCTGTATTTTAACAGCTTCGGTTTTTTCTTTTTCCTGGGTTTTGCGTTGTTTTTCCTGTTGTTCCTGCATCTCTTTCAGGCGAGCTTTGGTAGCCTCCACTGCCAATCCCTTGGGAATCAGGTAATTACGCGCATACCCATCGGCCACTTCCTTGATTTCACCTTTTTTGCCCTGTCCTTTCACATCCTGCAGAAAGATCACTTTCATCTTTATTCCTCCTTCGTCCGCAATCTACGGTAGTCCAGCAATGAATCAAACAACCCGATCACCGTCAAAAAGATGATTGCTGAAGCAGTGAACAGCAGTGACAGGACGACTAGGACGATCACCAATATCTTTCGGGTGCGCTTCTGGAACCGCCTTATCATATAGACAATGGCGGCTAATCCGTAATAAAGCGCAATGGGTACGCTGATCAGCAGTATATTCGATCCCGCATAGTAGATCGCTGACAGCTGATCACGGCCCCACAACCACATGACAAGACCAACGATGACGACCCAGGCCATCTGCCAGGGCATGATCTCCTGATCAAAAGGTTTTCTTATTAGACGGTTAAGGTTGCGTTTTTGGGCCCAAAAAGAGGCCAAAAAAAGCATGAAAAATACTGCCATTATAGACTGAAGATAGTAAAAAGCCGGCAAATGCCGTATTGCTGCGTGCATAAATGACAGGAGCGCTTTTTTTACTTCCTCTGAGCTTAATCCTTGTTTTTCGTATAATGCCATCATGCCTGAGTCTTCATAATACTTAATAGTTTCTTCCACTTGCGCCTGCATTTGCTGTTCTATCTGCTCCATGGCCAGGCCGCCGGATTTGTAATACAGCCATCCCAGCAACAGGCTTACCCCTATGACAGCGGTTATGACTCCCCAGCGCTGCAAGAAATAATAATCAGCACCTTGTTGAGCCCACCAGCTCATCATCACCGCCGGGATAATGAAAAAACACATCAGGGTAATGGTGTTATTCAGTCCGGTCAGGGAAGAAACAATCAGCACATTCAGGATAATAATGGCCGTTAATCCTCTGGTATCCAGGTGCAAAGCCCCGATCAAAAGGCTGCTTCCCCATAAGATAGCTGCAGGTAAGGCAAGGAAAGGCACTGCTGCCATAAGTAAAGCGAATGCAGAAGTCCATAAGGCAATTTTAATAAACCGGGTCAAGGGATCACCTCTTTTGAGTCTCTAGATAATGCAGCAAATCAGAGAGATCTCCATACCATTGTTCCACTTCATGGCCGTCATTGATATTAGCCATAAGCTGAGCTTTAATCCTGGCATCCACGGTATAAAAACTCACTCCCACCCGCTTGCCCAGCAGGTAGGCTACGATTATTATAGCAGCCAGCGCGTCGGCCGCCGCATCATTTCCTGTTTTCAACAGGGCTTTGAACAAAGCCCCCACTGAATCTACCATCTCGGCTTTAAGCCACTCTATGATCTTCAGGTTTTTGGCAACATCTATCCCCCGGTTTTTACTGGCCAAATTATACACCTCCCCGGATTTCTGAGTTCTGCGCCAATTATTCTTTTTCCTGCTGTTTCAGGTGCTGGCGGGGAGGCTGATAAAAGGCAAAGCCCCCGAAATGGGGGCTTGTTATTATTCGCTGGTGTAGGGCAGCAGAGCCATAATCCTGGCCCGCTTGATAGCGGTGGTCAACTGGCGCTGGTGACGGGCACAGTTGCCGGTAATTCTCCGGGGGAGAATCTTGCCCCGCTCGGTGATATAGCGTCTCAGCCGCGGGACTTCCTTGTAATCTATATGTTCTATCTTATCTGCGCAGAAATTGCACTGGCGCTTTTTCTTGCGGCGTTCTTTCTTGATCATCCCTATCCCTCCTTAGAAAGGAATCTCGTCATCCTCCGTACTGTCAACAAAATCAATATCGTCAAGGCTGATCTCGGTCCCGAGTTCATCCCATTGGTCTTTTTTAGGCTGGCTCTGGAAAGACCCTTTTGCTTCTGATCCGCTTGTCCCTGCTCGGTCCAAAAAGCGTATATCCTCGGCCACCACTTCCGATACCTTGCGTTTCTGCCCATCCTGGGTTTCGTAGGTACGGACTTGGAGACTGCCATCCACAGCCGCCAAACGGCCTTTGCCCAAATAGTTGGCACAGTTCTCTGCCAGCCCTCTCCAGGCAACAACATCAATAAAATCAGTTTGCTCCCGGTTATAGCGGCGATTCACCGCCAGGGTAAACCGACACACAGCCGTACCGTTAGGGGTATAGCGAAGTTCCGGATCATGGGTTAAACGGCCGATCAATATCACTCTATTGAGCATAGCTCTTCCCTCCCAAGCCTTAAGGACCTACTTCTCATCCTTACGGACGATTATATACCGCAGGAAACGGTCAGATATCTTGATAACGCGGTCAAGCTCTGCTACCGTCTCGGGGGTGCCGTTAAAGTTCCACAAATAATAAACACCTTCCGTATAGTCTTGAATACTATAGGCAAGGCGTTTTTTGCCCCAGCCGCTAACCTCTTCCAGGAATTCGCCTCCAAAGTCAGCAATAACCTTCTGCAGGCGTTCTTTAACCTCATTAACGGCTTCCTCATCAAGGTCGGGCTTGAGGATAAACATTATTTCATATGCGCGCACCGTTACACCTCCTCCCTCTGGACTAACCCATAAATGGGCCGGCTCCGGTCAAAAACCGGAGCAGGGACTGCCATACATTATACCGCATAAATGTCAGCGGGCGCAACTGAAATTGGTCAAAGGGCTGGTATTTTCAATCTTTTCAAAGCAAGCCTTTGATAAGCAGGCTCTTTAACTCGGAGCAGGGTTTCTCAATGATGAATGTATCGTTAAACAAGGCTTTCAAAACGGCCAGGGGCCGGTTTTGCTCGTCATGTTTAATACCGATTATGCAGAACCGCCAGTGCTGGGGCAGGTGGTTAACCGTTACCAGATCGCCGATTTGAAATTCTGTTTTGCCTACTAATTTAAGGTTCACTTAACCTCTCCCTCCTCCCGGTGGTAGATACCATATTATATGCACTCCCGGGAGGAAGTGTTGTCAAGATGGATCTGCCGTCTCAACTACCTTGATCATCCGCCGCTCAAACTCCGAGCGGGGCATCATCACCAAGCGGCCGCATCCCTGGCAGCGGATTTTGATATCCGCTCCCATGCGGGTTACCTCCCAGTTAAAGCTGCCGCAGGGGTGCTTCTTTTTCATGCGCACTATGTCTCCCAGCTTAAAGGTCTTTCTCTGCATGAAACCCCTCCCAACTCCGCATGTTGTCCGCTATCTGCGGCGTACGTATATGGTTCCCGGCCGCCCGTCGGTTTTAGAGCGTATCCTTCCCACCAGGGCCGCCGGAACCTGCCGGTTTTTTAGAGCCTGGAGCAAGGCATCTGCTTTGGACTCGCTGACGGCAATCAATAAGCCTCCCGCTGTCTCCGGGCAAAACAGGATATCCTTTACGGCCTCATCAGGATCCTGTTCGTATACTACTTGAGGGGCTATATAGTCCCGGTTGCGGTAGGCTCCCCCGGGTACCAATCCCATGGAGGCATAATCCAGGGCTCCCTTCATTAACGGGACATTATCCGCCCACAGCTCGGCTTCTGCCTGGGCCGCCGCTGCCATTTCGTGCAGGTGCCCCATCAGTCCGAAACCGGTAATATCGGTTGCGGCATGAACCCCTACTTCCTGCATGGCCTCACTGGCTTCCCGGTTCAGAGTGGTCATCCAGCAGGCAGCATCCTCATAAGCCTCCTGGGAGGCCATGTCGGCTTTCAATGCTGTAGCTATAATACCATTGCCGATCGGTTTGGTTAATACCAGCACATCTCCGGGCTGGGCTCCGGCATTGGTGATGATATGGTCGGGGTGTACCATGCCCGTAACGGACAGGCCATACTTGGGTTCCTGATCATCGACGGTATGCCCTCCCACCAAAAGGGCACCCGCTTCCTCCACTTTGGACAGACCTCCGGCCAGGATACGCCGCAGTACCTGCAAATCCTCGCATTCCGGAAAACATACAATATTCATGGCTAGCCGGGGAGTTCCCCCCATAGCATAAACATCGTTGATAGCGTTGGTAGCCGCAATCTGCCCAAAGAGATAGGGATCATCCACCATAGGGGTGAAGAAATCCACGGTCAGTATCAGGGCTGTATCGGGACTGATACGGAAAACTCCGGCATCATCACGGGTTTCAGTTCCCACCAGCAAGTCAGGGTGCTTGGGGAAAACGGAATCTTTCAAAACCTCTTCCAGGGTCCCCGGACCCATTTTCGCTGCTCATCCCGCCGCCCTGACCATCTGGGTCAAACGCTTCTGCTCCATTCTCCATCCCCCTTTCTTTCTGGATGACCTAGCCGGCAAAGGAAGCGAAAAAGGCTTTATAAGCTTTATAAGTCATGTAAAGATCGGCTTTGCTGGAGATTTCAAAAGGCGAATGCATTCCCAGCAGCGCCGGTCCGCAATCCACAACCTCCATACCGTAGCGGGCCACGTACTGGGCTACGGTACCTCCTCCTCCGGCATCAACCTTACCCAATTCTCCTACCTGCCAGATGACCCGGTTATCATCGAAAAGCCGGCGTATCTGGCTGAGGAATTCCGGGTTGGCATCATTGGAGTCATACTTGCCTCTGGAACCGGTATATTTGGTCAGCACCACACCGCGCCCCAGGAAACTGTTGTTCATCTTTTCAAAGACATCTGGATAGTTGGGGTCCACTGCTCCGTTGACATCCGCTGACAGAGCGTAGGAATCGGCCAGGGCTTTCCTGACCGTATAATAGTCCCCATAACCGGCCTTCTGCATCAGGTCAGCTACAAACAGCTCCACTACCAGGGACTGCAGGCCGGTGTTGCCGCTGCTGCCGATTTCCTCTTTGTCCGCCAGCAGGCACATGGCTGTGCGCTGGGGTGTGTCTATGTCCAATATGGCCCGCAGCGCGGTATAGGCACAGATCCGGTCATCCTGGCCATACCCGCCCACCATGCTGCGGTCCAGGCCCACGTGGCGGGCTCTGAAAGCGGGTACCAGCTGGAGTTCCGCTGAGGTAAAGTCATCTTCCTCTATGTCATAACGCTGCTGCAATAACTTCAAAACGGCGGCCTTTACCGGGTCCTTGCCCGTGTCCCCCTCCGGCCGGCTGCCGATGAGAGCATTGAGGCTTTCTCCCTTGATGGCATCGGCCATCTTCTGTTCCATCTGTTCCTTGGCCAGATGGGGCAGCAGGTCAGCAATAGTAAGTACCAAATCATCCTCGTCCTCACCCAGGCAAACGTCCACCCGGGTACCGTCTTTTTTCAGGACCACTCCGTGCAGGGCTAAGGGTATGGCCAGCCACTGGTATTTCTTGATCCCGCCGTAATAGTGAGTCTTCAGCAGACCCAGCCCCTCGGCTTCATATAACGGACGGGGTTTCAGATCCAGCCGGGGAGTGTCTATGTGAGACACAATCAGGTTTATGCCCTGCCGCAGATCCTGGTGACCCACAACAACCAGGGCACAGATTTTCCCTTTGGCTTCCATGTATATCTTATCGCCGGGTTTCATATCGCTGACCTGATCCAGGGGCTGAAACCCGTGGGCCTGGGCTAGTCTGCGTACATAATCCACGGCCTCCCGCTCCGTTTTAGCCCGATTAAGAAAATCAATATAATAGTCAGCAAAAAGATACGCTGCTTGAATTTCTTCTTCGCTCATTTTCAGCCAGGCATTGTTTTTGAGATCTTCTCCTAACTCCTTCATAATTAGGCCTCCTTTAATCAATTAAAATTAGTTTCCCTGTCCTTTTCCGGATCTATGCACCGCCGCCCATTCCTAGCAGGTTTTTCAGCAATATGAAAACATACAGCAGCTTGGGAACCAGATAGGATCCGTTCATGGCATTGACCAGTCCCTGAGCCGCTGCATAACCCAATTGGGCCGCCAGGTTAAGGGCGGGTTGAATCAGTCCCAGGATTATCGTCAGTATGAGCAGGTTTTTTACCACCACCAGCACCAGGCCCAGGACGGAATTCAGCCATCCCAGGATTCCCCAGGAAACCAGGGCGTTTAGGATACTGAACAGTATTTGGAGGACTTTAGCCCCCGCAAAAGTTATCAGCAAAAAGCAGGCCAGAATAAGTATAAAATGGGCCAGAGCATCAGCCGCGGTGGCGGCAACCAGTTCATCTCCTGCAATCCGGGATATCGGCAGCGGCAAGGCCGTTACCGGCAGGTGCCCAGCCAGAGCATTCGCCACGGCCGCCCGGGCGCCAAACTTGGCCTCCAACAGCAGTACCAAATCGTCACTGAACAGCAAGGCGATTATAAAGGCGGTGATGGTTCCGAACAAGCCGCCAAAGGACTTAACCAATCCCTGCCGCAGTCCGGCCAGGCCGCTTAATACAATCAGGGCCAGTATGATAAGGTCAACCAGGTTAGCCTGCAAAATCTCACCTGCCTTAAGATGACAACCATATTATAGCACACCAGGAGGGCAGCTAAGTTTTCCGGGGAATTCAGGCAAAAATTTGTTGGAAATTTGCCCGCGCTACATGAATTTTGCGGCGGCTGAATATTTTATTGATACCTGTATCCCGGTTTACCAGCTTTATCCGGCTATTGTATATAAAGTCTGCTTCATAGTAAATTATTAAATGAGGTGTAGCGATTTGGAACTGACCGACTTAAACACTATAGATGCGGTTATAGACTATGTAAGAACTTTTGGAGTTATGGCCCCCCTGGTTGCTTTCGGCCTTTTCGTGGTGCAGGCGGCGCTGCCGGTCTTCCCCTACATTATTCTGGCCGCAGCCGGCGGGATTCTTTTCGGCTTTAAATTGGGCTTCTTACTGTCCTGGTCCGGGGCCCTGGCGGGGGCTACCATCGCCTATTGGGTATGCCGTTTGCTGGCCGCCGATTGGGCCGAGCGCAAGCTCAAACAGCGCTTTGGCTATGATGTGAACCGTACCGACGGCTGGCTGGCCTTTTGGAGCATCGTGGTGGCCCGTATTGTCCCGGTCATTCCCACGCCCATAATAAATGCGGCAGCTGCCGTGGGCGGGGTTTCCTTCTGGAACTTTTTCTTTTCCTCCGCCATAGGCAAAATACCTTCTGCCGTCTTATATACCGGCCTGGGTCTGGCTCTTTTCCGAACCCGTGATATAAAGCTGGCTTTGATTATAATAGCCGCCATCATCGCCCTAGCAGTGGCAGGACGCTATTATGCCAAAGAACGCTTCTTCAAAACCCCCAGCCAGCATCACTAATATTGGCGCCCTTTATTTTCCCCCAGTCATTGTTCCTCGAGATCGCTTCGTTGCCAAGTTCCTATCAATAACACACAAGAAAGCTTTGACTTGCCATGTCGCTTCGTTCCTGGCGGTGATACTCCGGTATTTCTAACACCCCTTGATTTGGCTGCCGCCTGGTGAGCATATTATAGTCAGAAGAGAATATAAGGAGATGGATGGTCATGGTCAATCATCCGGTTGTTAAAGAGATCAAGGAACTCTTCGCTGTGGATAAAAAAGCCCTCCGCAACATAGCCGGGCTTTTCAAAGAGCAAATGCTGCAGGCCATAGAGGGGCAGCCTTCCTCCCTGCAGGCCCTGCCATCATTTCTGCCTGCCGCCACCGGCCGGGAACAGGGAAAATTTTTAGCCATTGACCTGGGAGGAACCAATATCCGGGTCAGCGGGGTAACCTTAAATGGTGATGGGACCTGGTTGGTACAGGCTAAAGTACAGCGTCCCTGGCGAGATCCGGAGCAGGGCTATGATCTGACCACCGCCGATACTGACGGTGAGGAGCTATTTGACTTTGTGGCTGATCTGGTTGCCCAAGCATATGCGCACTTTCCGACCCGTAAGTTGGCCATGACTTTTTCCTATCCTATGGAGCAGCAAAGCAGAAAGGAAGCCCGCCTGCTGCGCTGGACCAAAGAATTGAAGCCCCGCAACACGGTGGGCAGAAGGATCGACCAAATGCTGATGGATGCCTTAAACCGCCGGGGCTTGCAGGAAATAACCCTGGAAGCTATTCTTAACGACACCACCGCCTGCTTTCTAACTGCTTCCTACCAGGAACGAGGGGTTATAGCCGGCTCCATCTGCGGTACCGGTCACAATACCTGCTGTCTTTACCCGTTTTTCCCCGGTAATCCTCCGATAATCATTAATCTGGAATCAGGCAACTTCCACCTCCTGCCTGCCAACGACTTTGATGCCCAGCTGGATGCCCTCACTGAAAATCCGGGCCAGCAGCGATTGGAAAAAATGACGGCCGGCAAATATATGGGAGAGCTTTGGCGTTTGGTTTACTGGGAAATGGTGCAGAAAAATGTTTTGCCCCCGCCGGCTTTAGCCTGGCTGGAACAGCCCTTTTCGGTAAACACGGAACAAATAGGCTATATTTATGCCGATCCTGCCAGTCCCTCTTCCCGGCAGTGGTCCCGGCAATGGGGCCTGGACCATTATCCACCTGAGCAATTATCTGTATTACAGGCCATAGCCAGCGCAATCATTCAGCGCAGTATGGGCTTTATAGCTGCCGGTTACGCTGGAATAATAACTGCCCTTCCCGCAGTAATCCACCCCTCTACTATTGCCGTTGATGGTGCTGTTTTTCATTTCCTGCCCGGTTTTACCAGCGGTGTGGAAAGACTGCTGGCCGACTTGCTGCCGGAAAACCCACCCCGGCTGAAACTCACTCCCGATGGTTCCAGCATTGGGGCTGCTGTAGCTGCCGCTCTGCCTCTTTATTCCATGGAGTAATTATCCATGTTTATTTATGGTCTTGCTGGCAAAAGTATTTTGCAGTATCAGGGACTGGTAATATTTGCCCTCTAGGCATGCTGGATAAATTTAGTTAGGATGGGGACAAGGGGGTAGATAAGTATGAAAAAGCTGCTGATGGTGTTCATTATGTTGGCACTCATCTGCTCCTCTTTATACTATTTGGATCTTTTTGACCCATCTAAGGTCGCGTCCTTGATGAAAACCAATCCCTGGTCAGATACGGCGCCTCCCGATTACCAAGCAAGCAAAACCGTTCAGAATAAAACCAATTACCCGGGCCAGACTCCAGAAGATAAAGGGCCCCATTCAGATCCCCAGGCCCCCCAGCCACAACCTCAGGCACCGGAACCGTCCCCTTTGCCCCAGCCTGAGACACCGGCGCCAGTGCCTGCCCAGGAAGCAGAGCCTATCCCTGAACCTGCTCCGGAAGAGGAGCTCTCCAACAATTTCTCGGCTATGGAGGAGGAAATGCTGGAATATATCAATACAGCCAGAGCCCAGCATAATTTAGCACCCCTCACCCTGGACAGCACTTTAAGCTATGGAGCTTACCTGAAATCCAAGGACATGGCTGAAACCGGCTATTTCAACCATAACTCACCTCTATATGGAAGCCCTTTTGACATGATGAAAAGCCTGGGCATATCCTTCCGTACAGCTGCAGAAAACATTTCCAAAACCACCAGCGTCAAAGGCGCTCATGAGGGGTTCATGAATTCTGCCGGCCACCGCCAGAATATCCTAGGAGAAAATTTTAAGAAGGTGGGACTGGGCTTTTACCAAGATGGCCGCTACCTGTATGTAACCCAGTGGTTTACTGATTAATCGTTTCCTATACTGAAAAAAAATTAAAGCCACTTGAGCTCTCAAGCCCAAGTGGCTTTGTCTTTCCCGCGCAGTCGTTCCTGGTTTCTTTTGAAACCCACTTTCCTAAAAGGTGGGTGTCCGGCTAACTGCATCTGCCTACCATCATCCTCCAGTCAGGCATGACATCCCCAGTCAGACCTAAACTCCCTGGGCTCAATTTGTGGATAAAAATAATACCGTTCCGCGATCCTTGCAGGTTAGATACCTAAGTATCTTGCCTATGTAGTATAACAGGGCTCCCGTGGCGACCACAAAGGGAATTAATGGAAGCTGAAACAGGCAGCGGGATAAGCATACTAAATCATAGGCTTGAAAGATGAATCCAAAAGCTGTGGGGCACTCCAAAGAAATATTTATATCGCTTTGCTAAAAACAATTTGAAATTCTGTACCTTTACCGGGCTCACTTACCACGTGTATTTGTCCTGCATAGGCCAAAACTACATGTTTAACAATGGCCAATCCCAGACCGGTTCCGCCGGACCTTTTGGAGCGGGATTTATCTACGCGGTAAAACCGTTCAAAAATCCGCTGTTGCTCTTCCGCAGGTATGCCGATGCCATTGTCGGCTACAGTTATTTTAATTTCCTCGCCAGTCTGGGCAATAACAACTTCAACCTTTCCGCCCGCTTTGTTGTACTTTATGGCATTATCGATGAGATTATAGAACAGCTCATATATCAAAAAGCGGTTGGCAGTCATTTCCCCGGAACCGGCACAGTTTATCGCCACCTGATGCTCGGCGGCTTTTTGCTCTAAAGCCCCGGCACATTCCCAGGCTACTTCAGCCAGGTCGACTTTTTCACACCGGGCTTGTACTTTCCCTTCGTCCAGCTCTGAGAGCATCATAATATCTTCAATTAAAGCCATAAGCCGGGCGGCTTCATTTTTTATTTTGCAGTAGAAAACCGGCTTGTCGCTGTCCTTGACTACGCCTGCCTCCAACATTTCCGCATTACCATAAATGCTGGTCAGGGGAGTTTTCAATTCATGGGAAACATTAGCCGAAAACTCTTTGCGCATCCTTTCGGCTTCGCTCTTTTCTGTAATATCCAGAAAGAATACCACCACCCCGATTTCCGCCACCGGGCTGATCAGGGCACGATACTCCCTTTTTCCCTTCTGAAAGCTCATTTCGCTTCTGTAACCCTGCAAGGCCTTTTGGATATTATCTGCAAAGTCAATATTCCGCAGCAGTTCCAAGGCGCTGCGTCCTTCCATGGACTCCCTGATTTCGAAAATGCTTGCCGCACTTTTGTTAACCGAAAGAACATCTCCATGCCGGTCAAGCAGCACTACACCTTCACTCATGTTATCCATAATGGCATTGATGGTATCAGTACGGGCTTTTAATTTTTCATTATCCTCCGCTATCTGGCGGCGATGCTGTATAATAGTTTTTACGAAGGGCGCCAATTCATCGTAAGGGATATCAGGGACCCCATTCAGATTGACTTTTTTTATAGGTTCTACCACTTTTTGCGCCAGTCGTCCCGCCACAAAATAACCCAGTATAACCGTAAATAAAACTATGGCAATGACCGTAGGCAGAGCTCCTGCAAACATTTTCCAAATGCTATTGATGGTTTTGGCCACGCGCAGAACCGAACCGTCCGCTAGACGAACCGCATAATAATAGGTCCGCAATCCTATAGTGTTGGAATAGCGGCTGCTCTCACCCTCACCGGAGGAAAGAGCCTCGCGAACCTCTTCCCGGTATAGATGGTTTTCCATGAGTTTATGGTCGACGGTGTTGTCAAAGGCCACCGTTCCATCCGGTTCTATCAGAGTAACGCGTATGTCATGGACATCCCCCAGAATATTTGCCACATACTCCAGATCATAGCTGGCCAGCATTTTTGCGCGCACCTGCAGATCGCTGCGCACCTGGGCGGCAAATTTATTATAAAAGAGCAGGCACAACACAGCGGCTACCACCAAAACGGCACCCGTTGTAAGCACCATGATGTTGAAAAATATCTTCTTTTTCAAGGGCTACTCCCCAATCTTGTACCCGACATTGCGCACGGTTTTTATTTCATTCCCCGCCTGGCCCAGTTTGTGACGAAGTGACTTGATGTGCATATCCACGGTCCGGCTCTCGCCGTTATAGTCAAATCCCCAAACCTGTTCCAGCAGCTTATCGCGGCTTAAAGCAATACCCTGGTTTAACATCAGGTATTGAAGCAGTTCAAATTCCTTGTAGGTGAGAGGTATTTCTGTATTATCAACAGTTACCACCCGCTTGGCCGGATGCAGGGAAATCCTGCCGATTTTAAGTTCACCGGGTTCATCCATGTTTTGTTGGCACCGGCGCAATACTGCCTTAACCCGGGATATCACTTCCATTACGGAAAAAGGCTTGGTAACATAATCGTCCGCCCCTAAATCCAAGCCCTTTATACGATCCAGTTCACTGCCTTTGGCGGTAAGCATGATAACCGGAATCTGTTGGTAGCGGTCGGTTTGCTTCAGCCTTTTAAGTATGCTTAAGCCATCGATTCCCGGCAGCATGATATCCAGCAGAATTAAAGCTGGGATGCTTTTAGACAATACCGTGAAAACCTCTTCCCCATCGGCAAAGCCCTCCGCTTCAAATCCCGCTGTGTTTAAAGCGTATAACACCATTTCTCTAATGTTGTCATCATCTTCGATAACAAAAATCTTCTGCATAATCCACCCTATAAAACCTATTTTTCTTTATGCCTGCCGGTAATGGAAAAAATCACCCACCTGGCTATGTTGACCGCGTGATCTCCGATCCGCTCATAATATTTGGCTATCTGCATCAGATCAAAAGCCTGTTCGCCATTATTAACATCTTCGTGCACCAGCGCTATTAATTCCCTTTTGATCAGTATATACAGTTCGTCAACTACATCGTCATACTCAATTACCGCCTCGGCAAGAGCCAAATCCTTTTTTACATAAGCGTCAATGCTCTCCGTCACCATTTTAATAGTGGCTTCAGCCATCTGGGGAATATGCTCCAGCTTTTTGATGTAAGTCTGATCTGCCAGGTAGATGCAAAGTTCGGAAATATCTGCCGCCTGATCGCCAATCCGTTCCATGTCGGTAATCATTTTGAGTGCAGAGGAAATCTGCCGTAAATCCCGGGCCACCGGCTGCTGGCTTAAAAGCAGTTTTAGACACTGGCTTTCAATGTTCTTCTCTTTTTCATCAATAACACCATCGCCCTCTATTACTTCCCGGGCCAGAGAAACATCATGCTCCACTAGGGCCTGAGTAGCTTTGGTTATAGCCCGTTCAATCAGCGCTCCCATTTCCACCAGACTGTTGTGAAGGACAGACAGCTGTTCGTCAAATCGGCTTCTCATCATCCAAACCTCCCGGTGATATAATCTTCAGTCCGCTTATCCCGCGGCACGGAAAACATAACTTCTGTTTCGTCGTATTCAATAAGTTCACCGTGAAGAAAAAAAGCTGTCTTGTCACTGATTCTGGCGGCTTGCTGTATATTATGGGTCACGATAATTATACTATATTCATTTCGCAAGGTTAGCAACAGCTCTTCGATCTTCCCGGTAGAAATAGGGTCTAATGCACTGGTGGGCTCATCCATCAGCAGCACCTCCGGCGACACCGCCAGCGCTCTGGCGATGCAAAGCCGCTGTTGTTGTCCGCCGGATAAGCTCAGGGCTGGCTTTTTCAGCCGGTCTTTCACCTCATCCCATATAGCCGCACCCTGCAGGGATCTTTCCACAATCTCATCGAGTTGGTATTTAGAAGTGATGCCGTGGGTACGCGGCCCGAAGGCGATATTGTCGTATATGCTCATAGGAAAAGGATTGGGTTTTTGGAATACCATCCCCACCCGCTTGCGCAGGATGTTGACATCCATATCTCCATAGATGTCCTCATTGAACAGCTCGACCCGGCCGGTGATCTTACAGCCTTCCACCAGGTCGTTCATGCGGTTCAAGGTTTTTAACAAGGTGGATTTTCCACAGCCGGATGGGCCGATAAAAGCAGTAATATTACCTTTTTCTATGGATAGATTAATGTTTTTCAACGCTTGAAAAGCGCCATAGTGCACATTGAGGTTTTCTATGGTAAAGCAGTTCATGGGTGGCCTCCAATCCTTTGGGCTATTTTTACCGACAGCATATTTATCATCACTACTACCAGCAAAAGAATCACTGCGGTGGCATATCCCTCGTTAATATGCAGTCCCTCGCTGGATAAGGCGTACATGTGCACCGATAAGGTTCGCGCGGACATCAACAGGTTTTCCGGTACCTGCGCCACAGTTCCGGCCGTATAGATTAAGGCAGCCGTTTCACCTACGATACGCCCCACAGCCAGTATGATTCCCGCCAGAATCCCGGGCAGGGCAGAAGGCAATACGATTCTAAAAACAGTGCGCAGCTTTCCGGCTCCCAAGCCGAAGGCTCCTTCCCGGTACATATCCGGTACGGCTTTGATCGCCTCTTCGCTGGAACGCATGATGAGCGGCAAAATCATTATCGATAGAGTAAATGCACCTGCCAACAGGGAAAAGCCCCATCTCAAAAAGGTGACGAAAAACAGCATTCCAAACAGGCCATAAACAATGGAGGGGATGCCGGCCAATGTTTCCGTAGTAGCGCGGATGAAAGCCACTGATTTGTGACCTCGGCTGGCATATTCCGTCAGGTAAATTGCTGCACCAACACCTAAGGGCACTGCAATAACCAGCGAGCACAGAGTCATTAAAATAGTTGATATCATAGCCGGCAGCAGCGATACATTTTCGCTGTTATAAGTAAACGAAAACAGCGAGGGGTTAATGTAAGGAACACCCCGTACAAGAATAAAGACTATGATGAATAGAAGGGTAGCAATCGTAACCACAGCCGCTGCCCAAGTTACAAAACCCATTATGACTTCCTGCCGGTTTTGTTTCTTCATGGGTTCACCCTCCTGGTGAGAGCGGAAAAGCTCAAATTAATAATCAATATGAAGACAAACAATACCACCCCTGTGGCTATCAGGGCTTCCCGGTGCAGTTCCGCTGCATATCCCATCTCGATAACAATGTTGGCGGTAAGGGTTCGTACGCCTGCTAACAAGGACACCGGCATACGTGCCTGATTTCCCGCCACCATTATTACCGCCATGGTCTCGCCAATAGCACGGCCGATGCCCAGCACCACCGCGGCCAAAATACCAGACTTAGCTGCCGGAAGCACCACAAAAAACAGACTGCGGTAAGGTCCTGCACCCAGTGCCAGCGCACCTTCATAGTACTGCTCGGGTACTGCCCGCAAGGCGCTTTCAGCCAGCCCGATAACCGTAGGCAGAATCATGATTCCCAGCAAAATACAGGCGGAAAGGATGCTGTTACCGGTAAGGGGTACAATAGCAGCCATGCCAAAGAAACCATATACCACCGATGGTATCCCCGCCAGCAAATCAACACCGGGCTTAACGATACGGTAGAGTTTTGAGGGGCATACCCGGGCAAGAAAAGCCGCGGTCAATACGCCAATAGGAACGCCGATTAAAATTGCCCCGGCGGTCACATACAGGCTGCCTACAATCATGGGCAAAATACCAAAGACAGGGGGAATATCAGTGGGAGACCATTCCCTGCCGGTCAGAAAATCCAACACACCGATTTTGCTCATCGCCGGCAACCCGTTAGCGAAAAGGAAAAAGCAGATAAGCCCTACTGCCAGTATAGAAGTGAGAGCTGTGATGAAGAAAACGGCACCCATATATTTTTCCTTGAGCTGGTTCATTATTGGATCTCACTCCACTTGGTTAATTCACCGGTGAAAATACCCCTTACCTGTTCTTTGGTAAGACTTGAAACAGGATTTTCATTGTTGACAATAACGGCAATCCCATCCCAGGCGATCTGCGTGGAAATAAGCTGTTCCAATTCGCTGTCTTTCAAGGCGCGGCTGGCCATGCCGATATCGCAGGTTCCTTCAATAGCACCGATCATTCCGGCGGAAGAATCGCTGAGCTGGATCTCTATGATTGCATTGGGATTGATCTCCAGATAGGCTTCCTTTAACTTTTCCATAACCGGGGTTACCGATGATGAACCAGCCACTACTATTTTCCCCGCCGGCTTGCTTCCAGCATAGGCTGGAGCATTTTCGTCCACCGCTATATAGCTTTTGGCAACCACTGCCTGCCCATCGCCAGATAGAATAAACTCAATAAAGTCCTTCGCCAGTCCGGCAGGCTCTCCTTTAGTAGCAATATTAAAGGGACGGGCTACCGGGTAAGTGCCGTTTTGCACATTCTCGGCGGTAGGGTCCACACCGTCAATCTGTATCGCTTTTACAGTCTTATTAATAGAGCCCAGGGATATATAGCCGACAGCATACTTATCCCCGGCGATATTGGTCATCATTACATCGGTTTGCTTGGCAATAACCGCTTCTTTAGTGGTCAGGTCCTTCTTACTGCCGTCAGCACCTTTTACTTCTATTCCAAATAACTCAATAAAAGCACTGCGGGTTCCGGAACCATCTTCCCTGGATACAACCCTGATCGTTTTTGAGGGGTCAAATTCACCTGCGTCCCTTGTACAGCCGGCTATAGTTCCTGCCGCAATTAACAAAAGCAACAAGAAAAAGATGATTCTTTTCATTAGAAAACTTCCTCCCTCTTTTATTACTTCACGCACATAATAGAGGAGGAAAATGTAATCTAACTGAGGCTGCAGGTAAAATCTATGTAAAGTCTGCCCTCACAAATTAACCCCCCTGCTTGCAGAAAATAAAAAAGGCACTTCATCGCTGAAATGCCTTGCATATATTATTTACCCTTTGAAAACGTACCAGCCCTCACTGTGTCATCGCGAGGAGCGAAGCGACGTGGCGATCTCATTTCTAAACCCGTCTCAATTCATTGCAATGTTCTTCAACATATGAAAATTGGCGGAGGCGTGTGCGAATCGAACACACCAACGGCAGGATCACTACCGCTCGGCTGGATTTGAAGTCCAGGCGGCCCACCAGGACCGATCCGCCTCCGCACCATTATCGCCTATAGAGTATATAATTCAAATCAATCTTTGTCAAATCAAGCATCTGTAATAGCCAAATTTGTTGCTAACTGAGTGGGCTATCCTGGTATAGCTGGTTTATATCCGGCCACCAATAATAGACCAGGGGCAATGGTTGGTCTTCAATAACAAAGGTTTCTTCCCGGCTGAGTTGTCCTCCTAAGAGTTCGTAAAAACGGCGATAGGGGTTGGCTTTTAGGGCATCTACATACAGAGAGGTTTTTCCGCTCTGGCGAAGCTGATGGCAAACCGCGGCCATCAGTTGGCGTCCTATCCCTTGGCGCTGGTATCTAACCAGGATGTAAATAGCATACACTTCCCCGGCAGCAGGGTCGTCGCCTCTATATTCACCGCCATAGGCAAATCCAATTATTTCGCCTTCTTCTTCGGCTACCCATAGACAGGGGTTTTCCTGCTGAAACAAATCCTGAAACTGAACGGTGATAGCAGGCAGAGACAACTCGTCCAGGTGCTTCTGGGGTACAATTCCCTTATAAGCGCTGCGCCAGGTATCGATACGCACCCGGGCAATGCCGGGGAATCTTCTATTCTGGCCGGGCGAATCAGTATCTCATTCATCGCTTTCAACCTCACGATAGATATACCTTACATTAACAAAAACCCCTTTTCATTATGGTTGATAATGAGCAGGGGTTAATGAATTATATTTTCAACTTATACGGCTGCGTCTACTCTTCCATTTGTTCCACTATCAAAACCGATTCGATATCATAACCGCGCTTTTTGATTTCTTCTACTATATCATCGCAATCCATGGTTTCTACTCTCATAATTGCCTTATACCTATCCTTTTTCTCATCGTAGTAGGCTACGGCATTGAGAATGTTTACCCCGCGGCTGGAAATCAAGCCAGCCAGGTCCGCCAGAGTTCCGGGGGCTTCGCTGATATATACGTCGATGCGGCTGTGGGGCTTCTTGACCCCTAATATGTCAATCAGAGCATCAAACAAGTCGGTCTCGGTAATAATTCCTACCAGTTTGTCACCGTCCATGACCGGCAACCCGCTGATTTTATTCTGGCGCATGATTTTGGCAGCGGTTTCGATATAGGTATCGGGAGTAACGGTGATCACATTCTGTTTCTTGGGCAGAATATCTTTTATTTTGGTTTTGGCCAGCAAATAATTGAGCTCATGCACGCTGAGTGAAGTGGCAGACGATGGGGCGGCTTGGTTTAAGTCGGACAAAGTGATAATGCCGACCAGTTTGCCCTTGTCCTGAACCGGAAGCCGCCGGATGTTGCTCTCTTTCATGAGGCGAAAGGCCTCGGTCAAACTTGTATCTAGCTGCACAACTTTAACATCTGTGCTCATCCGGTCTCTGACCTTCATTAATATGACCCCCTTTTCTGTCTGTGGGCTTATCCGCCCAGGTAGGCTTTTTTGACCTGTTCGCTGTTCATTAGCTCCTGAGCGGTACCCTGTAAGACTATCTCCCCAGTTTCTATAACATACGCCTTATCAGCTATGGATAATGCCATGTTAGCATTTTGCTCTACCAGCAATATGGTGGTGCCGCGGGCATTTATATCCTTGATTATTTCGAAAATCTCTTTAACCAGCAGCGGTGCCAAACCCATAGAAGGTTCATCCATCAGCAGCAGCTGGGGATTGGCCATTAATGCCCGGCCAATAGCCAGCATTTGCTGTTCGCCGCCGCTTAATGTACCTGCCAATTGTTTTTGTCTCTCCTTAAGACGCGGGAACCTGGCAAAGACGGTTTCCAGGTCTTTGGCTATCTGTTTTTTATCCTTGCGCAGGTAGGCCCCCATTTCCAAATTTTCCATGACAGTCATGGAGGGGAATACCCGCCGTCCTTCCGGCACATGGCAAATACCTAAGCCTACTATCTTTTCAGGGGGAACATTGGTTAATTCCTGGTTTTTATATTTTATCGACCCGGAACGCGGCCGCAGTAACCCGGATATAGTCTTCAAGGTAGTGGTTTTGCCTGCTCCGTTGGCTCCGATCAGGGTCACTATGGAGCCCTCTTCCACGCTTATGGATAATTTCTTTAATGCATGAATAGCACCGTAATAGACATCAATTTCTTGGACCTCGAGCACTAGCTGACCTCCTCTCCCAGGTATGCTTCAATTACTCGTTTGTTGTTGCGGATTTCCTCTGGAGAACCTTCCGCTATAATCTGTCCATAGTCCAACACATATATTCTCTCACATACTCCCATAACCAGGGACATATCGTGCTCAATGAGCAGTATGGTCAGTTTGAATTGCTCACGTATCGAGCGGATAAGTTCCATCAGTTCCGCGGTTTCGTTGGGATTCATACCTGCGGCTGGTTCGTCCAAAATCAGCAGCCGAGGATTAGTCGCCAGCGCCCGGGCAATTTCCAAACGGCGCTGATCTCCGTAGGGCAAACTGGACGCTTTTTCATAGCGTTTATCATACAGGTGGAAAATCTTCAGAAACTCATCGGCCTTTTTCTCCATTTCGGCTTCGCCTTTGAAGAAGCTGGGAATGCGGAAAACCGCACTGAGCAAAGGATATTGAACATCCTTATGCAGGGCAATACGTACATTGTCCAAAACGGTTAAGTCGTTGAAAAGACGGATGTTCTGGAACGTACGGGCAATTCCCCGGCGGCAGATTTCATAAGGCGGCAGTCCGGTTATATCCTGGTTGGCGAAGTGAATCTTTCCTTCATCCGGCTTGTAGACTCCGGTAATCAGGTTAAATACCGTGGTTTTACCGGCTCCGTTGGGCCCGATCAGGCCGATCAACTCCTGCTCCTCCAGATGGGCGTTGAAGTCCAGTACCGCACTGAGTCCTCCGAAAGCTTTATGGAGATGTTCTATATTCATCAATATCATTTTTCCTCACCCCACAAGCTTCCAAATACTTTTCCAAAGGTTCTTCTTCCTAATTCCCGATTGCCCATCAATCCCTGGGGCCGGTAAATCATAACCATAATCAATATTACCGCATACAGAATCATACGTATGGCCGGGAAGGACTGCAAGGCTGCTGTAAGAACAGTAATGAAGATGGCAGCGATAACTGCGCCGGTAGTACTGCCTAACCCGCCTAAGACCACCATGACCAGTATGTCGAAGGATTTCAGGAAGTTGAAAGTCTCCGGTTTAATTATATAGAAATAATGGGCATATAATGCTCCGGCCAGGCCGGCAAACATAGCACCTACAACAAAGGCCAGGACTTTATACTTGGTAGGATTTACGCCCATCAGCTCGGCGGCTATTTCATCTTCACGTACGGAAATGATGGCCCTTCCGTAACTGGAATTTATCAGGTTAACAATTACCACCAAAGTAACTACTACACTGGCAAACAGCCAGGGCCAGGTAGTCATTTTGGATATGCCCATAATTCCGGCTGGGCCGCCCACATAGTCAATATTCTGCAGGACCACGCGAATGATTTCCCCAAATCCCAGGGTGGCAATAGCCAGGTAATCGCCGCGCAATCTCAGGGTCGGTACTCCGATAATAAACCCTGCCAGGGCTGCTGCCAGACAAGCGGCAGCAATACCTACGATGAAGGGCAGTTCCATATAATTGGTCATAATTACCGAAGCATAAGCGCCTACCGCCATGAACCCAGCATGACCCAGGGAGAGCTGTCCGGTGAAACCATTTATCAGATTCAGGCTGACTGCCAGAATAATGTTTATGCAAATGGAAGCCAAATTTATTTGATAGTATTGATTAAGCAGACCGGCACTTATCAAATACTGCACCAGGGTGAATATAACCACCAGGATGCCAACTTCAACAATAAATCGAACCGGTTTTATATGTCGTGTTTTTTGCATCGATTTCACCTACACTTTTTCCCCGGTGTTCTTTCCAAACAATCCGGTTGGCTTAATCAGCAGAATAATAATCAGAACACCAAAGGCCACTGCATCTCGATAGAGGCTGCTACCGTAACCACTCACCAAGGTCTCCAGAATTCCCATAACAAAGCCGCCTACCATGGCACCGGGAACGATGCCGATTCCTCCCAAAACGGCGGCTACGAAGGCTTTTAAGCCGGGGATAATACCCATCAGGGGATTTATGGAGTTATAATAGATGCCCATCATTACACCGGCCGCTGCTGCCAGGGCTGAACCGATAGCAAAAGTGATGGATATGGTCTTGTCCACATTTATGCCCATCAGCATGGCAGCTTCTTTGTCCAGGGAAACGGCCCGCATGGCTTTGCCGGTCTTGGTTCGTTTAATGATATACTGCAGAATTATCATCAATACCACAGCAGACACGAAAACGAAAATATCCTTGCTGGAAAGAGTCAAGCCCATGACATGGTAATTGGTTACAGGAAAAGCCTCGGCTGGGTACACTCTCTGATTAGGGGTTAAAAAGAAGATAGTGGTGTACTCTAAAAACAGGGATACCCCTATGGCCGTTATCAGTGCCGCTATGCGCGTGGAGTTACGCAGCGGCTTATAGGCCACTTTTTCAATCACGACTCCTAAAACTGCGCAGGTCACCATAGCTAGGGCCATAGCTACAAAGATGTTTGTCCCCAGGACAGCTACGGCAAAAAAGCCAATATAGGCTCCTACCATCATTATGTCGCCGTGGGCGAAGTTAATAAGCATAATGATGCCATAGACCATGGTGTAGCCAAGGGCTATCAGCGCATAGATGGCTCCTAAAGATAATCCATTAACCATTTGCTGCAAAAACTCTTGCAATAAAGCCACATCCTTTTGTTACAACTGAAAGAGAGGGTGTGCTGACCCTCCCTTTCAGAAATTGCAACACCTATCTAGAAATCAGATTTCCGTCTTTGTATTCAATAACAACGATGTTCTTAACCGGATTGTGATTCTCATCCATGCTCATTTTACCGGTAATTCCGGGGAAGTCCTTGGTGGCTTCCAAAGCTTCTTTGATCTTGATGGGATCAGCTTCACCGGCCCGTTCAATGGCATCAGCTAACAGTCTGGCAGCGTCATAGCCCAGAGCGGCAAAGGAATCCGGCAGTTTGTTGTACTTAGCCTTGTAAGCCTCCACGAATTTCTGGATGGCTGGATCCGGGTCTTCCACGGAATAGTGGTTGGTGAAGAAAGTGTTATTCAGAGCTTCTGCTCCGGCTACACTGACCATGTCAGGAGAATCCCAACCGTCGCCGCCGCCGATGGGGCAGGTAATTCCCATTTCACGAGCTTGCTTGATAAGTACCGCTACTTCGGTGTAATAGCCAGGTACATAGATGAACTCGGGGTTGGCATTCTTAATCTTGGTCAAGGTTGCACGGAAGTCCTTGTCCCCGTTAACGAAACCTTCTTCAGCTACAATAGTACCACCCTTGGAGGTAAATTCCTCTTTGAAATATTTAGCAAGTCCGGTGGCATAATCATCGGAAGTGCTGCCGTAGATAGCAGCGGTCTTTACACCCAGGTCTTCCAGGGCAAAATTGGCCATGCGGCGGCCCTGGTCAGAATCCAGGTAGCATACCCGGAAGATAAAATCTCTTACTTTATTAGTCTTCTCATCTACGGTTACATTAACAGCGGTTGCTGCAGGGGCCAGCAGCGGAATCTGGTTTTCCATCATAACCGGGGTGCTGCCGGCTACGTTACCGCTGGTCAAGGGTCCTATCTGGGCTACAATTCCTTCTCCTACCAGAGCAGCACTTACGCTCATGGCTTCGTCAGCCACTGATTTGCAGTCCCTCTGCAATGGTTCCAGTTGCTTGCCCAGCACGCCGCCGGCGGCATTAATCTCTTCAATGGCCAGCAGTGCACCATTGGCAGCATTGGTTCCATAGCTGGCTACTGCTCCAGACAGCTCAGTATTGATACCGACTTTAATGGTGTCTCCCTGCTGGGCAGAACCGTTGTCTCCCCCCTGGGAACAGCCGGCAACAATACTCAGCACAAACAACATCAGCACTACCATCGATACCTTCCTACGTATCCTCATCCATCTTCCTCCTCATTCTTTTTATCGCCTCACTCCCCCGAAAGGCAGTGAAAACCTTCCTGATCAGGCGGTCTGCAGTTCCCATTTGCCGCACCGGTCACCCCAGCGGGCCAGCAGTTCGCCGTTTTGGAAGAACTGCACTACTTCACAGGCATTGGAGCACCCTTTGCATTCGAAGCTGTTGGTTACAAACTTTATGTCTCTCAGGTTAAAACCTTTAAAATTGGTACCCTTTTTCTTGGCATAAGCTTCTTTGGCCAGGAGGGCAGCCCCTATAGCTCCCATCACTGCGAAATGGGGCGGTACGGTTACCTTGGTGTTTAAATACTTGTTAAAGGCCTGCACCAACCCGGCATTGGCGGCAACTCCTCCCTGGAATATAACCGGCTCCAGGATTTCCTTGCCTTTGCCGACATTGTTCATATAATTTCTTACCAGAGCTTCACATAAACCAGCAATGATATCTTCTATGTTATACCCAAGCTGCTGTTTATGTATCATGTCTGATTCGGCAAAAACTGCACATCGTCCTGCTATGCGTACAGGATTTTTTGACTTTAATGCATAGTTGCCGAACTCTTCAATAGGGATTAATAAACGGCTGGCCTGCTGATCCAGAAAAGATCCGGTACCGGCGGCACATACCGTGTTCATGGCAAAATCTGTTACCACACCATCCCGCAGGATTATTATCTTGGAGTCCTGCCCGCCGATTTCAATTATGGTGCGTACTCCGGGAACTACCGCAGAAGCGGCTACCGCATGGGCAGTGATTTCATTTTTGACCACATCGGCGCCAATGATCATGCTGGCCAGAAAACGAGCGCTGCCGGTGGTCCCAGCGGAAGCAATTTCCACTTCTCCGTTCAGTTCACGTCCTACCTCGTGGATGCCTTCTTGCACTACTTCAATAGGACGCCCGTTAGTACGCAGGTATTTCTCCGCCAGCACCTCCCCGTTTTCATTTATTACTACTATGTTAGTACTTACTGATCCAACGTCAACCCCTAAAAATCCTTTCATATAACTAACCTCTCCATTTTGGCTTTCTGCTCCCGGCGTCTCTCGAGAAGATCAACAAAAGCTTCCAACCGGGTTTGTACCCCAGCTTTACCAGTCTGTTCATCGATAAACAGGGTTAGTACAGGAATTCCATAGTCCCGGCTGACACTGGGCAGAATCCCCTTGGCTACTATCTCCGGTATGCAGGCAAAGGGGGCTAGCTGTACTACTCCATCAAACCCGTGCTGGGCGTACAATACAGTTTCACCGATACTATTGACTCCATGGCCGCCTATAGGGGCTTCATTCAAATAAGGGCGGGCTTTGGAGAAAATGTCTCCCTCCAGATTTATAATGGTATTTTTGCGGGTATAGGCGCTCAAGTATATGGAACGATCGGTCTGAACGCCCATCTCCCCCAGCATTATCTGTATATAGTGGTTGGCAGCCGGTTCCAAAACCACATAGATTTCCCCGATTATTCCGATTTTCAAGGGATTGCGGCTGTCGTCCCGGGGAATGCTCTCCAGCATTTTCAGCCCTTCCCGGCGGGCTTCTTCTATTTCCTCCAGGGTATTAGCCTGATCCAGCAACTCCAGGCCTTTCCATAGAGTCCGGGTGGTATCGCCCCGGTGAATTTCCAGGGGGCGGATTTCATGAGACCGCATTTCCACATCATCGATGGCTTTTAGTTTTTCCCAGGTTATTTTTAATACTCTGATAAATTCTTTTACCGACAGTCCGCCGGTTTTGCGAATCCAGTGCACTTTTTTCCAAAAGTCTTTCAAGTTGTCCAAAGGAAGTTCGAAGGCAACTACCCGCACATCCTTGCCCAACTCCTGAAGCAGGTAATTGTGCATGACCCAGTAATACCCGGCCCGGCAGGGACCTCTCCCTCCGGAGGTTAAAATTATTTCCGCACCCATTTCCGCTACTTCCAGATAGGTTCCCATCAGGATCTTGAAGGGGATACAGGCAAATTCCGGGGCATAGCGTACTCCCAGGTCCAGAGTGCGTTTGCTGGGTTCGGGAGGCACAATGCACTCATGTCCCATATTTTCAACCAGCCATTTCAAGGCTATATATGAATATCCCATGCGGGGAAAACTTATCTTCACGCCTTGTCCCTCCGATAGCGAAGCATATCCACAAAGGCTTCTATGCGGGTACGTACCCCGCTTTCGCCGGTATGTTCATCAATGGATATGGACAAATAAGGTTTGTTGTGGCGCCGGGCTTCTATTTCCAGCAGCCGGTCCACCATAGCATCGGGCCCGCAGGCAAAAGCCGTTACGTGGATGATGCCGTCAATATTTGCCTTTTTCATATAATAAAGCCCGCCGTAAACCGCCCGGTTGGAAAAATACCAGAACATGCTTTTGGGCAGCTCTCGAGCTTCTCGATTTAAGATTTTATCACTAAGCATGTCCTGAGTGTAGATTTTTATCTTTTCCCTGGCCAGCATGTTTAACAGCCCTACATTTATATAGGGATCATAGATGGCATAGGGGTAGCCCACTACCGCTATACTCAGTCCATCCGGGGGAAATTCCCGGGAGGCTGGTTTGGCTCCGTTTAACAGGATTTCCATTGCTTCCGGGGGCATGGTGCCCTGCCGCAACAAAGCCAGGTACTGCCGGTGTACCTGGCGGGCTTTCTTGCAGGCTGCCTGGCTCTCCTGGGAGCTGTTGCCCAGCCTGCTGCCCACTTCCACACATATGGATTCCAATTCTTTTTTGCCCTTTTTAAGATCGATACGGGTATCAATGATGGGAGGAGCTTTGGTAAAAGTCAGCCTGATCAAATCAGGCAGCCCCAGGAATTTGGGGCAAAAGGTTTCGCTGCCGAAATCCCCGTGCAGTCTTACACTGACCAGACGGGGACAGAACATATAGTCAACCTTGTCTATCAAACTGGCTACATGACCATGGTAAATTTTGATAGGAATGCAGGCATCATTCACCGTTTCCTCTACCCCCAGGTCCAATATCTCCCGGGTGGTAGGCGAAGACACAACCACTTGATGCCCTAAAGCTTCGAAAAAGGTTTTCCAGAATGGGTAATACAGAAAATATGCCAGCGTATGCGGGATCCCAACTCTCGCCACTTTATATCCTCTCTCTCCCTAGCAGCATCTAAAGCTTGACACGCATGTCCCCTACTCTGCGGGTGAATCGAATCCTATCATAATATTCTACCAAAGGCAGGGCGTACTTGCGAGAAGTACCAAACAAATCGCGGGCGGTTGCCAGGCTCAGCTCTTTTTCCCTGGCAAAATACTCTTCCAGCCTGCGTTTTCCTTCTTCAATGGCCATCATGGAAAAATATACTTCCTGGTTAACTTTTACTAATTGCTGCTCATTGACCAGGTAAGCCAGCAGTTCCTGGAAATAATCCTCCTCCAGACCCAGCTCCTGCCTCAGTTCTTCTGGGGAAGGAGGGTTGAACAGGCGTTCATTCATAACCGCGTTGATCTTCTCCAGCTTCCGCCGGTCATTCTCACTGGGTTCAGGTTTAAAGTTGGGCAGGGCTAATAAATTGCTGCTGCTCTTGATCTGCCCCTGGGTTTCCAGCTGTTTTAATATAGCGTTGAAAGTTTTGCCGCTGATAGATGGAAAGTGCCGGCTGCGCATATCCTCCTTGGGATAGCCCGGCCTTAAGGGGTAGGTTCGCTGGTAAGTTTCCAGGGTATTCTTCATTTTGTCCTTGATAATATCTAATCCCAGCTGGCTGATGTATTCATTGTTTTTCAGATCATATACTTTTTCGTCCTCCAACAGCTGGGCTAATTCTTTTTTGACATCCTCTTCCTTGGCACCGGTCTTCTTGATCAAATCAGCCAGAGTCACCGGCTGTTCCGGTTTGGCATGCATCTCCTGGAGCAGTACATCATAAAGGCTGCCTTCCTCCTTGGTGGCTAATTGCTCCAGGACATCTTCCCGGAAGCGCTTCTGCTTGGGAGCATTGGCATCAATAATGGTCCCTCCCCCGATGGTGGTAACCGGGGAGTAATAGCGTATAACAAAGGGGTCTCCCTTGTAACCTACAATAGGTTTTTCCAAGACAATCTGGGCATAAGCTTCCCCTCCGGGCTGCAGTTCATCCCGGTCCAGAAGTACCACCCGCCCCAAAGCCTCGTCCGTTCCCAGGTGGAAGCGAATCCGGGTCCAGTTCTTCAGATTCCGGGGAGCCGAGGGCAGGAGTCTCAAGCGCACATCCACTCGATAAGAAGGGGTCAGGACCCCAGGGGTGGCCAGCAAATAACCTCGCCGGATCTCAGCTACTTCTATTCCCTGCAGGTTGACCGCCACCCTTTGCCCGGCATAGGCGGTATCTACTTTTTCATTATGCACCTGCAGGTTTCTTACTTTTGCCTGGCGCTGGACCGGCATTAGTTCCAAGGTGTCTCCCTGGTGAATCTGTCCGGACCACAGGGTGCCGGTTACCACTGTTCCAAAACCGGCCATGGTAAAGACCCGGTCAATGGGCAGCCGGGCAAAGCCAAAAACCGGCTTTTCTGGAATATCCGCCGCCATGGCTTCCACAGTCTCTATCAATCTGTCCAGGCCTTCCCCGGTTACCGCTGATACCGGTATCAGGGGCGCTCCCTTCAGTATGGACTTGTCAATATACTGGCGGATCTCGTCTTCCACCAGCATCAGCCATTCCTCGTCCACCAGGTCTATTTTGGTAATTGCCACAATTCCCTGGCGGACGTTCAACAGCTCTATGATATCCAAATGTTCCCGGGTTTGAGGCATAATCCCCTCATCGGCGGCAATGGTCAGGATAACCATATCTATGCCAAAAGCACCGGCTACCATGTGGCGGATAAATCTCTCATGCCCGGGCATATCCACTATGGCCGCCCTCTGGCCGCTAGGCAGGTTAAAGGGGGCAAAACCCAGTTCAATAGATATGCCCCGCTGTTTTTCTTCCTTGAGCCGGTCGGTATCAATCCCGGTCAGAGCTTTTACCAAAGTAGTCTTGCCGTGGTCGATATGCCCGGCCATGCCAATGACAAACCTTTTCAAGGCTTCTCCCCTCTCTGGCCTCTGTTTTTCAACTTCAGCAATAATCCCCTGCAGAGCAGGCCACCATGAATGAAAAGTCCTCTTATGTGTCATTGCGAGCCCCTGAAAGGGGCGCGGCAATCTCATTCGTCTATCTGTCTCCCCGATTGAGATCGCCACGCGCTACGCGCTCGCGATGACACAATGGTTGCCTTTTTACTGACATGAAAGCCATTTTCACAGCAATGCCTGCTTAATTAGGGATGTCAACAAAGCGTCCTCTCCATCCAGCAGTGTACGTACGCTGATCAACATGCGATCTTCCTGCCGGCGGGTTATTACCGCCGGATTCTGTTGGCGCAGCTTAGCTGCTACGGTTTCCAGTTTTATATCCTGAAAGTGAATTTCCACCCCGTATCCCGGCAGGCGGTAGGTGGGATAGGCTCCGCCTCCTACCATATCATCCACTTCTACTATGGTGACATTGTATCCCAGGGAATGGGTACTTGCCTCCGCTTTCAGCATTTCCGCCAGCTGTTCTGCCCGTTCCTGCAGCTCAGCCCGGCTCATGCTCAGCATCTTGATGATGGGCAGGTTCTTCTCCGGAAATCCGGCCAGGTATTCGATCAAGGTAGCCTCCAAAGCGGAGATGGTCAGTTTGTCCACCCGCAGGGCCCTGGTAAGCTGATTTTTCTTCATGGCTTCGATATATTCTCTGCGGCCTACAATAATGCCCGCCTGGGGCCCGCCCAACAGCTTATCCCCGCTGAAAGTAACTACATCAGCGCCAGCCTGCACGCATTGCTGGACAGTAGGTTCCGGTCCTAAGCCTAAGCGCAGGGGATCAAAGAGAAATCCGCTGCCCAAATCCACCATCACCGGCAGGTTTTTCTCTCTTCCCAGCTGGACCAGGTCGGCCAGATCCACCTCGGCAGTAAAGCCTTCTATCTTGTAATTGGAGGTATGGGCGGCAAACAGCAAGGCGGTCTCCTCATTGATGGCCTGCTCATAATCGCTGATATAGGTCTTGTTGGTGGTCCCCACTTCCTTTAAAATGGCTCCGCTTAATTTCATGACTTCGGGAATGCGGAAGGCCCCGCCAATCTCTATCAACTGTCCCCGGGACACTATTACTTCCTTGCCCCGGGCCAGGGTATTCAGCCCCAGTAATACGGCGGCGGCGTTGTTGTTGACTACTAAAGCGGCTTCGGCACGGGTAAGCCGGCGCAGCAATTCCTCCACATGCACATAGCGGGAACCCCGTTCTCCTTTATCCAGGTCCATCTCCAGGTTATTGTAATAGGATCCCATTTGATACAGGTAATCCAAAGCGGTTTTAGCTAAAGGGGCTCGTCCCAGGTTGGTATGTAAGACCACTCCGGTTCCGTTTATAACTCTCTGTAAAGTGCCCTGGGTCAGAGTTTCCAGACGGTGCTTCAATCCGCTGCAGATCCAATCGGTTATCTGAGCACGGGTGGCTTCCTGTTGGGTATGCTTCAATCTGGCCCGGATATCCTCAATGGTCTCCCGCACCAGCTCAACCACAAAGGAGCGGTTGTAGTTTTCCAGGTGTTCCTGGATGCGCGGATCTGACAGCAGATCATCAACAGAAGGTATGTTTTTGAGACTGTTCACCATGTTACCTCCTTAGCCCCCAGTATAGCTGGCTTATATTATAATACATTCGCTGCAGGATGTCTTTTCCAGCCTGCCAGATGACGGCTGTTAATATCACTATTCCCAGTATTCCAAATATAGGATATATTTTACCCACTAATGTGGAAAAACTCTGCATGGACAAAGGTAAGGCCAGGGTACTGCACAAAACCAGGCATAACCCGTAGCTTAGACCGGAGAAATTGGCCATGCGCTGGGAAAAACCATAGGTGTTGGCGATGGCGGTAGTAAGTATGCCTATCCAAAGGACAACGGTGTAAATCAATTTGGTGGTGCCGGAGATCTGCCCGGCTATAAACAGCATGGGAACCTGGTAATGAGTAACTACCGGCATAAACCGGGACAGAGCCAGGTAGTTCAAAACCACCAGCAGTCCCAGCACCAGGCCGCCCCATACTGCTCCCGCAATGCCGTCGCGTCGGGCTCCTACACTCTGGTACTCCGTTAGCACAACCATAGCCAGGGCGAAATTATAAGCTACATAGAGCAAACTGGACAGGCCCCACAGCTGGCTGGCCTGGCTGCTCATATAAGCCGTGTATGTGGTCGCTGCCGGGGTTTCTTTTACAAACAGAGCCGCATACCCGGTGATAATCAGCAGTAAAACCAGCTTTACCGGCACCAGCAGGTTATAAGAGAGAATCAAACCCTGTCGCCCGGCCAGCAAGGAAACTACCACCAGGAGATAAGCAGTGAAAATGCCCAAGTTCTTGGGCAGGTACAGGTGCTCATAGAATACCGCTCCGCTGGCAGAAAACATAGTTGATATGCCCAGGAATAAAAATACCGCCAGCAACAGATCAATCACCGGGCCAAACCTTTCCCCCGCGATTTTGGTCAGCAGGTCCTGGTAATTGGATACCCGGTAGCAGTGAGCCAAATAGAGCAGCAAACCGCCCATCAAAGCAAACAGAATGGTAGCGGACAATGCACCGGGAAGCCCGTAGCTGCCATAGTTAACAAAAAACTGTACTATTTCCTGGCCGGAAGCAAATCCTGCCCCCACTACGGCTCCCAGGTAACCCATCACCAACATCAGCCTGATTTTCAGGTGTTTCATGGATCTCTCCCTGCTTGGAATCAGAACCGGCATATGCTAATAAATATTCTCTTTTTCTTGGAAATACAGCATAAAAATATTGGCAGGCGTGAAGAATGTTATAAAGCAGCCTAGGAGGGACAGAATTGGCACTTAACCAGCAGCTGAACATGGATGAAGGCCTGTCAGTATATTATGAAGATCCCCTTTGCTTTTCACAGATAGAACGCAGTGTTTACTCTCTCCTTTGGGAGTTTAATCCCCATCATTCCCGGGAAATTGTATTCGTGTGTATCGGTACGGACCGGGCTACCGGGGACTGCCTGGGACCTCTGGTAGGTACCCGCCTGCGCAGTCTCAACAGCAGCATGAATGTATATGGAACTCTGAAGGATCCCGCCCACGCCACCAACCTGGTACAGGTTATGGAACTAATACGCTGCAGCCATCGCCATCCCTTGATTGTGGCTGTGGATGCCTGTTTGGGAAGTTCGGACCGGGTGGGGTTTATTAACATAAAGAAGGGCAGCCTTAAGCCAGGTACGGCTTTAAAGAAGACTCTGCCGGAAATAGGGGATTTTTACATTTCGGGAGTAGTCAATGTGGGGGGATTTTTGGAGCACATGGTACTGCAAAACACCAGGCTGTACCTGGTCTATCAAATGGCGGATACCATTGCCCGGGGGTTGTATATGGCCTACAGTCGCTTTGAACATGAATCCAGGCGACAGGCAGCTATGCCCAATTAACATCCAGCATATGGCTTTACCAGACAGTTGATATCAGCCCATTATGCTGATGATATCCTCATCTTCCACCGCGGTGAAGTCCTGGTAGAACTGGCTTACTGCAAAAAATCCCGTGGGAATTTCCAGGACAATCATATGGTCCACTTGGTTCAGGAGCGTTTCATAGGCGCTCCGCCCGCAGACAGGAGTAGCTATAATGATGCTGTCTGCTCCCGATCGTTTAAGATAATCTACTGAAGCAGCGATGGTGGATCCGGTAGCAATGCCATCGTCTACCAGCAGCACTCGCCGCCCCTTTACATTCAGGGGAGGACGATTGCCCCGGTACAAGCGGGTTTGGCGGTTTAGTTCTTTTCTGATTTCCTGGGCAGAATGATGATAGGCTTCTGTATCGATGGGGAAAGCCCCTTGAACTTGCTCAGGTATAACTATTTCCCCATCAGGGGCTACCGCCCCGACCATGGGTTCATCCAGTCCCAGTGAGCCGATTCGCCGGGATAAAATAATATCTAACTCTTTATTGAAATAACGGGCTATAATGCCAGCGGGCACCACTCCTCCCCGGGGGATGCCCAGGACTATGTCAAATTCCAGACCTTGTTTTTCCAGTTCTTCGGCAAGCAGGTAACCAGCTTGTTTACGATTTAAAAACAACTATTTCACCTGCCCGGTTTGGGTTTATCCACAGACTCGGAATACTTCTGCCTGCTGCTGGCAAGCCTTTCCTCGGTTTGGCCCATTGATGTGTTGCCGTTCAGTTTTCCGCCCTCTTCTATGGTTAATATACTGCATTGTACATCGCCAGACATAACTCCGGTGGAAGTTAAGTCAAAGCGACCGCTGATAATCGCATTGCCTTCTATGCGCCCAGCCAACTGCAAATTAGAGGCCCTGACCTCACCTTTAATGCGGCCTTGTTCCCCAACAATCAAATCACCTTTGACATTTATCTTGCCTTCCACTTTACCATCAATTCTAACCGACCCCTGGGAACTTATGCTTCCTGTTATCTCTACTCCCGGAGACAGAAGACTCTCTATGTTTTCAAAAGCCTGTTTACGTTTGAACAAAACCAACACTCCTTTACTTTTTCGCCTGGGGATTGGGGAGATAAATTAAGGGATCTATAGTTTCATCTCCTTTGAAGATGGTAAAGTGTAAATGAGGTCCGGTACTTCTGCCGGTACTGCCCATATGGGCAATTACCTGCCCTTTGGTAACCATGTCTCCTTCTTCCACTAACAGGGCTGAATTATGGGAATACTTGGTAACCAAGCCATAACCGTGATCAATCATAACCGTGCGGCCGTATACCGGCTGCCAGCCAGCGAAAATCACCTTGCCGTCAGCAGCAGCCACAATTTTGGTACCCACATCATTGGCAATATCTATACCATCATGGAAGCTCTCCGTCCGGCCGCCAAAAGGAGAATCACGCCAGCCATAAGGAGAACTTATCTCTCCGGAACAAGGCCATTGATTGGGAAGGGCTCTGAAGTACTTGGTATCATTGTTTACTCTGGCCAGCAAGTCATCCAGCTCTTTTTCCTGCAAGTCCAATTGATTTTTTAGCTGCTGGGCCAGGGTAAAACTATCCCCGGCAGCCGTGGCTTCCCGTTCCGGTCCGCTTCCGCCTTTTCCGCCTTCCGAGCTTTCCGTGGTTACCGGCACTTCATCCTGCTGAATACCCATCATTTTTTTTATTTCCGCCTGCTTATTGGCCAGCCGTTCCCGCTGTTCCTCAATAGCTTGAAGCTGCTGTTCCAATAGCTGTATGGTTTCATCCTTGCGCTGGCTTTCTTCCTTTATGGCCTCCAACCGGTTAAAATCTGCCTGTTTAATTCCGTATAAGAGGGTCACGCCCACCGAACTGACCACAAATAATACTGCTATTACGGCCATTACCCGCAGGGCAGTCCGGGAAATACTAAATCGAAGCGGCTTCTCTACACTCTGTGGTATTATAATCATGGTCAGGCGTGACGAAGCCTTTTTTGATCTGGTTTTCTTTTGACTTTTCATGCTTGTCCCCGATATAGTTGGAATATAATTGCTTTAAAATTGAAACTGCTTTCACTAATTTGACCATTTTTCTGCAATCATAACAAGGATTTATGTTTTTGTAAAACAATCTGAAATAGTTCAAAAAGGTGTTGTTTCTTATGAAAGTTTTATATCTTGATTGTTTTTCCGGGATTTCCGGAGATATGTGGATCAGTTCATTACTTGACCTGGGCCTTGCCCTGGAGGAACTGTCCCAGTACATAAACAGCCTGGGTGTGAGTGCTGAACTACAGCAGGAGCGCTGTAGTTACTCGGGAATCTCCGCCTGCCGCTTCCGAGTTCAGACTACTGAAAATCCCCCCCTGCGGCGATTATCCGATATACAGAAATTATTAGAATTGCTCCCTGATGAAGAACTCCGCGGCCAGGCTGATGCGGTTTTTTCCTGCCTGGCTGAAGCCGAAGCCCAGGTCCACGGTGTCAGCGTGAATGACATTCACTTCCATGAGATTGGGGCAGTGGATACTATAGTGGATGTAGTGGGAGTACTCTTTGGGCTGCGGCAGCTTAACATAGAAGCGGTTTACGCATCCCCCATCCCCTGGCCAAAAGGCTTTGTCTCCATAGATCACGGCATAGTTCCTTTGCCGGCTCCGGCTACGGCTAAGCTGCTGTGCGGAATTCCCTGTTACGGGGTGGACATCGATATGGAATTGGTTACTCCCACCGGTGCCGCCCTGTTGAGAACCCTGGTTAAAGGTTTTGGCAGCCTACCCCCTTGCTCTCCAGTGGATATAGGCTATGGTGCGGGGTGGAAACAGCGCCATGACGGGGTTCCCAACCTGGTGCGGGCTGTTCTGGCGGAAATGCCGGGAAACTCATCCTCTCTGGAACCCATAACAGTTTTAGAGTGTGAAATCGATGACATGAATCCCGAGAATTTTACCTATCTTTTCGCTAGTCTTGCTGCTAATGATCAAGTGAAAGATTTTTATGTGACCAGTATCCAAATGAAGAAAAACCGGCCTGGTTTCCTCCTGACACTGCTATGCGATCCCAACCACAGCAGATTCCTGGCGGAATGGCTGCTGGTCAACACCACTTCCCTAGGAATCAGAATATACCAGCAGCAGCGTCTGATCCTGCCCCGCTGGGAAGAAATTGTTGCTTCCCCCTGGGGTCCCATTCGCTGCAAAAAAGCCCAACTGCCTGATGGGTCCTTTCGCTGTAAGCCCGAATACGAGGATTGCGCCCGCATAGCTGAGCAGCATAAGATCCCGCTGCACCAGGTCTATTACCAGACCATGAAGAGTTGTCAGTGTAAATAGCGTTAATTTCGATATTTAAGGAGAAATACCAGATGAAAACTATAGGTTTGCTTGGCGGAATGAGCTGGGAAAGTACCGTTACTTATTATCAGATTATCAACACAGTGATAAAGGAAAATTTGGGTGGGTTCCATTCCGCCCGTTGCTTGTTATACAGCGTTGATTTTCATGAAATTGAAGCCTGCCAGTCCAGGGGGGAGTGGGAAAAGAGCGCAGTTATCCTCGCTGATGCGGCCCAGCGACTGGAGCGGGCTGGTGCAGACTTTATAGTTATCTGCACCAACACCATGCACAAGGTAGCACCTCAGGTGCAGGATGCGGTCTCCATCCCTCTTTTACATATTGCGGAAGCCACCGCCCAGGAATTAAAGAAGAGTCATATCGATAAAGTTGGTCTGCTGGGGACCATATACACTATGGAACAGGATTTTTACAAAGCCAAACTGCAGGAAGCCGGCATAGAAGTCCTAATCCCGGAAGAAGAGGACCGCCAAAGGGTGAACTATATCATCTTTCAGGAACTGTGCCTGGGAGTACTAGACGATAATTCCCGGCAGACTCTTCTAGCAGTTATTGACAAACTGGCCCAACAGGGTGCCCAGGGAATCGTCCTGGGTTGTACGGAAATAGGACTTCTGGTTCAACAGCAGGATACTGACCTGCCTTTGTTTGATACAGCTTTGATACATGCCCAAAAAGCTGCTTTATATTCCCTGGACGGCTAGCTTATACTTCTAAGGCCCTGCAAAAGGCGGATCCTCATTTTCTATGGGGGTTCGTCTTTGTTTTTTGGCCGTAAACCCATATTAATTGTGATATACCGGTGGAAGTGATTATGCTTGGCTATATGAGTATGGTCCCAACTATAAATAGTATCTTTTTATTGGCATGGTCCTAATTTTTTATCAATATTATGACTCGTTTTGCAGGATTCTTGACAAATTTATCTAATTATCAGTTGTAATTTGTCGACAGATAATCAACTTACTGAGTATGGCTTCCTAAATATACCCAAAAGGAAAGAGTAGCTTGGAATGGCAACAACTATCACCATCGATATAGTGGCAATTATAACCCTTTGGTTCACCACCATGATGGCCAAGCGGAACACAGTTACCAGCAGTTATAACAACACCTTGTACATAGCTGCTTCCGCTATCGCCATGGTGGTAATTGCTATGGAAATAGCCACTATTTTGTTGGCGCTATACAGTGATGCCAGCCTGGTAATTCCTCACCGGATAGCCAATGTTATCGGTTTTTCCTTGACTCCGGTTCTCCCGTTTCTTCTGCTGTTATTTCACTGCCGTCAATTCAGACGTTCAGTCCAGTTGGCTCTTGTCATCTGTCCACTTATTATTAACGCTGGGGTATGTATCTTAAGTTTTGATACGGGCTGGATTTTTTTCATAAATGAACAAAACCAGTACATGCGCGGCGAGTGGTTTCTGCTGCCCACCCTGGTCAGTATGTTTTACTTTATTTTGATGGTAGCAGCGCTATACCGGAACAGTAATACTTTGGATCTCAATGACAAGAAGTCCTTAATGCCCCTTATTCTGCTGCCTGTGGCGGCATTGGTGGTACAGATTGTCTTTCCGAGTATTATTTGTCTCTGGGCCAGTATTGCTTTATGTTTGCTGTTGTATTATGTCTTCTTGCGGGAACTGCATTACAAATATGATATACAGACCGGGGTCAAAACCCGGAGTGCTTTCGAGAAAGAGATGCACCAGTATGCAAAAAAAGCCCGTGATGCAGTGGTGATAGTAATCGATATTAATAACCTGAAGCTCTGCAACGACCTCTACGGACATGGTGCGGGAGATGAAACCATTAGTTATGCAGCCCAAATCATTAACCAGAGTTTTAGCTCCATTGGGCAGGTTTTCCGAATCGGCGGGGATGAGTTTTGTGTTATCTGCCCCAAGACCACCCTGGAAATCGTGAAGCGAGTCTGCTGTAAATTAGAGCAGCTGGTGGCCACCTTGAATGCGGGCCTCTCTCACAAAATCAGTCTTGCTTATGGTTATGCTCTCCACGATAGTCACGGAGGCCAAGATATTTATGATGCCTTCGCTCAAGCCGATCAAGCTATGTACTCTCATAAAGCCAAATTGAAAGGCCTTTCTGGCTAAAGGCGTGATGAGTGCTGATATCTGTCAGGGGAAATCATAATGATTCCCAAATAGGTCTGCTTAATACCGTATATTATCCTCAGTCACTTGTGCTGCCTGCCATTATCGTTGCGGGGCATGCTATGTATGATATGGGATCCATCGGGGCTGACTCCGCTGTTAAGATTACAGCGTTTTTACAAATAGAACTCTATCAAAACAAAGCTGGTGTTTTGAAAGTGGATAAAAAACAAGCGGGGCAAGCTGTCAGCAATATTTCTGCCTCCCCACCATTCATTTACGACTAAAATAACTTTATCATAGTCAGATTCTTTTACATTTCTGAGGGAATACTTCATTCTTAATACTCCACCTATTATTTAAGATTTATTATAAGTCACGTTTATCCCTGCAGATATATAGTGATATAATGTGGTACGCATATTTATTAAGGGCTGCTTTTGCTTTTTAATGCCGAAGGACTTTGAAAAGGTTAAAACTATTGGGCTGGAAGCCTATCAAAGGGAACTGGAAGAGAAAATAGATATTCTTCACTATATACTCGACAACTACAACGATGGCCGGCGCAAGAGCTTTTTCTGTACGGCGGTCATCTCCTGGATCTGCAGGATATTAAAGATGTGCTGGCCCAAATAGCGGAAGAAATCAAACCGGAGATGTCCCCAAAAGAAAAAGCTGCTGTCGTTCAGCTTTTCAGGCTGCAGCCGGAAAGCGCGATATATTGCTAAAATTAAACAGAAAAGAACGTAAGAAATAATTGCTTCCTCCTGGTTGGGCGCAGACCGGGTACTTTCCAGGCCCCTTTCTGTCTAATGATTTAACCAATTGGGGTAAAGCCAGCAGAACTCCTAACAAGATAGGGTATATCGATATGAACGTCCAGTAATATGTTGGGTCATATGTTCTGGCAAACAAGTTGGTTAAATGGCTCCGTAATAGTTCTCCAGAAAAACAAACAGAGCAAAAACAACAACATATATGAAATAACCGGTAATGCGCTTTAATTTATAATTGGTCATAATCATTCCCTCCCCAATGCTTGTAAATATATTAGCAAAAAACAAATTATTCCTGGCGGATTTTGGCCTTGAATACCGTTAGGTATGCTCAAATGTGAGGGTAACTTATAACCAAGGAGGACACTTTTTATGAACATACAGGACCGGCTTCTTACCGCCGCCCAGAAGATAAAAGAACAAGAAGCTCTGCAGCAGCGCCGGGAGGCAACCTGTAAGCTGATTGAACAGCAAAAACTGCAGCTGCAGCAGCTAAAGAAGCAGTTAGACAAGGAACTTAAGGATGTAGAACAGCTGGAGGGTTTTACCCTGCAAAACTTCTGGCACAGTTTAAAAGGTACCAAAGATGCAGCCAAACACAAGGAGCAGGAAGAATACCTGGCGGCCAAAATGAAGTTTGACAGCGCCAATGCGGCGCTGGAGAATTTGCAGAATGACCTAAGGCGCATAGATAGTGCTTTAGCTTCCCTGAAAGATGCGCAGGCTGAATACCAAACCGCCCTCCGGGAAAAAGAACAGCAATTGCTAGCCTATAGTAAGCCTGAATCCAGGCGGTTATGGGAAATATCCGAGCAGTTAGGCTATCTTCAAGCCCAAGCCCAAGAAATTGCTGAAGCCATTGATGCCGGGCAAAAGGCTTCTCAAGGATTAAGCCAGGTGGAAAATAGTCTAGGCAGTGCCCAGGGCTGGGGAGTAGTGGATATCATCGGAGGAGGCCTGCTGACCACAGCCATTAAACACTCTTATATTGGTGAGGCCCGGCGGCAAATCAATGAAGCCCAGCAGCAGTTACGCCGGTTTGAGACCGAATTGGTTGATATCCAAAAAACCCACAGCCCTCTGGACCTGGGCAGTATTTGGACTTTGGCAGACTTCCTGCTGGACGGATTGCTCTTTGATTTGATTGTCCAATCACAGATAAGTGATGCCCAGCATCGCACCCGCCAGCTTCAGGGGGAGATCCATGCTGCGATGCAGGAACTGCACAGGCTGCAAAGGGAAAACCAGCAGGAGATGGAGAAGTTAAATGAAGAACGACAGCGTTTAATAGAAGATGCCCCTATTTAGACACAAAGGGCCTTTCGATTCCACAGCAGCTGGAGTGCACCTGGCTAAAGGTCCAACATCTTTATTGCTATCCAAAAACCAATCGCCCCTCCAATTACCCACATAACCGAAGACCGAAGCAAAGGTTCAATATCTATGTAACCGGTGATCAAATATCGACCAATTCCATATAGTGCGACTCCCAATAAACCGCCGGCAACCAGAGCCAAGAAGCGTTTTAAGTTGTTGGGCATATAGGATTCACCTGCCTGATCCATTATATGCTTCCTTGCTGGTGGAAATTGAAAACCATGGCCTGTTGCCCGGAAAAACTAACAGAAACTTTATATTAGGTTATAACTGCGTAAAACCTAAAAGCCCTAACAGTCCAAAGAGATATTTGAAAATATCACTAAATAATATTAAAGCCATTAGCAGCAGCCGGAATGATTGCCAAAAGGTTATTGCGGGGATGTTCATCAATTATCACCGTAATCCATTCCGGTTTTACATCCAGGATTCTGACCACTTCTCGGGTCAGATCTGCCGCTAGTTCCTGTTTCTGCTCCACGGTTCGGCCCCCGGCCATTTTGACATCAATGATTACTAATCTTCCACCTGCCTCATACTTTTTCCATAGTAACAGCCCAGGAAGACAGCTTTTTGCTGCCGTTAAATGCAAACCCCTTACTTGAATACCGGGCATCGCTGATTTTGATTACGCACTCCACACCTGAATATTGCCCATCTTCTGAAATATAAGTTGACACGATGGTATCATCAATAATGGCAAATTTGCCCTGAAGGGTCCCCAGAGCAGGGTTGAATGACTTCCAAATCGTAAAGTCACTGCTGAAGGGTATAATTTCATACCGGTTTTCAAAACGCACTGGCTGTTCTAACTGTAATTCCATATAGCCTTCATTAATCCAGAGATTATCTAAATGAGTTGTAATCGTTTTGCCTTCTACGGGAACACGGTTGTTTGCTTCATCATAATAATCTCCTTTGGCGACCCAGATGCCTTCGGTGAATAAAAATGTATGTTCCATAATATCGACTCCATCATCCGTTCTATTGAGTTTACCACAGTAATTGTAATTATGCTTGTGGTATGCATTACAAGGATCATTTCCAGCAATGATCGAATAAGTTATGACTGCACTGCAGCAACTATTGACGGACGTCATATTAAAGCATCACTTTATCAGCGGCTGCGTGTTTTTTTAATTATAAAATATGAGAATAAAAAGCCTACGAATATTAGCACAGCTTCCTCTATTAAATCGCTGCTATCAAGATTAAATTTACCGGTCACCAAGTATTGCCAGGTTGTAACCAGAGTTTTGCCTATTACCATACCTATGATAAAATATACGATTGCTTTGAGATCCTTTTTCCCCACAGAATCTCCCCCTCCCCGACTGGCTGTTTCGTTGTTAATGCGCCATAAATAATGGCTATTTACCGGTTCTTTCTAAGCTGGCATTTATCTGATTATCAATATAATTATCCAGAAGCATACTTAAAATTGCAAAGGCAGCCAAAATTCCTATACCAAGAACAATTTTTACCTTCATATTTGATCTTGTTGATTTTAACCATATAAGTCCGATGGCTGGAATGCTCAAGCAGATGATCAAGCATGTAATAACCGTACTCCAGAGCAAAAGCACTTTAGGCTGTAGAAACCAGAGAGATATCAACGTATTTCGGATATTTATAAGCTATAGTTCTGCTTAAGAAAGATAGTTCCTTTATATAGCAGCTTCGCATCACAAAGATTAAGGGCTTTTCTTGTTGAGGTAAAAGTAAATGTATAATAATACTACCAGGCATAGTGAGTGGAAAGCTGATAATGAAGTTTAAGTCATTTGGAGACAAGGATTTACCTACATTTGTGCTTTTACACGGCGGCGGATTATCCTGGTGGTCTCTGCAAGGGATTGTATATCTTCTGCGGCCTTTTTTTTTATGTTATAACCCCAATAATCGATGGCCATGGTGAAGCTGCGGATGAAACATTTATCAGCATCGAGGATTCGGCTCATAAGTTAATACACTATATAGATTGCGAATTAGGCGGTAAGGTCTTTATTCTGGGCGGGTTGTCTCTAGGTGCCCAAATAGCTCTTGAAGTGCTGTCTTTGCGCGAGGACCTGGCCGATTTTGCAGTGGTTGAAAGCGCTCTGGTACATCCCCTGAAGGGGCTGACTGCCCTTACAACCTTTAGCCGGCTAAGCTACAGGCTGATACAAAAGAGGTGGTTTGCCCGGCTGCAGGCCAAAGCTCTGTTTGTCCCCGCCAGTCTCTACCAGCAGTACTATGAAGATTCCTTAAAAATGTCCCTCCCTTCCTTAACCAATATTCTGCTTAGCAATGGAAGATATCAATTAAAAGATACTATTAGGCTAACTAAATCTAAGGTATTAGTAATAGTAGGCGAGAAGGAACTGCCCATCATGAAGAAATCAGCCCTTACTCTTAATTCCGCTATTCCTGGCAGCACTCTATATACGGCTCCTGGGTTGAAACACGGGGAATTTAGTTTAGGCCATCCCCGGGAATATGTAAGAACCATTAATACCTTTATTAATCACCGCTCCATCTGAAGCGACTATCTTTTGGTGGAATCAGAAGCGAGATCTCAAAATGTTTCACGTGAAACATTCCTTAATAATCTAACAAGCACCCGATTCAATCTGCCTGCGCTTTCCCGTAAAGATTTATGGATAACTACATACCCCAAAGACTGATTGAGCATTTTCCTTTTTCAGCTTAAACAATCATTTCTAAAATCTTTGTCTCTAAAGACAAATAGCCAGAAATGTTTCACGTGAAACATTTCTGGCTCTCTTTTTCTGCAGATCCTACTCGAGAATTCCCATCATCTCTAAAATGCGTTCCAGATCCTCATCACTATAGAATGCTATTTCAATCTTCCCGCCTTTGCCGTGCTTGGTAACTACAGCCCGGGTTGCAAAATGCTGCTGGAGCTTTTCTTGTATTTCTACCAGTTCCACCGGTTTATCCGCAGGTATATCAAATTTAATGCGTTTTGTTTTAACCTTGTTCTCCACCTGCCGAACTGTCATCTTATTGGCCACAATCTCTTTGGCTGCTGCTAACTGCTCTTCGGCTGTGGGAAGTGCCAGCAACGGACGCACATGACCGGCACTTAGTTCTCCTCTTTCCAGCATTTGCAGTATTTCTTCAGGTAAGTTGAGAATACGCAGGGTATTGGCTACATAGGCTCTGCTCTTGCCGATTTTTTCGGCAATGGTTTCCTGGGTGTAACCGAACTGTTCTGCTAACATTCGATAGGCTTTGGCTTCTTCTACTACGGTCAGGTCATCCCGCTGGATATTTTCAATCAAAGAGATCTCTGCCGCCTGCCGGTCATCTATGTCACGCACTACCACCGGCACATGAGTCAGACCAGCCAACTGGGCTGCCCGCCATCTTCTTTCCCCGGCTATGATTTCATAGCCATTTTCGACGGGTCTGACCAGCACTGGCTGTAGTATACCATGCTCGCGAATAGAGCTGGCCAATTCCTGCATGGTATCTTCATCGAATTTTTTGCGAGGCTGATCTTTGCGGGGATGTATTTTTTCAGCAGGTAATTCCCTAACTGTTTCATAATCGCCTTCCAAGGTTCCTGAGAGCAGGGCATCTAATCCTCTTCCCAGGCCGCGCTCCTTCTTAGGCACGTTCCAACACCTCCCTGGCTAACTCTGCATAAACCTCTGCTCCTTTTGAACGTGGATCATATAGCATAATTGGCTTGCCATGACTGGGGGCTTCACTGAGTCTGATATTTCTTGGTATTACCGTGCGGTAAACCTCCTTGCGAAAATGTTTTTTTACTTCGTCTACTACTTGAATGGCTAGATTAGTACGCCCATCAAACATGGTGAATACTATGCCTTCTACTTTTAAGCGGGGGTTTAATCTTTTCCGTACTAGCTGAATAGTATCCATTAGCTGGCTTAGGCCTTCCAACGCATAATATTCACACTGAAGCGGGATCATTACGGAATCAGCAGCAACCAATGCATTCAGAGTAAGCAAGCCTAATGAGGGCGGGCAATCTATAATTATATAATCATAACTGTCTCGAATTGGTTCCAGGGCTTTTTTCAAAGCACTTTCCCGATTCTCCTGGTTAACCAGTTCAACTTCCGCTCCGGCCAGCTGAATGGTGGCTGGTATCAGGTGAAGTCCATTAACCCGTGTCTGGGTGATAACCTGCTGGGGCTGAAGTCTATTAATGAGCATATCATAGATACATGCCCTTAACCGTCTTCTCTGTACTCCCAGCCCGCTGGTAGCATTGCCCTGAGGATCAATGTCAACCAGCAGCACCTTATATCCGGCTTGAGCTATATACGAGGCCAGGTTGATCGCTGTGGTAGTCTTGCCCACTCCGCCTTTTTGATTGGCTATAGCTATCACCTTAGACATGGATTATTCGTCCTTTCCGATTCCATCCATCGAACAATACTTCTCCTGTTCCGTTCTTAAATCCTGCTAATGTTCTGAAAAGCAGCTTTTATTTCAGGCGAACTTTAACTAACATACCTATCTTATCATGGTTTCCCTGATTTCGGCTTGTTCTTTGCAGAAAACTTTTTGGTCCTGAACATTAAAAACTTCCTTTTCTTTCCTCACGTTTTGTCATAATTAGCCATTTGAAAAATTCATTTGTGGTATTCCCTTTCAGGTTGTTTAACGTTTCTTTTTGCTTTATTTCTGCGATTTTTTCCCTTTTATGTATTTGTCTGTTGTTGGCAGACTTTTATTAATTTATAATATATTTATTACATTCAGTAATTTTTTGTTTGCGGACATTTTTCAAGGTTGGGCTTTTTGGTTGATGCCCATCGTTTGTCTCCTCCTGAAGCAAAATCATCAAACCAGAAACCGGATAGTTAGGGGGGTGATCTGCCGGTTCTTGTTGGCTCTGCTCATCACGTAATAAACAAGGGGGGTTAATTTTTAATGAGCCAAAAGTATTCTAATCCAGACCATCTGAAACGTCTTGTGGACTATAAAGACGCTCGTGAATACCATCTGAAAAAAGATCGCCGTAAAAGGGACAAGCGTATGCCTTTGTCCGAGGCTATAGCTGAATTTGTTTGGGACGGAGATATTTTCGCAGAATCCGGTTTTTCTTATGTAAGAACTCCGATTCAGGCATACTTTGAAGTAGTCCGCCAGCAAAAAAAGAATCTCACTGGTATTGGTTCCCCTATGTCCAATACTTCTTACTTCATAGCCCGTGACTGCATGACCGGAATACACCTTTCCTATGTAGGTGTAGAGATGCGCGGTAACGACAAGAATTTTGCCCGCATGATCAAAAATAAAAATGCGGAAGTCTATTCCATCTGGAGCCACGGTTCAATGGCTCAGGGATTTAAAGCCGCCCAGTTGGGAGCTCCCTGCATTGCCTCCAAGCAACTGTTGGGCACAGATATGATAAAAAAGAACCCCTATGTCAAGGTTATCAATAATCCCGTTGGTGATGAAGACGACCCCGTGTGCATGATCCCCGCCCTTTTCCCGGATGTCTGCATTATTCATGTTCAGCAAGCTGATCGTTATGGGAATGCAGTTATTTATGGTCCGGCAGTCAATGATATAGCTCTGGCAGCCGCCAGCCGAAAAGTCATTATTACCGCTGAAAGAATCGTTCCGGAAATGACTATTCGTGACCAAGGCAATGCCTGTATACCCTTCTGGTATGTGGATGCTGTGGTTGAACTGCCTTACGGTGCTTATCCGGGCTGCTGCCCTGGCCATTACTACTGGCATCGTGAATGGTGGGAATGGCTGATACGCATAGGTACCGCTACCCATGAAAATATGCTGGAGTTCACGGATCGCTGGATTTTCAACACCAAGGATCCTTATGACTTCATTGAAAAACTGGGTGGCCTCCGCACTATCGACAAAGCCCGCCGCCTGGTAGAGGCTGCCGAAGGCAGATCTGATGATACAGCCATTAGTTTCCATTACGATGAAGTAATCCCTAAATGGGATTAAGTAAGGAGGGATATAAATGGGCAAAATAGCACCCGCCAATCCTTTGGAAATGCTGGCCTACAATCTGTCTTTGCTGATAGAAGACGGACAAATCGTATATGTGGGTACGGGGCTTCCCATGGTAGGAGCCATGCTGGCCCACCAAACCCACGCTAAAAATATAACCATGGTTTTTGAAAGCGGTGGACAGGATCCCACCAGAGGCTGTGACATGCCCTGGTCAGTAGGTGATCCCTTCACCTTCCGCAAGGCACCTATGACTATGGAAATGGCTAACTCCTTTGGCCAATGCGCTCTGGGCTATGTGGATATTGCTTTCCAGGGCGGCGCGCAGATAGATATGTATGGTAATGTTAACACTAATGTAATTGGCAGTTATGATAATCCCAAAGCCATTCTTCCCGGCAGCGGCGGCGGCAATGATATCGGTTCCCTTACTGAAAAATCAGTATTAGTCGGTTTACAGACCCCCGACCGTTTCCCGGAAAGGGTGGACTTCCTAACCACTCCTGGATATCTTGACGGCGGGGACAGCCGGGAGAAAGCCGGATTACTGGGAGGGCCTATTGCAGTGGTAACCCAGGTAGGCGTATATGATTTTGAACCGGTAACCAAAAGAATGCGTATTAAAGCTTTGAATCCGGGCATGACCGTGGAAATAGCCCAAGCTTGTACCGGCTTTGAACTGCTGGTTCCTGATAAAATAGAAATGGTTGAGCCGCCCCCGGATGAGGTTCTGCACATCCTCCGCACCATAGTGGATCCCCGCGGAGTATTTACTAAAATGCCCGGAACTTAATATGGCATCTTAAAATTAAAAGCTGGTCTCAAATTAACGAGACCAGCTTTTTTTGCCCTGCGCACTTGCGATGATACAGAAGAATTGCCAAGTATATCGCCACGGCACCCGGAGTTGGGGGATAACACAGCCCAGTAATTTTCCCAATTTCTAGTGGGGCATAGTCAGCAGGGCCGTTCGTTTTGGCTGCCGTACTTTGATAACCAACTCATATTCGTCATCGCTGCTGCGTTCAGTTATGGATATATCTACCCCCGTCTGCCGGGCTCGTTTTACCGTTTCCTTGATAGTGTTGACAAATATACGCACGTCCTTGATGATCAGGGAAACATTCTGCCCGCTTTCCCGGCCGGTACTTTCCCGGGGAATATTGTTCTGACTTAATTCCTCCACCAGTGCCTCGGTCTCTTTAACACTCAAGCCTCGTTCATATATTTGCCGCAGCACTTCCATCTGCATTTCCGGTGAAGTTAGTTTAAGCAAAGAACCGGCATGTCTTTCCGAGATTATTTCCGGTGAAATAAGTTCCTGAACTGGTTCAGGAAGCTTGAGGAGGCGCAGCTTATTTCCTATGGCCGACTGGCTTTTGCCGATCCGTTTGGCCAATTCCTCCTGGGTTATGCCGAAATCATCGATAAGCCTGCGGTAGGCATTGGCTTCTTCCAGATAATTAAGCTCCCGTTTCTGCAGGTTATCAATCAGAGATATGGTGGCAGCTTTTTCGTCATTCATTTCCTTTACCAGGGCAGGTATAACCCGATGCCCCAGCAAGACACAAGCCCGGAAGCGGCGTTCCCCAGCTACAATCTGGTACCTCTTGCCCACCGGGCGTACAACAATAGGCTGAATGACTCCGTAATTCTCTATGGACTGAGCCAGATCAGACAGCTCTCTTTCGGCAAACTGACGGCGAGTCTGGTATGGGTTAGGATCAATACGGCTCATTTCAATCATTTCTATAGTATGAGCCTGCTGGCCTCGTCCCAACACTCTTTCCAATTGTCTGAGCACCATGCTGGATTCCCCCTTTTACAGAGGCCGTTTGGATGGAACTCCCACCCTGCGGGGATACTTTTCCGGAGTCGGAGCCTCTTTTATAACTTTGACCAGCGCCCGGTCGCGCTCCTCAATAAGCCGGTACCAGTAGATGTTTTCTACTCTGGCCTGCAGCAGCTGCAAAGCATTTTCCGCTTGAGCAACCTCTTCGGCAGCCCTGGTACCCTTCCAAAACCATCCGGTTCCTCCAGTCTTCAGCAGAGGAATGCCATATTCCAGCAGTACGTTTAATGAAGCCAGAGCTCGAGCAGTTACTATGTCAAATTGCTCCCGATAAGCTTTGTCCCGGCCAACCTCTTCCAGACGACGGTTATGAACGGTTACGTTGGGCAATTCCAATTGGCAGGCAGCATATTCCAAAAATGTGCACTTCTTCTGGTCAGATTCCACCAGGACAAACTTAACAGCAGGACAGTGCATGGCTAAAACCAGTCCGGGAAAACCTGCCCCGCTTCCCATATCGATGACGGTAAGGTTTTCCCAATGGGTATACTGCAACACCGCCAGGCTGTCCTGAACATGCTTGTCAAACTCTTCCTCCAGTGTTCGCCGGCTGACCAGGTTTTGGTTTTGATTTGCAGACAAAAGCATTGCCCTGTATTTGTTAATATATTCCATTAAAACCTCTTATTTCCTTCTTTCTTTTTCCAAATATATTAACAAGACATTTATGTCTGCGGGAGACACCCCGGCAATTCGTGAAGCCTGCCCTACGGAAATCGGCTGGAACTGGGTCAATTTTTGCTTGGCTTCGTTGGATAAACCAGTCACCTTTTCATAATCGATTCCCGCAGGAATTAATTTGTTTTCCATTTTTTCAAAACGCTTGACCTGCTCATATTGTTTATTGATATAACCTTCATACTTGGCCTGTATTTCCAACTGTTCCAGGATATCCAGATCATGCTCGGGGATAAGTCCTGCCTCCACATAATCTTCAATCTCCACCTGGGGACGGCGCAGCAAATCCCACAAGTTGGAGCGATCCTTGAGGGGAGCGCTGCCCTTCTTGGCCAGAATCATGGCTACGATCTCATCGGCAGGCACCGCCTGGTAATCTTTCATGCGCTTGATCTCCCGCTCCAGGATTTCCCTCTTCTCTTGAAAGATACGCCAGCGTTCATCGCTGACCAATCCTATCTGCCGCCCTATCTCTGTTAGGCGCAGATCTGCATTGTCCTGGCGCAGCAGCAGGCGATACTCTGCCCGGGATGTAAGCAGCCGGTATGGTTCATCCATTTCCTTGGTAGTCAGATCATCGATCATTACTCCGATATAAGCCTGACTGCGTTTCAATATAAGGGGTTCCCTGTCCAGCACTTTCATAGCGGCATTTATGCCGGCGATTATCCCCTGGGCAGCAGCCTCTTCGTAACCGGAGGTACCGTTAATTTGCCCGGCAGTAAACAATCCTTCTACGGCCCGGGTCTCCAAAGAAGGTTTTAGCTGGGACGGCAGCACATAATCATACTCTATGGCATATCCGGTCCGGATCATGCGCACTTTCTCCAATCCGGGGATGCTGTGGAGAACTTGTATCTGCACATCCTCCGGCAAGCTGGTATTCATCCCCTGCACATACATCTCATCAGTAGCCCGGCCCTCCGGCTCGATAAACAGCTGATGACTGTCCTTATGGGCAAAGCGCACTACCTTATCCTCAAAAGAAGGGCAATAACGGGGACCCCGGCCTTTTATAACTCCGGTAAACATGGGAGCCCGATCCAGGTTATCCATTACTATCCGGTGAGTTTCCGGCGTACTGTGGGTCAGCCAGCAGGATAGCTGCGGCCTGTCTATCGGCGGGCTGATATAGGAAAAACGCAGGGGCCGCGGATCTCCAGGCTGCTCTACCATTTTGGAAAAGTCCACGGTTTTCTTGCTGATACGGGGCGGGGTTCCGGTCTTAAACCGCCCCAGGGTCAGTCCCAGATCCCTTAAGCTGTCCGATAGCTTGGTGGCAGGGAATTGGTTGCCGGGACCTCCATCAAATATCACATCTCCGATTATGATGCGTCCCTTTAAATAAGTGCCGGAAGTTACTACCACTGCCTGGCAGTTAAAGTAGGCTCCGGTTTTGGTAAGCACTCCGGTAACCCGGCCAGCTTTGGTGTCTATGCGGACAACTTCTGCCATTAATATATCCAGATTGGGCTGGTCCAGCAGGGTGCGCAGCATTTCCTTGTGATACTCATACTTGTCTGCTTGAGCCCGCAGGGCCTGCACTGCCGGGCCTTTGCCGGTATTTATCATGCGTACTTGAATATTGGCCTTATCAATATTAACTCCCATCTCCCCGCCCAGGGCATCTATTTCCCGCACTAGCTGGGCCTTGGCTGGACCTCCAATTGAAGGGTTGCAGGGCATTAGAGCAATATTCTCCATACTAAGGGTAATCATAAGGGTGGAACACCCTATCCGTGCCGCAGCCAGGGCAGCTTCGCATCCAGCATGTCCCGCTCCTATTACTACCACCTGATAATTGCCTGCCGTATATATTTTCATGGGTGCTTTTACCTCCAGCCTGCTGTTTATTTGCCAATACAAAACTCATGGAAAATCCGGTCGATTACTTCTTCTTTCAGGTTTTTCCCCGTCACTTCTCCCAGAGCCTCCAGGGCCCCCTGCAAGTCCACTCCCAGACAATCCAGGGGCACCTGCTGCAGGGTATCCAGCACATCCTGGAGATGCTGGCGGGCGGCAGCCAGGGATTGCTTTTGTCTCAGGTTAACTACCATTTCCAAGTCATCACTGTTCAGACCGCCGGCCAGAACCATTTGTTCAATTAAACTCTCCAGCTCTTCCAGCCCTATTTCTTCTTTCACTGATCCGCGAATAACCGGAATATCAGGGAACATTTGCTGCAATTCCTCTTCCCTGACTTTTTTGTCTTCCAGGTCTTCTTTGTTTACCAGCACGATCACTTTGCCGTCTGCTATGCTTTCATAAATGTACTGGTCCTCCGGGGTTATCCCGGTGGTAACATCCAGCAAGAATATGATCAGATCCGCCTGCTGAATTACTTCCCGGGAGCGTTGCACCCCTATTTGCTCCACTATATCTTCGGTATCCCGGATGCCTGCTGTATCCAATATCTTTACCGGTATGCCCCGGATGTTAAGCCAATCCTCGATGATATCCCGGGTGGTGCCCGGGATGTTTGTAACTATGGCCCTTTCCTTCCTTAAGAGAGCATTAAGCAAGCTAGATTTGCCTACGTTGGGTTTGCCGGCTATGGCTACCGTAATCCCCTGGCGGTAAATATCAGCTCTCCTGGCAGCTTCCAGCATATGCTCCAGCTGAGCAATTATCTTTTCCAGCTTTTCCTTTATTTCTTCGTAGTCAGGTTCTCCCACCTCATCGGGAAAATCCAGGCTGGCTTCCACCATAGCATTTATGAGAACTAATTCATCTTCCATCTGCTGCACCAGGCGACTGGTACTGCCCTGCAGGCGGCGCATGGCGATCTGCATGGCTTTGTCGGTTTTGGCCCGGATTATATCGATAACCGCCTCAGCCTGACTGGCATCCAGACGGCCATTTAAGAAAGCCCGGCGGGTAAATTCGCCGGGTTCAGCCAACCGTATACCCATCTGCAAAACTCGCTCCAGCACGCGCCGGGCGGGCAGAGTTCCCCCATGGCAGTTAATCTCCACCACATCTTCACCGGTATAGCTGTGGGGTTCCCGCATTATGCTAACCAGCACTTCATCCAGGGGATTTCCCTCTTCGTCTATGATCCAGCCCAAGGTCAGCGTATGACTGGGACGTTTAACCAACTCTACATCCCGGCGAAAGGGTTTAAACAGCTTATCCACCGTTTCTATTACTTTATTGCCGCTCAAACGAACAATAGCTATTCCGCCTTCACCGGGCGGAGTTGAGATAGCTGCAATAGCATCCTGCAACTTAGGCACTCCTTACCTTATATGATTTACTGAAGTCTCGATAGTGACTAAGGTTTGCTTTGCGCACCTTGGTGGAGGAGTCCGATATAGCCGGCGAAGATGGGCGTACGAAGGGGGGCGAGGGACAGGATGTCCTTAAGAGGGCTATCAAACAGGATGTTTGTTTAGTCCGGTACCCCCTGAATAGCACATAGAGCCGCTGCTATATCGCGACGACTTAACAGGTGCGCAGGGTAAACCTACTGGCTATCATAATTCGCTAATGGCGCTCTACTTTTTCTCTATATTCTACCAAAACCCTCCGGCCTCTACACATCCCCGCAGGTTCCATAAAAAAAGGCCCCCTGGGGGCCTATTGACCTGGATTACTTTTTGAGGGAAATCACTACTTTGCGGTTGGGCTCATCCCCTAAAGAATAAGTGGTTATCTGTGGATCCCCCTGCAATGTGGTATGAACAATTCTTCTTTCCTGAGAATTCATGGGCCTCATTACCACGTTCTTTTTGGTTTTCTTGACTCGTTCAGACAATCTTAACGCCAGAGCCTCCAAGGACTCTTCTTTCTTCTTGCGATAATCTTCTACGTCTAATACAACTCTGATTTTCTCCTGTCGTTTGCGATTTACGATTAATCCCACCATAAACTGCAGGGCATTCAAGGTTTCCCCTTTACGTCCGATTAATAATCCTACATCTTTGCCAACGATATTAATGCGAACCCGGCCGTCTTCCCACACTGCTTCCCCGATCTGGTATTCGATCTTCATCTTCTGGAGCAGGTTTTCCAAAACTCTGCGAACTTCTTCTTCGGGTTTTTCCCGGCGGGTAACTCTGACCACAGCGGGTTTTTTAACTAAACCAAGCAGTCCTTTAGAGGGCTCTTCAATAACTTCGATAATGGCATCCTCAATATCACATCCCAACTCTTCCAAAGCGGCTTTTATAGCCTCATCTACGCTTCTTCCCCTCTTTTCGATACTTTGTGCTTCCACTGCTCTTCTTTCCTCCTTTGTCCCTCCTAGCAGCTGGCTCCTGAGCTTTAACCTCTTTCTTTATCTCTTCAGTCGCAGTTTTTTTCTGGGCGGGTTTTTCCCTAGGGATGTCTTCAGCTTCCACCTGGAGGCCGGTACCAGTGTCGGCAGCTAATTTGCTGGTACGGTTAACAAAAAGCTGCTGAATAATACCCAGTATGTTGAACGTTACCCAGTATAAAGGAAGTCCAGCTGGCAAAGTCGCAGCTATCCAGGCCATAAACAAAGGCATAATATAAAGCATAGTTTTCTGCGTGGGATCCTGGGGATTAACCGAAGACAATTTAGACTGGTAGTAGGTAGTCAAAGCTGCCAGCAAAGCCAGGATATAGTATGGATCACGGGCACCTATATTGGGAATCCACAAAAAACTTGCATGTTCAGCTACGCTAAAGGGAAAGTTTAATAAGGATTGGTAAAAAGCTATAAAGATAGGCATTTGAATCAGCAAGGGCAGACAGGAGCTGAAAGGACTGACTCCATGTTCTTTATACAGCTCCATCATCTTGGTCTGCATAAGCTGAGGATTATCCTTGTACTTCTCCTGTATGTACTGCATTTTAGGCTGCAGTTGCTGCATAGCGCGCATGGAATGCATTTGCTTCTGGGTCAAAGGAAACAATACCACTTTAATGGCAATAGTCATGAAGATTATAGCCAATCCATAGTTGGGCAGGCCAATTTGTCCTGTCAGCAAATACATCCACTGGATTACATCAGCAAACCACTGTACAAACGATTGCCACAAATCAAATCCTGCTTGCCTTTAGGGGCAGCAGGTTCCACCTCCTCGTTTCAAGCCGGTTTAAATATTAAGGGTAAATGCCGGTGATTCACGGAACAGGATCGTATCCACCCGGTTGGAAGGGATGGCATCTTAAGATTCTCTTTACTGCCAGCCATCCGCCTTTTAAAACACCGTATTTATCCACCGCCTGGATCGCATAATTGGAACAGGAAGGATAAAAGCGGCAGGACGGGGGTCGAAAACAGGTAAATGCCTGATACAATTTCACCAGCAAGATGAACAGTTTTCTCATCTATAATTTAGCCTTCCTTATCACCATACTAAGATCTTTTTCCAGTTGCTGATAATCAGCTGCACCGGCATGGTGTCTTACCACCAGCACCATATCATGTCCCGGTTTTATGGCGGGATCCATCTTGCGAACCAGCGCTCTAAGCCGGCGTTTGATACGATTGCGGACTACCGCTTTGCCTACTTTATGGCTGGTTACAATTCCATAGCGATTATGACCCAGTTGGTTTTTAGCTACATAAAGAATTAAATATTTACCTGGAAATTTTTCCCCATCCCTGTATATATTATTGTAATCCTGAGTAGTAGTTATTCTAAATTCTCTACCCAGCATTGAAACCCTTCCTTGCGGGCAAGTAAAATAAAAGGTCGCCGATTACGACCTTAAGCAGAAATAACTTTTCTTCCTTTCCTTCTACGGCTAGCCAGTACCCGGCGTCCCGAACTGGTGGACATCCGTTTGCGGAATCCATGCACTTTCTTTCTCTGCCGGGCTTTCGGCTGATAGGTTCTTTTCATTGCCAGTAATCCTCCTTCGTTGATAAACACCCTATAATTATAGAAATTCAGCCTGCAGCATGTCAAGAAGTTATCCCCATCTGCTCTTTGACAGCCGTTTATTATCTGCTATCATTATACTATATCTGGCAGATAATTAAGAAATACGTTCCTGGTCACTGCCAGGTGCTTTCATTTCAATTAGTTATCCACATGGTTGTCCTTATCAACAGAGCAGGTTTTCCACATATGAACAGGGAGGATTATGATGGCCTACCAATACGACTATGCTTCGGCATGGAATAAAGTTATGCATATCCTTCGTGATGAAATAGGATCCACCAGTTTTGAAATATGGTTTTCCATGGCCAAGTTTACTGAAGCACGGGGCAACACCATTTACATATCCGTTCCCAATACCCTGACCAAAGAATGGATAGAAGCACGCTATTTAAATACCATGCTCACCCATCTGCGGGCTTTAACTGATCAGGATGCTTCCCTGGAGATTATTACTGAGTCCCAGCCCCATACGGAAGGCAGCAGTTCTTTTTTAAACTCCAAATACACCTTTGACACCTTCGTAGTAGGTAACAGCAACCGCTTTGCCCATGCCGCCTGCTACGCGGTAGGGGAAGCACCCTCCCGGGCGTATAACCCTCTCTTCATTTACGGAGGGGTAGGGCTGGGCAAGACTCACTTGATGCAGGCTATTGGCCACCATATTTTGCAGAAATACCGCTCCGTTACTGTTACTTATGTTTCTTCAGAACAGTTTACCAATGAATTGATCAGTTCCATCCGCGATGACAACACCTCCGGCTTTCGCAATAAATATCGCAACATAGACGTGCTGCTGATAGATGATATTCAGTTTCTGGCCGGAAAAGAACGTACTCAGGAGGAATTTTTCCACACTTTTAACAGTTTATACGAGGCCAACAAGCAATTAGTCATATCCAGCGATCGTCCTCCCCGCAATATTCCTACCCTGGAGGACCGTTTGCGGAGCCGTTTTGAATGGGGACTGATCTGTGACATCCAGCCACCGGATCTGGAAACCCGCATCGCCATCCTGCGCAAAAAAGCCCAGATGGAAAATCTGAATGTACCTTATGACATCCTTGATTACATAGCCAACAGCATTGAATCAAACATAAGAGAACTGGAAGGGGCTCTGATCCGTTTAGTAGCCTATGCCACTGTAACCGGCCGACCTCTGGATATGGAACTGGCTACCGAAGCCCTGAAGGATATACTGCCGCCCCCGCGGCCTCGCAAGATAACCATCGAAATGATCCAGAAAGAAGTATGTTCCTATTACAATATAGAAATGTCAGAACTTCTGTCCAAAAAACGTAACAAACAGCTGGTGGTGCCTCGCCAGGTGGCCATGTTCCTGTGCCGCAAATTTACTGATGCTTCTTATCCCCAGATTGGGGACCAGTTTGGCGGCCGAGATCACACCACAGTAATCCATGCTGCGGAAAAAGTCAAAAAAGAACTGGACTCTGATCCTGAACTGGCAGCTACCATTGATGAACTGTCGAAACGGTTGGATCCTAATCATTCTTAAGTCCAATGGACAAGCTATAAACAGGTTTTTCCTGAGGGAAAAAGCCCGACTGGAGTGCTTGTCCCAATCTTATCCACATAATTAAGACGCCCTACTACTATGACTGCGAATGTCTAATAAGTAAGAAATATATAAAGGGCTGCCGAAAAAAATTCTTGGGAGGGTCTCCATTGAAACTTACCATTGAAAAAAATGATCTGTCAGCTCTTACTTCTCTGGTGCATAGAGCTGCTTCCAGCAAAAACACCATACCCGTACTTTCCGGGCTTCTTATAGAAGCTTCCAAGGAAAAAGGGCTGACCATGACTGCTACTGATTTGGAAATCGGCATAAGAGCATCCACTGACCAAGCAGAAATACTGGAGGAAGGATCAGTACTGGTTAACGCTCATTATTTTGCTGATTTCATAAAGCTGCTTCCTGAATCTCCCATCCGTCTGGAACTAAACCGGGAAACTTCCCGCCTGGATATTACATACGGCCGTTCCTCCGGTTTCATAAATACTTACCGGGACCAGGAGTATCCGGGTTTACCCATAGACCATATGGAGTACCGTTTTTCCTTACCTCAAAAGGTTTTAAAAGAAGCTCTGCGCAAGACCTCTTTCGCTGCAGCGGTCACCCATTTTCGCCAGGTTTTCACCGGGGTATTGTTTGATGTCCTGGAGGGAGGAATCTTAAAGATAGTGGCTTCCGATACCCACCGGCTGGCATATTACACCTATAATCTGGAAGAAAAGAATCTTAATCCCTTTAACTTTATTATTCCTACCCGTACGGTTAATGAACTGGCACGGCTCCTGGATGATGAAGAAGATCAGATAGATTTAAGCTTCAGCGACAACAACGTGATTTTCTCCAAAGGCAGTACCCTGCTGATGTCCAGATTAATAGAAGGACAATACCCTAACTACGAGCAGGTAATACCCAAGCAGTTCAATACTACCCTGACCATTGACTCCCATGTTCTGGCCACCACTTTGGAAAGAGCCCGGACCATGCCGACGGATGAAAAATTAAAAATTCACCATGTACAGTTTACCCTGGGAGAGCAGGAGATTATCGTCAATGCTTTCTCCGAAGCCATGGGAGAGATAAAAGAAGTCATCGAGGACTTTGAGATGCAAGGGGATATAGACTTTCGCATCGCCTTTAATACCAATTATTTCCTGGATGTGATGAAAATTTTTGCTGCCGAGACTGATAAAATAACGGTGCAGATGTCCGGTTCCCTGGCTCCAGCTCTGATAACCAATCCGGAAAAGGATTACTATCTCTACGTACTGGTTCCTCTGCGGACCAGTCAATAAAGACTGGTGAACCCCTCCTTGAAGGTTATTCATTACCAGGTTAACAACTTTAGAAACTTAATCAACGTAGAACACCGGCCGTCCCCCGCATTAAATGTAATAGCAGGGGAAAACGCCCAGGGAAAAACCAACCTTCTTGAGGCGATTTGCGTTTTAGCCACCGGTACATCCTTTCGTACTTCCAGTGACCGAGTTATGGTGAATGAAAAAGCGCAGTCTTACCAGGTGTGGGGGCGCTACGAATATCAGGAACGTTGTTTTGAAACCACGGTCAAATACGATCGCGATCAAGGAAAAAAAATAACCCTGAACGGACGCAAAACAAATCCCCATAACCCGGATCGTCTGCGTGTGGTTGTATTTACACCAGACGATTTATATTTGGTTAAAGGGTCACCCAGCCGGAGACGCTTTTTTCTTGATTTCTTCTTGAAACAGGCCAGTACTGAATATGGGTACCAACTGGATAACTATGTTAAAATTTTAAGAAAAAGGAATGCCTTATTAAAAAATAACCAAGCTGCCACCAAAACCTTTGCTCTGACTACCGAAGTCTTTGCCGAGGAAGCGGTGAAAATAATATTGGCGCGGATCAATATAGTCAACCTGCTGGATCAGCTGGCCGGCCCTATCTATGAAGAGATGAGCGAGGAGCAAGGAGGAGGCCTGAAGATTCGCTATGCTATTTCATTTCCCTTAGATAATGGTAAAATAAACTTTGATATTTTAAGATCTGCCATGCTAAACCAGCTTAAACAAATATATGAACAGGAATGCGCCCGAAAAAGCAGTTTAATTGGTCCCCACCGGGACGATATCAATATATACCTGAACGACCGGCCTGCCCGCCAGTACGCGTCCCAGGGCCAGCAGCGCAGTATTGCGGTAAGCCTGAAACTGGCGGAACTGGCGGCATTGCAGAAGACGAAAGGGGAATATCCGGTATTCCTGTTAGACGAGGTTTTGTCCGAATTGGATAACGAAAGACAGAAAAGGCTGCTCCGTTATCTACAGGGTGCTTCATTTCAAAGCTTTCTTACTACCGTACATGCGGAGAGTCCATATTTTAAGGGCAATGAGGCTTATGTCTGCCACATGGCGAACGGACAATTATTTAGAAAGGAGTAGTTTTGTGTATATTCATCTAGGAAACAACTATATAATCTCTTCCCAAAACATCATAGCCATTCTCAATCTTGAATCTCCCATGTCCGAAGACATTCAGGATATAGTGGAGATGGCTCGCGCCGAAAAAAGGCTGGTGCCGATAAGTGAAAAAGGCAAGGACAAATCTCTGGTTCTTTGTGATGACAAGGTTTACCTATCACCTATTTCATCTACTACCCTCTATAAACGGGCAGCCCTTTATGTCCGGGAGGTGTAGACATGAACGGTAACAACCACAATGGTTACAATGCTTCTGATATTCAGGTATTGGAAGGGCTGGAGGCAGTACGCAAGCGCCCGGGAATGTATATAGGAACGACCGGTCCCCGCGGACTGCATCACCTGGTTTTTGAAATAGTGGACAACAGTATTGACGAAGCGGTTGCCGGCTATTGCGATACCGTTGAGGTTATCATTCACAAGGATAACTGGGTAACCGTATCCGATAACGGTCGGGGTATTCCGGTAGATATTCATCCCGCCATGGGAATTCCGGCTATTGAAGTGATTATGACCACCCTGCATTCCGGAGGAAAGTTCGGAGGCAGCGGCTATACTATTTCCGGAGGACTCCATGGAGTAGGTTTGTCGGTAGTAAATGCCCTCTCCGAACATATGGATGTGACCATTTACCGGGATGGGCAGGTGCATAAACAGGCCTATGAAAGGGGAGTGCCCCTGGGCCCGCTGTATACCGACGGCTACAGTGATAAAACCGGAACCACCATCCATTTTCATCCCGACCCGGAGATTTTTGAGGAAACCAACTTTGAAAGAGAGATAATAGAACAGCGCCTGCGGGAGTTGGCCTTTTTAAATCAGGGACTGCGCATTACCTTGCGGGATGAAAGGGAAGCAGAGCCGGTAGAGAAAGAGTTTCACTACCAGGACGGCTTACGGGCTTTCGTGGCTTATCTGAACCGGAATAAGGAACTGCTGAGCGAGAAACCTTTCTATATAGAAACCAAAAAGGAAGACGTAATTGTTCGTATCGCCCTGCAGTACAACACCGGCTACACGGAGAACATCTATTCCTTCGCCAATAATATCCATACCCAGGAAGGCGGCACCCATGAAGTCGGCTTTAAAAACGGCCTGACCAGGTTAATAAACGATTATGCCAAGAAGAATAATTTCATAAAAGAAAACGACGGTAACCTTTCCGGGGAGGACATCCGGGAAGGACTGACCGCTATAGTGTCGGTGCTGGTAAAAGAACCCCAGTTTGAAGGACAAACCAAGACCAAACTGGGCAATACCTATATACGGGGCATAGTTGAGTCGGTAGTGTATGAAAATTTGGAAGACTATCTCAATGAAAACCCGGCTATTGCCCGCCGTATTGTAGAAAAGGCCATAGCCGCCCGCCGGGCCCGGGAAGCGGCCAAGAAAGCCCGGGAACTGACCCGGCGCAAAAATGCTCTGGAAACTACCACCCTGCCCGGCAAGCTGGCGGACTGCAGCAGCAAGGATCCAGCCGTATCCGAACTGTTCATTGTGGAGGGAGATTCTGCCGGCGGGTCGGCCAAACAGGGGAGAGACCGCACTTTCCAGGCTATTCTGCCCCTGAGGGGCAAAATACTCAATGTGGAAAAAGCCCGCCTGGACCGGGTGCTGTCCAATGAAGAGATCCGGGCACTGATTACCGCTATGGGCACCGGCATAGATGAGGACTTCGATATCAGCAAAGCCCGGTATCACAAGCTTTTAATCATGACCGATGCGGATGTGGACGGATCCCACATCCGGGTGCTGTTGCTGACCTTCTTCTATCGCTTTATGCGGCCCCTGGTAGAGCAGGGATATGTATATATAGCTCAACCGCCCTTGTACGGTATCAAGAGGGGCAACGAGATTCACTATTTCCACAGCGAGGAAAAGATGAACGAGTTTATCGCCCAGTCCGGGAAGAAATGGACTATCCAGCGCTACAAAGGTCTGGGGGAAATGGATCCCGAACAGCTGTGGGAGACTACCATGAATCCGGCCAACCGGCGGATCCTGCAGGTAACAGTGGAAGACGCCATGAGAGCAGACGAAATTTTTTCCGCCCTTATGGGAGACAATGTGGAGCCCCGCCGGGAATTTATTCAGGCTAATGCCAGATTCGTAACCAATCTGGACATTTAACAGGAGTTGATAACCTTTGGCAGAAGCGAATCTGTTTGAGAACGTAGCCACCGTTGATATTGAAAAAGAAGTTAAAAAATCATTCCTGGAATACTCCATGAGCGTTATTGTTTCCCGGGCTATTCCTGATGTCCGTGATGGCTTGAAACCAGTGCATCGCCGCATTCTCTATGCCCTTTACGACCAGGGGATGACCCATGACAAACCCCATAAAAAGTCAGCCAACATCGTGGGTGAAGTTATGGGTAAGTATCATCCCCATGGAGATGCGGCTATTTATGAAGCCATGGTTAAACTGGCCCAGGATTTCGCGATGCGTTATCCCCTGGTGGACGGGCATGGCAACTTCGGCTCCATAGATGGTGACGGAGCTGCGGCCATGCGTTACACCGAAAGCCGCATGTCCCGGATAGCCGAGGAGATGCTGATAGATATAGAAAAGGAAACCGTGGACTGGCGGCCCAATTATGACGATACCCGGGTAGAGCCCCAGGTGCTTCCTTCCCGCATACCTAATCTGCTCATTAATGGTTCATCGGGCATAGCCGTGGGTATGGCTACCAATATCCCTCCCCATAATTTGTCAGAAGTGGTGGATGCCATTACCCTGGTAATTGATAACCCGGATGCCAGTGTGGATGATATCATGCAGGTGCTGCCCGGACCGGATTTTCCTACCGCCGGTATTATTATGGGTACCGACGGGATCCGCAAGGCTTATGAGACGGGGCGAGGCACCTTAAAGGTACGAGCCCGTTATACTATAGAAGAGCAGCGCAATGGCAAAAGTGCCATAGTGATTACCGAAATCCCTTACCAGGTAAACAAAGCCCGGCTGGTAGAGAAAATTGCTGAACTGGTCAGGGATAAGAAAATCGATGGCATCGTAGATCTGCGGGATGAATCCGACCGCCGGGGCATAAGAGTAGTAATTGAGCTGCGCCGGGATGTAAATGTAAATGTGATAGTCAATAAACTGTTAAAGCACACCCAGATGGAAGACACCTTCGGCATCAATATGCTGGCTCTGGTACATGGACAGCCCATGGTGCTGGGTATAAAGGATATGCTTCGCTATTACATCGAGCACCGCCAGGAGGTTGTTGTCCGCCGCACCCAGTATGATCTTAAGGTTGCCCGGCAACGGCTGCATATCGTGGAAGGGCTGAAAATTGCCCTGGATAACCTGGATGAAGTTATTGATTTGATTACCAGCAGCAAGGACCGGGAGCAGGCTCGCAACGCGTTGATGGAGCGCTTCCAGCTGAGCGAGGAGCAGGCCAATGCTATCCTGGATATGCGCCTGGTACAGCTGACCAATTTGGAACGGAGCAAGCTGGATGAAGAATATGAGGAACTATTGGGGCGCATTGCTGATTTTGAAGATATACTGGGCAATCCGGAACGGGTTTTTGCCATTATCAAAGAGGACCTGGCAGATATAAAGAAAAAGTACGGCGATAAGCGGCGTACCGAGATCAGCCAGGAGATTTCCGATTATAACGTGGAAGATTTTATTGAAGACCATGAGGTGGTTATCACCTTATCCAACCGGGGCTATATAAAAAGGCAGCCCCTGGATACCTACCGGTCCCAGCGGAGAGGGGGCAAAGGGGTCAGTGCTACTTCTATCCGTACCGAAGATTATTCCTCGGATGTAGTGGTCACCAGTGTTCTCTCTCATGTGCTGTTCTTTACCAACCAGGGGCGGGTATTTTCCAGCCGGGTTTATCATTTGCCGGAAGCTTCCCGGCAGGCCAAAGGCCTGCCCTTAGTCAACTTTATTGACCTGCGCCCCGATGAGCGGGTGACCACCCTGGTTGCTGCTCGGAAATTCGATGAAAACCGGCATATGCTGATGATCACCCGGCAGGGCATCATTAAGAAAGTGGCTCTGTCCGCCTTCAGCAATATCCGCCGTTCGGGCTTGATTGCTGTAAATCTGCTGCCCGGAGATGAACTGGTTGGTGCAGTGCGGGTGGTCCAAGGGGATGTGGTAATTATCAATACCGCCCAAGGGCAGGCCATACTGTTTGACGAAGGACAGGTCAGACCCATGGGCCGGACTGCCACGGGAGTAAAGGGCATCAGCTTGGATCCGGGCAATTATGTTATTGGTATAGACAAGTACCGGCAAGGTGCCGATGTGTTGATTGTCACCGAACGGGGTTTCGGCAAGCGGGTGCCTCTGGAGGAATTCCGGACCCAGAACCGGGGCGGAAAAGGGATTCTGTCTATTAAACTCAGTGAGAAAACCGGAGAAGTAGTGGCGTCCAAAGTGGTTTCCGAGGGGGATGAACTGGTTATCCTCACCAGTGAGGGGCAGATGATCCGCCTGCAAGTGGAAGATATATCCATCCAAGGGCGTTATGCCCGCGGGGTGGTTTTGATGAAACTGCCTGATGACGACCGTATTGTAAGTATTGCCCGCTTCCGGACAGAAAGGGAAGAATAAATTTAGCCCCAGTACTATACAAAACCCGCGTAATGGAATAAAATTTCTAGTTACAAAGACGGCAGGGGCAACTCGGTCCGGCTTGGTGATGAAGGAGGGTTCTTCTATGGAACAAAAGGGAACATTTAGTGTAAAAGCTGGCCTTGCTCAAATGCTCAAGGGCGGAGTTATCATGGATGTAACTACCCCTGAGCAGGCGAAAATAGCAGAAGAAGCTGGAGCCTGTGCGGTTATGGCTTTAGAAAAAGTTCCCGCTGACATAAGAGCTGCGGGAGGTATTGCCCGTATGGCTGATCCCAGTGTAATCCTGCGCATTATGGATGCGGTTACCATACCGGTTATGGCCAAATGCCGTATCGGCCATTTTGTAGAGGCCCAGATCCTTGAATCCCTGGGGGTTGACTATATCGATGAAAGCGAAGTCCTGACCCCTGCTGATGACAAGTACCATATAAACAAGCACAACTTCAAGGTTCCTTTTGTATGCGGAGCCAGAAACCTGGGGGAAGCCCTGCGGCGGATAGGGGAAGGCGCTGCCATGATCCGCACCAAAGGGGAACCGGGTACAGGCAATGTGATAGAAGCAGTTCGCCACATCCGGCAGGTAAATGACGAAATACGCTGGATCAGCAACTTGCCTGAAGAAGAGCTGATGACTGCTGCCAAAGAACTGCAGGCACCTTACGAGCTGGTGGTAGAGACCGCCAAATTAAAGAGACTCCCGGTAGTAAATTTTGCCGCGGGTGGAATTGCCACGCCAGCTGATGCGGCCTTGATGATGCAGCTGGGCTGTGACGGAATCTTTGTGGGCTCAGGAATATTCAAATCAGGTGATCCCAAAAAGCGGGCTAAGGCCATCGTAGCTGCCACCACCTACTACAATGATCCGGCGGTTTTAGCCGAAGTATCCCGGGATTTAGGGGAGCCTATGGTGGGGATTGATATCAGCACCATCCGTCCCGAAGAGAGGATGCAGGAGCGTGGCTGGTAAAAAAATCATCGGCGTACTGGCTCTCCAGGGAGCTTTTGTGGAACACGAGGCAGCTATTAAAAAATGCGGATCTCAGGCCTGCCAGGTGCGCAAGCCTGAGGAACTCAACCAGGTGGATGCTCTGATTATTCCCGGCGGGGAGAGCACCACCATCGGCAAGCTTATGCAGGAATTCGGTTTGGACCAGGCTATTCAGGACCGAGCCGCCCAGGGTATGCCCATTTGGGGTACTTGTGCCGGCATGATTTTGCTGGCCAAGGAGATAGATAACTCAGATCAGTTTCGTTTGGGATTAATGGATGTAAAAGTAAAGCGCAATGCCTTCGGCAGGCAGGTGGACAGCTTTGAAGCTGATCTGGACATAGATCATATCGGCCGCACCCGGGGAATTTTTATCCGGGCTCCCTATGTGGAAGAGGTTTGGGGAGAGGCTCGGGTCCTGTCCCGCTATAAGGATAAAATCGTTATGGTGCAGCAGAACAACCTGCTGAGCACGGCTTTTCACCCGGAGCTTACCCAGGGGTTATGTATACATCGTTATTTTCTGGATATGGTTTAGTTTGTACCTTGCCAAGGATCAACTGGTATACTATAATTAACTCTAATCCTTTATAAGTAATTGCTGTGAAGGGACCAGTAAGTACAGTAACCTGAGCAAGAGAACTGGTGGTTGGTGCGAACCAGTCAGGACTGTGCCGAATCCATCCTGGAGCAGGCTGTGAATTAAGCAGTACCGGTGGCTACGTTATAGCTATTAAGTGGATATGGCAATCTTCAGCCATATCAACTAGGGTGGCAACGCGGGAAAAGTACCTCTCGTCCCTTACCGGACGAGGGGTTTTTTATATTAACTTAGGAGGTTTTATGAATGAAAGGTGACCAGTATTTACTGCTTCCCGGCCCTACTCCCATTCCTGAGCGGGTAATAAGGGCTATGAGCAAACCGGTGGTTAATCATCGCGGTTCCGAATTCAAACAGCTGCTGACTGAGGTTACCGAAGGGGTGAAAAGAGTATACCGTACCAATCAGCACCTTCTGATTTATCCTGCTTCCGGAACCGGTGCACTGGAAGCAGCCGTGGTCAATTTTCTCTCTCCCGGTGATAAGGTTCTGGCTGTATCTATTGGTGTATTTGGTGATCGATTTGCTAAAATTGCCGCGGAATTTGGCGCCCAGGTGGAAAAGATGGACTTTGCCTGGGGAGAAGCGGCTGATCCCCAGCGGATCAAGGAAAGGCTGGACCAGGACGTAAACCGGGAAATAAAGGCTATTTTAGTTACTCATAATGAAACCTCCACTGGAGTATTCAACGATATGCAGGCTATCAGCGCAGCCCGGGGAGATCATCCGGCGCTGTTGATGGTAGATGCCATCAGCGGATTGGCAGTTCTGGATCTGAAAATGGACGAATGGAATTTGGATGTGGTGGTAAGCGGATCCCAGAAAGCCTTTATGATTCCTCCCGGATTATGCTTTATGGCTTTCAGTGAAAGAGCTTTGCAAAGACATAAGGAGGCCAAGATGCCCCGTTTCTACTGGGATATAAGCTCCGGCCTTAAATACCTGGAAAAGGGGCAGAATCCTTACACTCCTGCAGTATCCCTTTATTATGGACTCAGTGAGGCCCTGCAGATGATGCAGGAGGAAGGTTTGGATAACATCATAGAACGGCATCGCGGTTACCGGGATATGGTGCGGACTTCCGTACGGGCCATGGGGCTGAAACTGTTGGCCAGGGATGAAAATGCCTCCCATGCTTTGACCGCGGTAGTGGCTCCGGAGGAAATCGGCGCCAATAAGATCCGCAAGTATATGCTGGACCAGTTCAACATCGTGCTGGCGGGAGGCCAGCAGAGTCTGGACAATGTAATTTTCCGCATTGGACATCTGGGCTATGTACGGGAATTGGATCTGTTAGCCGCTTTGGCCGCTCTGGAAATCACCCTGCAGAAACTGGGCTGGGATGTGCAGTTGGGAGCAGGAGTGAGCAAGGCCCAGGAATTCTTGCTGAACAAAGCAAAGAAGGGAGAGTAAAAGGTGGAAGAAAGAAAGAGGGTCATAGTAACAGAACGTATTGCCGAAGAAGGCTTGGCTTTATTGAGAACAGAATTGGATGTTGATTTCCGGGATGGAATACCCCGGGAAGAACTGCTGGAGATAATCGGCCAGTATGATGCCCTTATCGTCCGCAGTGTTACCAAAGTAGATGAGGAGTTAATCAGCCGGGGAAGCCCGCGGCTCAAAGTAGTAGGCCGGGCGGGCAACGGCATTGACAATATCGATGTGGATGCCTGCACCCGTTATGGGGTTATTGTGGCCAACACCCCGGACAGCAATACCATTTCCGCAGCCGAGCAGACCATTGCCCTAATGCTGTCTTCGGCACGGAAAACCGCCTGGGCCAACAATTTTCTGAAATCCGGCGTATGGGATCGCAAACCCTTCCGGGGAGTGGAACTGTACGGGAAAACCGTAGGAATAGTCGGCTTGGGACGTATCGGATCCATGGTTGCCACCCGCTTGAAATCTTTTAATATGCGGGTTATAGCTTACGATCCCTATATTCCCGACGAGCGCTTTGAGAGGTTTGGGGCCGAAAAAATGAACACCCTGGAGGAACTGGTACGCCAGGCGGATTTTATTACCGTGCATACCCCCAAGACGGAAGAGACCTTCCACATGATTGATGAAGAGATGTTCAAGATTGCCAAGGACGGGGTGCGAGTAGTAAACTGCGCCCGGGGCGGTATTATCAAGGAAGCGGCTTTAGTGGAAGCCTTGAAGTCCGGCAAAGTAGCCAGTGCCGGCTTGGATGTCTTTGAAAAAGAGCCCGCCACAGAAAACCCCCTGTTTGAATTTGAAAACGTGGTGGTTACACCCCACCTGGGAGCCGATACCTATGAAGCCCAGCGCCGGGTAGGGGAGACCATTGCCGAGCAGGTCATAAAAGCCCTGAATGGAGAAATCGTCCCCAATCTGGTTAACCTGCCTACCATGGTCAGTGAGGAGTTAAACTACCTGCGTCCTTATATTACCTTGGCCAGCAAGTTGGGCAACATCTACTACCAGCTGGAGAAATCCCCCATTGACCGGGTGGAGTTAAATTACGCCGGGCCCATAACCCAGAATGATACCGAAATACTGACGGTAGCATTCCTGAAAGGACTGCTGGAGCCCATCCTGTGGAATAAGGTTAATTATGTCAATGCCCGCCTCATGGCCCGGGAAAGAGGCGTCAAGGTATATGAAAGCAAGCAGGAACAGAGCGCCCGGCGTTACAAGAATGTCATATCCGTCAACATTTACGGCCAGAACGGCCAGCACCTGGAGATAGCAGGAACCGTTTCCCGGGCTCGTGATCCGCTGCTGGTGGAAATTAACGGCTATGAAACCGAGGCCAACCTGGATGGCTATGTAATCCTGGCACAAAATGAGGATCGCCCGCGGATTATAGGTCCCTTTGCCACCCTGCTGGGAGACGAGGGAATCAATATAGCTGCCATGAAAGTAGGCCGTCAGACCAAAGGTGACAAGGCCATTATACTGGTCAATGTGGACAGCAAAGTGGATGATGAAGTTTTGGAGAAGCTGGGACAACTAGATGGCATACTGAGCAAACCCAAATTGCTGCACTTTTAATGATGCCGCTGAGGACTGAACCAGTACCCGGGGAGCAGGTTGGGGAAAGGTATTTAAACAGGAGGGCTGCATATGTTAGATGCCAAGATGATACGATCCAATCCCGAAAAGGTAGAAGCAGCGCTGCGCAAACGCAATATCACCGGTGCTTTGGATGAATTCCTGAAACTGGATGAAAGAAGACGGCAGATCCTGGTTCGGGTGGAAGAGCTGAAAAGCTTTCGCAACAAATCCTCCCAGGAAGTGGGGAAACTGAAGAAAGCCGGGCAGGACCCCACTGAACTTATGGAACGAGTCAGGGAGGTGGGCAAGGAAATAGCCGCTTTGGATGATGAAGTCAAAGATGTCGAAGCCCAGCTGGAGCGTATCCTGTTAAACATCCCCAATTTGCCTCATGAATCGGTACCGGTGGGTCCCGATGAGAACAGCAATGTGGAAGTACGGCGCTGGGGAGAGCCGCGCCAGTTTGATTTTGAGCCCAAAGCCCACTGGGATATAGGTCCGGCTCTGGATATTCTCGACTTTGAGCGAGCGGCCAAACTTTCCGGTGCCCGTTTTACCGTGTACAAAGGCCTGGGAGCCCGCCTGGAACGTGCGGTCATAAACTTTTTCCTGGATGTTCATACCCAGCAGCACGGTTACCGGGAAATACTGCCCCCCTTTATGGTAAGCGCCGACTGCATGACAGGAACCGGGCAGCTGCCCAAATTTGCCGAAGATATGTTTAAGGTGGAGGGGCGGGAACTGTATTTAATACCCACTGCGGAAGTGCCCCTGACCAACTTGTACCGGGAAGAAATCCTGGATGGAGCAGATCTGCCCCTGTATCTTACCGCCTACACCCCTTGTTTCCGGGCAGAAGCAGGTTCCCACGGGCGCGACACCCGGGGCATAATCCGCCAGCACCAGTTTAATAAGGTGGAGCTGGTCAAAATCGTTGAACCCCAGCATTCCTATGAGGAACTGGAGAAAATGACCGCCAATGCGGAAAAAGTACTGCAGCTTTTAGGTCTGCCCTATAGAGTAGTCTTGCTGAGTACCGGGGATATGGGATTCTCCTCGGCCAAAACCTACGATCTGGAAGTGTGGATGCCCAGCTACCAGGAATACAAGGAGATTTCCTCCTGTTCCAACTGCGAGGACTTTCAGGCTCGCCGGGCCAATATTCGATACCGGCCCGGACCCAAGGAAAAGCCCCAGTATGTTCACACTCTCAACGGCTCAGGAGTAGCCGTAGGCCGTACGGTAGCCGCAATACTGGAGAACTACCAGCAGGAAGACGGTTCAGTAGTGATACCGGAAGTCTTACGGCCGTATATGGGTGGCATAGAAGTAATAAAAAGGCAGTAAATGAGCGTCAATGGCAGTGTACAATTTTTGTAGGTAATTGAGTGTCTCATGTAGAAAAAAGAGACCTCAATAATGGTCATCTTTTCAGATGGCCAACTCCCCGTCAAGGAGTGTGAGGTCTCTATGCTGGATATTCGTCATGTGGTAGCTATTGTCCTGTTTCTTATCAATGG
>Ga0209508_1000161_pt1 | contig 78345 bp, 63 predicted proteins | sample AD_UKC129_MetaG_FD_184427 | JGI IMG/M metagenome (GOLD analysis project Ga0209508, IMG submission 184427) | Active sludge microbial communities of municipal wastewater-treating anaerobic digesters from Canada - AD_UKC129_MetaG (SPAdes) (version 2) | ecosystem: Engineered > Bioreactor > Anaerobic...
GGGTACTTCTATTATATCACATAGAAGGGGGTTCTTGTACTTTTTTATTGCCCAAATCTATTGATTTTTCAATGTTCAGTGCACATTATTCACGTGCGAAAGTTGATTTTTTACAATAAAATATACCAAATAAAACAAAATTGCTTATGAACCCTTTTTTAGTGTTGCTTTATATGCTATAATCATCAATGTACACTTCTATTAACAACACGACACTGTTTCTCTGCAACACTTCAAATTTAAGGGGTGAAATTTTTGACAGATATATTTTTCCCAAAGAAGAGAAAAAAAGGTAGTCTTAAGGATGATGATTATACAGACGATGTTGTCCTTACAATTAATAAAATAAAAGCAGGAGATAATTTATTAAGAAATGATTTTATTGAAAAATACAAGCCTTTTATCCTTAAAACTATCTCCAGCGTAACAGGTAATTATATTGACACTGAGAACAGTGATGAATATAGTATCGGTCTTGCTGCTTTCAATGAGGCTATAGATTGCTTTGATGAAAGTAAAGGAGTTATGTTTTTTAAATTCAGCTCATTGGTAATTAAACGCCGAGTGACTGATTATATTCGTCACAACAAGAAGCACAATAAAGTTCTCCCCTTTACATATTTTGAAGATGCCAATGACAATAACTTTGAACAAACCCATTTAGAAGCCTCAAACGATGACTTGACAACTTTTGAATTCAGCGAAGAGGCAAAAAACTTTGAAAAGAAACTTAATGAACTTGGAATTAAACTTGAGGATCTTGTTCGTTCTGCACCTAAGCATAAAGATTCAAAAGCTCTATGCCTTAAAATTGCAAAAGCTATCGCTGATAACAAAGAAAGTTTCAGCAAGCTTGAAAAAACTGGGATAATTCAAAAATCAAAACTGGTCAGAGCGTTGAACATAAATAAAAAAACTATAGAACGAAATCGAATATTTATTATAGCAGCTGCACTCATTATAGGCAATGGTTTTTATCTACTTAGAGATTTCCTGGATATCCCGGAAGTTGGAGGGAAACACATTGAACAAAGTAAAAAATGACGGTTTAGAAAGCTTTGGAGTAATACTAAAAGTGAAAAAAAATAGTGTTATTGTGATGACAGACAAACTTGATTTTGTAGAACTTAATCGCAAACCTGGTATGCTGCGCGGTCAGAAAATATATTTTACCTCATTGGACCTGTGCCAATCCGGTTCGTGGTTTTTTGACAGTAAAAAACTTCTAAAACTTACTTCTGCTGCCGCATCAGTTGCTGCAGTTTTTGCAATATTGTTTTTTGGATTTAGATTTTTATTTTTATCAAGCGAATATGCATATATTGATATTGACATCAATCCCAGTGTAGAAATAACAATAAACAGAAATGAAAATGTTTTAAAAGCGGAAGCACTAAATAATGATGGACAAATTCTTTTAGATGCCGTAAAAATAAAAAATATGGATTTGAAAGATGCCGTTTCTTTATTGCTGAATAAATCTAGGGAAATCGGTTTTATTGATTCTTTCAATAACAAAGTCATACTCGCTGCTGCTTTAAATTCCAGCAAAGTATCCGAAAGCCAAAACAAAAATATTAATTCTGTGATTTCTTCTTTAAAACAAATAGCAGAAAAATCTGGAGTTGAATCTCAAGTTATTCAGTTATCATATAATGATAGAAAGGAAGCAATGGAAAACGGGCTCTCAATGGGTAAATATTATATATACACAAAGGCTAAAGATGAAGGTATTCAAATTACTGTAGAAGAGGCTAGAAATTCAAATATATCAGCTTTACTCAGCAAAATTGAGCTTTCAGAAAATACCAATGTCTCTCAAAATACAGGGGCAGATATAAAGCCCACTCCAGAACCTATAACCAAAGCTTCATCGTCACAAACGGTTGCAAGTAGCCCTTCTGTAACCACACCAACTGCTACTGACAAAACTTCTCATGCTTCCAAACCCGTTTCTACGCCTGAACCTTCTTTTATGTCGGAACTCACACCATCACCTGCTGCAACTATGTCAACAGAAGTGATCGAACCATCCATTACACCTGACAGAGCAATTATTACTCCAAATAGAACTTATTACATAACTTCTACACCAACACCTTCACCCAGACCTACTGCCACTGTTACTGTTACATATAGGCCTTCCTCAGTAGTTACGCCTACTAAAACTCCGACGCCACGGGTTATAGTTACCAAAACGCCTACACCGAAGCCAATATCTATTAAAACTTCTACTCCTACAACTAAAAAAACACCAACACCTTCTGTGTACACGGCTACACCAAAAATAACTGTTATTCCGTCTTCAAAGCCTTCTACGCCAACAAGCAATCCAACACCTATTATTTCAAGTAAACCTACTCCGGCAGCTACACTGACTTTCGCTCCTACACCCAAAATTACATCAACACCAATTATTACTACTGAGCCAACACCGATAATTACTCCTTCACCTACACCAAAACCAACAACTACACCGACCTCTACTCCAATTGAACAAACATCTGTTAAGCTCGGTATGTACAATGAAGTCAGAACAGACAAAGCAAAAGAGATCCACCCTAGATTTAAGCTTATAAATACCGGTAATACCCCGATTAAACTATCTACCGTTAAAATAAGGTATTACTATACTATAGATATTGAGGACAAGCAGCAAGTATTTTATTGCGACTGGTCGAATATAGGTAGAAATTCCATAACCGGAAAACTGGTTAAAATGAATACTGGACGAAATGATGCAGACCATTATCTTGAAATCGGTTTTGATACTGATGAATCTCTTGAACCGGGAAGCAATATTGAGATTATATGCAGAATAGGTCCCGACAACACTATTGGCGATGGAAACATATTCTACAATCAATTGAATGATTACTCATTTAACAATAGTGCAGGAAACTTTGTGAACTGGGACAAAGTTACAGTTTATATATCCGGTAATTTGGTTTGGGGTACTGAACCTTAATAATTATAATAGAAACATACGAAATTTATTATATATAAATATCCTTTAAGAAGTTTAAATTTTCCTTAAAGGGCAATTTAAAGAGAATTTTTATAACAGTATTATCATTTATTCTTTTTAATGCTCTATCATAAAAACAGTTTTGCAATAAAACATAACAGGTAAAAACTGCACAGCTAAATAAAATAAAACTTTAAAGTAAGACTTTGAATTATTTTTATTTTAAATTTTTGATATTCATTCCCCTTAACTTCCTTAAATCCAAATTTACCTCAAAATAAAGCAAAAACTGCTCCAATCAATATCGGAGCAGTTTTTGCGTATCTATATATAATACTTTCAGTTACTTTTGGCGTGCTATTCAAAATCTTACCATCCCCAACCTGGGAAGCCACCGCCTCCACCTGGGAATCCACCACCCGGGAAGCCGCCTCCTGGGAAGCCACCACCTGGGAAGAAGCCGCTATTCCAGTTAACTGCGGTTGTCGGTGAATTTGTTACAGTAATTGTTGCCAGTTCTGTTCCACCGTTGTAAGTACCTCCTACTATCAGTCCGTTTTGTTCAGTACCGCCCGATACATTACCTCCCGAATAAATTGTATATGTAGAACCTTGTCTCAATTCCGGTGAAGAGAATACAACATATATGTAATTACGTTTCGGTCTTGTTATAGCAAGTACCTTTCCGGTTGAATCCTTTATACAAAGAGCTGAATTTGCAGGTTGCGTGGAATTAAACATTGCAGCTATTGAATATTGTGAAGACGCTCCGGTCGGATACTGAGCCATCAACGGACTAGGTCCTACAGCTATTAGTGTTCCGCCTTTTACTGTAAAATTACCGTTAACATCAATGGCCACCTCAGGCTGTGATTGAGGCCCATGCACAACAAGGGTACCGCCGTTCATCGTAAAATCGCCATTGCTGTCAACAGCATCTCCGATTGTTGCACTTGCATATATTGTTCCTCCGTTAATTATTAACTGACTTCCATCACTGTTAAACATTGCATCTACGCTCATAGATGCATTTATACAGTCATCTTCGGATTCAATGTTTATGGTTCCTCCATTTATTGTAATATTAGGAGCCTCTATACCTTCTTTAGCTTTTACAACATTAACTGTGCCACCGCTGATTACTACTCCAATATCCGATTTTAGAGCCTGGCTTCCGGCAGAAAGAGTCAATTTTCCGTCTTCAATTCTAAGTTCCTCTTCTTCAGTTTGGAGGCAATCACCTGTTGCAGTAATGTTCAAAGTTCCACCGGTAATATCAATTGAACCATTTGCATGAATTCCATCGTTTGCTGCAGATATGATATTGATTGTACCGTTCTCTATATTGATGTCGTCATCACTGGCAATTGCGTGATTGTAGTTGGCAGTTATATTAAGAGTTCCTTTTCCTTTTATCTCCAGGTCATCATTACTGAATAATGTTGCCTTGGCATCTACATTATAATTTCTTCCATCAGTTAAATAATTTACCGTACCTTCAACTATAGTAATAAATCCTTTGTCAACATCTTCAAAGAAGATGGCTGGTCCCGAAGAATTGGTTATATTGACACCGCTAAGACGAAGTTTGACTCTCTCCTTAGTGTTAATATATATCATACCGTTTGTTAATGTTCCGGTAACCGTATGGTCGCCACCGGAAGTAATCATTACTGTAGAACCGTTTACCGAAATTCCTTCACCGGTATAAGTAATTGTGCTTCCAAGGTTAATAGTACCTTTATTGTTCTCCCAATCCTTTTTAGGATCTGAACTCGGTGTAGGTGTTGGATTTGCATCAGCCGGGAATTCTTTTATCATACCCAGCAGGTACTGCTTTAAGATAGCATAGTCGATTGAGTTGGTATCACCATCACCGTTTAAGTCAGCAACTGAAATGTCACTGAGATGATAACTTCCTAGCAGGTACATTTTGTAAAATGCATAATCCAATGAGTCTACTCTGTTATCGTTGTTTAAATCACCGCGTACAGCTGCATAGGAAGTGATAAAACTGTTTGCTACAAAAGTTAGCAGAACTGCCATGCTCAAAAACCATTTTTTACCATACTTATCCCCCCAATTGTATAAAATTTATATTTATATTGCATAAAATTATGCAAATATACAGTTTATATAATCTCTATAAGGGAAAATTTAGTATACCACTTCCATTATATAATAAATATCTTAAATAAATCTTAAATTTTTGACCGAAAAATAAAAAAGTATAAATTTATTATCATTTAACCCCAATTTTCATCATTTCAAATCATATATTGAGTAAAATATACATTATTGTCCTTCAAAAAGCATTTTACTTTCAATTCTTCTTCAATTAGAATAATAATGTTGCGTTTATCAACAAAGTGCAGCATACATGAAGTAAATATCTGACAAAATATTAAAATACAATAAAAGGTGCCATTTATCCTTTGAACAAAAAATAAAATCCAAAAGATTCAATTATAATGCAAATTAATATTTAATGGAGGATTTTATGGGAAAAGAAGTAGAAAGAAAATTTCTTGTAAAAGACAGTTCATATAAAAATCTATGCAGCGGTAAATTATTCAAACAGGGCTATCTTTTAAGTAATCTCGATAAAACTGTCAGAGTTCGATTAATAGATAACAAAGGTTTTATTACAATAAAAAGCAAAATCAGCGACCTTGCACGGGATGAGTTTGAATATGAAATTCCTTTCACAGATGCTGAAGAAATACTCCAAAAAATATGTGAAAAGCCGATTATCGAAAAAACCAGATACACATACAATTATAAAGGACACACCTGGGAAATTGATGAATTTCATGGTGAAAACGAAGGGCTGATTGTAGCAGAAATTGAACTGGAAGATGAAAATGAAAGCTTTGAAATGCCGGAATGGATTGGTGAAGAAGTTACATTCGACAGTAGGTACATCAATTCCTACTTAGTGAAAAATCCATATAAAAACTGGAATAAATAAAGGTATATTTAAAAGAAGCTGCTATAGGTGCAGCTTCTTCCTATAATTTGTTCACGATTAATAAATTATTCTTCACGAGCGTAACCATTATTCCAGAAAAGTAACAAGAACAGAATTATAAACCATAACAATGTGTCATTATCAAAGAAACCGCCAAAAAACTTTTCTCCCACAAAGAACACATCCTTTCAATTTATTATGATTACGCTTCATACTATGCATAAAACTGTTTTAGTGTTACTTCTCCGGAATTCTATCTATAAACAAAAGGACGTACATCTTTCAATGATGTACATCCGTCTTAATTGCTTAATACTGTCACAATATATAAAAACCAACTTTCTTCTGTTCATTCTAAATCTTGAAAAATATAATAGAAGGTGTTCTTAATTTTATTTCTTAATATGCCTTAGCCCAATAAACCATATGCTTAGCTTCTTTTCCACAGCATACGCACTTATCGGATAATTTTTCCTGCTCAAAGGGTATACAGCGGGCAGTAGCTGCTATTTTCTCCTTGATAAGGTCTTCACATCCCCGTTCTCCACACCACATGGCTTTGATAAACCCTGGTGTTTCTTTAATTATCTTTTCAAACTCTTCTAAATTTGTTGCAGTATAAGTCTTTTTATTTCTCATCTCAAGAGCTTTATTATAGAGGTCCTTCTGCACCTTGTCCAAAGTTTCGGAAACCTTTGCTTCCAATTCATCTAATGATATAAACAGTTTTTCTCTTGACACTCTGGTTACAAGAACAGCCTGGTTCTTTTCGATATCTTTAGGGCCTATTTCAAGTCTTACAGGCACACCTTTCATTTCATATTCACTATACTTCCAGCCCGGCATCTTGTCTGAATCGTCAATTTTTACCCTGATACCGGATGCTGCCAGCCTATCCCTTATAGCATAGGCTTTTTCCAACACTCCTTCCTTGTGCTGGGAAACAGGTATTACAATTACCTGAATAGGAGCCACTTTCGGCGGAAGTACCAAACCATTGTCATCCCCGTGTACCATTATTATTCCACCGATAAGCCTTGTAGACACTCCCCAGGAAGTCTGATGGACATATTGCAGTTGGTTGTTCTTGTCGGTATACTGTATGCCGAAAGCTCTGGCAAAACCGTCTCCAAAGTTGTGGGAAGTTCCCGATTGAAGTGCCTTTCCGTCATGCATCAAGCTTTCGATAGTGTATGTTGCCTTTGCACCTGCAAACTTCTCTTTTTCAGTCTTTTGTCCTTTTATAACCGGAATAGCAAGCACGTTTTCGCAAAAATCAGCATATACATTCAACATTCGTATGGTTTCTTCCTGTGCTTCCTCTGCAGTAGCATGAGCTGTATGACCTTCCTGCCATAAAAATTCAACCGTTCTTAAAAACGGACGAGTTGTCTTTTCCCATCTGACAACAGAACACCATTGGTTATAAAGTTTCGGCAAGTCTCTGTATGATTGTACTATATTTGCGTAGTGGTCGCAAAAAAGTGTTTCGGATGTAGGTCTGACACATAACCTTTCGGTTAATTCTTCCTGTCCCCCATGGGTGACCCATGCCACTTCGGGCGCAAACCCTTCTACATGATCCTTTTCTTTTTGCAGCAAACTTTCCGGAATAAACATAGGCATATATACATTTTCATGCCCTGTTTCTTTAAACTTTTCATCCAATGTCTTCTGTATGTTTTCCCATATAGCATATCCGTACGGTCTTATTATCATGCAGCCTCTTACGCTTGAATAGTCAACCAAGTCCGCTTTTTTTACAATGTCCGTATACCATTGAGCGAAGTCAACATCCATTGAGGTTATAGCCTCAACCATCTTCTTATCCTTATTGTTTGACATATCTTCAACTCCTTACAATTTTTAACTCAATATAAAATAAAATTTTGTCATAAATAACTTCTTGGCATCTGCAGCATAAATATGATTAAATAATTTCAATTGTCTCACAAAGTAACAATTGATTATACCAATAAATTCGAGTTCAATTATTTATTCTTACTTCTTTATATCAAATATCTTGTCAATTAAATGTAATCTAACATTATTATCTTAAAAAATAAATTCTTCTATTAAATGTTAATATAATAAAGTATACTATGTCAATGAAGAACTTCTCGGGTTTACAAGTTTTTAATTAAAATGCAGTGTATTCCTCAGTTTTTCCTTCATTCTGCCATAATAATTTTAAACGCATAAAATTGAGCAACGGTTCATTGACCGTTGCTCAAAATTCTACAATGCTAAACTATAAATTGCAAACTGTATAAAAGATTATGAGGGTGTAATGATAAATCTAAAAATCGTTCATTGACTTATACATATAATCTGTAACATACTATATTTCAAAATTATTGCAATAAAAACACGAAGCTTTCCAAAAATAGTCTATGTTGTTTAAAAGTACTAGCAAGATGCATTTCTGGTATTTACACATGGCCTGCAAGATTTTATCCCATGATACAATTAAAAATATTATTAAGCGTTTACATATATCAGGTTCATAAACTGCAAACAATATATTAAAAGTGCTGCCGGAAACCATTATAAAAAGATTACGTCATAACAAAATCATCTATACTATATTTAAAACTAACTGTATATTCGACCTTTATTATATCGTAATCCAAAAATAATGCATATAGATTACTGCGTTTTGCTAATTTGACTACTGTAAATTATTCACCACACCCCTCAAATTCTTCCACCTAATTTATATTAATATTTTTACAAAAAATTATAATATATTCAATGTACAAAATTCACAAAATAACCAAAATTATAAAAATAGTTTTGTATATATCTCACATAACCTTATTTCAACTTGCCAAATATCAAAAACAACAATAAAGAAGTCCGACTGATAAATATATCGGACTTCTTCAACAAATACTTTAGCTTTTTTTAAATTTTTTCTACACCTAAATTAACTTTCTCTCCATTAATGTTCCATTCCTTATTATAACTACCGTTATTACCTTCAGAAATTTCATCGGCAAGAGTTTCTTCCCCAATTACAGCTTTGTTTCTTTCAATTATCTCTGCAATTCTTGCGTTATTGGCAAAGTAAATCTTAATATGATCCTGAACTTCAAATCCTGCTTCCTTTCTCATTGTCTGAATTTTGCTTATTATCTCACGTACAAAACCTTCCTCAATAAGCTCCGGTGTAAGGTTGGTATCCAATACAACAACAGTATCTCTTTCTGCCTCTGATACAAAGCCTTCCTTCTGAGAAGTTTCTATTAAAACATCAGATTCTGCAAGTTCAACAGTGGTACCCTCAATTTCAAAGGTCACCATCTCACCTTTTGAAAATTTATCCATTACCATAGCGTCGTCTATTTCAGTAAGAACTTTAGTTATATGCGGAATTAACTTACCGTATTTCGCTCCCAAAGTTCTTAACTGCGGTTTAAACTTATATTTTGTAAATTGTCTTGCATCATCGGTAAAGACTACTTCCTTCACATTCAACTCATCTTTTATCAGTTCTACGAACATTTCCGGAAGCTCAAAATCCGATTTAACATATATTTTTGCCACCGGCTGACGGTTCTTGATATTGGCTGCATTTCTGCATGCCCTTCCCAATACAACCAATTTTAAAACGAGGTCCATATTTTTTTCCAGTTCTTTATCAATAAACTTCTCATCGGCAACAGGGAAGTCACACAGATGAACACTTTCCGGTGCCTCACTGTCTATATTTCTAACGAGATTACCGTAAATCTCTTCAGTTACAAACGGTACAAAGGGTGCCGATACGGTAATCAACTGCACCAGAACTGTGTAAAGTGTCATGTAAGCATTTATCTTATCCTGGGTCATATCCTTCTGCCAGAAGCGTTCTCTGCTTCTTCTTACATACCAGTTACTCAAATCATCAACAAATTCCTGGATAGCTCTTGCCGATTCGGTTATCCTGTAGTTGGACAAATTCTTGTCAACGGTTGCAATTAATGAGTGCATTTTTGACAATATCCATTTATCCATTACCGAAAGCTTTTCGTACTCAAGCTTGTATTCTTTCGGATTAAATTGATCCAACTCAGCATATAATACGTAGAAAGCATAGGTATTCCACAGAGTACCCATAAACTTTCTCTGGCTTTCACTTACTGCTTCTTCGTAGAAACGATTCGGAAGCCATGGAGCACTGTTTATATAGAAGTACCAACGCACAGCATCGGCTCCTTGCTTGTCAAGCACTGTCCACGGATCAACTACATTTCCTTTGTGCTTACTCATCTTTATACCGTCTTTATCGTTTACATGCCCCAAAACGATAACATTTTTAAATGCCGGTTCGTCAAACAGAAGCGTGGATATTGCCAGCAATGTGTAGAACCATCCTCTTGTCTGGTCAATAGCTTCACTTATAAAGTCTGCCGGGAAATTGTCTTTGAATATTTCTTCGTTTTCAAAAGGATAATGCCACTGGGCAAAGGGCATAGAACCGGAATCAAACCAGCAGTCTATAACCTCCGATACTCTCTTCATTTTTCCTGTGCCGCACTTTGGACATTTAAGCAAAACATTATCTATAAACGGTTTATGCAGCTCTATATCGTCAGGAACGTTTTCTCCCATTTCTTTAAGCTCTGCAATACTTCCTATTACATGGCGGTGTCCGCATTCACATTCCCAAATTGGCAGCGGAGTCCCCCAATATCTGGAACGGCTAAGTCCCCAGTCCACAACATTCTCTAAGAAGTTACCCATACGTCCTTCTCTTATATTGTCCGGAAGCCAGTTAATCTTGTTGTTATTTTTAAGGAGTTTATCCTTAACAGCTGTCATTTTTATAAACCAAGTATCCATTGCATAGTACAGAAGGTGTGTATCACATCTCCAGCAGAATGGATAGGAGTGTTCGTAATCCATCTTTTTGTATATTAAATTTCTTCCTTCCAAATGTTTAATGATAAGCGGGTCGGCATCCTTTACAAACATGCCCTTCCACTCGGTAACTGATTCAACAAAGTTACCCTGTTCATTGACCAGTTGCACAAAAGGCAAATCATATTCTCTACCCACTTTAGCATCGTCTTCACCAAACGCAGGAGCTGTATGAACAATACCGGTACCGTCGGTCAGTGTAACAAAATCCCCGCCAACAACATAAAAGGCTTTCTTGTCAACCTTGGCAAAGTTAAACAGCGGTTCATACTCCATGCCGACCAAGCTTTGGCCATCCATTTTTTCAAGAACTTCGTACTCCTCATTCAGTACAGTAGGTGCCAAAGCTTCTGCCAATATATATATTTCATCGGAACATTTAACCTTTACATAGGTTTCACGTGGATTAACTGTAAGAGCCACGTTGGACGGAAGCGTCCAGGGTGTAGTAGTCCATGCCATGAGATATACATTCTTTTCGCCTTTAACCTGGAACTTCACATAGATTGAAGGATCCTTTACCTCTTTATACCCCTGAGCAACTTCATGGCTTGAAAGGGAAGTTCCACAGCGAGGACAGTAAGGAACTATTTTGTGACCTTTATACAAAAGTCCCTGTTCCCAAATTTTCTTCAAAGCCCACCAAACCGATTCAATGTAGTTGTTATCATAGGTTATATAAGGATTTTCCATATCGGCCCAATAGCCAATTCGTTCACTCATTTGCTCCCATTCGGCCTTGTATTTCCATACACTCTTTTTACAGTTCTCAATAAACGGCTCCACACCAAACTTTTCAATTTCAGGTTTGCCGTCTATACCAAGCATCTTCTCCACTTCCAGTTCAACAGGAAGCCCATGGGTATCCCAACCCGCTTTTCTTAAAACTTTGTACCCCTTCATTGTCTTATATCTGGGAATAATATCTTTTATAACACGGGTCAATACATGCCCGATGTGCGGTTTACCATTTGCAGTTGGAGGACCGTCATAAAAGGTAAAGGTCTCTCCGCCTTCCCTCATGTCAATACTCTTTTCAAATACCTTATTTTCTTTCCAATATTTCAAAACCTCTTTTTCCCTATCAACAAAATTCAGATTTGTCGATACTTTTTTATACATTCCAATTACCTCCGGTCATTTATTATTAAAAAATTGTTCTCAATATTAAAAACCTCTCATCCCAAAAGGGACGAGAGGAATATATTCTCACGCGGTACCACCCAAATTAATGCAGAAAGCAAGCTTTCTACAATCACTCGATATGTTTTAACGGTCAACACCGGTAGTCCTTACACATTATACAACTTCAGGACACGACTCATGGATGATTTTCAATGGTTAGACTTACAGGTATTCCACCACCACCTGCTCTCTGTAAAGCTTACCCATCTACTCTTTCCAATCATTGTCTTTACTATATTTAGATTTAATATGATTTTAATCACTAAATTTGCTTATGTCAAGCCCCACATTTTCGTTTACTCTTCAAGGCTTTTCCATACGGGTGATGTATTGAATATGTATCCTGTATTTATAGGTTTTGTAAGCTTCAAAATATTGAAGGAAGATGTTCCCGGATATTCAAAGGTTATTGTTTGTACTGAATCACCCGACAATATGGTTCTGTGAGTGCCTGATGCAGCAAAGTTCGACGGACCGTTTGACTGAGTAAAGTCCCCTTTTACTTCAAGATTTCCGGCAGTAAGGTACTCACTATGGTCTACATTACTTGCCATGGTAAAGTTGCCTCCTACACCTACGTAGTCTCCCTCATTCATCATTTCCAGTATAGCGCTCGGTCCCATGCTATAGTCACCGTCTACCTCTATACTTCCTCCATTTATTCTTACATGCACTATTGGTCCTTCATATCCTTGTATTATATTTCCTAATACTACCATTCTGTTCCCACATAAATCCAACATCGGACACTCTAGTCTTAAGTCTCCTTCTACTATTACATCTCCCTCTACTATTCCTACATAATTCAGATTCATTCCTCCTATAACCCTGTAGTTCCCTTTCATCTTATTTATCCCTATCGGCGTTTCTATTTTTACTCCATATTCATTCCTTATCTCCAATTCATTAAATCCTAATCCATTATTACTCTTTACTGCCTGCTCTTTATCTCCGGACAATACTACTTTATGATTTCCCCCTGCACTAAAATATCCAAGCATACTTTCGAAAACAAAGTCTCCTTTTATCTCCAATACTCCTTCAGAAAGACATCCTTCACTATGTTTTATATCATAATTGCTTATTATAAAGTCTCCTCCTACACCTACGTAGTCTCCTTCATTCATCATCACAAGCTGCCCGTCTTCATAAATAGTATAATCCCCATTTACCTTAAGATTACCTGAATTTACATTTACATTGCCTCTATTCTGTATAAAATCTCCCTTCACATTAAGGGCATATCCGTTAAGATCAAGAGTTGCTCCACCCTCCAAACTTAAATTTATGTAATATCTGTCCTCTGACAAAACTGTATTTGAATCAATAACTTCATCCATGGTATTTACCAATATATTTGAGCTGTCCTGTGAACTTTCGCCCAAATCATTTACAGCCCTGATTTTATATATATGATTCATTCCCTCACTTACATTTAAGTCGGCAAAATAAGTATCCGATGTTGTACCAATGGAAACATCGTCTCTAAGCACCTCATAAAGGACAGCTCCTTCCACCTGGTCCCACAATAACTCTATACTATTTCTATTCAATTCACTCATTCTTACATCGGTAATTGACGGCTTAAGTTTGGCAAATTCACTTGGAGTTGAATTTGTTGGTGTGGGTGTTGCTGTAATTAATGGTGTAGGTGTTGACTTTTCATATGCAGGAAAAACTTTAATAAGCCCTAAAAGGTATTTTTTCATAAAAGCAAAATCTATCGAATTAATTTCTTCATTACCATCCACATCAGCAGCCTTTATTGCATTAGGTTTATCAAATTCCTTAATTTTCCCCAACAAATATTTCTTCAAAATGGCATAATCAATTGAATTAACCTCTCCATCTCCATTTATATCTCCGTAGATAATACTCTCAGCAAAAACACTATTGTTTATTGAAATTACACTAAAAATTTGAAACAAGAAAAAACAAATAAAAACAACAAGAACACTTTTTTTATTTTCGACATTATAAACTACCCCCTAATACAAAAAATAAGTTTTGTTGCTTTTAACCCAAAAAAGTACAAAGTGACAAAAATATTATACCATATATTTGTAATAATACTACATATAATTTTAGTTTTAATTATATTTCGACCCTTTTTCATTAGTAGACTTGACTATATATAAATCTGAATAAACCACAATGTTATTGACGACTAATAAAACCTATACTTATTACCGAACAACAAAAAATAACTTCCGTTTTTGCAAGCTAACGTAAAATATATTATCTCTGACAGAATTGCAACGGAAGTTATTTATACCAAACATTTTTAGACTATATATACGGATCGCAATAAATTATAATTTGAAATCCTTATTAATCTTTTTATGGGTAAAACTCCTTGTCTTATTTGCATAGTCGGCAACAATATGTCCATTTCCCACAAGCTTATATTTATAAATCACCAACCCGTCCAAACCTACCGGTCCTCTTGCATGAATCTTATTGGTACTTATTCCGACTTCTGCACCAAAACCGTATCGGAAACCGTCACTAAAACGTGTGGAACAGTTCCAGAATACATTTCCCGAATCAACAAGATTCATAAACAGTTCAACATTCTCTTTATTATTGGATATTATTGAATCAGTATGACCTGAACCATAAGTATTTATATGGTCTATTGCTTCTTCCACGCTGTCTACAATCTTTATCGACAACTTGTAATCGAGGTATTCGGTTTTCCAGTCTTCCTCGGAAGCTGGTGTAACCTCAATAATTTCTCTGGTTCTTTCGCATCCTACTATTTCAACATTTTTCTTATCCATTTCTTCCTTGAGCATGGGCAAGAATTCTTTTGCTACATCCTTATGCACCAGCAAAGTCTCAGTAGCATTGCATACTGCAACATATTGAGTTTTTGAGTCCACAACTATTTTAACAGCCATATTTAAGTCAGCACCGGAATCCACGTAACAATGACAAATACCATCAGCATGGCCTAAAACTGCGATATTGGAATTCTCCATAATGTATCTGACAAATTCATTGGAGCCTCTGGGTATTATAAGGTCTATGTATTCATCCATTTTAAGCATTTCGTTTACATCATCTCTTGTTTCAAGAAGCTGTATCCACCCTGACGGAATTCCGGTATTCTCAGTAGCAGTCTTTATTATATCTGTTAAAATTCTGTTGGTATTTATTGCTTCCTTTCCACCCTTCAAGAGCACTGAGTTTCCGCTCTTTAGGCATAAAGTAGATATTTGAACCAAAGCATCCGGTCTCGATTCAAAAATAACCCCAATCACGCCAATGGGACAGCTAACTTTATACAATTCCAATCCTTCATCCAATTCCGTTGAAGCCAATGTTTTGCCAACAGGATCAGGAAGATTTATCAAACTTTTTATTCCGCTTATTACCTCAGACAATTTGTTCTCGTCAAATTTCAATCTCTTTATCAAAGGAGCCGCAAGATTCTCCTCTTCACTTCTCTTAAGGTCTTCCCTGTTTGCTTTAAAAATTTCTTCCTTTCTCAACTCAAGAAGCCTTGCTATTTCCATCAATGCTTTATTTTTCAGTTCTGTACTGGTTGCGGCAAGTTTTATTGACGCCTTTTTTGCAAGATATGCAACTTCTTTAATATCCATATTTACCACCTTAAATTAAATAGTTTATATAAATGATACAATAGTATCCAATCTTTCGCAATATTTAAATCAGTTATTATATAAACTTTGCAATCTCCACTAAAGCAAAATACCAATTCAAGCTTTCATCGATTTTTCAGAGGAAAAAAAATTGAGTTTTTATCATCTATATAATCTATATATTCCAACTCATATTTTATTTTATCTGCCTGTACCCATTTCTCTCCCTCTCCTGCCTTTAGCCCGCAAAGTATCCAGTTATCTTTTCTTTCCAGGATTTTTACTACTCCATTTGACGTGGAATAGACATCATTAATATCCGGTGAGTTGTACAAAGTGGTCTTAACATCTGCCAGAACGCCGTAATTTGCAGCTGTAAACAACTTTGTATCAAAAGAAACGGCATCAATAGGTATAAACCCTTCTGTGGGAGGAATATTCATAACGGGCATTTGCACATAATATCCCTTTGAATTTTTTGAAATAACAAACACCAAATCGTTTTGATAAACGTAAGCTATACTATCTTTTAATCCTGGATCCGAATACAACCGGGTCTCCTCTGTGACAATTCCTGTTTTATTGATCTTTCCTTGCGCTTCTCCTTCAGAACAGGCAAATAAAGAAATAATGACAAGCAGCAATAGAGATAATATACATATTTGCTTTTTCATTTTTGCATTTCCTTCTTCCATATAAATCTTTTAAATTTAATATACAATGGAGCAATTTTAATTGCAAAATACCACACTGGTTATTCAAAGTAATATTTTACATTATATATTTTATAATTTATAATTACCTTATAAAATATAAAATGTAAATTATTATAAGCTCAAACAATAAAATTTCTTTTCATAAAAATACCCGCAATTTAATAAATACAAAATAGCATAGCTGCCAAAAACAACTATGCTATTTTTAAATTACTAATCCTGAATTTCTTTAAAAATCCTTTTCCGTTCAAAAGTAAACAGCTTTTACTCTTTCGCTATTGCAATTTCAGAATTATCTTCGTCCCTTCTAAAATGATGATCCACCGAACTTTCAAGTATGTGACCGTAAGCCCAGTGATTTTGGCCAACATCCTTAAACGGCATTTCTATTCCGGCAAGAGGCCCTCTAAATAACATCTTATTCACGATAGTAACAGCTTCACTTCTCGAGATATAGCTGTCCGGCTTAAACAATCTTTCGCCATTTTCGATATATCCTTCAATAAGCTTAACTCTATATATCTCTTCAATAAAGTTCCTGGCCCAATGCTTGCTTATATCCGAAAAGTTTATTTTATCATGTTCAACATTCTTAAATCCCAAATAATTAGCCAGGACCGTAGCAAATTCAGCCCTTGTGATATAGTTGTCCGGGCGGAATGAACCGTCATTATAACCTACAAACATCCCTGCATTTGTAACAGCATTTATGCATTTGTATGCCCAATGGGTGCTCTTTACATCGGTATAATTTTTATTTGCAGTTTCTACCTTCTCAATATCAAGCACGTTATATATTATTGCGGCCATTTCAGCCCTGGTAATATTGTTTGAAGGTCTAAAGGTATTATCGGCATAACCTGTTATATATTTTGCGTGGAAGTTGTCTGCATTTGAATATAACAGAAATATAGTTTTAGAGGAATCATCTTCGGTATTGGTTAGTTTCGGACTGCTGATTGTAGCAGTATTTGAAGAACTAACCTCAGCTTTATCAAGTTTATTTACACTTACTCTATATTCAATTTTGCCTGAAGTATTTGCAGTCAGTTCAGCAATTTTCCATTCAATTTCTGTTCCATTAACAGTTCCGCCAGATGTATCAACAGCAGACGTATATTCAGGAATTTCAGCCTTAATAGTTATGTCAGTTGCCAAAACATTTGACTTGTTTTTATAATCGATAGTAAAGGTAATTATATCCCCTTCTGCATATTTGGATTTGTCTGAAGAAATAAACACTGACAAATCTACAGCTGTAACTGACGGTACATTTTCCTTAGGCTCTGTAACTTTCGAACTACCGCTGCCGTTTCCTCCATTGCTGCTTCCATTATTTCCTGAGTTGCTTCCTCCAGTGTTTCCGTTGTTTCCTCCGCTATTATTTCCGCCACTGCTTCCGACGCTGTTACCTCCGCTGCTTCCTCCACTATTTCCGCCGCCATTATTGTCTCTGTCAATAACAACTGATTTGCTGGTAACTGGAGAAACATTGCCCGCTTTGTCAATGGTTCTAGCATAAATAGTTGTTGTTCCAATGTTTTTTATCTCAATAATTTTTCCATCCAAATACTCCTGCCAATCACTGGTTGTTGCACCTTCCAGGCAAAACTCCGTTCTGTCAACTCCCGATTCATTATCTGTTCCCGGTGTAATAACGGCAGTTATCGGTTCTGCTTTGGTCTTTTCAGCACTGACTGTTATTACAGGTGCCGTAGGTAAAATAGCATCAATATTTTCTATTATTAGTCGGCCTATAGGTGATATATTCCCTGCTTCATCCATGGATCTTGCTTCAATTTTTGCATTCCGGTCCACTGTAACAGAGCCCTCATAAAGGCTCCAATCACTTTCTCCGATTCTAATCTCTTTCACTACAGAATCTTCAGCATAATAAACTGTTACAGTAACCGTTTTATTAGTAGGTTCTGTTATATCGGGAACCAATATAGGAGTATCCGGTCCAGTTCTGTCTATATTGCTTACTACCAAACGGCTTACATCCGATACATTCCCCGCAGCATCGCTGCATCTTGCTTCCACCGTTCCATTCTCGTACATAATTATTTTTTCATCATTTGCAACACTGTCAAAAGATACCCAGCTTCCGCCGTCAATTCTCACTTCCTTTATCTCTGCATCATCAGGATAAGTTACTGTCACTTCTACACTTTTATTGGTAGGTGTTGTAGGTTCCTGTGCAAGAACTGGTGCTTGTGGCGGAACTGTATCAACCATGACTTTAGTTACTGCCGGATACGATTTTTCTCCTCTTCTGTCAACAGCCCACATATATAGAGTATGCACTCCATCTTCAAGTTTTAAAGCCGAAATGCTAATAGTACCGTCTATTCTCTGTTCTGTTCCGTCAGCCGTAAGTTTAGTTTTATAAGTTACCCCTTTGGTGCTGTCGGAATAATTGTCAAAAGAATAATATATATTTAATTGGTCTCCTATATTTTCATCTTTTACAATTCCCTTTATATCAACTTTATCCCTTATGTATATTATGTCACTTGGAGAAGTTAAGGATAATTGAGGTGCAGCATTTAATGTATATGTAAAATCGACTTTATATTTATAAAATTTACACTCAGGGTTTGTAACAATTCCATAATAAGTTGCCCAGTATATGTCATTTTCCGAATCGTAACCCGACCCTGTTTTCACCAATTCACCGCTATAACCATCCGAATTATACGGAACTGATTCGGGAAAAATATTAAAAGTATTTTTTTCTGTTACAGTTACATCTTTTGTATGAGGCCCTATTCTTGAATGTTCTCCATCGGATACGGTTATTTTTATTTTATCTCCGGTTATTTCATAAGTCACTTTCCCTGTATTTACCGAAATATCCGAGATATCGAAAATTCCTTTTATTTCAGTGGTATAAGTATTGCTTTGATAGATACTTTCCGGAAAATTTACTGTTTCCGTCAATGGTTGAACTTCTGCAAATACTGGAGCTGCATTTTGATAAATCGACAAAATAAGTATACATAAACCTGTGATAATGGAAAAATACTTACTGCATCTGATTCTTGGCATTTTGGATCCCCCCGACTTGAGTGAATTTTGTGGATATTACTGGATATGTTGTGCTATTCTATTCTATATTACACAATTATTTTCAGGTTTACAACTATATATAATAAATAAATGCAAAAAATCTTCAAATAGTTTATATGTCACGTTAATTTATTACTGTATTTCCAATTCCTAATTTATTTTTATTACATTAGTTTCCAGAAAATTATTGTTGCACTTCTTGGAATTTTATGTATATCAATTAATTTGCTTTAAATTTGCTTAATTAAATAAAACCTTGTATTTCATTTTATGTTATGCTATCATTAATTCAATTGAATAATGCTTGACAGGGGTGCTGGTTCTGCCGGCTGAGAGCGGGGGTTTCTCCGCAACCCATAACCTGATCTGGGTAATGCCAGCGTAGGGAAAGAATAAACTGTATACTGCCGCCTATGCTGGGCGGTTTTTTAATTGAGACAATTATGTTATATAGCCGTTTTATAGATTAATGCAGATATTTTTGAAAGGAGTTATTTATCAATGCCAAGAGTTAATGTATCACTGCAGGTTATTCCCAATGTGCCGGAAGATAAAATTTATCCCGTTGTAGACAAAGTCATTGAAATGATAGACAAAAGCGGTGTCAAATACGAAGTAGGTCCAATGGAAACCACCATGGAAGGTGAATTGGATATCCTATTGGGAATAGTTAAAAAAGCGCAAACAATATGTGTCTCGGAAGGTGCCAGTCGAGTTATATCTGTAGTCAAAATTGATTACAAAGAGGAAGGCGTGACAATGGATGAAAAAATTTCGAAATACCGGTAATCCCATTTACTCGTCTGTTGCCTTTTTTGTTTTTGTTATTGCATGGGAATTGGCTGTAAAAGCAAAAGATATAAAAGAATACATACTTCCAGCTCCTTCAGCCATAATCAATGAATTTATAAAATCCGGGGACCTATTGCTTTTTCACTCGGTAACCACAATCACCGAAACCGTTATAGGTTTTATACTGGGTGTAATATTGGCAGTTGTGCTTTCTGTCATAATGAGTAATTTTGAATTCATTCGCAATGCCCTTTATCCCTTTATGATTCTTTCCCAGACAGTACCCATAATTGTCTTAGCGCCACTGATTACCATTTGGTTCGGAATAGGAATTGTCTCAAAATTGGTAGTATGCGTTTTGGTAGTTTTCTTTCCGGTAGCACTGAGCCTCACAGAAGGTTTAAATTCGTATGACAGAGGGCTTGAAGAACTGCTCAGATGCATGAACGCAAATAAAATGCAGATATTCTTTAAAGTAAAACTGCCTTCAGCATCAGTTCACTTTTTTTCGGGCCTTAAGCTGGCAGCAGCTTACGCTGTTATGGGTGCTGTAATGTCCGAGTGGACCGGTGCGCAAAACGGATTAGGTATTTTTCTTACCCGTTCAATGAAATCCTTTAAAACTGCTGCAATGTTTGCAGACATTGCGGTAATTTCTCTTTTCAGCATCTTGTTATTTGCATTTATAAGCATAATTGAAAAGAAAACAATTAAATGGAATTTGAAAGGATGAATAAAATGAAAAGAAAAATTCTTATATTGTTTTGTATAACGATTACTTTCACTTTGATTTTTTCAGCTTGTATGACACAAAAGTATATTGAAAATCCAAAGGAAAAATATCCGTCCAATAAAGGTAAATCTAATCTTGAAAAGGTAACTTTTGTGCTGGACTGGACACCGAATACAAATCACACCGGAATTTATGTTGCAAAGGTAAAAGGATTTTTTGAGGAGGAAGGCTTGGATGTATCTATAATTCAACCAGGTGAGTCTTCCGCCGATCAGCTTGTAGCAACAAATACCGCTCAGTTCGGAATAAGTTATCAGGAAGGTGTCACTTTCGCACGTTCCACAGGTATGCCTCTGGTCTCAATTGCTGCAATAATACAGCACAATACTTCCGGCTTTGGCGCATTAAAATCAAAGGGAATAACTTCCCCAAAGGATTTTGAAGGTAAAAAATACGGCAGCTGGGGCTCTGATGTGGAAGTGGCAATGGTTAAGCAAGTTGTAAAAGATGCCGGCGGAAATCCTGATAAAGTTGAAATCCATACAATAGGTACCCTGGACTTTATAACTGCCAGTGAGACAAACCAAATTGATTTCGCCTGGATCTTCGAAGGATGGGACTATATCAATGCAAGCAACAAAGGCATAGAAATCAACTATATTCCACTTAAAGATCTTTCCGATGTTTTTGACTATTATACTCCGGTAATAGTGACAAATGAAGACAATATTGCAAAAAACCCTGAACTTGTCAAGAAATTTATGAGAGCTGTGAAAAAAGGTTATAAATTTGCTATGGAAAATGCCGATGAAGCTGCAGAATGTCTTCTGCAACTGGCACCAGAGCTGGACAGGGATTTGGTTATAAAAAGCCAGAAGTACTTAGTCTCAAAATATCAGGATGATGCACCTTACTGGGGAATGCAGAAAAGAGAAGTATGGGAAAGATATATGAACTGGCTTTATGAAAACGGATTTATAGAATCCCCTATCGATGTTGATAAGGCATTTACCAATGAATTTTTGCAAGGAGAGTAAAATTTATTAATGAATACTGCAATTGAAATAAAACATTTGAGTAAAACCTTTATACACAATAAGGAACAACTTAAAGTGATAAAGGATATAAGTCTGGTTTTATACGAAAATCAGTTTATATCCCTAATTGGTCCCAGTGGCTGCGGTAAAAGCACTTTGCTGAGGATTTTGGCAGGCCTTGAGGACAATTATTCAGGAGAAATTCTGGTCCGGGGCCAAAAGTTTGCACCGAATTCGGCCAAATTTTGCTATATGCCCCAAAAAGACCTGCTAATGCCATGGCGCACCGTGTTTAAGAATATAATTCTGCCCCTTGAGATAGACGGAAGACTCAATGACAATAAAGTCCCGGAAATTACAAAACTTATTAAAGAATTCGGTCTGGAAGGTTTTGAAAATTATTATCCTTCGGAAATTTCAGGAGGAATGAAGCAAAGGGCAGCTATTCTCAGAACATTTTTAATGAACAGTGATATCATGCTTTTAGACGAACCCTTCGGTGCATTAGATGCAATAACCAGGATGAACATGCAGGAATGGCTGCTCACAGTACTTAACGAACATAAAAAAAGTGTGATATTTGTCACTCATGACATTGACGAAGCAGTTTTTCTATCGGACAGAGTCTACGTACTGTCCGACAGGCCAGCTTCTGTTGTAACCACAGTGGATATAAATTTTGGAAGGCCAAGAACACGAGAAATGCTTTCAACATATGAATTTCTTGAGTATAGAGAACGCATATTAAAAGCGCTTAGATAATTATCCGTAACTTTTTAAATCCAGTACAATAAAAGAAACTTCATTTCACCTTGTTTCTATATAAATAAAGATGATAATGAAGTTTCTCATTCAATAACAGACTCTACATCTCAACAGCATCAGCAGTACATATTTTGGCATACTTCCACTTTCCGGAACGATATCTGAAATATACAACGGCAGCCCTCGTATATTGATCGAACACTAAAGCCACCCATGCTCCTATAAGCCCCCAGTGAAATACACTTACAAACACATAGGCAACAAACACTCTGAAAATCCATATCCCAAATATGGACGCATATAAAGGATACAAAGTATCTCCCGCTCCCCTCAAAACCCCTGCAACCGAAAGCTGTGTCGACTGTCCCGGTTGTGCCAGTGCCATTATCTTAAGTATAATAGATGCTGCAGCAGCTACAGTAGCATCATCAGTATACAAACAGGCAAGCTGGTAGGAAAACAGAATAAATACTGCCCCCATTATACAGGCAACCAGTACAGCCATATGGTGTATCATATCGGCATATTTTTTTGCTTTTTCCTCATCTTTAGCCCCAAGGCTCTGTCCGACCAAAGTCGTGGCAGCAACTCCAAAAGCCATGCTTGGCGAAAAAGTCAAGCCACAAATATTTAAGCCTATCTGGTGTGCAGCAAACTTAATTGTACCCAAACTAGAAACGGTACGTGCAAATAACATTAATCCGCTCTGCAGAACAAACTGTTCCAATGCAGAAGGCAAGCCAATAGAAAACACTTTTTTCATTATATCGGTGTCAAATCTAAATCGGTCTTTAAGATCAATTGAAATAACCGAAAGATTCGAAAAGTATATTATTCCCAACCCAAAAAAGCACGCAACCCATCTGGATATTGTCGTCGAAAGTGCAGCACCGGCAACCCCCATTTTGGGCATCCCTAATTTTCCATAAATAAGCATATAATTGCCAAGTACATTTAGAAGGTTACTTCCGATATTGTAGAACATAGGAATTTTAGTTTCTCCGGCACCTCTCAATGCTGCCGTAACTCCCAAATTAATCGCTTGAAATACCAACCCCGCAGAAACAATCCGGAAATATATTGTTGCATCTCCTATAGTATCTGCCTCAGCTCCCATAAACACAACTATCTGACGTGAAAAAACTATACCTATGGTGCTCATGATTATACCAAGGATAGCATTTATTACAACAATCTGCCTGGTGATAAAATTTGCCTTCTCCTTATTTCCAGCACCTATATTCCAGGCAACAAGCGTACTTGTGCCGACATTCACAGCCGAAAAAATGGCCAGTAAAAGCATAAAGGGCTGATTTGTAAGTCCAACAGCTGCTATCGCAGCTGAACTAAGCTTTCCAACCATAATCATATCCACCATACCAAACAAGGTAGACAATACCAATTCCACAAAAGCAGGCCATGTAATAGATATGGCTTCACGTCTCATAGCATTCAATTCTTTGGACACCAACTATACCTTCTTTCACATGCAATAGCAATTTAGTTTATTATACTATTGTTAATTAATTGCTTCAAATAGTTAATTGCAGTAAATAAGGCAAAAACCAGGTAAATAATACCTTATAATTTACATTATTGCATATAAACAGCATCTTAACACAAACATAAATATCCCGCAACATATATCGGTTTTAAATATTTAATGAATCTTGCTTTTTTCTCCGCTGTCTCAAGAGATTTAATACTTTAATACATATCAAATATACAGTCAGATATTGGACTCTACGAAGCGTTTATTGATATATTCCCGTAATAGGATATACTAAATTTATGGAGGAGATACTATGGACCTGAGCAAAATAGGAAATTTGATATACAATCTGCGTAAAGAAAAAGGTATGACACAAAAACAAATGGCTAACATAATGAACATCAGTGATAAAACTATAAACAAATGGGAACGCGGACTTGGCTGCCCTGACGTATCGCTATTACCGGAATTGTCATCCCTTTTGGCTGTAAATATTGAAAAAATACTTTTGGGTGAATTAAACCCCAATGAGCAATTTGGAGGTAACATGAAAAATCTAAAATTTTATGTATGTCCCGAATGCATTAACATTATTACCAGCACAGGTACTGCTTCTATCTCATGCTGCGGAAGAAAACTTGAAGAATTAGAACCTGTAAAAGTTGACGAAAATCATGCCCTTAGTGTGGAAAACAGTGAATATGAATGGTTTATCACAACCAACCACCCTATGACAAAGGATCACTATATTTCCTTTGTAGCATATGTAACCGGTGATAAATTGCTAATGGCAAAGCAATATCCTGAATGGCCAGTTCAATTATATTTCCAGAAGTATGGCCATGGTATTCTTTATATCTATTGCACCAAACACGGCTTATCCTATCAAGTTATATAGGAAATGTTTAATTTTATCCATGAATACATTATATAAAAATACCTTATTTTTATATTTTAAGACAAACAGCACTATGTGATAAGGTAGGCACTCTGCCTACCTTTTACTTCTGTTTTTATCGAACCAGAATTTGCCTAATCATCGTCCCTTTTAATAAGCAGCCTTTCTATCCAACCCTTTTTATACTTGATTGAAATATAACCAATGATTGAAATTATCAGTGCACCTATTGTATCTACAAATAAATCCTTAATTGTATCGGACAATGCTTCACGGCCAACAAGCAGCGTTCCGTCTTCCAGTGCGAATTTTTGCATGTTAAGTCCCAACAGACCATCAAAAGTAAATTCGTAGAACTCCCACATAACGCCAAGCATAATAGAAAAGCAAAATGCAAACAATGATACAAACACAGGACTTAGATTTACAGGAACCTTTTCGGTATCATTCAACAGCACAACAAAGGAAAATCCCAATGCCCCAAGCATAACACCGCTAACAGCATGAAGTATTGTGTCCCAATGTCTGAACTGATAGTAAAAGCTCCTCACTTCTCCAAGATATATGGCACAGTATAAAAAGATAACAAAAGTAATGTACATTTGACTTGGAATTTGTATGCTGAGCTTTTTAGAAATAAATCCCGGTAATAGCATCATAATAATACCCAATGTGCATTGCAGAAGCATCAAAACATATTCACTTTCGGGCCGGTCTCCTTTATCTTTTATACCGGTAGATACCATTATTATCCTCACAATGATATATATAACGGACAAAACCAGGGAAATAAAAACAATCCCCGATACAATTTTAGAAGCTTTTGACTCTCTCATAATTCATTTTCACCTTAACCAAACAACTATCTTATATTTTACAATGGTATTCATATAAAATTATCACACTCAAGCAAAATTAGCAAGTTATATTTCACTATTATATGTATATATTTGTTCACCGAAACTCTATGCCTAAATATTAAATTTCCTAATTTTTTACACGTTGTAATAAATATAGAAGGCTGTGCATATCAATTCGCACACCCTCCGAAACTCAGAATTCATCATTTTATAGATATATTTGCTTGATTACTCCAACCACTTTTTATAGATATAAAACGCACATCCGGAAAACAGAGCCATACCTAAAATTGCTGTAATAACTGCTATTAAAAACGTACCCTTTATATTCAGGAGAATGCACCCTATCACCACAGCACCAAGTGCAACAGAATAAATTCCGACCAGAAAAGCTAAATATACTTTCAAGCTATTGTTTGTGACAAGCTTAACATATTCCTCATCTGCACCGTCCGAAACCATGGATAAGTAATCTCGTTCTAATTTCTTTAGCTCTCCTGCCAGCAGAAGCATTGCAATTATCGTCAAAAACAGTACTGCCGTAACAAGAGCATCAAATTTGTTTGCTATATTAATGTCAAATAATTCGCTTCCCAATTTTGAATAGGCCATAACCGACGGAACACAAAAAAACATACAAGCAAAAAAGATTGGTGTAAGCCCACTTTTACAAATGGCATAGCCTATACCTATCATTATAAAAGTTATAATATTAACTGTAATAAGAGATGTTTTTAAGTCTCCATACGAAAACACCGAAGTATTGATATACATTATAAAAGATAAAACATAGGCTAAGGAAGAGAGTACAATTCTTCCTGACAAAGTCCATTCTCTCATCTTGCTGTCACCACCTGTTTTAAAAGCGCACTTGTGAGACTTTCCCTTGCGGGATTCCAGTCAATCCATATACAGCGGTTTCTCAGTTCTTTGGACATAATATTCATAAAGGATTCAATTAAGTTTGCAGCCTGTTTTTCGATATCTTTTTTTATTCTCATCTCATAACCTATAATATTAACCATCATTATACTCGGTAAATTACCATTCCTGACAGTATACTTGGACATATCTTCAACTGCCTTTTTCAAGGCTTCGCTGTTGCTTCCGCAAAACCTGGTTATTACAATAAACAACGGTCTTACACCTACAAAATGCTCACGGTTTGAGTATATAATTTCCGCTAAAGAAGTTACTTTCTTTTTTACAGTTTTTCTATCATCGGTATTATCTCTAATCCTCATCAATTCCCTCAATATTCTATGGTATTGCATTTTTCCCGAACCCGCAGGCACGACAATTTTCTTGCTTCCAAAGGAAATAAGGGATACTATGCAATTTTGAGCTAAATAATAGTCAGCAAAAGCATTTACTGCTTCGATGGAATACTCAATTACATTTCTGGATTTAGTACCGAAATTCATTGTTGGAGAAGTGTCAAGAAAAATATAAACCGATTTTTTACCTTCTCTCTCAAACTCATTCACAACAGGATAAACTTTTCCCCTGAAAAGGTTTCTCGAAGTAACCTTCCAATTAATAGATTTAAAAGGGTCTCCGGGGTAATACAGTCTCACCTCTTTAAATTCGTGAGTTGTCATACCCAGTGTGGATAAAGCTCCCTGCGGCATTGGTACTCTGCTTTTTGCCGCCAAACCTCTTATTTTATGAAGTTCTAAAAGCCTTGGAACTATTTGCACCGATATATTATTATGACATACTCCATTTTCCGAATAATTACATACCGGATGTTTAGTCCTCCACTTGGTTTCCTCTAATGAATAGGTCCCCGAAGCATTGCACCTTACTTTATAGTTTATTTTAAATGTTTTTGGAGAAAAACCTTTCCATACTACATGAAAATTACTGCCTTCGACCAGTTCAAAGCTTCCGTTTATAACATCACAGATAATTACCGGACCAATCCCTGATTCAACCGAAACATCGAGACTTATGCTTAAAAGTTCTCCAACCCTTGCCCTATTTTTAGATATAGTTTTTTTAACCCTAATTTCTTTTGGTACCTCAACAAAATAACCAGCAGCCATAAGGCACAAAGGTATTATGGAAACAGCTATAAGTATATTATTTGCCAATAAAAATGCTGCAAGTATCAATCCCAAAAAGATTGCACCCAATTTAAAAATATAGCCGGGCATTTATATTAATCCTCCTGAATTTTCCCTGGTATAACTTTTAGGAACATCAATTTTACTGATAATACTTTTTATAACAGCAGTAGGAAGTCGGCCTTCCATAATATGTTCCACATGAAGAATTATACGGTGGGCCAATGCCTCTACAGCTATAAACTTGACATCATCCGGAACAACATAATCTCTCCCCGATATTAGAGCACTGGCTCGGGATAGTTTTAAAAGTGCCAAAGCTCCCCTAGGGCTTGCCCCAAGCCGGACATTAGGATTAGTTCTTGTATTCCTCACAATTTCTGTTATATACATCAATATATTGTCGTCTACAAATACCTTTTCCGCTTCTTGCTGAAGCATTATAAGTTCATCCATAGTAATCACGGGATGAATGTCATTGGTCGGGTCATCCTTTTTCCACTCAATACGTCGCTTCAGTACTTCACATTCCTTTTCTAAGCTGTCAAGATAGCCTAATGAAAGTTTCATAATAAACCTGTCCATTTGAGCTTCGGGCAAAGGATAAGTACCCTCCATTTCAATCGGGTTCTGGGTAGCCATTACAATAAAAGGCGGTTTTAGAGGATAAGTTGTACCCTCTATTGAAACCTGTCTTTCCTCCATTGCTTCCAACAGTGCTGATTGTGTTTTGGGCATCGCCCTGTTTATTTCATCAGCCAGTAAAAAGTTTGTAAATATTGGTCCCTTTTCAAGTTCAAAGGTAGAAGAATTGCTCTTCCATATCTTTGTCCCCAATATATCTGAAGGCATTAAATCGGGTGTGAACTGTATTCTTTTCCATTCACATCCCGTAACCTTGGCCAGGACTTTTACAAGCAAAGTCTTGCCTAGCCCCGGGTTGTCTTCAAACAATATATGTCCTCCCGACAAAAATCCGCAAAGAACTTTATTGAGCAGCATTCGATCGCTGGTAACAAATACTTTTTCAACCTCATCAATTATAGTCCTGCAAATTTTTTGCACCTGTATAATATCCATTGTACACATATACCCCTTTTCCGAAAAGTTTCAAATTTGACGTAATTTTTTCAATTACTCTTAATCTGTTCTGCCTGTTTCTCTCCTCAATAGCCTTATATTGTTCGACTGTCAACATGCCCGGAATTTCCGGGTCACAATACTCCACAAGGGGAGCAATTATATTGCTTACGGCACCAAACGGTATCCCCGATTTATATCCCAAGTACGTAAGGTAGGATACCAGTCTGCTCTTTTTACCCAAATTTACGTAATCCTCTATATATCTTGTTATGTTCTCAAGGTCTTTGCTTTTGTCAAAATTCATATCCTGTACATGTTTTGCCAGCTTTTCTTCCGGAGAGTATTTGACGCTTCCCCACATCCTAACCGCAAACAATACAAATATTACCAGCAAGACCATAAATATTAAGATCCAACCTGCCAATCCCGAACTCAAAATATCCCTCCTCAACAACCCAATTATAAATACTGATGCAAATATTCCGATATATTTTTTAAAATGATTGCTCTTAAGCCACATGGCTAATCTTCTGGACTTTTCATTGTAAAAAAGTTCTATAAGAGTTGCCATCTGCAGCAATGCCAGTATAACAAAAGATATCATAACAAGATTTGAAAAATATCTTAATAGTATGTCACCTAATATTCCTCTTATGCTAAATCCCATAAGAATGTAAGAAAATGCCTTTATCAAGCATCCGGAATATATCCCTGTATAAAAAAATTTAGAAGCTTTATAAATTACTATAGAAATTGCCAACAGTACCACCCAGGCTATTGCTGTAAGATAGCCCATATCCTTTGATGAAAAGGCTATAAAAAGTACTGCCGATGTACCGTTTGTCAAATAAAGAATAAAGCTGGCTGCAAGTTCTGTCCATTTACCGACAAAACAGGACTTTACAATAGACTTGACAAAATTCCCGGCAAGTATAGCTGCACCAGGAAATATCAAAAAATAAAAATCGTCTCTTATATCATATAAAAATTTTCCCGGCCAAAAAAATATAACATATGCAAAGATTACAAATGCCGCAAGTATTATTGCATATACACTTAACTTCTTTGAAGAAGCGTTTAAAACTTCTGTACTGTTAGGATGCATTCTATCCTCCCTTATAAAAATAGTTCCTATGTTAATGATTTATATTTCTGAATGCACATATAAAACAACTCATAATCCTCTCTGCTAATATCGTTCAAACTATAAACCGCCTTTTCCATAATATCAAAAACCTGTTCCAAAATCATATATTTCATTGTTGAAAGCTGTGATTTCATTAAAAACAATATTTCTCTAAGAGTCATCTTGTCATTAATATCAATAGTTTTCGAAAACTCTTTTAATAGCATCTTGCCGTTTGTTATTACTTCCTCCCTATAATTCACTATCCTTATATCTCTCTGAGTTATTTTATCTGGCCCTTTTAATACTTTGATACTATAGGTCCCTTTTTTATCAAAATTAATTTTTTTCTCATCCCGATTTTGCCAACTATCCTCAAAACTTATAATCAATTCTTCATTAACTCCCCATACATCGGGATAACCATTCTTTATCTGAGGAAATTTTATATTTATCTTCCGTTCTGTTTCCTTATCATTTGCTAAGTTATTATTGTATCCCGTTATTGAAACTGACGTATTTGAAAAATCGTGATTCATTGCTGGCGACAGATCCTTTGTTTCATTTTCACGTCCCCTGACAATTCCGATAACTATCGGAAAAGATATAATTGATACTATAAGCAACAAAGTCAATACAATTCTTACCCAAAGTATGTGCCAAATAAAAGTATTACCGGCATTACTTGAGGGATAAAAAATATCCGTACCAGCAAACTCAAGCTGATAGCTTATATTATATCCCTTTACAAAGAAGAAGTTTCTTTCCGGCTGCAATTTTCCAAGTTCCTTTAAATCGACAAGCATGGAAAACTTTCCATCTCTATGGGACAAAACACTATCTTCAATATTTGTACCCTGAAATTTTATTTTTATTTTTAGAGCCGGGACACCTTTATTGGAGTAGCTGTCCAGAATACTTCCCTCTATCCTGAAACTTTTACCCACAACAGTATCATTCTCAATAAGCTCTATGCGAGTATCGGTAGTAATTCTTATCTCAGGGTCGCTGGTAGAAGTCCTATACATATCATTTTCCAGCAAATCTGCAACAACTTGATACTTTCCTGGAGCAATATTGTGTTTAACATCGCAAGTAACCTCAAACTTTCCGTCATGAACTTCAGCCCTGGCGTAAGAAAGAGTGTTCTCGGTTTTTGACGTCTTAACATAAACAAGCACAGACATATCATCCAGCAATTTTCCGTTCAAATCTGTAACTGTCCCTTTTACAGTAAAGTTTGTACCTCTTTTTGCTTCAGAACTAACCGACGTAATTTGCGTTACCGTCTCAATAGGAGGTGTAAAGGTCGGGTTATATCCAAATACATCCATAGGAATCCATCCATATTCTGCAAACTTTATCTCCGGATATATGTATGCCTGATCCCTATAAACAACCTGATAAGGCTTTCCCTGATTTATTCTATAACCAATCACCAATCGGCATGGTATTCCTGCAGCTCGTAAAAGATAGGTGTATGCAGACATAAAATCCAAGGTATTCCCGGCTCCGCCTTTATTCATCAGGAAAGATATTATACCGTCGTTCTGGCCGTAATTGTTTATAACTTCGTTATTTAGGTAATAATTGCTCAGCAGGTAATTTTCCACACCTTTTATGATATCGAAATCACTGTTACAGCCCTCAATAATATCATCAACAATTTTTTCAACAAATTCCGGTACAGAAATAGAATAAGAATATAAATCATCGGTATTTGCATGCCTTAGCTGATCGTAACCAACAGGATCCGCATAATCCATACTGTAAAAATCGCTTATAACATTTTCCGAATAATATGTTTCCGATGACCTATACCGATTTACATTGGTACGATATTTAAAACCAATTTTACCCGATAAAACCGGCAGATATCCGCTTGAAGGAAAAATAGGTTTAATCTTAACCGAATTGGCACTATATTTTTCATCCAGATTTGCATCAAAATTTATTACCACTTCCGGTTCTTCTTTAACTGCAATCCAGTGATTATTATAATAGTTCTCCAGTACTACTACTTTCAGAAAAGGGTAATTGGGATATCCAAGCACTTCAAACACAGGTGTATGAGGCTGTTTTTCGTTACTAAAAACAATTGTCTGTATACTTTCTCCGCTGCCAAACGGAATATCCGGCAATATATTTTCTCCAGAAATATCGACATTGGGCAAATCTTCAGGTGTAGTGAATTCTCCGCTTCCGTATTCTTCACTTTCCTGACCTTCCCCATAGGAAAAACTCCTGTCGAAATTATCGGAACGCTTTCGTTCAGCACGTCTTCTCTCTACTCTGTCCTGCCAATCATCGTTTCTTTCAGAATCTTTATTTTTTATGCTTGGACTTGCTTTAGGCTGTTTGTTATTTCCTCCCAAAGAACCGCTCTTACTGATGTCACCTCCACCTGCTCCGGCGTCATTAAAATTTAACATATTAATAGCAGCCATAAGCAAAAAAGCTGACAACAACACCACTGAAAGAAACATGGCCAATTTTATTAAGTTATTTTTTAAATTTGAATTATTCTTATTCATAATAGATATATATTATATATGATTTTTTTGATTTTGTACATGCTTACACCAATCATAATTTGTTAATTCTAGATTACCTTTGTATCAGCTGACCAATAACTTTTATTCATTTCTACATGATATTTTCTATAAACTAATTTCTTTATTAACCTTTTTATTTACAGGCAGCATAATAAAGAATGTTGAGCCTTCATTCTCCTTCGATTCAAACCAAATATCTCCCCCAAATTTTCCTTTTATAGTGGAATACGACAACATAAGACTTAACCCCGTCCCACTTTTCCCCTTGGTAGTAAGCATATATTTAAATAAACCATGTTTAATTTTTTCAGGTATTCCGCATCCATAATCTTTCACTGCGAATATTACATTATCATTATTTTTTCGTATATGAAGCTCAACTTTGCAATGTTCAGACTCTTTTCCCTCATAAGATTCGATCGCATTTTTTATTAAGTTATCCAGTATTTGAACCATATTGGATATATCACCCTGAATAACCATATTAGTATCAACATCTACAAATATGCTTAAATCCGACTTCTTAATAAGATAATCATAATTGTTGAAAAACTTTATCCTATTTACAAGCTCTTCTATCGTAAAATCTTTGTTCCACTGAGAATTCAACTGAACTGCCTGTGATTTAACTGTTGATATAACATTAGACATGTACGAATTATATTCTTTTAACCTATTAACCCATTCTGACATTTCAGAACTGATTTCATAATGGTCTTCATCAGTTACCGACTGTCTCCAATTGACTCCCTGTATTCATTAATTAAGTCTTCCAAAGCAGCAGCTACACCTGAAATGGACATAATTGGGGTCATAAGATTATGAGATATACCGCCTATCATCTGTCCCAATGATGCTAATCTTTCTCTTTCCCGAAGGCTTTCTCCCATGGTTTCCCTTTCCATCAACATAAGTGCACCTTTTAGGGTATTGCTAATCTGTCCTCTCAACATTTCAAAGGTAATTACATCATTGTTGTTTATTTCAAAACAAACATAACCGAAATGCTCATTTTTAAAAAACAAAGGCATGACAATATACGTAAATCTGCTATTCTCAGGCATAAAACGCTCAGGAAGAATCCGGACAGTATCTATTATCCTGTCACTCTGTTCTATAGCCATTCTCTTCCCTTTGTAATAAGCATAAATCATTTCCGATTTTTGCGGTACTTTAAAATTTTCATCAAAAGCCATTTCTTCATTATAGAAAATTGGACCTTCAAGATATTTAAAAATAAAACAGCTTTCAATAAAACTCTTTTTTAATGCAGAACCCAATTTATCAAATAGTTCATCTATCTGGTATGTTTGTAAATTTTCATGGACTCTGCAGTCCAATACCAGTTTTACTGAATTAATATTTTTTAATTCTTCATCTTCCTTTTTATAATTGCATCCGCAAGATGCTCTCTTCACAAGAACTGAAGGCAATACAACGGTCTGTTCCTTAATTTCGTCATTTAACAACACTTCCACCGATTTATAGCATACTTCCTTCAAAGGTAGTCTTACAGTTGTCAGAGGAGGATTTACTTTGCTCGCGTTTAGAGAGTCGTCAAATCCGCAGAGGATTATCTTTTTATCCAACGAATAATTCCCGGAATTTTTCATATGATCTATAAATTTCATTGCACCTAAAGCCATATCATCATTGGAAAAAACAATTGCATCGTACTCTATATTTGAGTTCGCAACTTTTTCCATTATACGATAACCCGTATTGGAAACAAAATCGCCTTTTATTATCAAATTCTCATCATATTCTAAGTTTTTTTCCCATAAAACCTCTTTATATGCTTCAAGGCGTTCTATTGCTTCCTGGTTTCCCTCCGGTCCTGTCACAAAAAGTATTTTCTTATAGCCGTGATCATCAATTAAATGCCTGATAAGCTCTTTCATTCCTGCCTTCGTATCACAAATTACATTTAATGCACCGGGTATTGTAACTCCCATGGAAACCAAGGGAATACCATCGTATTTTTTCATAAATTGCAAAAACTCTTCATAATTTATATAGGTAGATATGGAGGCACTGGTTATTATTAATCCGTCAAATCTGCCTTTCTCAATAAAACTGTAGATTATATGGTGCTGTTTTTCTGCAAAATCATCGTGTTTTAAGGACCTTCCTTCAAAAGCTATCAAATTGCAATCCATTTCTTCGGCCGCTTGTTTCAGCATCAACCAAATATAAGTTTGAAAGCTCCCATCTATATCATTGATAAGAAGTCCTATAGTCTTTCGTTTTTTCATCAAATCACCTCAATAGAGTGCTGAATTGTTCCGGAAAGACAACTAAACTTGAAAATAAAGATTACTGATATTAAAAAGAACTGACAATGACGCTTTAGAATATATATTCAACTTTCAGGAGTAAAATCCTTCATTCATGTTCATTAATACTGCATTCAGAAATTAACGGAATATAAAATGCAAAAACGAATTTATCGGAGATATAAAACTATACATTTCTTCCTCTCTGGCGAGTAAAACCGAAAATACATCCAAAAATACCTCCGGCAATGTGGGTGAGTTGTGAAACATTGTCCTGTTTTAATAAAGCGTCAGCAACTTCATTTCCAAGATAGACAATAATAACCAGGACAAGTGTCAAAGGAATTTTTCCTTTTCTAATGTTGGCAAAGGAACCCAACAAAATAAACATAAATACAATACCGCTTGCTCCAAGCAATGCTGAAGGGAACAGCAAAATATTCAATAGACCTGTCACAACTGCAGTAATTGCCATCATTTCAAGCAAACTCTTTGATCCATATTTTTCCTCAAGCATTGGTCCTATTATCAGTATAATGAGAAAATTGCTCAAATAATGGTTCCAATCGGCATGCCCCAGCACATGCCCAAATAATCTGAAATAGAAAAAAACATCTTTAAAGCTGCTTCGATAAACCGAAAACAGCAAACGGGTTGAATAGAAGTTTGTAAATTCACCAAGCAACAAAACAATAAAAGATAATATAGTATAAGTCAGTATAACCGGTGAGTTATAGTGAAAACGCTTAATCATTGCAATATCCTCACTTTCAAAATCTTTAATTCATATTCTATACTAATAATTCCTGTCTATAATTGAATTTTAAGCAGCAATAATCAAAAATTTTATTTCAATTTTGGTTTAATAAAGTTAATTTTTGCTTAATCTCTAAATCTCATAAGCTGGTCTTTGTAAAAAGTCCACTCTGGAGTATTGAGCACATCTCCGAAATTCAAACTGTACCACGGGCTTATTTCAGTACCATTGAAATTTTTCAGTACATGAATATCCTGTGCAGGCATGTAACTCTGTGCTATCATAAATATTTTTCCCCGGTGTCCTTATTTTCCGCCATATCCATAATAATAACACAATGACCGGGAAGCTCACCTTTCATAAAGACATCACCTATTTGCATATCTTCAATATTCACCCTGTCCAGTTCTTGAGATAGGGACAAGGTCCCTGCATAGGCAAAAACCATATCCATATACTGTCTGAAAACCGAATACTCCTCCGAGTAACCGGCTCGCTTTACCCAGTAAGCATTATTGCCTTCAACTGCGATTCTGTATCCTTCTCTCCATTTTGAATACTCAGCCTTAAACCCATTTGTAAAATTGAAATGTATCTTATCATAAAGCCCCTTATGATACAAATACTCCGCTCTGAATCGCATTACGGCATCGGCACATTGCTGCAAGTCTCTATCCCCCACATCCATATCTATTACAGCGTCATATACATCTCTGCCTTTTTTTCTCCCATCAAAGTAATAAACTTCAGAACCATGGGGTTTTAACGGCATATTTCGTAAATATTCAGCAAAGGACCCTTCCGCAACGGGAATTCTCTCAAAGCCGTCCGGAACATCAAATCTTTCCTGTATTGTCTTTCCTTCAGGTTTTATAATACTTTTCACAATTTGCTGTTTGGGAGTTTCCTCCGGCAATACCACCAGGTCATTTCCAATTTCACCGGTATTGTCATAATTATTTTCTTCTGAATTGAATGACACTTTCGGTATCCTCAACTCAACATAGATCGGTCGGTGATCCGATCCCAAATTCGGTCCCGTCTCACGTTTCAATACCTCTATATCTTTTGATACAAGGCAATGATCTATGGGTATCGACAGCAAAGACATCGATGCAGGCCATGAAAATCCTATACCGTATCCTCTTCTGGAATCATACAAATCCATACCCTTTAATAAATTCTGAAAACCATAGGACCATGAGGTGGTATTCAAATCTCCAAGCAAAATCATGCTCGATTTAAAACTATTCCTGTTTTGAACAATTGCTGCAAGCTGATTGTTTCTATATTCATAGCCAATTCTGCTGGCAGGAGGAAGCGGATGTGTTGTTATGACAGACACTTCTCCGTCCCCCGCATAGAACTCTGCTGCAGCACTGGGCAGTTTCGCGTCGCCAAAGTACTCAATTCTTGGATTTTTCAATTCAATTTTGCTAAAAAGAGCTATTCCGAAATTATCTTCCCTAATTTCCTCAACACTGTATTTATATTTCCGGGACAAATTCAAATTATCAATCCAGCTTTGATTAACCTCGTTTAATGAAATAATGTCAGGATCCTTTTCCTCTATATATTTTATTGTACTTTGATAATCCCGGTTACCGGTCAGTACATTAAAATGAACAATTTTTATTTCCTGCCAATTACTGACGTTTTTATCAAAACCGCCATAAGGTATATACAGTGGGATAATGGTAATTAAATTTGTCAAACAAAAAAGTAATGCAAAAAATAAAAGTTTTCGTCTTTTGAACAGGAGACACAAAACAGACATAATTAAAAAGAAAATAAAATAGTGAAAACGAAAATGGGTAAACAAATCAAAGATCCAGGCATATTTGCTGAAAAAACCTCCGATAGTAAATATCCCACCCAAAAGCACCAATACACTTAAAATACCTGAAATGAATATTTTTTTAACCGGTTTATTCTTTCCCTTTGAAGCAAAGAATTGCTCTTCTTTCTCCATATTATTTCCGTACCTCTTTAACATATTCCATTCTCATAAATCACTTAAGCTATAATAAAATGTTAATCTTTATACAGAAAGTTTTGTTTTTATTATTTTTTAGTATATTATGAACTATTTAGTTACATTTATCAATAGGTCACAATAATATAATCCAATTTATAAAATTTACAATCTTAGAAAAAAGAATTTTACAACATATTAAAAAAATAAAAGGAGACAGTTGTTTTTAATCCTACTATCTCCCTTTTGACATTAAAAATTATTTTTACTTAACAACTATATTGACAATCTTATTCGGAACATAAATTTCTTTCACAATAGTTTTACCCTCCAGGAAAGGCACAATGTCCGGAACTTGTTTTGCTGCAGCCAGTGCTTCTTCCTGTGGACAATTAAGCGGAATTGTAACAACCCCACGAACTTTTCCGTTTATTTGAACCGCAATTTCCACTGCCTTATCAATAGTCTTTGCTTCATCGTACTTCGGCCAGGAGGATTGAGCCAAAAATCCTTCGCCTCCGAGTTTCTCCCAAATCTCTTCACATACATGGGGCGCAACGGGATAAAGCAGCTTGATAAATATTACAAGTTCATCCTTTGTCAGTGAACCGTGGTCATAAATCTCGTTAATAAGAGCCATCAAAGCTGCAATTGCAGTGTTGTACTTCATTTCCTCATAATCATTTGAAACTTTTTTGATGGTCTTGTGGAAAGAAGTCTCCAATTCCGGGGTAGTTCCTTCTCCTTTGACAATATCACATAAACTGCATACACGTTCGAGGAATCTCTTACAACCCCTTACAGCACTGTCATTCCATGGTGCAGCCGAAGCATAGTCACCCATAAACAGTACATAGGTACGTAAAACATCAGCTCCATAGACCTCAACCACATCCAACGGGTCTACCACATTCCCCCTGGATTTACTCATTTTCTCGCCGTCGGGTCCCAAAATCAGACCCTGAGCTGTACGCTTTGCATAAGGCTCCGGTGTATTTACCACTCCTATGTCATACAAGAAGCGGTGCCAGAAACGGGAGTATATCATATGACGGGTAACATGTTCCATACCGCCGTTATACCAATCTACCGGCATCCAATATTTTATCTTTTCCTTGTCAGCCAAAGCTTCATTATTATTAGGGTCTATATAACGCAGGAAATACCATGAAGAACCTGCCCATTGTGGCATTGTATCCGTTTCACGTTTTGCAGCGCCCTTGCATTTCGGGCAAGTACAGTTTACAAAGGAATCTATCTTAGCTAGAGGTGATTCGCCATCCACACCCGGTTCAAAATTCTCTATATCAGGCAATCTCAATGGCAATTCCTCATATGGAACCGGAATAACCCCACATTTTGGACAGTGAATAATCGGAATGGGTTCACCCCAATATCTCTGACGGTTAAACGCCCAATCCTTCATTTTATACTGCACACCGGCTTCGCCAATGCCACGCTTCTCCAATTCTTCAATAGCCCTGGCTATGGCTTCTTTCTTGTTGGTATATCCGTTGAGGAAGTCAGAGTTAACCATCTCACCGTCACCGGTATAGGCAGCTTCAGCAATATTTCCGCCTTTGATAACCTCAATAATTTCTATTCCGAACTTCTTTGCAAACTCATAATCTCGTTCATCATGAGCAGGAACAGCCATTATTGCACCGGTACCGTAACCCATCATTACATAGTCTGCAATGTAGATAGGAATACGCTTTCCGTTCAACGGATTGATTGCCTCAATACCATTAAGGCGTACTCCTGTCTTTTCCTTTACAAGCTGTGTGCGCTCAAATTCTGTCTTTTTTGCACACATTTCGCGGTATTCTTCAACCTCATTCATGTTGGAGATATCTTTGGCATATTTATCAATAAGCGGATGTTCCGGGGCCATTACCATGAAAGTTACGCCAAACAAAGTATCGGGACGGGTTGTATACACACGAAGCTTTTCCTCTTTATCGGCTATCAGGAAATCAACAAAGGCACCGGTTGATTTTCCTATCCAGTTTATCTGCTGTTGCTTTATATTCGGCAGATAGTCAACTTCTTCAAGGCCTTGCAAAAGCTTTTCGGCATATTCGGTAATACGCAGATACCAAACATCTTTTGCCTTCTGTATAACATCGCTTTTACAAATATCGCACTTACCGCCCTGACTGTCCTCATTGGACAATACAACTTTACAAGACGGACAATAGTTGACCAACGCCTTGCTGCGGAAGACCAGTCCTTTTTCGAACATTTTGAGGAAAATCCACTGGGTCCATTTGTAATAATCCTCTTCTGTCGTATCAATCACGCGGGACCAGTCAAAGGAAAAACCTACTTTCTTTAACTGCTCGGTGAATCTCACAATATTATCGTCTGTTATTTTCCTTGGATGAGTTTTGGTTTTGATAGCATAGTTTTCAGTGGGCAATCCGAATGCGTCAAACCCAATAGGGAAAAGAACATTGTAACCTTCCATGCGACGTTTCCTGGAAATTACCTCAAGACCGGAATACGCTTTAATGTGCCCTACATGCATTCCGGCTCCGCTAGGATAAGGAAATTCTACCAAGGCATAAAACTTTGGTTTATCGCTGTTGTCCTCAGCACGGAAAACACCTGCTTCTTCCCATTTTTTCTGCCACTTGGCTTCTATAACTTTAAAATCATGTTTCATTTACTTTACCTCCAACGCAACACTATATTAAACCTTTATTTTCTGATCGTATATATGTATTTATTTACGATATAAGAATTCTTTAATTACATAATTTTATTAATATATGTTAGTTATTCTAATATTATAATTCATTATAATTCAAAAATTATAACTTAATAGCAAAACTTTGTCAATCTTTAGCATAGGGCCAAATCAGCATATTTGCCAAGTTAATCGAAGCTAATATTATAACTATAATACAAGTTTGAACAAACACCACAATTTACTCAGTAATATAAAATCTATGGTAATTGTAAGCATTCATGTATCCATTTTGCTAACATATATTATTGAATTACTCAGCTCAAAAACATTTATTATCTAAAACAAATATTTTTTACAATAATTGTTGACTAAATAATAAAATAAATTATAATATCTAGGTGATCAACCAAAATATGTAACACCGATTCTAAATATAGCAGGAATTAAAGAAAATGAAGAAACTATTCTTCCCGCTGTTATTGCCTATTAATAGGCTCATTAGAAGTTAATGCTGCAGGTCCTACTTATGGATAAAGAACTATCACTTGCGATAGTTCTTTATTTGACATTACAAATATCTAATTACACTAATAAAATTACTTTAGAGGGGTCAAATGAATAAATTAGTCAGATATTTAAAGAAAAACTGTATACTTATTTTTACGTTAACAATTATAATTTTGTTTGTCTCTATTGGGTGCTCTTATATAGTGAATACTTTCTATAACTTAATTGAACAGAACTACTATATAGGAAATACCACTATTTCATTCCAAGTGAATTCCTTTGAAAAGATTAGCTATAAAGAACTCTTAGAAGTTCTCAAACAAAGCAATTACAACATATTTAATACCGGAATGCTTGGGGACAGCTATCTAGTTCACGGAATATACCTGAATAAGAATTTAAAAATCAAACCGGAAATGCTTGATGGAAGATTTTTTGATAAAGATGATTTCACAGATGATACATTGAAGCTCGCAGTAATCGGAAAAGGTTTATTGACCAGAACCATTTCACGTGGTAATGATTTATACATAAAATTTAATGATGAAGATTATAAGGTAATAGGCGTAATGGGAAATAAGAATAAGCAAAAAATGTTCGATTATGTAATGATGTTTAATTTAAACAGTCTGACAGAAGACAGTGAGTACATCAAATTTGACAAAAACTGGATTTTAAACAGCGATTCAAAAGAGGGTGCACCATCTGTAATAGAGAAATTGAATAAAATTCTCACTAAAATCGATAAGGATGTAAGTTTAACCGGTGTACCCTTAGAGGCACAGACGAATCCTTTGATAACTGCCTTCGAGAAAAACAAAAACAAACTGTCTCTGTTTTACATTCTTATTATATCAATTTTTTAAACTTAGTTATCATTGTTCAACAGTGGATGGATGGATTAAAAAAACAAATAGGAGCGAGAAAAGCTTTTGGGGCTAAAAATATTGATATATACATAATGATATTTAAAAATTTTATTATGAATGCTTTAATAGCCAGCGCTATTTCAATACTTGTCCATTTTATTTTATTCTTATCAGGTGTTTTGAGCAATAATAACGATATCACGTTTGTCAATTTTATTATAGCTGCATTGTTTTCCTTCATCATATCCATTATACTGTTGTTCTTTTTAGTACGGCAAATTAACAGACTTCAGCCAGACTACATAATGAGAGGCCGGTGAATTGGATATGCGAAACTTAAAATATGCCTACATGTCTATCAGTAAAAAATATATATTAAGCATTTTAATTATACTACAAGTAGCTGTTGCGGCAATTTTAACTTATTCCGTCATAAGCATAGGAAATGAAATAGCTGAAGATGCAAACAATATATTAAATATATTTAACGGAAAGAAAGCTTATCAGATGAAATGTTCATTATATTTCACTGATAGGCTGTATCAGAATAGGTTTAATGAAGATGAAATTTTAGAGGCATATAATCTGTTAGCCAATAATACTTTTGAACACTTTTATTCCGCAGACACCTATACTTGGGTCAAAGAGTTTGACGGAATCCAAAAGTTTGTAAATAATTCTCACACTTTGGCTGTTGACAGAGAAGAGTATATACCGGTTAACAGTTTTTATGCAAACAAAAATATGTTTAACAGCTTCAAACTCAAAACTGTTTATGGGACAGTGTTTACACCCCAAGATTTTGAAAAAGAAGAAGATGTAATAAAAGTTATGCTCGGGTATGATTACAAAAATATCTATAAACCCGGTGACACCTTAATAATATATGATGATAATGAAGAACGGGTCAGGCAGGCGGAAGTAGTCGGTATACTGGAGAAAGACAGTTTCTTACTGAATAAAGTAGATACTACAAAAATATTTACGAATCTGAACAGCTACATTGTTATACCCTATATTGATTTAGATAAGCTTGATAAGAGCAGTTTACTAAAAAATCATGATATTCAAATATTTGATCTTATTAACAATTCATATTTTTTATTTGATAAGTCAGTTGATGATGACAAAATAAACAAGACAATAATTGACATAAACAACAAACTTGAAAGCTTAAATATAGGTGCTCAAATAATAGAAAATGTTAATGAATACTTAAGCATAAATAATAATATGCTTTTGGAGCAAAAGAGATTTATAAGTATAGTGGCAATCGTTATTATAACTTTTCTTTCACTGGGAATGATTACTTCCATGCTGTACAGCATAAAGAACGACCGAAAACTATTTGGTGTGCATATCCTGAGCGGAGCAGTTATGGAAGATTTACTGATAAGAATGTTTACAGAATCAATGTTAAGGTTTGCCTTTGGATTTTTTGTGTCAATATTCTTTATAAAAGCCATATTCAAGAGCTTACAAATACAAATATTAATAAAAATCTTTTTACTTCTTGTTGCGTTATGTATAATTATTTCTTTATTACCGGCATACAAACTAAAAAAACTAAATGTTTCAGAATTAATAAAGCGTGGTGAATGAGATGGGATTAATCGAATTGAAGGATATTAAAAAAATTTACGGTAATTCAGATGTTGAAACAATTGCTCTGGATGGAATTGATCTTGAAATTGAAAAAGGAGAATCGGTTGCTATAATGGGGCCTTCAGGTTCCGGGAAATCTACTCTTTTAAATATAATAGGATGTTTAGATACCCCAACTTCCGGCGAGTACATTTTTAACGGAAAGGCTATTGACAAGCTGAGCCGTCGGGAACTGGCGAACTTAAGAAATGCATCCTTTGGATTTGTTCTGCAATATTTTGGTCTGGTAGATGAATATACAGTATATGAAAACGTTGAAATTCCACTATTATACAGTAAGAAAAAAGGCATAAACAAAAAAAGCTCATTAAAGAAACTTTGGATATGTTAGGAATATCAGATAAAATAAAAAAGCTTCCTTGCCAATTATCGGGAGGACAAAATCAGAGAGTTGCCATCGCAAGAGCATTAATAAATGATCCTGAAATAATACTTGCCGATGAACCGACAGGAGCTCTCGACAAAAAAACTGGCCAGGAAGTTATGAACATCCTGAAGGATCTCAATAAAAAGGGAAAAACCCTTGTGATTGTTACCCATGATGACAGCATTGCATCTCAATGCAGCAGAATAATTAATATATGCGATGGCAAAATAGTTAACTCATAACAAAAACAAGTATTTAGACGATAATAATAAATTTATAAAAAGAACTTCCTTAATTTGTAAGGAAGTTCTTTTTTATTGAGGGGGAAACTTTTATATTATATTAAGATAATTGTAAATAATAAGTATTGCATCAGCTCTTGTCAGCTTATTCTTAGGTCTGAAATATTCTCCATCTCCGCTTACCAACTTAAGTCCCTTAGCCAATACTACATAACCTATAAGATCAGAACTTATATCATCTTTATCTTTGAAAGTACAGTTAAAAATATCTGTAAGTTCAGCTATTTTATCATATCTTAATACTCTTATGATGAATTTTACACTCTCTTCCCTTGTCAACGGTGCTTCGGGATCCTTTTCATTCTGCTTTACAATTCCCTCTCTTATAAGCAAAGTATATAAATCTTCAACTTCTTTATTTTCCTTCAAAGCTGTCTTTCCGAAGAAACGGTAACCGCTGTCTATAATTTGAGAAATCAGCAAGAGGAAATCTTTTTGCTTTATCTCTTCATTAGGCTTAAATTCCGGTCCTTCAAAGGCTATTCCCATTTCAGCCAGAAGCTTTATAATATCTTCTGCGTAATGTCCCGAAATATCATTATATTCTTGTATTTTATTTTCTTTGTATGGCTTTCCTTCATAGTCAAGTATTTCACCGGAAAAAGCATCGAACCTTATCGGTTTGCCCTCATCAAAAGCATATATAAGCCTTAATTTTATATTTTTATTATAAGCCTGGATTATATCTATTTTTTCATAAGCAAGTTCTTCGGAATTATTTTGCGCATTGGTATCTATGCGATATTGAAGTTTTAATCCTATTTCACTGAATAATTTTTCATAAATCTCACTTAAGGGTATTACCTTTTCCACCGACGGAAAATCCACTTCAGACCAGCGGGTATAGAAATTTACAATCTTTCCGTTAACCGCATCAAAGGTAACCGATATATTGTTTTCAGGGAACAGGACTCCGTTAACCTTTCTTACATAACTGAAACCATAAGTCTTCGGTTTCTCGTTTGTATTATTATATATCCTGTCATTATACAGTTCCTGATATTCGGTTTGTGCAAACTTCTCCGGCTGCAATTCTTTTATTACTTTTTCAACTTCAGCTTTTGATGCTTCCTTGTCAAATTTAGGTTCTATATCTTCTATATTGCTGAAAGGTCTGCTAAAGCTCCTTATTTCTCCGGTTTTAGCATCAACAGCGATATACAGAAAATCGTATTCCTTGTTGGTTCCTGAAACTTCTTTTTCAAAATATAAATTCCATGCAAAATCATTTTTAGAAGTCCAGCTGGTACTTAAACTGGCACTATTTACAATATAATTTTCATCGAGTTCAAATAATTTTATCTCCCTTACTTTCTTTTCTGCCTCTTCCTGGGTAAGAAGCTTTGATACTTCATTAATGGCATCAATTTCTTGCGGAGAAAGTGCTACTGTCTCTCCCCTACCTACAGCAACATTCTTTAAAGCTCCATCATAGCTCCATTCCTCTGCACCGTTATAACTATATCCTAGATAAACCTTTTCGCCGGTAATAGCATCTATATAATAGTCAGATTCAAATATCGGCGTATAGGCTGCATATACTTCAGTTTTATCCCCATTATTTCTGGAGTAATATGTAAGCCTCAATCCAAGGTTCTCAATATATGCCTTTTGAGCTTCTTCAATACTTAAAGCCTTTTCCGAAGAAGGGAAAACGGTATCATTATTCCATTGCTTGGTGTATTGTCGAACTTCACCGGTATTGCGGTTAATTCCAACACAAATGTTATTTTCAGGTAAAGGTATGCCATTGTGAGTTCTTATGTAAGTAAAATAATAAGCATCATCATTAAGCATTCCCTGATAAGCAAAGCTGTCTACAAACTTCAAATTTTCAAAAATCCCAGGGTTAATCTTTTTTATAATTTCCTCCGCTTTAGCCTGCGCTTCCTGTCTGCTTATTTTCGGAATCTTTTTGGAACTATTGTAGTCAGTGTTATCGTAGAAAATGTAGCTGATAATATCGCCATTGCTGTCCACACTGGCTCCAACCAAACCGTCTCCGTCTTTAGATGTCCAATTGAGCTGCCATATCTTCCTGTCTCCTGCGCTGTTTATCCCGTAGTCGAATTCCGTGAAATTATCCGGAATTGAGAAATACTGTTTTACAGTTTTTATTGCCTTTTCAAGTCCTTCATCGGCTGCAAAGGTATAAGCCGGCATGCATGCAATTGTAAGAACGGCAACTGCCAAAATAAATGCAATCTTCTTATACAAATTTTGTCACTCCTTTTCTTTTTATCATATGTTATTAGATTGGTTATACGAAAAAAAGTTCCATATTATTTAGATTTTTATATTAAAAATTTTATATATCTTAGTTATGCGATAATACTCTTATAAAAAATATAATCAGTTATTCCATTAATGACCATAACAAACAAAAACTACTTCTTTATCTACAAAGTATTAAACCACCGCAAAACTCTGACTTTCTTATAAATCACCATAATAATATCCGGTACATACAAATAAAGTAATAGTAATAGCGTAAGCGATCCCGATAGAATTGCAAGTATTATTGAAAAAAACAGAGCTTAGCTTTAAACTCATATTTATTAAAAACGATATCCCCGCCATTAAGAGAGCAATTAAAGCCGGAATAATATTATACTTGAATATCCATGCCGGAATATTTTTATCAATAAAATTAAAATATATATAATTATTATAAAACACTGTGCCTATTAAAGTAATAACAAAATAAGAAAATGCAGCTCCTATAAGCTCAAATTTTATTATCAGCAGCGGCATAACGATAAACATCAAAGGGGTTGTAAGAAGGTTTCTTAAATTAATTATTTTTGTATTCTTGCAAGCAAGCAAATAATTATCGGGTATAACCTGCAAAGACAGTATCGTGTTTCCCAACACCAATATAATTGCTGCAATATAAGCCTGTTCAACAACAGATGAGTTCCTAATCCAAACCGTCAACAGATCCTTCATGTAAAAAGCCATAAAAAATCCGATACTAATGCTGAAAATCAAAAATATATTGTAATAATTTTTAAAACTTGTTTTTAGTTTCTCAACTTCATTAACGGAATAATAATATGTGAAAGTAGGAAAAATTGCATTTACTATTGACGTGGTAATCAATGTAGGTATTTGAGAAATTGAGAAAGCAACGCTGTAAATTCCCAACTGTGCCAACGTCAAAAACTTGCTTACCAAAACTTTATCCAGTTGGGAATTTATTGTTGCAAATATAGCAATAAAAAAAACACCTACTGTATAACTCAAAATTGACTTAATATTGCCGATCAGTTTTATATTCCAATACAAACCAACGTCAGATTTCAAAGCACTTATAACAACGCTTCGAATTACAGCCAAATTTATAGCATCAACAAGGATATTCCACAATAAAAACAATCTAATATCAGGCATTACTAACCATAATACCATTACGGCACCAAAACCTTTGAAAAGCTTAAATATTGACTGAATGATATTAAAAGTCACGTGTTTCTCCAGCCCCAGGAGACCTCCGGTATACAAATTCGAGCAAATATGCATACCGATTGATATCCCCATCATCCTAATGGATGTCTTAATAACATCGGGACTTATGCTATTGCCTTTCAGCCATTGATAAACAATAAAATCAGTTCCCAACCAGACCAGTAAAATTATAAACATGCCAATTAAAAAGAACAATGCCTCCACCGATCTTAACAGTTGATACTTTCTCAGCCTGTTTTCGTTGTTATCTTCACCCGATGCAAATTCCCTTCTGATAGAATTGGAAAATCCTCCTCCCAATAAAGCCAATGCTGCCTGCAAAGTGGCAAAAAAGCCCACCAGACCATAGGACTCTTCACCAAGAAATTTTATATACAAAGGAATAAATATATATATAGAAAATACTGTTATTGCTTTTCCCACAATATTTGCACAGGCATTTATGGTTATTTTTGCTTTGTCCTTTTCCACAAATTACTACCCCTTTTTAAATTAATCATCCAGCAGTATAACTTGGGATTTAAGTTAAAAATCCTGATTAGAATTCTGAACTTAAACATCCCGCATTTTTTAGCTTCACTCTTCTTATAAAGCGGATAGTTCTTTTTAAATAATTCTTTCAGCTTTTGAAGCTCTTCTTTTCTGTCGGTAAAATCACTATGGTATATCTTTTCATAACAGAAAACTGCAACTTTAACATTGCGAAAATAATTGTAAAATTTGAGAGCAGGACAATTCTTGTTTATAAAGTTTTCAAAGTATTTTGTTGCATATTTTATATCATCGTACTTTTGTGCGGTAAATTTGCCTCTTGAAACGCTGTATGGAGTCCGCAAATTATAATAATAACAGTTTTCGGTAAATACATATCTGTCACACTTATTAAGCAACTCTGTTATTGCAATTACATCAACAATTTGCCGTCCTTCTTCCAGCCTCAGGTTTTCAAAAAAGCTGGCTTTTATAAGTTTTGTGGCTAAATTGCGACCTATTTCATTCTTCGCTAAATACGTACGAAGGATATTTTCTCTGCCTTCTATTATTTTGTTTGAAACAGTTATTTTTCTTATAATTCTGTAATCAAAATCCACCCAATATAAACCGCACTGAACAATATCGGCATTTTCCTTTTGTAAAATTAAAAGCATATCTTCCAGCATATTTTTTTCAATATAATCATCACTATCTACAAAAACAACATAATCGCCGGTCATATTATCCAAGCCCACATTTGTTGCTGCCCCCACTCCGCCGTTTGCTTTATGGAATACCTTTATCCGTTCATCCATATTTTTATAATCATCGCAAATCAATCCGCTGTTATCTGTTGAACCGTCATTAACCAGTACTATTTCAAGATTTCTGTAAGACTGGTTAATTATACTGTCTACACATTTTCTCAGATATTTTTCGGCATTATAAACCGGAACTATTACCGATATTTTGGGGTCGGACATTTTCAAAACTCCCTTTCTATAGATATCTTTGGAATATTTAAATATTCGGTAAACATTACTGCTCCATCATATTTTTTATCTTTTAAAAAAACTTCTCCTTCGTATTTCATCCAACCGCACTTTTCATAGAAATTAATCAAAGGCTGTTTACACAACAATATACCTCTTTTGCCGAAAGAGTTTATGTAGTAATTGCTTATCCCCATCAGCAGCCGCCCGATTCCTTGTCCCGAATAACTCTTTTTTACACAGACATTACCTACTCCCATTACTTCCTCACCTGAATTATTTAAGGTTAAGGATACGTTGACAATGTTCAAATATGCAATCACCTCATCCATAGAATCGGTAATAATCAAGTGATACTCGTCCTCTCGGATATTCTCCTCCATCCACTTTAAATGCGATTCATAGGGATAATCCCAATATTCCTGCTTAAGATGAATAATTTTGTCTCTTACTTTATCACTGATTCTTGAGTTTTCGAGAAGTTGAATTTTAAACTCTTTTAAATACATATACCATCCACCCACCATCCACTCGGCAAAGCAACAAACGAATTATTGAATTTATCCACACCCGGCAATTTACAACTATCCCCAAAAACACTATACCTATTGTTGTTTATATGAACTCCTGAAGCATAAAAGCCTTTTTCTCTGAGTAAAATTATTGCTTCTCTTTTATTCTCAGCAAGCGTTCCATAGACCCAATAATTAGGTTTTGCATCAGCATTAACGATTGGTCTTAACCCAAACTGTTCTAAATTACTTCTATTCCAAGCTTCAGCATTTTCTCTTTGTTTTTTTTAAAATCCATTCTATGTTTTTCATTTGCTGTATTCCGATATAACTTTTAACTTCATCCATTGTGGCATTGTATCCTACCGTTGTTATATCACATTCCGGATTGATTTCTCCCAATTCATCTCTGAACTTTGATCTGTCAATTCCCAAATCCCGGACAAGTAAACTTTTTTTATACAGTTTTTCATCTTTAAATATTACAGCTCCGCCATCTATGGTATTGGGTAATCTCACCGGTCCAAAGGAAAAAACAGTTACATCGGTGCCTAAATTTCCGGTCTTTTTTCCTTTATACTCGCTTCCAAAAGCCTCAATACAATCGTCTATAACCGGGATTTCAAACTCTTTTCCAATGGCATTTATTTCATCGACAAATCCGATAAACCCACAAAAATGGTTATTAATAATTGCCTTAGGTTTATGTTTAATCAATTTCCTGACACTTTCAGGAGATAATGTTCCTGTTGACGGTTCAACGTCTCCCCATATAACCTTAATCCCCATTGACAGCAAGGGCTGTGTTGACGCCAAGCAAGCCATTGGGGAAGCAATCACTTTATCACCCGCTTTTATTCCCAGTGTGGACAAAGCCACCGATAAAGCCATGCCAAAAGTATTTACGGTAATTAAGTTTTTCACCCCTAAAAAATCTTTCAGGCTTTTTTCAAACTCCACCCCGTATTTCCCGTACGATAATTTTCCGGATCTCAGAATTTCATCCAATTCAGGCAGTTCCGGCATGAAAGGCTTATATAAAGGTATCAAACTATCACCATCCCTTTTTTATGGAAGCCACTACCCATTCCCGGTCTTCTTCGGTAACCCACCACCCGCACGGTATATGAACAAAGCTCTCGTAAAACTCATCCAATGCCGGCAGTTCTCTTTTGGATTCGGCAAAAACGGTATGTCTGTCGTTTCGCAGATGTAATTGGGATGCCATAATTCCATCCGAGGCAAGCCTTTCAATGAATTGATTTCGTTTTTCCACTTTCATGGTATAAAGCCAATAAGATGGCTCAGTATTATTGTAATACTTTAATAATGTGACTCCCGGTATATTCGAAAGTTCTTTGTCGTAATATTTTCCGTTACTTATGTGAGTTTTTATGATATCCTCAGCATGTCTTAATTGAACCAATCCTATGGTGGCATTGACATTATTCATATGATACTTATAACCGGGAAAAGATATATCATTTTCCAATCTGGGTACTTTTTTATCCAATCCAAACCAACGCAATTTTCTGGCCTTAACACAAGCTTCATCACTTTTCAGCGATAAAATGCCGCCATCAACTGTTGTCATATGCTTAATTGCCTGAAAAGAGAAGCAAGTATACTCGGAAACAGAACCTATAGGTTTCCCCGAATAAGAACTTCCCAGTGCATGAGCAGCATCCTCTATAATCGGGATATTGAACTCCTCGGATATTTTATTGAACTCTTCCATATTACAGACCATACCCGCATAATGAACCAGGATTATCGCCTTTGTTTTCTCGGTAATAACACTTCGTACCGACTGCGGGTCTATAAGGCCAGTATCGGGATCAATATCAGCCCACACAACTTTTCCGCCTGCCAATTTAATTGCCACATTGGTAGGCTCAGCAGTTAAGGGAGTACTGATAACTTCATCTCCGGGTCCGACCCCGCATAAAATAAGAGCAATATGCAATGCCGCAGTACCCGAGTTAAGGCTTATAACGTACGGATTATTTACAAATGTACCGAACTGCCTTTCAAACTCATATACTGCCTCACCTTCAGCTATATATCCGCTGTATAATATAGATTCAATTTCAGGAATCAATTCATTTCGAGGTGCAATATAGGGCTTAACAAGAGGTAACATAAACTTTCCGCCTTTCGATTATATTTTCGAAAATTCCCCCTTTTCCACATGTACCTCTGAAACTTTTTTATCGGCCTCTGCAATTAACGATTGAATTGTTGGAATGTCTCTGATTATGTTGTTTCCGGAAGAATATTCATAGGTTATATCACTAAACTTAACCTTTTTCCACCAGGGATGAATTATAAAATAATCCCCTTTATCTTCACACCTTTGGAGTTCTTCATCGGTAATCAGTATTTCATCCAGTTTTTCTCCGGGAAGCTTTCCGATGACTTTATATTCAAAGGGTTTATTGGCTTCCATACATAAAACCTTTGCCAGATCAACAATATAAGCACTGGGGGCTTTTTTCACAAATATTTCCCCACCGGTTGCATTTTCAGTTGCAAACATGACCAAATCGACAGCATCTTCAAGAGTCAATAAAAATCTGGTCATTTTTTCATCGGTTATTGTGATGGTCTCACCTTCTTTAAGCAGCTTTCTGAAATAGGGAACAACCGAGCCCCTTGAAAGCAAAACATTACCGTATCTGACCACCGCAAAAATTGTTCCTTTGTTCTCCGGTGCCAGGTTTGCACTGAGCATCAGCCTTTCCTGCAAAGCTTTAGTCATTCCCATTACATTGACAGGCTTTACGGCTTTATCGGTACTTACACAAATTACTTTTTTCACTTTATGCTTTATAGAAGCGGAAATAATGTTCTGCACACCTATTACATTTGTCTTAACTGCTTCAAAGGGAGACTTCTCACATTCAGAGACATGTTTCAGTGCAGCTGCCTGATAAACAATATCAACATCTTCCATAACCTCGTCTACACGCGAATAGTCTCTTATATCACCTATGAAAAACCTTAATTTAGGACTATTTTTATAGTGAATTCTCATATCGTATTGTTTCTTTTCATCGCGACTCAGTATTCTTATTTCTCTTACCGATTTTTTAAGCAGCCTGTGTACTATATAATTTCCAAAGGAACCGGTTCCGCCGGTTACCAGAACAATTTTGTCGTCATACATATATCTACGCCTCCTAAAACTATTTGCGCCGGTAAATTCCAACTCAAGAATGAACCGTTTACCTTAATAAAAACAGTTCTTTCCTATTCTCCACGTTCTTTATTTTCTTTTAAATCTTCTCGGTAATTTGATAAGGTTTTCCGATATGTTTTCCTCAGCTCTAATATAATCTTCCAGGCAATCAATCTCACACCAAAATCTACCTTTAGTCTGTATAAACGTTACCTTATGCAGCTGCCTGTCTATTATCTCCTGTATAGCCGCCGGAAAGAAACAAGAGAACTTTTTTTCTTTCATCATGTTGTTTGTGATATTTTTCAGATTAAAGAGACATCTTTTTGACACTTTCAATATGCCGATAGATTCACCGTCGGCAGTATCCGGCTTCATAGTCTTGTTGATTTCAACAATTTCTCTGTCTTTTATACGAACCTTCATTGCTTCTTCATCACATTCCTTGAAATCAACCGCTAAAACTATATCACCTTCTGCCGCAAGCAGCTCTTCAAATATGGACGGATCGCATATTGTATCAGCATTAATATATATAAAATCATCTTTTAATTTTTGCTGACCGAACCAAAACGACGGTATAACATTTGTAGTTTCATAAAACGGATTGAAAACCAGTTTAATTCCTCTTTTTTTATCTATCAATTTCTCAAACATGTCGCACATGTATCCTATAACTATAACAATATCATTAATTCCATATTGTTTGAACATATCGATATTATATTCAATTAACTTTCTGCCGCGGACCACCAAAAAACTCTTAGGCAGTCCATTTGTAACCTCCCCCAGACGACTACCCATACCGGCAGCCATAATTATTGCCTGCATGTCTTGCTCCTTTCGAATTCAACAAAATGATGCTTAAAAAACAAAAGACTTATTTTTTGAATTTACAGAGTATGTTGAGGTATTGCTCATATTTCTTCTCTGTTTCTTTAAGCAATTTCTGCATAGTTTTTCTGAAAACTTGTTCTGTCATCTGCTGCTTTAATTTTTATCAGGAGCAAATTTTATCGATTGGCCTCATTTTACTTATACATTATATGAAAGGACTTGTAGATTGGGTGATATAAAATCTCATTAAATCTATTCTTCCAAAAAATCTATTCTTCCAAACACTTTGAAATGCTATATACCAAAAAACATAAAATATCCTGCATTATTTTTTTGAAGTATCTAAATTTATTTCTATAATACCGTGGTGCGGATATCGTTGGTCTTCGGGAGGCAGCTTCATATAGTCTCCATAATGTCGTGTCAATACGTCATGGTAATTGCTCGGAACAGGAAACATATAACCTTCAAATTCAGCAAGTTCAGTATTATAAAAAGTTTCCCTTTCACGAATAAATTTTGCCAGTCTTTCCTTACTGGCCCCATTGGTCAGATGGTTAACATATTTTGTATCCTCTTTTGCATACATGCACAAAATTTTCTGCATCATCATATCCAAAACCGACTTGGGAACAATTTTCAGAATATAGTAAAAAATAAGTCTAATACATCTATTTGGAAAAAATTTTGCATGGAGCGCCCTTTTTTTATTCTGGAGCAGCTGATAATGTAAAGCAGATTAAACAATTTAGGCTGTAATTTTCCCATAAGTGTATCCGGTTTTACATTATCCATCGGAAATATATCTATATATACCATTGTGCATTCCCGAATCCTGATATGTGGCATTAGTAAATATTGTATTGTTCTTGCGAAGCTTTGCAAATTGCAATATAGATTTTTTATCTGATTTGTAGTACTGCAAAAAATAATCACTCTTTAAATCTGTTTTGCAGCATTCAATAAATTTTTCATAATCCTTTCTCAACATACATACGTCTATATCGTCATCCCAAGGTATAAAACCTTTATGTCTGATCGCACCCAACAGAGTTCCAGAAAACAGCTGATACTTAATATCATTTTTTCTGCATATTCTGTCAAGTTCAAGCAACATTTCCAACTGAACTTTTTGAACATCCTCAATATTTACCTCGGAATTTTTATATTTCATAATAAAACCACCTTACTATTATGTAATTTTACATTCCTGTCAGTATATCCGGAATATATTAGCGACAGATAGAATACAATCAATACACTAAAGGAAATGTTTGCTACAAAGGACATAATAATGAAGGTCATTCCAATCAATCTGAATGCTCCTTTGGTGTTCCGTACAAGGCTGATATACATAGCTATCAAAAACAAGAATCCGATAATTCCGTAGGACACCAGTACTGTTGACAATCCGCTTGAATAATCTGCAAAATCCAAAGTAGTCTTGGCTGAATCATATTTTGTAATTATATCATTGGCCAATACAAAGTTTCCCATATTTCCATGTCCGACACCAACTATTTTATATATTACAGGAAGTTGGGCAAATACCGCGAATCCCCTATATACCCTTAATGCAAATGAACTTCCGGCTCGGACTTCGCCTGTTACTTTATTAATTGCCAACTGAATATAATCAAGGCTAAAAAAAGCCACAAGCAAAATCAGTATTAAAGCAATTAACAATAATTTCTCATAAACTCCGGTGAACTTTTCATTTTTTCTGATTTTATACATCAGAAATACACCTAATACAAACATCCCCAAAAATATTCCCTGTGCCGATGTAGTCAGTATCATAGCTGTAAAAATCAAAACAACACATTTATAATCTACTTTTTCTTCATTTCGCCACCCAAACAATGAAAACGCAAGACTCGGCAGCAAGAACTGTGCTGCATAACCGGGCTCGACAAAAACTCCTGACGGTCTAAAGTAGTATTTACTTGCAAAATTCAACATATATCCGGTATCGATATCATTCCACAGCGGGAAAGGTAGTATCTTAAACGGGAGGATTACTCCCAGAATATTATAAACTATAGTCTGGCCTATAATATATATTGATACGGCTATAGATAATATCTTTAGGATCTTTAAGGCATAACTCAGTTGAAAACAATTGGTAGCAATAACCACCAGAAACACATAAAATGAAAATCTGATCAATCTTGATACCGATTCAAAGTAGATACCTTGTTGAAAAAAAATAAGAATTCAACGATAAAAATACACCTATAAACCAAAGATATATCAATGGCAGCGCTTTATTAAGCGATATTTTAAATCCCTTCCCGAAAACCAATAAACTGGTTATACCTAAAGTCAATTCTGCCAATGTAACTCCCGGTATTCCCGATTTATATTGGCGTAATATAGGTGACAGTACCAGTATCAACGTATACAGTTTGAATGCGTTATATCCGCTTTTTTGCTTTAAGCCAATAGTTGCAGACATTTTATTTTCCCCTTTTTTGTCTTGATATTACCTTATATCTTCAGTTAAAAGAACTATAAGCAAACTCCAAAATTTTTTGAACATATATCTCATCTTCTTTTAAAATATCATTTAAGTTATTGTTACAACTATCGTTAAATTGTTTTTCATCTATACTGAAATAGTACTCATACAGCTTATCGGCAAAATTTTTATCGTTGGGGTCCAAACCGATACCTATCTTTGCTGCTTCAACCCTTTTATGTTTGTAAGTACCGGTCTCCACAAGCTGGGGAATTTTATAGATCAAGCCGTCGTAATACTTATTTGAGACAGCATACTTTATCTTCTCATCTTTATTGCTTTTATAACTGTTATTTAGAATATCTGCATTTTTAAGCAGCATTGGTTTTTCAAGATTGTTATATTCTCCCGTAAATGTTACACCTTTTATATTATTGCTTTCACAATATTTCTTAAATTTCTCCAAGTCAGGCCCCGAACCGTGATAAATCAAATTGAACCTCGGATCTTCCTTTAATTTGTCAATTATTTGTCTCTGATGTTCAAAATATCTTACAGTCCCAATCCAAACCAAATTTAAGGTTTCACCGTATTCTTTTTTTACAAAGGAATATTCCCTGGATATTTCCTTTGGGTTAAAATTATGCACCGTTTTATAATTATAATTTTTAGGTAAAAACTCTCTGAAAGCTTCCGAGGATATACATGTAAAGTAAGAATTAAAAATCAGCTTTTTTCCAGCCAGTAAAAAATCTTGTTGTGTTCATAGCTATAATCTCTAATATCATAAATATATTTATTTTTATATTTACGTGTTAACAAATTAAATATAATAATACCCGACAATGTAGAGAGCACAATAATTTTATCATAGGCACGCTCTTTTATTTTTCTATTGAGCCATCTTGCATACCTCATAAAATCCAGAATTTTTCTTATGGGTGATTTATTTAGCTTTGATTTCAGGTTAAAAGACAAATAATTGTCGGCATATCTGCTGCTGTTTGCTTCCCTGTTCCAAAAAAGTACCTCATATTCTTGCTTTTCCCTGTCTAATATGTTTGTGTACTTTGCCAAATACGGACAATATTTCAAGTCTCCAATAAAAACTATGCCTATCATAAAACTGCCCCCATTATACAGCTTGTTTTTCTGCTGTAACAGCCATTCAAACAATCAATTAAAATTAGTCTCTTCCAAATAAATCTCTGGTGTAAACCTTGTTCATTACATCTTTAATCTCGTCGGAAAGTCTGTTGGCAACAATAACATCCGATATTCCCTTGAATTCATCCAAGTCTTTTATAACCTTTGAGCGTAAGAATTTATCCTCCTTTAATGCAGGTTCATAAACAACGACTTCCACTCCTTTGCGTTTAATTCTTTCCATAATACCTTGAACTGCCGATTCTCTGAAGTTATCCGAATCGGTTTTCATGGTCAGCCTGTAAATTCCTACTACTTTAGGCTCTCTCTTTAAGATCATCTCAGCAATATGATCTTTTCTGGTTCTATTTGCCTCAACAATTGCAGACATTATATTCTGAGGAATGTTTTCATAGTTTGCCAACAGTTGCTTTGTATCTTTCGGCAGACAATATCCGCCGTAGCCGAAAGATGGGTTGTTGTAGTGCAAGCCTATTCGCGGATCTAATCCTACGCCTTCTATAATCTGCTTTGTATCAAGACCTCTGATTTCCGCAAAGGAGTCCAATTCATTAAAAAACGCAATTCTCATTGCCAGATAAGTATTTGCAAAGAGTTTGATAGCTTCCGCTTCCGATGAATCGGTAAGTAAAATCGGAACATCCTTTTTTATTGCCCCTTGCACCAGTAATTCTGCAAAAAGTTTTGCTCTTTCAGACTTCTCACCTATTACTATTCTTGAAGGATAAAGATTGTCATAAAGTGCTTTTCCTTCTCTGAGAAACTCAGGGCAGAAAATTATATTATCCGTTTCAAACTCTTCCCTGATTCTATTGGTATATCCCACCGGTACAGTGGACCTTATTACCATTACTGCCCGAGAGTTAACTGCAAGTACATTTTTTATTACAGCTTCCACTGTACTTGTATTAAATCTATTTATTTTAGGATCATAATTGGTTGGGGTTGAAATAATTACATAATCGGCATCACTATAAACCATAAAATTATCTGTTGTCGCAACAAGATTTAAATCTTTAGTTGCTAAGTACTCTTCAATTAAATTATCAATAATAGGTGACTTTTTACTGTTTACCAAATCCACTTTCTTCCTATCAATATCTATAGCTATTACTTCATTGTTTTGAGCCAACAAAACTGCATTCGATAATCCTACATATCCTATTCCAGCTATTGCTATCTTCATATATCATGCCCTCACTTACATATCAAAACAAAACATAAACATACACAAAAGATAAATCCATATATCCCTGAGCGTTATCCAATTTATAATATCGCATGTGAACAATCACATATAATGTTTTTTAAAAGCATTTATCGCATAACAAATTGAGTTGTATCCTGCAATAATGGGATTGATTTTCTCGAATTCCGTCTGTACTCTCCATACTTTTTTTATATTTTTAACTTTATTTGAAGACAGGGAATTCTTCAGTTTTCTGTACTTTACCAAAGGTTCATTTATACCGTAGGCCTTTGTACCGCTACGCATAAGCAAAAGCCATGTAGCGTAATCCTGTCCGGAACGAATCAGCGGCATCTTAAAATCACCCGTTATCCTTCGGTCTATTACAACGGTGGAAGTAGCTATCATTGTATTCCTTAGCAGAAACTTATAGTCAATGGTCTCTTTAACTTCCCTTTTCCCTTTAATCAGGTTACCCTCTTCATCAATCATTTCTATTGCTGTATAACAAATTGCCGCACTCTTTTCTTTCATCAATTCCAACTGTTTTTCCAATTTATTCGGATACCATATATCGTCACTGTCCAAAAATGCTACAAACCTTCCTTTCGACAGCTCCAAAGCTTTATTTCTGGCAACGGCAGCTCCGTAATTTTGATTGAATTTATGGTACAAGATATTGCTATAGTATTTGGCGTAATTTCTTATTATCTGTTCTGAGGAATCTTTTGAACAATCATCCACCACAATAATTTCAAGTAGTCTGTAAGTTTGATTTAAAACTGAATCCAGTGTTTTGGAAATATATTTTTCAGAATTGTAGACCGGAATTATTACCGAAACCGTCTCATTGTCAAAAACAGGATTCATCATCACAACACATCCTTTTGGCATTCAAATACTTTTGCTGCAATCTTTTCGGCACTCATTCCGTAAATATCCCTTAAATACTTTTGAGATCCTACAATACTGGAGTACTTGTCATTTAACCCTATTCTTAAAACTTTGGCCTTCATTCCGGTCAATTCTGCGACAACCTCCGATACGGCACTGCCGAATCCGCCTAAAATGTTATGCTCTTCAACGGTTACAATAAGCTTAAATTTCCTGGAACATTCTTCAATGGTTTGCATGTCAATGGGTTTCACTGTCGGAAATGTATATAAAGCAGGATCTATTCCTTCTTTTCTCAGTATTTCGCAAGCTCTTGAAACTTCATCAAAAATAGCCCCGGTTGAAAAAATCACTATCCTCTCTCCGTCTTTTATTTTGACTGCCTTCCCAATCTGAAAATTGCCTGCTTTATCGTGAATACGTTTTTCTCCGCCTCTTCCAAGTCTCAAATAGCAAGTACCTTTGCACTCATAAATGGCTTTAGTTGCCCATTCGGCTTCAATGGAATCCCCCGGGGCTAAAACCGTAACATCCGGCAAAGCGCGCATTACGGATAAATCCTCTGTGGCATGATGGCTCATTCCCAAAGCTCCGTAAGCAAATCCGCCGCCTACACAGACAACCTTTACATCGGCATTATGGTACGCACAGTCATTTCTTATCTGTTCCAAGGCACGAAGGGTAGAAAAGTTTCCTATAGAATAAGCGAATACCGTCTTTCCTTCCATTGCCATTCCTGCTGCAAAGCTAATCATATTTTGTTCCGCTATTCCGGCATTTGTAAACTGGTCAGGCAGCTGTTCCCAGAAGGGCTTTAATACACCGAATCCCAAATCACCGGTAACAAGATGAACATTTTTATCCTTTTTTGCAATATCTACTAAAGTTTTTACAAAGGTATCTCTCACAGTTTGCCAGCCTCCGACTCATACATATCAAAAATGCCTTCCGGGATTTGATCTTTCAGCTCTGCAACAGCTCTGTCATATTCCTCTCCTTCGTGGGGATAGCGATAATGCCAAAGTATGTTGTTTTCCATAAAGGATATTCCTTTTCCCTTAACTGTGTTTGCAATGATAACCGTAGGCTTATCTTCCGACTGCTTTGCTTTGTTGAATGCAGCCCACAAAGCATCGTGATCATGACCGTCTATATCTATAACATTCCAGCCAAAAGCCTTCCATTTGTCAGCAAAAGGTGAAAGAGAAATGGTGTTTTCGCAAAAGTCGAGGCTTTGCATTTTGTTGTGGTCAATGACAGTAATAAGATTATTGAGTTTATAATGGTTAGCTACCAAAGCAGCTTCCCATACTGCCCCTTCATCACATTCCCCATCACCGCAGATTACAAACACTCTGTGTTGCCTATTGTCCTTTTTGGCCGCATAAGCCATGCCGGCTGCCACTGACAAACCATGTCCAAGGGAACCGGTTGAAAACTCCACTCCGGGAACTCCTTTGTGGGACACATGCCCCGATAGTCTGCTGCCGTCAGCATAGTGGGTTTTTAATTCCTCCACACCAAAAAAGCCTTTTTCGGCAAGAGCAATATATATAGCTGCACCGGCATGCCCTTTGCTGAGGATGATTCTGTCCCTGTCGTACATTTTTGGATCTTTTGGATTTACAAAAGCTATATCGTTGTACAGAACAGCGACAATATCTGCTACGGATAAAATCGAACCTATATGAGAACCTTTTGATATATGTGTCATTTCAATTGCATGACGTCTTATTTTTCATGCAAGCTGCTCACTTGTCATAATTTCCTTCCTCCCTTAATAACATTTATCCGGGAAACAGGAGTTTGTTCTACTCTGAAACTTCAACTTTCTCTCTATATTCCGCAACAATAGCTTCAATTTCTTTCGGCAACCTTTTGCTTCGGAAAATAACCTTGTATATTGTCCAAAGGATAATTTTCAAATCAATAAGCATTGAATTATTATATCTATAGTACAACTGAAGTTTCAGCTTTAACGGTCGGATGTATTTCAGATAGGCTTCATCAGGGTCCTTTGCCCTTGTAAATATCCGATACTGATCGAAATTTGCCAAAGAGGCCCAATCGGTAATCCCCGGTTTTAGATCAAGAATTTTTTTCTCTTCTTCGGTGTACATATCAACATAAATTTGCAATTCAGGTCTGGGTCCTACCAGTGACATATCCCCTTTGAGTACATTAATCAATTGAGGCAGTTCATCAATTTTTGTAATTCTCAAAAATTTTCCGATGGGAGTAATCCTCTCATCATTGTTTCCCACATTCCATTTTCCATTTCCCTCGGCATCTTTTACCATTGAGCGGAATTTATAAATTCTAAACGGTTTGCCGTATTGTCCGACCCGTACACCTCTGAAGAAGACTCCACCGGGTGAAGTCACCATTACAAGGGCAGCGATAACTACAAATAACGGAAACAGAATAACAAGACTAAGAAAACTTATCACAATATCCAACAGTCTCTTCACCTGTGCCACCCCTACATATTTGCACCGTCTACCGGTACCAGAGCAGCCTGCATAAACGAAGCCTGATCACTGGCCAAAAAAGTACCGCATCGGCAATTTCCTCCGGGGTACCGAATCTTCCCACTGCCTGATGATGTCTTAGAAAATCCTCGCAGCGAGCAGGATCGGTTTCCATATATTTATCCCAATAACTTCCCGGGAAGGCAACTGCACCCGGCATTACTGCAGATACCACAACACCGGTATTGGCAACTGCACGTCCGACTGTAGTAACATAGGCATTCAAAAAGGCTTTTGCAGAGGCATATAAGGGATTACCCCGGAGCATCACGGCAGAAATTGAAGATATGTGTATTACTCGCCCCCACCCTTTATCAATCATCGCCGGAATCAGAACACTGTTCATATCTATCGCAACACCGGCATTGAACTTTATTGCGTACTCCCACTCCTCAAACTTCCCTAAAGCATTTCTGCCAATTAAAGAGCCACCGACATTGTGAACGACAATGTCAAAAACTCCTCTTTCTTCAATTAATTTACGAGCAAATTCATCGCCTTTTATCTCCATAACATCAACGGCATAGTATGCGTGATCGGAATCTTTTAGTTGCATTAATTCATTTTTAAGTTTTATCAGCAAATCTTCACTTCGGGCAATGATTGTAAGTTTAGCTCCTTCCCGGGCAAAACCCAAAGCAATGCTTTTGCCTATTCCTTTACTCGCACCCACCACCAATACATTTTTACCCTCAATTTTTAAATCCATTTTTACCTCCAAATTCTTAAATTTAAATCTTTTTCACTAAACGCCGACTTCAAAGGAATATCCGAGTTCCTCCAAGGACTTTTTTGTTTTTTCATTGGAATCTAACAAATTGGAATCTTTATTTTCAAGACTTGTTTCAATATCTTGATTTTTCTCTCCACATTGTTCTTTTAAAAAAGCTGTTCTTTTCCCGGAATTATTCTCCTTCACTGTCATCCCGCCTTGCAACACCAATGCCTTATGAATCAGGTCATCGGTATCAAAGTTTATCATATTGTTATCTTATGTATCTTTTTCTATTTGGTTACAAAACCTTTGATAATTTGGTACTATCCGCCTGATAAAAGCTTCTATTTTCTCACCGTCCTCAAAATTTTCCGATTGAAAAGCTTTTATGCACTGCATGCAGTTCTCGAAATCAATATCTCTTACCTTTTCAATGAAAATCTTATCATGCTTTGTTATTCTAACTTCCTCTTCAGACATCAGCAGTTCCTCATAGAGCTTTTCTCCCGGTCTCAGTCCGATGTATTCAAAATCAATATCAACATAGGGAGTAAGTCCCGAAAGTGAAATTAAAGTTTTGGCAAGGTCAATAATTTTAACCGGCTTGCCCATATCCAATACAAATATTTCTCCTCCCTCCATCATCGCTCCCGATTGAATAACGAGACTTACCGCTTCCGGGATAGTCATAAAATATCGGGTTACATCTGGATGAGTAATGGTTATAGGCCCTCCGTTTTCGATTTGTTTTTTGAAAAGGGGAATAACACTGCCATTGCTTCCCAATACATTGCCAAACCTTACGGCAGAGAATTTTGTTTTGCTGATGCTGTTCATATACTGTATTATCAACTCGGCAATTCTTTTTGTTGCTCCCATTATGCTTGTTGGATTAACAGCTTTATCTGTGGAAATGAGTACGAATTTTTTGCAATTGTATTGATGGGCACATTCGGCCAGATTCAATGTACCATAAACATTATTCTTAACCGCTTCCTGCGGGTTGAATTCCATAAGGGGAACATGTTTGTGGGCCGCTGCATGAAATACAATGTCGGGTTTATACCGAGAAAATACATAATCCAATCTTTTTTTATCCCGAATAGAACCTATTATCACTTTAATATCCAGACTGCCTTTATATTTTTGTTCAAGTTCGTTTTGCAGTTCATAGGCATTGTTTTCGTATATATCGAAAATAAGAAGACTTTCAGGTTCATAGGCCGCTATTTGTCTGCAAAGTTCCGAGCCTATAGATCCACCTCCCCCGGTAACCAAAATGGTCTCACCTTTTAAATATCCGGATATCTCCTCAACAGAAAGTGAAATCTCATCCCTTTGCAGAAGATCTTCAATGGTAACATCTCTGATTTTTTTAATGCTTACTTCTCCGTTTACAAGACTGTATACACTTGGCAGCACTTTTAGTTTACAACCAGTCTTTTGACATATATTTATAAGTTCAAAGGTTTCCTTTCTTGTAATTGACGGTATGGCTAAAACTATTTCTTCTACCGCCATATCCATCGCAGTTTTTACAATTTTTTCCCTTCCCCCGGCGATTGGAACACCGTTTATTTGAGTATTGTGCTTTTTATGGTCGTCATCTATTGCAACCACCGGTTCATAAATACTGTGCTTATTGTTTTTCATTTCCTTAATAAGCAGTGAAGCAGCTTCACCGGCACCAACAATCATCACCCTTTTTCTGTGAATGCCTTTTCTCTTTTTTATTCTTAAACTCCTGACAATTCTTCTTAAAAATCTTACTCCCCCCACAAAAAAATGTAATCATCCATGCAATAATATATACCGAAGGAGGAAATAACACATTAAAATACGCAGCTAAAAAAATTTGCGTAATTGATGATGTTATTGTTGCCAAAAATATTCTTATAAGCTCTTCAACGCTTGCATAGTTCCACAGCATTGAGTAAATACCGAATATATAAAAAATAGGTAAACTTAATGCGGTTATAATGATGAAATTAAATGGAAGCATTCCCAATAAGCCTGAGGGAACGTTTCCGTCAAACCGGACTAAAAGTCCAATATATAAAGCCATGTTTATAAAAAAAACAATCTATAAGCAGGTATATTTTGTTGTTTAAATTCCTCACGGTAAAACCCTCCTAGAATTTACAAAAGCTACATAAAAACGGCCTGTTAAGTTGATTAACCCTGCACATTAAGTCCTTAGTGGATTTTTTGATAAGCAGTACAATTCATATTATGAAAAACTTACAACAGATGTTAATTAAACTTCCCATTAAACTCAAATTCCCTGCCTATAAAGCCTTCGAATGTGCATGAATTGAGTTTTTAATTGATTTATTGATAAGGGTGGAACCATAATCTTAAGTCCCGAGTATTATAAATTAGAGTATTTTATGGAAAGGAGAAAAAACATGGACTTTTTATTTGCTGTTGTTGCATTTTTTATGCTTATTGTTCCGGGACTTATTTCCGAATGGTTCTATAACTGGTTATCAAGAGTAAGACAAAGAACAATTGTTGCTACTACTTTAATATTTGATTTGCTGATTTTTATAATCAACATGATCGGACTTCAAATTTTTAATGATGTATTTGACGTACAAGATTTATACGAACATTTCCTATGCTTACATTTTGATGTGAAATATGGAATTCTCAGCATTATAGTAGCAATAATACTTGGAGTTTTATTCGGAATTCTGGCAAGAATCTTCTGGATAAGAAACAGCAGAACTGAAAATTAGCGTTTTATGCTTTTATTTAGCTCAAGCCGCATCTTGTGCCGTAGAATAGCTTGTAACTGCGGCTTGAGTATTTGTTTTTAATCAGCACATAGAAATAGTAATTTTTTTATCACGATTTAACAGTATTTAATAGCATTAAAATAAAATTTATTTGAAAAGGTGATTCATAGTGGAACTTAAACAATTTTTGATAATGATAAGAAAAAAGTTAATATTAATTATTACGATACCAATTCTTGTGTCCATTATTGTCGCCATTGGAAGTGTATTACTTATACCTCCCGTATATGAAGCTTCCTCAACGCTATATATAATCACTCAAAATGCAGTTTCGGAAGATGAATTAACCTATAACGAACTGTTAAAGAATCAACAGCTGGTTAAGGATTATAGGGAACTTATAAAAAGCAAAACCATTGCCAAAACCGTATTGGATGAACTGAAAATAACCGATATCACCCCCGATGAATTGTCAAAAAAAATTACTGTAAACTCGAAAAACGATACCAGAGTTTTGGATATCATAGTAAAAGATACAGACCCTGTAAGAAGTATGCAACTGGCAAACAAAATTTGTGAAGTTTTCGTAAAAAAGGCTATAAATATCACTAAAATAGACAATATAAGTGTTGTCGATTCGGCAGAAATCCCTAAAACTCCGGTAGAACCTCAGCCTTTGCTTAATACTTTATTGGCATTTCTAATAAGCTTTTTTGCAACGGTGGGGTCATTCTACCTATATGAAATATTAAACGAAACCATTAAAACCTCTGAAGATATGGGAACTTATTTGGAACTCAATGTACTTGGAACTATACCTACATTTGATATTAAGTAGGAGGTGCTTAAAATTGCCTGAAATCAGCTATGTGATTAAATATAATTTGAATCAAACAGTAGAAGAAGCATATAAGGCTTTAAGAGCAAATATTCAATTTTGCGAATCCAGCAAAAAAATCAAAACTATAGCCATTACAAGCTACAGCCCCGGTGAGGGAAAATCGACAACATCAATAAACTTAGGAATCTCCATGGCCAAGGCAGGAATGAACGTTTTATACGTCGATGCCGACATACGCAAACCTATGCCCTTTAAATACTTTATGAGCAGTAATTTGAAAGGTCTCACCAATTATATACTGGGGCAGGCCACCCTTGAAGACGTAATAAATAAAACCGACATTGACGGCTTCAGCTTTATAACCTGCGGTATTAAAGTCAACAACCCCGGAGAACTTATTACCTCCAACCGATTCAGCAATTTTATCCGCGAAGTAAGGGAACTTTATGATACAGTTATTATTGACACTCCGCCTTTAGGAAGTGTCATAGACGCAGCTGTCGTTGCTGCCCAGGTAGACGGCACAATAATTGTCATTGAGGCCAATGCAGTTAAATGCCAGAACGCCATAAGGATGAAAGAACAGCTTATAAGAGCCAATGCCAATATACTGGGTGTCGTTTTAAACAAAATAAACAAATCGGAATACAAAAGTTATTATGGCAGTTATGACTATTACAATTCTCAAAGAAAATACCTCAAAAAATGGTCAGAATTAATTAAAGATTTAAAGAGGGAACAATATGATTGATATACACTGTCATATAATTTTCGGAGTGGATGATGGGCCTTCAACAGTTAAAGACTCGATAAGGATGATATTGGAAGCTGAAAAACTGGGAGTGAACAAAATTATTGTTACCCCCCATTACAATAAAAACATATATAAACCAGATAAGATCCTGGAAAATTTCTATAATGTAAAATCCAGGATTAGAGATTTTGGAATTGAACTATTTTTGGGCTATGAGGTGTTTCTGGTTTCTTCAATCAATGATGTGTTCCTACAAAAATACAAATATACGCTGAACAAGTCAAAGTATTTACTGTTTGAACTTCCTTTTGACATAATGCCTGTTAACATCAATGAAACTCTTTTAAAATTGCATGCTGAAGGAATAGTTCCCATTATAGCCCATCCTGAAAGGAACATTTATTTTGCAAGGAATACGCAAAAGTTCATTGATTTAATAGAAACAGGCTGCCTTGTTCAGTTAGATGCTGCAAGTATAGTTGGAATTCACGGTTCCAACGTCAAAAAATTTGCCAAGAAGCTAATTAATCTGAACTTGGTTCAATTTGTAGCTTCCGATGCCCATAAGCCGGAGGACTATGAAGTGTATAAGAAATCCTATGACATAGTTAAAAACTGGGCCGGAAAGGAATACAGCGACAAAATATTTGCCCATAATCAGGAAGTAATTATTAATCCTCCTGTCACTCAACCAGACACCAAAGAATAATCTTATACCTCTATATCGCCAAATAACTTTACCCCCATTGTAGATATAACTTTGTACAACACTAAATCAGCAATTCCAAAAACAAGGAAAATTATACCACAAGTTGAAACAGCATTAAAACTATATGTTATGGAGGCCCAAATTAATGCTCCTCCGAAAATTAATGCCAGAAACATGTTAAAAACAGGATTGAGATTCTGTTTTACAGCCCTTTGCTCATTATCCCAATTGAGTTTAGGATGGAACAAATCAATCAATACTCCTGTAAAAGAAGTAAACACTATGCCAAACAGACTTATAACGGCTATCATAAATATCAGGTGCACAGGTATGCTTAAAAATACTGCTGCACTTATAAGAGCAATAACTACTCCAATAAAAGATATTATCACTCCGGAAAGTACTTTGGCCATTATCTGAGTTTTATAGGAAACCGGTAAAAATTTATTTACATAGAAATTTTGTCCTTCTCTTGAGATAGAAGTTGGAGTTATGGAATTAAAAGTTGAAATTATAATTGCTGCAGCAAATCCTATTGTCACAATAATGCCTTCGAAAGCACCGCTGCGCATTAGCACTCTAATGCTATCCAATTCACCTTCGTTCTGTGGTTGAGTAATTAACGGTAAAACCATAAGTACGGGCAAAATAAAATTTATAAGAACACAGTTCATAAAATAAATGGGTGTTCGAAAAAGAAGTTTCAACTCCTTTATTGTATAAGCTTTTAGTACCGACTGACGTATGCTAACTCTGCTTAACTCATCACTGGTGACCTTCTTTCTTTTTGCAGCATTTTCAGAAATACCGATTACACCTCTAAAATACCACATCTCACCTATATACAAAAATATAATAAAACTCACCGCATTAATTAAAATAAAAATCAGAAGATTTATAAGTCCTGAAATATTTGAGTTGTTAACAATACTAAGTGCTGCAAATTTTGCACCGGGGAAAATTCTTGATACAAGCTCAATCAAGGAATTTTGTCCCTTTATAAACATCTCCTGAACCTCTGAAGGATCAATTGTTTTCGATGCGAAACGCTGTATGGCAATATTAAAACTAACAGCAGTGAACATCGCTATTATACCGCTAACCATTTTGAAACGATCTCGGTTTTTAGCTATTGAGGTAAACCTCATTATAGCCATAACAATAATCGAGGCTATGGACAATGGAACAACAGGTACAAGGATAAAAATCAACAAAGCATATATATAATACATAAATGTTGCTCCGCTTTTATAGCTATATACAATGAGCAACGGCAGCATTATAAAAATTTCTGTGATATATTCATATATTACCGTAACAATAAATTTTGATCCGATAATTGCTGAAGGTTTCAGAGGGAGCGGCAAAAGGTTTTCCACGTCATCAGCAAAGTAAAATACATTGATTACATAAAACACGCCAAAGAAAAGTATAGTAAAAGAAGTAAGGGCAATTCCCAAACTTAGAATTACACCTTCCTGGTTTATGGCTTTTAAAGAATCATACATGCTTGAAACAAAGTAAAATATGCCTGTGAAATAAGGTACAATGCACAAAGCTATCAATAAGGCAAAAATAATCTGCCTAACTTTCTTTTTTCCGGTTGCTTTAAAGCCAAAGCTGTTCTTTAACAGAGTTTTTGTAAGAATAAAAAGCTTATTGTCCATTTTCCGTCAACTCCAAAAACATTTTTTCAAGGGACTGATTGGTCTTAAAGTGCTCTCTCATTTCATCAAGCTTTCCTGCAAAAAGAATTTTACCCTTATTTATAATGGCTACTCTATCACACAATTTTTCAGCCACTTCAAGTATATGGGTTGAAAAAAACACTGTATTCCCGTTGGATGCATGTTCTCTCATCATTTCTTTCAAAACAAAGGACGATTTAGGATCAAGCCCCGTCATCGGCTCATCTAAAATCCAAACGGGAGGATTGTGTATCAGTACACCCATAATGACAATTTTCTGCCTCATACCATGAGAATAACTCTTTATATAATCACCTAAAGCACCGGACATTTCAAATCTCTCAGCAAGACTTTCAATCCTCTGCTTTCTGTCGCTGTCGCTCACTTCATACACATCTGCCATGAAATTTAAGTATTCAATTCCCTTCAGCCTTAAAAATATATTCGGATCATCGGGAACAAAACCGAATTGTTTTTTCGCATCTGTCGGATTTTCATTTATATCTATCCCATTAATTTTGATACTTCCACTGTCAGGCTTCAAAATACCTGTTATCATTTTTATTGTCGTAGTTTTACCGGCACCATTAGGTCCTAAAAAACCGAATATTTCACCGTCCTGTATTGTAATGCTGATATCGTCAACAGCCTTCAAAGTTCCGCTATAGGTCTTGGTTATATTTTTAAGTTCAATCATACAGCCTAACTCCTCTTGTCAGTATTTTTAATAAAATAATAATCCATTTATTGTATAATGTAAACATTATTAGGTATTACTGTGTATCATTGGCACTCATTACACTTGATGTACTTGCCAAAATCACCCATCGTATGTTTTCTTTCAAAATCATCAGCCAACTATATTATTTTCAGTTCCGTCAATTCTTACCCTGTAAACTTTGGATTGGTCACTGTTATTGTGATAGTACATCCAATCGCCGTAAATTTCTATTATAGTACTGTCGGAATTGTTTAATCTGGTTCTGCCTGTTCCGTCCGTTCTTATCTTGAACAAACTATTTCTTTCATTTTCATTGATATAATAAATCCAATCATCAACCACTCTTTCAAAAGGAGTATAATAATAGGTCAAATATCCGGAATCCAAGGAAAAGGAAAAACCTGACGGGGTGTCAAAACCGATTCTATCACTTTCTCCTGTAGCTTTATTCACCCTGTAAAGTTTGCCTCCTGAATCCCAATTATAAGCTTTATATATTATATAATCTTGCGTCAAATATAATGCTGATACTATACTGTTATTTGTAATTATTTCAGTTCCGGATAGGGTCAACCGATTTATACGGTCCTCAGCATCAATAAAGTATACATTGTTCCCATCGGACTTTAGATATTTAGCCCATCCGTCATATACTTTCTTTTCTTCGGTACCGTCGGTTTTTATCCTATAAATAGCTTTTGCATCACCGTTTAAAATATGAATGTAATAAATAAAACCATCGCATAAAACTATCCTTTCAGCCTTATTGGATGTAAGATTTGAAGTGGTAAAGTTTTCGGTATCCAGATTTATAATGTTATTTTCTTCATCTATATAATATGCCGTATTTCCGTCAATAATCCGATCACCAGTCAGTTCACATACCCTTGTAAAATGCTCACTATCATTATTGCATGCAGGATAAATACTTCTGTCCCATCTATGGTCAAAGGAAATTTGTCTATCGGATATGTTGAAATATTTGTGCGTTATTGAATCCTTTTCGACTTTTCGTCCATCTTTGTCTATATTGTCAAAAGTAACATCCAGGTGATAGTATTTTCCGTCAATCTTTACAATATTCCATGCGTGTCCATACCATCCGTTTTCACCATAGGATTCTCCATAAACAAGCTCACTTTCTATACCAACCATGTCCAACAGAATTTGCATTGTTCTGGCAAAACCGTCACACACGGCAACCCTGTTAACCAAAACTCCATAAGGTAGATGGGCTTCTTCAGGTACTGTGTTTGAAAAATAATTTTCATAATCATAAACAGTGTGTACTACCAAATAGTCATGGAGTGCCAGCTCCTTTTCCAAATCAGACATTCCGGGCTTTACAGCCTTTTCCACTATTTCTTGCGCCTTTCCCATCATATCCTCATATTTCTTGAAAAGTTCCTCATTAAGCACCGATTGCTTACTATAATACTCTATATATACTTCTTCCAAATGGTTCAGTGATTTGAGAGGAGTTATATCCAATACAGGATTGGCGTATATATCTAAATTTTTCAAATTTATTAAATTTTTCAAAACGGTCAGATCGTTAATTTGGTTATCTCCAAGGAATAGGGTTTTAAGGTTTATTAGTGAAGATAGAGGTGTTATATCTTTTATGTGATTTCCTCCTAAATACAATTCCTCCAGGTTAGTCAAATCGGATAAAGGAGTCAAATCCCTTAAAAGATTGGTATGTATATAAATTACCCGAAGATTTTTCAATGAAGAAAGGGAACTGATATCGGCTATTCTATTTTCGTTAAGGCTAAGTACTTTCAGTTCCTTTAAACCAGCCAACAAACTTATGTCACTTATATTATTTTTTTCCAGATAAATGTGTGTAACATTTTTCATATATTGAATGCCTTCAATATCGGATATACCCGCTTCTCTTCCTTCCAACACTTTTATGCCTTTTAAATCGCTGGTAAACAGTTCTCCTGTATACTTTTTTATATTTCTCCTGATTACCTTTTCAAAGTTACTGTCGGGAATTTGTATTACATCCTGGGTCAATATTTCCACTTTGCGCAGTCTCGCATCCCAAGTTACCTTTGCACCCAAACTCTCAGAAATAAACCTTACAGGAACTAAAGTTCTCCCGGACACTACAATTGCCGGAACATCCAGTTCAACTTTTTTCCGTTCAAAGTGGCAATTTTACTGTCTACCACAAGGCTCACAACAGTATCTTTTCGATAGCCGGTCACTGTCCTGGTTACTCCATCCCATTCCACCTGAGCATCCAGAGCCTCAAAAATAGCTCTCAAAGGAACCATTGTCCTTCCCTCTATTATTTGCGGCGGAACATCAAATTTCAATTCATCCCAATCAACTGTAACTGTTATATTATTATATGTTTGAGCTGCAGCCTGAACTGTCGTAAGACTTACAGAATATCCCAACGCCAATATTGCTAAAAAAATATCCTGAAAAACAAAATCTTCGAGTCATATCTCAATTTCACAATAATCACCCTCGACGAAAAAATAAATAAAAAACACCTTTAAATTAAATATTACCCAACTTTATTCTTAAGCGCAAGCGTTAGGAAATATATACATGCCGAAATAAGTACTATGGTCGCTCCTGTAGTGGAATTCCAATAAAAAGACAGGATAAGCCCGGATATCCCTGAAAAAAGAGCAAAAAGCACCGATAACAAATGGTACTGCCTTACATTAACGCTAACATTTCTAGCAGCTGCTGCCGGAAGTACCAATAATGAATTTATCAAAAGCAGTCCGACCCATTGGATTCCTACTGTAACAATTATTGCAATGACTGATGTAAAAATAGTTTCAACAACAACAGTATTAATTCCCCTGCTTCTTGCCAAGGACTGATTCACGCTGATTAGAAGCATTTGATTAAACAAAAGCAACCACAATAAAAGTACTCCAACAAAGGCAATCAGCAGCAAAATCAAATCGGAGGGTGTAATGCTCAGCAAATCACCGTAAAGATAGTTGGAATATTTGTTTATATTTTTTCCTCCAACCGACAGAAGAACTAGACCTGCAGATATGGCTATGGAGGAAAATACGCCTATTATGGTATCCGTCGAGGTTTTGCTCTTATTCTTCACAACAGTTATTAAAATAGAAAAGGCAATAGAGAAAGCTATCGCACCATGAATGGGACTTAAAATTCCCATTATGCTTCCCACAGCCACTCCGGTAAATGCACCATGTCCTAAAGCATCAGAAAAGAAAGCCATTTTGTTATTCACTATCATCGTTCCCAGCATCCCAAAAACGGCAGAAACCAAGAGTATTGCAAGCAGCGCGTTTTTCATAAACTCAAGTTCTGCCCATTGAAAAGGCAAGATAGCATCTATAACAGAATATAAAAATTTAATCATTGATTGCTATCCCCCCTGTTTTTATTGGAATAATCTTTAAACCATGACATTCCGAAAGTCTTTAACAACATTTCATTTTTTGACATTTCTGAAGGTGAGCCACTGGCCAATACCGTACCTTTTATCAATACCACCCTGTCGGCATATCTTAAAACAAAATCAAGATCATGGGAAACCAATATTATGGAAAGGTCATAGTTTTCCTTAAGTTCCATCAAGGTATTGTAAAACATCTCCAGACCGTTTTGGTCAATCCCGGATACCGGTTCATCCAAAAGCAAAAGATGCGGAACAGGTTCTAATGCAAGGGCAAGAAGCACTCTTTGAAGTTCGCCTCCCGACAGAGCACCTAACCTCCGGTCTATCAAGTGTTCTGCTTTAACTTTAGCCAGGCTTTCCTCCACTTTCTTTCTTATTCCCTTTGGTTTATACAGCCATGAAGGTGTTTTAACAAGGCTTGACATAAACAAATCAAATACACTTATGGGCGACCCCGTATCAAAGCTCAAATGTTGTGGAACATAGCCTATCAAAGGTTTATCGTGTTTTTCGCCTTTTGCATCCATAAACTTAAGCTCACCGGTATGTTTTATCTCTCCAAGAATAGATTTTAAGAGAGTACTCTTTCCTGCACCATTGGGTCCTATTAAAGCTGTAAGTTCTCCGCAGTGTATATGGAGATTAACATTTTTCAAAACCTGCGTTTTCCCGAAAGTTACTCCAAAATTCTCAATCTTTGTGCAGCACAAACCGTGGCAACTATTCTGACAGCATGCAGTATGTTTTTCCTTCATCATTTCAACGCCTCTAACAATACATTTAAATTTTTATCCATAGTTTTTATATAAGCATCCAAATCCGGCTCGTCAGGTCCGGTTACTATCGGGTCCAATTCATATACTTCAATTCCCGTTTCCTTTGAAACAGTTTGTACTATGTTTGTTACATTCTGCGGGTCTGTAAAAAGAGCCTTTACATTGGATTCTTTTATCTTTTTTATTTTACCGGCCAATTCCCCTGCACTAGGTGAACTTCCCTCTTCAGTCTCAATTATTTCAATTACATTTAAATCAAATTCTTTAGCAAAGTATGGAAAGGCTTCATGAAAGGTAACAATATTCCTGTTCTCAATACCTTTTAGGGCATTAAGCATTTTTTCCCTTTGAGCTTCCAGCTTTTTAACGTACTCTTCGGTATTTTTTCGATACTTTTCGGCATTATCAGGATCCGTAGCTGCCAACTGTTCACCTATATTTTTGACTTCAGCTATTGCGCCTGTTATACTTACCCATACATGGGCGTTTACACTGTGTTCATGGTCTTTAAACTCACTTTCTTCCTCATGCTCGTCGTCTTCAACGTCTGTGCTTTCATGAGAACTTTCGTTTTTCAAAAGCTCAAGCCCTTTGCTGGCTTCAATTATTTTTAACTGAGGCCTTTCTTTTATAATTTTCTCAATAAAACTCTCCAGTCCGGCTCCATTAATAACCATAATATCTGCCTGTTCAACCTTTTTCATATCAGACGGAGTCATCTGGTAATCATGAAGACATCCTGTTTTCGGTTCAGCCATATTTATTACTTTTACCCCATTAACATCCTTCGTAATGTTTTTTGTAAAAATATACATAGGATAAAAGGATGTTACTATGGTAATTCCGTTTTCTTCTGTGTTAACATTCGAATTCTTTGAGTAATTCTTCCCACAGGAAGTCAAAATCAGTACTGCTGCCAACAATATCGGTAAAATCCTAATTAATTTCATAATATATCCTCCACATTAATTATGCAAATGCAAATCATTCGCATTTATATATTATACACAAAATCAGATAAATTTACACCCCTTAAGTCTGCAGTTTGTTTCCCGGTATATCCTCTGTATCATAACTTTTTTAAATTATTTATAATTGGAATAAAACATTAAAACAAAGATATAAAATGGAAATTATGAAAAACGAAAAAAGCCTGTCTTAAAATTAATTTTGCAATTAATTGTTAAGACAGGCTTTTTTTAAAAAGTTTGTCGTATTATTAATATACTTTATTTTTGTGTCTTTTTTGTGAAGATTTTGTGTATTTTTTATGAAGTTTTATGTATTCTTATTTTGCTGTGTATTTCACTTTATTTTAAATCTTTACTTTTTGCAATAGAAGTATTCTCCGTCTATTCTTTTATAGAGAACTACATTTTTGCTTTTAAACGGAACATTATTAAAAAACAAACTTTCCCCAACATTGTTTATTCCGTGTAAAGCCATCTTAGCTGCAATAATGCAATCCCTAGATGGTACCAGTTCCTTAAACCCAGGCTTATGAGCCGGCGGGAACTGTCCTTTTGCAAAAATTACATCATATATTGTATTTGGAAAATCAGGACTCTTTACTCTATTTAACACCACATTGGCAACAGCAACCTTGCCGTTAATGGATAATCCTTTTACTTCCACATGCACTATACGGGCAAGCCATATCAGATCTTCATCGGTATACCATCTATCCTCAATTAATTCTTTCGGAACAGCAATGTCATCTTTATATATAAGCACCGAATAGGTCAGTTCGCTCCATATTACATTACAATCAAGATTTTCAGAAACAAACCTTATCGGTATCATTGTACGTCCATTTACTATTTCCGGAGCAGCATCCATTTGCTTCTTTTCACCGTAAGCAATTAACTCATTACTTCCAATCGTCAGCTGTATTGATTTCTCTTCATCTGTATAAACCGCTTCAGTAACTGTTTCATTTAATTCTTCAGATTCCATATCTTCCTTTTTACTAATTAAAACTTTGTTTTGCTTTTCGTTCCAGTCCACCTTAGCCCCTAAAGCTTCTGCAACAAAACGTACCGGAACATATACCCTTCCGCTCTTTATATAGGGCTGGGTATCCATCTTGATACGCTGGTCATTTACTTTCACAGTCACAAATATCTGTTCTGTCAAATCACTAGCCTCACAATAAAGTACCGAACCAAGACACGCTGTAAGCGCCAAAACACAAAAAACAATCTTTCCAATTAACTTACCCATCAAAACCTCCTTATTATTTTTTTAATTTTCACAGCCTGCTTAATATTGTCTGTGTAACAGCAACATTAAATATTTTATCATAAAATAATAAATTTTTGGAGCAGTATTTCCCAAACTAAAATTTGGAATTTATCCCATAAATTTATTTCATAATGAAAAAGCAGAAATAATTACTTTGCTGCTCAACTTATATCTTTAATAAAATTAAATTTTAGAGTATAATTATTTTAAAGAATATTTTCGGCCTATATGTTCTCGGAAAAAATTTCTAAATATATTATTCTTCTAAGGTTTTTTCGGGAAAAGGATATGCTATTTGGGCCTATATAGGCTTTATATTTTAGATGAGAGGAGAAGAGTGGGATGAGTTTACCAGATAGCAAAGGTTTTTTCGGTGATTACGGAGGTCGGTTTGTACCCGAACAGCTGGAAAAGGTTTTGGACGAAGTAAAAGAAGCATTCTATCAGTATAAGGATGACCCTGAATTTATAAAGGAACTGGATTATTATTTCAAATATTTTGTCGGCAGACCGAATCCTCTATATTTTGCCAAAAGACTTACAGAAGAAATCGGTGGTGCAAAAATTTATTTAAAGCGAGAAGACTTAAACCATATGGGTGCACATAAAATCAATAATACCCTTGGACAAGCTCTCCTTGCAAAACGCCTCGGCAAAAAAAGAATAATTGCTGAGACCGGTGCCGGACAACATGGTGTTGCTACCGCAACTGCCTGTGCTTTATTCAATATGGAATGTATCATATACATGGGTGAAGAAGACACCAGAAGACAGGCATTGAATGTATTCAGAATGGAACTTTTAGGTGCAAAAGTTGTTCCTGTCAAAACAGGTACTCGTACTCTTAAAGACGCAGTTGATGAAGCTTTGAACGATTTGGTCGAAAATTACGAAAACACCTTCTATATGTTAGGTTCTGCAGTAGGTCCGGATCCATATCCTGAAATAGTCAAGCATTTCCAATCGGTTATAGGTCGGGAAACCAAACAGCAAATCTTAGAGCTTGAAGGCAGATTGCCCGATTACCTCGTTGCCTGTGTAGGCGGAGGAAGTAATGCTATTGGAATGTTTGCACCATTTTATGATGATAAGGACGTTAAAATGATTGGTGTGGAACCTGCCGGTAAAGGTCTTGACACACCGGATCATGCAGCAACTTTAACTGCGGGAACTCCCGGTATCATTCACGGATTTAAATGTTACTTATTGCAAGATGACAAGGGAGAGCCGCTTCCGGTTTACTCAATAGCCGCCGGACTTGATTATCCCGGTGTAGGTCCTGAACATTCCTTCTACAAAGACAGCGGCAGAGCTCAATATGTCACTGTTACAGATAAGGAAGCTATTGATGCCTTTTTAAAACTTTCAAAAGTAGAAGCTATCATCCCTGCAATTGAAAGCTCCCATGCCGTATCTTATGGTATAAAGCTTGCAGGCACTCTTGATAAGGATAAGATTGTAGTTATCTGTCTTTCTGGTCGCGGAGATAAAGACGTTGCAGAAATTGCAAGAATATTGGGTGAAAATAAATAGAATTTAAATGGAATTAAAAAAATCATGGGGCTGTTGCATTACAGACTAATAATCGTAATGCAATAACCCCTTTTTATTTAAAATTAATATATTTTATCCTTAAAACGTTGTCTTTTATTTGTTGATCCTGAAAAAAGGGTATACTAAATAAACGACACACACTTCGCTAATTATACAATAAATATTTTTTATGTTTATGCTGTCTTTATTGGATGTAAGTACGTGGCACATCGTTGTGATTGAATTTTGTTATGCAG
>Ga0209508_1000162_pt1 | contig 78179 bp, 53 predicted proteins | sample AD_UKC129_MetaG_FD_184427 | JGI IMG/M metagenome (GOLD analysis project Ga0209508, IMG submission 184427) | Active sludge microbial communities of municipal wastewater-treating anaerobic digesters from Canada - AD_UKC129_MetaG (SPAdes) (version 2) | ecosystem: Engineered > Bioreactor > Anaerobic...
ACTCGCATCTGTGGCAGTTCACCCGAAGGCAGATGCGCCACCTCGTGGAATCTGTCGGCTTTAAGATTCTGAGGATTCGTACCCATCGAGGTTTCTGCCCGCGAACGCCATGGAAACAGTTCCTGCTGAAATGGATCATTGATCCCGCAGTGGCTCTCGGTTATGGTGACGGCATGAAAATCATTGCGACTCGGCGATAAAAATGCCCCCGGTATCCCTCGTCGTCTGCGTCCACCGCGAGCGCGAACTGCTCGCCCGGTTGCTGAAACGTTCGGACGGCTGCTACGACGATCTTGTCGTCGTGCATGACGGTCCGGACACAAGTGGCGTCCGCGGTGTTGTGGAAGCGGCCGGCGGGCGGTTTTTCGAACGACCGCGCGAGTTCCAGCAGGAACCCCATTGGCCCTTCGCGTGGGAGCAGGCGCGCCACGATTGGATTCTCCGGCTCGATGCGGATGAATTTCCGAGCGAGGAGATGAAGCGCTGGTTGCAGAGTTTTCGCAGGTCGGCGGATCCCGGTGAGAGCATCTCGGGTTACACGTGCATCTGGCCGTTGTGGAACGGGAAGCGGCCGGTTTCGAAACGCTGGCCCGCCGGGCGAAATTTCCTTTTCCACCGTCAGCGCGTGCGGTTTTTCGGAATGGTGGAGCAGGTGCCCGTCGCAGACGGAACTTTTGAGCCGCTGAACCTTGTGCTGAAGCACCAGCCGGATCGGAAATCGTACGGTCTGAAGAACGTCTTGATCCGAGGGCAGGCGTATCGATGGCGGGAGAGGATCGCGAACTCCCTGGTGGGAAAGCCAACCGATCTGGCCTGCTGGCGGTGGGAGAGCGACGCGTGGCCGGAGCATTGGGAACAGATCCGCCGGCACCCGCTGCGCACCGCAATGGAGAGGCTGGTGATGGAAACGCTGCGCGCCCTCCGTTCACAATGGCGTGCCGAACGACGGTTCTGGTTCGGCGCCGCCTTGAACGGACCGATCCACCACGCCCTGATCTGCCTGAAGTGCTGGCAATTGAAGCGCAGGCGAAAAGTCTGAAGGAGCCTTGATCTCGCCATGACGCCCGCATAGGCTGCTCGCCGTAAAATGAGCAAAGTCTGTCTGGTCACGGGTTCGTCCGGCCTGATCGGTTCCGAAGTGGCCGCCTTCTTTCACGCTCGAGGGTTCTCGATTCATGGAGTCGATAACAACCAGCGCGAGACCTTCTTCGGCCCGCAGGGCAACACGCGGTGGAACCAGGAGCGTCTTGCCAAAACGCTCTCCCGCTTCACGCATCATGAACTGGATATCCGCAACCGGCCCGGCGTCCTCGATTTGATAAAGGACCTCAAACCCGCGGTCATCATCCACACCGCGGCGCAACCGTCGCACGATCTTGCGGCCAAAATCCCGTTCGATGACTTCGACGTGAACGCGGTGGGCACGCTGAACCTTCTCGAAGCCGCGCGCCGGTCCTGCCCCGAATCGCCGTTCATCCACATGTCCACTAACAAGGTTTACGGGGACGGTCCGAACAACATCGCGCTGCGCGAGCTGGACACGCGATGGGATTACGCGGACCCGGCGTTCGCCAACGGGATCCCGGAGAGTTTCCCGATCGACCAATCAAAACATTCGCTGTTCGGCGCGTCGAAGGCCGCGGCGGATATTCTCGTCCAGGAATACGGGCGTTACTTCGGAATGCCGACGTGTTGCCTGCGCGGCGGTTGCCTGACAGGTCCGAACCACAGCGGGGTGGAACTGCACGGGTTCCTGAGTTACCTCATCAAATGCAACGTGGAAGGGCGCGAATACAAGGTTTACGGCTACAAAGGCAAGCAGGTGCGCGATAACATTCATTCGGAGGACGTGGCGCGGTTCATGTTCGAGTTCTATGAGCAGCCGCGCTGCGGCGAGGTGTATAACCTCGGCGGGGGGAAGGAGAATTCCTGCTCGATCCTCGAGGCTTTCAAACTGGCAGAGGCGTGCACGGGCAGGCAACAGGTTTACACGTATGTGGACCAGGCGCGGAGCGGCGACCACATCTGCTACTACAGCGATCTTTCAAAGATGAAGGCGCACTACCCGAAGTGGAACCTGCAGCACGACCTGAAGAACATCTTCGAGGAGATCGCCGCTGCCTGGCGCCAAAGGCTCGCGTGAAAATGGCGGGGGAATGTCTTTTGTCAGGAGTCTCGCCTTCAGGCGGAGCGCGCCTTCCGTGCAGGGCACGGCACCGCAGCGCGACTCCGCCGCGATTGGCCCTTCCGTCTTAGAAATCGTGGACGCCTTCCCGAGACTGCTGGTCGCAACCGAGTTCCCGCCGAACGCCTCGGGCGGCGGGCCCGCCGTTGTGCGCCAGATGCTCAAAGAGTGGCCTGCCGAGCGGTTGTTCTGGTGGAGTTGCCTTCCGGAAACGGATTCGCGCTTCGGCCGGGCCGTGGCCGCGCACCGGGTAAAGCCGATTCCGCCCCGACTGTACCCGCACTTTCGTCTGTGCCGGCTCAAGTCGTGGCTGTTGGATCGATTGTGGGTGCCGGCTGCCGCACGGAGCCTGCGCAAGGCGCTTCGGGAACTCAGGCCGGATGCCGTTTGGGTCATTCCGCATATCTGGTCCATTCCCCCCATCGGACGCGTGCTGTCGGGAGGGGAATTCAGGTTTCACATTTCGATTCACGACTACGTGGACATCAACAGCGGCATCGCGCGGTTGGGGGCCGGGCGGGCGGCGCGCATGGCGCGAACGGTCGAAAGGCTTTATCGCGCGGCCGATACCAGGGACGTGATCTGCGAATCGATGCAGTCGGACATGCGGCGACGCACGGGATGCGACGGAGCCATTGTTCACGCGGGGATCGAGCCCGAGGATTTGGCGTATCTGGAGCGGAAGGAGTCTGTCCCGGTTGCCGAGATCCGGATTGCTTACGCCGGAACCATCATTGTCGAAAAGGAGTTCGCGTTGTTTGTGCAGGCGCTCGAGGCGATTCGCCCGCAGCTTCCCAGGCCGGTGTTTCTCGACTTCTTCGGGTCTCATCGTTACGCGGGACGGCCCTGGTTCAACGCGAGCTGGATGCGGGAGCACGGGAATCTCCCTGAGCGGGAACTCCTTGATCGGCTGCGCCAGTGCACCTGGGGGTTTTCTCCGATGTCGCTGACGGACGAGGATCCTCGCTACAACCGTTACAGTTTTCCAACGAAGCTGATCAGCTACCTGGCCGCGGGCCTCCCGGTGATCGGGCTGGGGCACCCGGAGAGCACAATCATCCGCGCCGTCGAACAGAACGGAATCGGTCTCAGTCTCACAACGAGCGATCCCTCCGCACTGAGTGGACAGTTGCGCGCCGGTCTCCTCGAGGCGGACGACAACCCCTGGCGGCGCTACCAGAGCCAACTCCTTCGCTACTCCCGGAGCGAGTTTGATGCGGACCAGATGCGTCTCGTACTCTGGCGCTGTTTCTCTTCAGCCGCTTGACCGCGGGGTGTGAAGTGTCGGCGCAATCCACATGGGAATCCTGCGTCCAGGGGCGCTCCCTGTTCGGCGGGCGATCAATCGGAGCAAACCCTCCGATACATTGCGATCAACCGGGACCAGATGTGATTCCTGTCAAACGACGGCCGGATCTGCGACGCAATGATGCTGCGCTTTTCGGGTTGAATCCACTCGCGCGTTTCGATTGCGCGTTTCAGCGTTCGGGTCAGAGATTCCACGCTCAGGTCTTCAGCGAGGTTGCCAAAGTTGAATTTGCGAATGTAATGGCCCGGACCGCTATTGTCGTAGCACACCGGCCACAACCCCATCGCCATGGATTCCTTCAACGCCGTCGGCCCGGTGTCAATGCGTGTCGGCAGCAGGAAAACGCTGCTCTGTTGCATCAGGGTGACGATTTCCGAGGGCGCCAATCGGGGATAATGGGTGACGCGTCCTTTGCATGGACTCGAATCCGTCCACTGCTTGAGCCGCGCAACGTCGGCGGGGGTTCCGCTCCCCACGACAGCCAGCTTCCAATCCGGCAGCCCGGCCTTTTCGAAGGCTTCCAACGCGTCCCAGATTCCCTTGCCCTCTTCAATCCTGCCAAGAAACAGAATCTGTCGGCTGACACCATCCGTCGGTGGAGCCGTGAGAAAATCCGGGCGAAGCGGATGTTCAATCGCGTAGGTCCGCTTCGTGCGGATCATCGGCAGGGCGGATTGAAGGGAGTAGTCGTTTTCGGCGGCGACACAGAAGGCGCGTTTCAAAGCCAGTCGCTCGCTCCACGCGCACAGCAGCGACAGCCAGGGCATGCCGACCCGACGCCGGCACTCATTGATATTGCCCTGGACCTCCACCACGTTTCTGCGAGCCAACCGTATCGCGGATATGGCGTGAGAGTCCTCCGTTCCCCAGCCGTGAATGACGTCCGGCTGCAGTTGCCGAACCAGTTCGCGGAAAAACAGCCAATCCAGTTGGAACAGGAAGAAGATGCGGGCGCGAATCTTCAAGGGCACAAGATGAAAGGCGGCGCCCTGATAGTGGAATGTCCTCAACCGCGCATGCTTTCGATGACCGCAGGCAATGTGCAATTCGACATCCGGCGGCGGAGGCAGATGCCCGAGAATCCAGGACCAGTCGGCGTAAGCGCCTAAATCCTCGCCGGGGAAGACTTCGCGCTGAACCTGGAAGGGAAGACCGCATATCCACAGGACTTTCAACGGCCTGCCGACGAATAGGTTGTTTTCCATGCGGCAATTTGGTAGTGCTTAAGCCCATTTCATGGAAGCCCTAAATCGATTGGCTCTCTACTTCAAGGCCGCCATGGCACGCCGCGCCCCCCACCTTTCAGGCGCTCCCTGTCTGCCCAAAGCACTGCTCCCGGATGCTCCTTATTCCCGCGCCGCTTACAATTCCTTCGTCGTGTGGATCCAGCAGCTGGGCCTGAGCTCGGTCGCAACCGTGGTGGACGTGGGAGCGAACCATGGGGACTTTTCAAGAGCGGCGAGCCTCTTGTTTCCGTCTGCAAAGGTGTTGTTGGTCGAACCGCTCCCGAAGCTTCAGCAGTTGCTCCAGGGTGTCATCGAGAAGAGGCGACCCAACTGGCGACTGATCCCGTGTGCGCTTGGCAGTCAGCCCGGGCGCTTTCCGCTGTTCGTGGACGAGAACCGCGACGATATCGGAAGCCTGGTGGGGTTCAGCGATGAATACCGGGCGGTCCGCCCGGAGGCTCGTGCATCGCGGGAGATTCTGTGCGACGTAAAGACGCTCGACGCCGTATCAACAGAGTTCGGCCTGCACGGCATTGATCTTCTCAAGATCGATGTGGAAGGATTCGAATTCGAGGTGCTGAACGGCGCTTCGGAGATCCTGCGGAAGACTACGGCGGTGATTGTTGAGGTATCCCTGGTCAGAAGATCTGACGCTCAAAATGCGCTGCTGGAAATGCTCGAACGCCTGGTGCGCGGCGGATTCGAGGTCGTCAATGTGATCCCTTCCCTGTTCGATCAACGCGAGCCGTGGCGGCCCCGCGAATTCAATGTTCTTGTCCGCCGGACCGGGCCGTTTCAAGGGGCGGGGAACCCGGGGTAGCAGGAACTGCCGGTTCTCCGTTTCGGGCCACAATCCGATTGCCCGGAGCCGGAACCATGATAAAGTGGGCGGGTTTCCAGGCCGCCCCACAGCCGCCTGGGTGAGAAGCAATGAGCAATCAACTGCAAGCTTTCAAGGCGCTGATCACCTACGCCGTCATTGTGCCGATGGCCATTTTTGTCGGCTACATGCTCGCGGACCCGCTGCGGTATTCCACGTTCGGCGCCGTGGGCGTCGTCCTCGGGGTGATGATCTTTCCCCTGCTGCTCAAATGGCACCAGCCGCTGCTGTTATTCAGCTGGAACATGTCCGTGGTGATCCCGTTTATCAAAGGGCAGCCTTACCTGTGGCTGGTAATGAGCGCCGCCACGCTGGGCATCGCGATTCTCGAGCGGGCGCTAAATCGCGACATGCGATTTGTCCAGGTCTGGTCGTTGAGCCTGCCGCTGATCTTTTTCGTCGGGGTCATCCTGTTCACCGCGAAGATGACGGGCGGCATCGGATTGCGAACGTTCGGCAGCGAGGTGTACGGAGGACGCAAGTACATCTTCTTGTTGGGCGCCATCGCGGCCTACTTTGCGCTGACCGCATGGCGGGTCCCGCCGCATCGCGCAAAACTGTACGTGGGGTTGTTCTTTCTCGGGGCGCTCACCCATTTTGTGGGCGATCTCGTGCAGGTCGTCCCGGCGTGGTTGTATCCTCTTTTCTGGTTCTTTCCGCCTACGATCGCTATGAACCCGGACGGTGGCACGCGGTTGGCCGGAACCGCGACGGCTGCCCAGGCGGTGTATTTCTTTATCCTGCTTCGATATGGGATTCGGGGCGTGTTTCTCGAGGGCAAACCCCTGAGGATCGCACTGCTTGGCCTGTTCTTCGTGATCAGCCTTGTCGGCGGCTACCGTTCCACACTCCTGGCCAACGTGCTGGTGTTTGTCTTTCTCTTCTTCCTGGAGGGCCTGCACCGCACAAAGCTGATGCTAACGTTCATTTTGCTGGGAATCCTGGGAGCCGCTGCGTTGATCCCTACCGCGTCCAAACTTCCCTATAGCATTCAACGCGCGCTGGCGGTTGTCCCGGAAAGCATTCTTCCGGACCTGGACCCCATCGCCAGGTGGTCGGCGGAGGACAGCTCGCGCTGGCGATTGGAGATGTGGGAAGCACTGCTGCCGCAGGTGCCGCAATACCTCTGGCTGGGCAAAGGCTATGCGATTTCACAGGAGGATTGGCAGATGATGGGATACGACACCTCATTTCGTGCCATGAGCGCCGACGAACAGACGCTTGCGCTCGCGGGCGACTACCACAACGGTCCGCTGTCGATCATTCTGCCGTTCGGCATCTGGGGGGTGTTGGCCGTGGGCGCCTTCTTTATCGCCGGAGCGCGCGTGTTGTACTGCAACTATCGCTACGGCGACCCGGCCTTGAAACAGCTCAACACGCTTTTGCTGGCGCTCTTCCTGATGCGCATCACCATGTTTCTGTTCGTCGTGGGCGCTCTCGACCGCGACCTCTGGATTTTTGTGGGCCTGTTCGGATTCAGCGTCAGCATGAACAACGGAATGGCCCGCCCGGTGCCGGAACTCGCCACAGAGCCGGCCTCGGTTCCCGTCGAGATGCTGCCGCGTCCGAGCTCGCCATGAGGTTGCAGGGTGACGCGGAGGCCGTCACCCGCAGGCGTCGCGGATTTGAATCTCCGCGCGACTGGACGCCGCTGCGGCTTGAGGCAGAAATATTCGGGCCACGTCCTTGAAACCCCGACTGCTCATCATTGAACTGTGGGGCCTGGGCGATCTCGCCATCGCCAGTCCGTTTCTCCGGGCGGCGACCGAGCGCTTCGACGTCACCCTGGTGGCAAAACCCTACGCGCTCGATCTGCAGGACCGGTTCCTGCCCGGAATCAAGGTGATCCCGTTCCTCGCCCCCTGGACCGCGTTCATGGGCAAGTATCGCGTGTGGGCGTGGCCGTGGCGGAACCTGCTCCGTTTGCACAGGACGCTGTACAGGCAGTTTGATGTGGGGCTGTCGGCCCGTTGGGATCCCCGCGATCACGTTCTGTTGGCACTGACCGGTGCGAAGCGCCGTCTCGGTTTTCCCCGAATGGGCAGCCGGATGTTTCTGACGGACCCATTGGAGCGTCCGGTGCCGCCGTCCCATCGCTACGAGTACTGGCGGGCGTTGGCGCACGCGCTCGGGTTCTCCCTTCCGTCAATGGCAGAGCATGCGATCCTCCGGCCGGCAAACCGGAGCGAGATTCTGGTTCACACGGGTGCGGGACAACCGGTTCGGGTCTGGCCGCTCGACCGGTACCGGCAGCTTGTGCAATACCTGCGGGAGAAGGGTTATCGCGTCACGGTCGCGAGCGATCCTGCCCAGCGCAACTGGTGGTTGAACGCCGGCGAAAGCGGGGTGGAAACGCCGCGCACGGTGAAGGAACTCATGGCGCTGCTCGACCGTTCGGCCGCTTTCATTGGAAACGATTCGGGCCCCGGCCATCTCGCGGCGCTGGCGGGCGTGCCCACGCTCACGCTGTTCGGCCCGCAGCTTCCTGAGTGGTTCGCGCCCTTGCATCCGCAGGGGGAGGTCGTCGAAGGCAAGCCTTGCCCGTACAAACCCTGCTCGGACTACTGTCGATTTGCGCTGCCGATCTGCATACACGGGATTTCGGTTGAGGAAGTCTGCGCGCGAGCGGCGCGGTTTGCGGAACGCCACGTGACGGAAAGCGTCGGGCGCGAGGTGTAGGAGCGGCGTTGCCTACGGGATCCGGCCAAATGCGTATTTCAAGCGGCCGCGCCAGAAGGACGTGGGATTGGATGCGCGCAGGGTGACGCGCCGATCCGGGCTGGCCAGGGTATAAATGGAGTAATCAAACGGTTTTTGCGGCGGGATGTTTCGGGCGAACAACCGGAGCCGATTGTGGATCTGGATGGGGTACCGCATGATCTTTACCCAGGGCGGCGCCATTTGCCACTTGAGTTCCTTCTCGCGAATTGCATTCGGCTTGAGGTTCATGTTCTCGCCGGTGTCGGCGAAAACCGATGTGAACGCGGGCAGCACGGAAATCCTGAGGCCGCGCTTCACGAACTCCATGGCCCAGAACAGGTCGCCCAGGTCTTTCCACCGGGTGTCCAGGTAGATGCCCATGGGATCCAGCACGCGGCGGCGAATGAACAGCGCGCAGGTCAACACGGGAAAGGTCACCCAAAGCGCGTGGCCGTAGGGACGCAGGGCGTAACGGTGGCACACGTAATTGCCGGCCGCATCCGTGACCACCGTGTCGGCCACGGCCACATCGACTTCCGGGCGCGCCGCAAAAAAATCGTGCACCTGCCTGAGAGCGCCGGGCAGGTACTGTTCGTCGCAATTCAGATAGGCCAGGATGTCGCCGGAAGCGCGCCGAAACCCGCGGTTCACGGCGTCGTACATGCCATTGTCCTTCTCGATGAAAGCGCGGACGCGTTTGTCGGCGGGGAGCCAGTCGCCGGTGCCGTCGTCCGAGCAGGAATCCTGGACGATGTGTTCGACCTCGACGCCCTGCTGGTCGGCGACGGAGGCGATGCACAGCTTGAGCCACTGCGCGCTGCGGAAGCTCGGCGTGACAATGGACAATTTCATTGCGGGAGTAATTAACGGAAAAGGAGCGGCCAGGCAAATGAGTCTGCTCGATGGCGTCGCGGCGCGGGAGTGTCAAGTGAATGGCCATTGATTGAGGCGGCCTCGTTTCCTAGCATGCGGACGTCTTTATGTTCCTGGTGAGAATCTGGGTCTTGCTTTCGGCTGTTCTGGTGGGCACTGGCTGGGTTCTATCCGCGCTCCACGCGTTGAACGCGTATGGCTATGGGCTTGTGCTGTTGGCCTGTACAGTCCTGTGCGCAGTCTGCTTCAAACGCCGCGGAGTCCCATCAAGAGAACAATGGAGACGCGCCATGGTCCGGTTCTGCCGGCGTTTCCGGCGTCCTGCACCGTTGCTCTTCCTGGCATTGCTGCTGATGTCGCTCATCGCAGGACTGCTGTATGCGCCATACAACGGAGATTCCAATGCTTATCGCACTCCGCGGGTGCTGCACTGGCTTTGGCATGAGCACTGGCACTGGATTCGGACGTTTGATTCGAGGATGAACATATCGAGTTCGGGCTTCGAGTGGTTGAGCGCTCCGCTGGTGCTGCTCACGCGAACCGACCGATTCTTCTTTCTCATCAACTGGTGTTGCTACGCGATGTTTCCGGGGTTGGTTTTCAGCATGCTGCTGCGCTTCAAGGTGCGTCCCCGGGTGGCGTGGTGGTGGATGTGGCTGCTGCCGGGAGCCTGGTGCTTTGCGCTCCAGGCGAGCTCTATTATCAATGATCTGCCCGGCGTCATCTTCGCCCTGGCCGCGGTTGTGTTGGCGTTTCGAGCGCGCGAAAGCGGATCTATTGGAGATTTGTGGCTCTCGGCTCTGGCGGCGGCTCTCATGACGGCGGTGAAACCCACCAACCTTCCCCTCGGCCTGCTGTGGCTGGTGCCCGCGTTTCCTGCGCTGAAATTGCTGCTGCGCCGGCCCGCGGTCAGCGCATGTGTGGCAGCGACGGCCCTGCTGATTTCCTTCGTCCCCAACGCGGCGATGAATCTGCAACATGGCAGGGAGTGGACGGGGCTCGAAAAGGATACGCGCTGGGAGTTGGAACCGCCGTCTCCCTTTTGGGGAGTTGTCGGCGGCGTTTTTACACTGACGACCCGGAACCTGATGCCTCCGTTTTTTCCATGGGCGGACAATTGGAACCGTGCGATGGAGCGTTTTGTCGAGACACCGGTGGGCGCCCCCTTCAAATCCGTGCATCGCTTCGGTGTCTTGAGTGAAGGGATGCACAGCGTGGGAGAGTCGAACGCAGGGATCGGATTGGGCATCTGCGGGCTGGTCGCCGTTTCGATTGCCGGCGCGTGGTGCTATCGCAAGCGCGGCTCAAAGCGGCCACTATCGGGAAGACTGGCTCGCTGGATGCAAGGGCTGCCCTGGATACTGGCACTGGTGTTCATGGCAAAGGTCGCCACCGTGGAGAATGCGAGGCAGATGGCGCCATACTACTCTTTCCTGCTCCCCCTCATTCTCGCGCGTCGAGGCCATGAACGGCTGGTGCGCCGGCGTTGGTGGCAGGTGCTCGCCATCCTTACGTTGCTTGCCACAGCCGGGCTTGTGGTGATTTCGCGCGGCCGCCCACTGCTGCCGATGCGGACAATTCTGGCGCGATTGGAGGCGGCACGCCCGGATTCCCGGTTTATAGCGAGAGTGCGTTTTGCCTACGATACCCGCGTGGCTACGGAGAAGCACCGGACGTTCTTCTCAAGTCGCCTGCCCGCGGGCGAAAAAGTGGTCGGGTTCGCGGGCACCCTTGCTTTGAGTTCGGTGGGAGTCTGGCTGCCGTTTGGCGAACGGCAGGTCGTGCATGTGCTGCCGAACGACAGTCCCGAGACAGTCCGTTCGATGGGTTTTCGATATCTCGTGCTCGAGGAGCCGTTTCTGATCGAGGCCGACGAAACGCTCGAGCAATGGACCCGCCGCTACGGCGCCGAAGTCGTGGCAACCTACCCGTATCACAACCGTTCCTGGGAACCTCCCATCGGTCTTCACCTGCTTCGCTTGATCGATTCGCCTGCTCAGGAACAGGCCGGATCATTCCCGCCCGAAAGGTAGCCGGGAAAACGCGGGACTGAACAGCTCAGCCTGCTTAAAGCTTCCGGGGCGGAGCCGGAGATTCGAAGACCCGCTTGGAAAACAGGTACTTGAGGATGCCGAAAATGGCGATGCTGCACAGTTGTGCGACGGCAAAATGAACGCCGAGGTGGGTGAGCAGAACGTAGAATATCCAGTCGCCGACCCGAAACAGAATAATCCCGTTGAAGAACAGCAGAAAACTCCGTCCCAGGCTGATTCCCGGTGCCGTGTCGAAGACGAAATACCGGCAGGCGAAAAAGTTGATGGTGACCTGGACGGCAAGGACAATGGCGTACGCCGGCGGCTTGGACATCCCCGCCCAGCGTATAAGGGCGTAGTTCAATAGAAAGGCCACCGCAAACCCCGGGGCGCCCCAGAGAAAGAACCGGGTGAACTTGCCGACCTCTTTGCGCGACAGGCGTTGCATTCGGTCAGTCCCGTTCAACGAGCCCCTGTGTCACAGACTGAAGGCCTTCCGGTTTCGGCGGGTTTTCCGGTTCACGGGCGGCGGCTTTCCGGAGCTGGTATAACGCCTCCTCGGTCAGCCGGCGTTGAGCGCGCATCAGTTCCGCGATCACGGCGAGAGCGGCAAACAGCACGCCGTTGATGGCGAGAATGGACAGCAGGATGAGAGAGGGCACGTAGGTCCGATGCGAGGCCGGATCATCCACCAGGTAGACCAGATAGATGAAGCGCGCGCCCAGGATCACCGCCGCCGCAAAGCACAGCACAGTCAGAAGCCCGAAGAACCGGCTGGGCCGGTAGTGAATAAACATGCTGACGATCGTCGATCCGGACTTCCACAGGTATTCGGGAATGCTCCTGAACAGGCGGGAGGGGCGCGTCCTGGGATTGACCCGGATGTCCACCGAGGCCACCCGCATGCCGGTGTTGCCTGCCTGGATGAGCGTTTCCATGCAATAGGAGAAACTGGTATAGACGAACAGACGCCTGCAGGCTTCTTTCGAATAAGCCCGATAACCCGAGGCCGCATCGCGAACCGTCGTGCGCGAGATCAACCTCAGGACCCAGCTGCCCAGCCGCTGCAGCAACTTCTTCATGGCGCTGAATTCCGGGTGATCTTCGATCGGACGACACCCAACAACAATGTCCGCGCGCCCGTCGAGAATCGGCTGAATCAGCTTCGCCATGTCGGCCGCCACATACTGGTTGTCGGCATCGGTGTTGACGACGATGTCCGCTCCCATCGCCAGCGCCGCCTCCAGACCGTGCGAGAAGGCGCGCCCCAAACCCCGGTTCGTGCCAAGACTCAGCACCCGTGCTCCCGCGGCGCGCGCCACCTCGGCCGTCCGATCGGTGCTCCCGTCGTCCACGACAAGCACTTCAATCTCGTCAATGCCGGGCAACGATTTCGGCAGGTCCCGCAGCGTCTGGGGCAGCGTCTGCTCCTCGTTGAGGCACGGGATCTGAATCACCAGTTTCATGTCATTGCAGTGTATACACGGAGATGACTTCAACGCCACCAGGGCCGGACGCCGTGTCGCGGCTCACGTGGAAGCCGTTCATCGGAACAAGGTCTTCCAGATGAAATGAATCGGCGCTGGCAACGTGCCGCTTCGAACTCCGCGGCCCGGGAATCAACCGGGCGCCTGCCGCCAGCCCCGTGAACACGTCCACCACACGAATCCTGCCGGGCTGCCAGGACAGAGTCCGCCGGAACCGGAACGCGCTCGGGGCCCGGTGGAAAATCAGTTTCCGTTTCAACATGGCGATCAAACGCCGCCCTGCGATTCGGCTGGACAGTCGCAACGCCATGTGGCGCCACGGCGTGCTCAGAACCTCTCGATGCCGGTACAACGGGCCTTCAATCCACAGCCCGCTGTCCGTCCGGCCCCATGTCCACTCGTCGCTCCACCAGTGTGTGATGAGCTGATCCGACCCGGTTTCCACGATCCAGCCGAAATCGCTGCAGTGGCACTCGCGACAGTAGTAGCTGAAGATACCGCCCTTGCGCAACGTGACGATCAATCTTTCGTCTTCCGTTGGCGTATTGATGTAGTGGCCGCTGGCGGTGATACGATCGAGGGGCTCTCGGGGAGACTTCACCCGCGCCGCCGGGGCGGAGTGCGGGTTCTCCTCCAGCAGACGCATTGCCCGGAACAACGAATGCCCGCAGTAGTGCGAGATGTAGCGGTCATCGATAGCCTGAAGAAAGTGTTTTGGGTCCGACGCGGATCCAAAAACCTGTTCCACAATGCCGCTTTCGCCTCGAGCCAGCGAAAGCCGGACCAACCCGTAGGGCACCATATAATCTGTATTCCGCGAATTGTGCATTCCGATGCCCCGCGTTCCCAGCGCCCCGATCATCAGGCCGATCCAGTCCGCCGCGCGTTCTGCGGAGGCGAAGAACGCTCGATTGCCGGTGGCGTCAAACAGGTCCAGGAGGCAGTCGATGGTTACTGACAGGTAACCCAGGTCGGGCCCGCCGTATTCCTCGAACCATCCTTCGGCTTTCTGCAACGCCAGCGTCCTTTCAACAAGGGTGTTGAAGTCGCGCTCAGAAACGAGTTCGGGAAACGACCGCCGGCACCATGCCAGCGCCGCCAGACCTGCGACCTGCTGGTTGGCGGCCTGACCTTCGAACCGCGTGAGCAACTGCGCCACGGCAATGCCAATCCCTTTCCGGATTTCGCCAGTGTCAACGACGCCTTCAGCCGCCAGTTTGGCGATCGCCAGCGTGGAAAAGGCGAGCGGTGGATAGCCCTCTTCCCAGGGATAGTACTCTTCGAAGGCGCCGTGCCGGCAGGCCCTGCGATTCCAGAACCGGCACGCGGCAGCGGCGGTTGCGACCAGGGCGTCCTTCATCCCTCGATATTCCTCCAGCCGCGAGGCAACAAATAGAGCATAGGCGCCCTGCTGCAGAATGATCGACGGAAAATCCCGCATGCGATAATGCCACCAGTTCCGATCGAAGCATCCGTAGGTTGGTGACGTGGGATCACGGCACACCTGTGTGAGCAGGCGGGGAAACCATAGCCGGCCCACCTGTCGAAGCTCCTGCAACAACGGGCTCATTTGGCCGTCTCCTCCAAAGGCTCTGTGGGAATCATGGACAAGGAACGGAGCCCTTTGCGCTTCGTCGGCTTGCTGACCGCCTTCCATGTGAGACGCAGCCGGTTGAAAAGCGGGCCGATCCAACGCTCGGGAATTCGCTCCACGAACCAGCGGCTGACACGCGTGCCAGCGATGAGAAAGATTCCCGAAATGACAATCTCAACGAGCACACGGCTGAGCGGCAACGGCGTTGGCTTCATGCCGAAGTCGGCGGCGGCCAGACCCAGCCGGGCGCGCATCCGGTTGCGAATGTATCCGCCGCGCTTCTTGAAATCGATCATGTGGCCATGCATCTCCGTGGCCTGAAGCGCATCCACGCGTTCTGCTGTCAGCAAACCCTCTCGAATCATCGTCGAGACCACCTCTTCCATCCTGGTCGAGCGCGTCGTGATGACTGAGTGTCCGCCTCGGGCGGCCTCAAAACGCGGCGACCACGCGTCCCCAACCGACAGGTCGCAGAACTCGTTTGCGAAATCCATATTCTGCAGGCTGTTGCGCGTGATGAAAAACGGAATCAGATAGTTGTAATAGAACTTGTTCGATCGCAGTATGCGCCCGCTGTTGGTCCGGATCTCCAGATATCCCGGCCACTCGCCTGCGCGCCATTTCAACTGCGCAACCCCGTCATCCTCCCGAACACCGCAGGATCGAAGAAAGGAACGAATCGCCGCCGGGTAAAGCGCGGTTCCTGTGTAGGGACCCAGCACATACGCGACCTGCTTTGCCCTGCTCTCGCCGCGGAGCTGCAGATATCGCAGTGCCGCGGCCTGATCGGGGAGGCATGTCATGGCATAGCGTTTGCCAGGCTCCAGGTCCGCCAGCCTGTCGAGAACAGACACAGGAATATAAACAGACTGTGCAGCAGCCAGTATTTCCTCAGGACTCCTGGCGATCACGGCCCGCGCCTGTTCCGGCGTGGGTGTGCCTTGCCGAACAACGATGGCCGCATCCACAAGGTTTCGTTCCAGAAGAAAAACCAACGTCCGGGAGAGCACCCCGCCGGAAGCGCCTGCCCGGCGCACTGTCTCGTCCGTAGCATGCCCCGTCCGCACCGCTACGCTCGGGCCTGTCAACCAGTTTTCAGGAAGACGCCCATAGTGTTCCATATAAAGCTTCGGATAGTTCAACCCCTTGCCCGGGCAGCATTCGAACGCCAACGGAGAAAGCCTGGAGTCGGGCGAGAAGCGAGGGACAGGTCCGAGCGGAGTCTCTTCCATGAACGCCCTGGCGGCAGCGTCCAGTGCCACACAAGCCCCGCAGCCGGTACACAGGCCGGGACGAATCACCTGTTCGAGCAAGCGGGTCTGTACGTCCATTGCACTACCGGGCAGAGACAATGCCTTCACGCAGCCACTCCGGACGCTGGAGGGATGCCTCATCCCCGACCGATCGTATGGCCGCGGCCAGCGTCTCGAGGTGGCGTTCGATCGTGTAGCGTTCAAGAAACAGTTGCCGCAGCTCATCCGAATCGTCGCGCCCGATGCGGTCCAGCAACGCGGCGGTCAACCCTTTTACGTCCTTCGGCTCCACAATGCTCGGATAACCCGCAGGGAAGAATTCCGGCAACGACCGCCACCGGGTGATAATCACCGGCAAACCATACGCCAGCGCTTCCACCGTGCTCACCGGATGGTTCTCGCCGCGGTAATACGTCGGAAAACAGAGCGCGTCCGAATCCCGCAGCAACGCGTGCTTCTGTTCGCCGTGGACGAACCCCACATACCGAATGGCCTCCCGCGCCACCGGGTCGCTCCGGCGTTGCTCGAACTCGGCCCGTTCCTCCGCGTTCGTGAATCCTCCCGCGATCGTCAGCTTCAGCCGAATGGGCGAACCGCGCGCCTCCAGCTCCCGCTGCGCCGCGCACACCGCGTCCACCGCGTCAAACAATCCCTTCTCCTGCGTGCACAACGCCAGATAGCAACAATGAAATACCTCGGGGTCGCCTCCCGCCTCGATGCGTTCCTGTTCCGACAGCGTCTGTCCCTGGAGCAGTTTGGACCTCGCCCGGTGTCGGGCCGTTCTTCGCGGACGGATCGTCGAGTCGTAGTCCGGACACGGGTCGGGGATGGCGTTGAAGACCACGCACGTCCGCCTGGGTAGAAACTTGCCCACCCCGCGGCAGTTGGAACCCGAGAGCGCAACACTCACGTCGGCCTTGCCCAGTGAACGATAGGTCAGCGAGCGAGCCAGCATGCTGGCTTCCATTTCCAGCCAGCGGTCCAGCCCGGCGGCGTGCCAATGCAGGATCAGATGCGGGAAGAAGGGCCGGCAAAGCAGCATCACCATCCAATCGCGATACAGCGCCGACCACTTGCCCGGAGCGGGAATGTAATAGAGCACCTTGACGCCGTGGCGGAACCGGCACCAGATCGCCTGCAAACAATACCAGAAGACCAGCGCGAGTTTTCGAACCTGAAGATCGCCGATGTTCTCCAGATCCTTCGAGAGCCGGACGTTGACGTGGTAACACTGGATGCCGAACCGCTCGCGCGCCTTGAGTTCGTCGGCGGTCGCGCGCCGCTTGCGGCAATCGCCGCCGAACCCCTTCAACATCATCTGCACCATGTAACTCTGGCCATGGTGCGGAGGCGGGGTGTGCGCGAATACCAGGACTTTCATGCAATTGCTCAGAGCCGGCGCTGAAGTCTGCTTGCCTGCAACCTCCTTTGCAATCAAGAATGGACGCGAAGGCGCCTCTGATTCGGCAAGGCAAACCTGCCGTTGGGCAGGATTCAAGTGCGTTGGCGATGCGAACAACACAATTCCTCGAGTTCCCGAATCGCATCTTGCGGCGGGAGAGAGGGGGCTGTGCGGCAACGCAGCCCTTTGCCGGATTGGCAGCGCCATGATCGGGTCCCGGGATTGCCATGAGTGCCATTCCTGAGCAGCTTCCGCGCGTCAACGTCCTCGGCATCGGCATCAGCGCCATCAACCCCGACCTGGCGCTGCGAGCAATCGCCGGCGCGCTGGAACGCAGAACCAAAGGTTACATCTGTGTCACCGGCGTTCACGGCGTCATGGAGGCCCAGAGCGATCCGCAACTGCGCCGCATCCTGAACAGCGCGTTCCTGAACACGCCCGACGGCGTGCCGATGGTCTGGGTGGGACGTTTGCGCGGGTTCAAAGGCATGCAGCGGGTTTACGGGCCCGACCTGATGCTGGCCGTGTGCGAACTGTCCGTGGCGAAGGGTTACACGCATTTCCTGTATGGCGGCGCCGAGGGCGTGGCCGATCAATTGAAGCTGGCCCTCGAAAGGCGCTTTCCCGGCATCCGGATCGTCGGCACCTGGACACCGCCGTTCCGCCCGTTGGAACCGACGGAGGAAGCGGACCTCGTCGCGAGAGTGAACGCGCTCAGGCCTGATATCGTCTGGGTGGGCTTGAGCACTCCCAAACAGGAAAAGTTCATGGCACAGACCGGCGCGAAACTGGATGCGACTCTCCTGTTTGGGGTGGGTGCGGCGTTCGATTTCCACACCGGGCGCGTGCCGCAGGCGCCCCGGTGGATGCAGCGCAGCGGGTTGGAATGGCTGTTCCGGCTGTGCTCCGAACCCCGCCGGTTGTGGCGTCGTTACCTTGGAAACAACCCGTTGTTTCTCCTGCGCATTATTGGCCAGTTGTCCGGCATCCGAAAATACACGCTGGAATAGGCACTTATTTGTTTGAGCAATCCAGGGCCCCCGGTTATCAAATACGGCTGAAACAAAGTGCAATCAGAGAATCAGGCAACCCTTTCCAACGTCGGAGTGCTCGACGAGTTCCAGACCGAACTGGTGGAATTCTGGCGTCGGCTGCCGAACAAAGCTTTTTTCTTCACGCTCCTTGCCGCCTGGCTGGCTTTGTTTCAGTTCGTGGGCAACCCGGTGATGGGCTATGTGAAGACGTCCTCCCTTTACGCGTGGATGATGGAAGCCTACACCAGCCCGAATCCCGTCGCCGAGAACGACCGGCACGGTCCCTTGATCCCGTTCCTGGTGCTGGGCCTGATGTGGTGGAAACGCCGCGAGCTGATGTCGGTTCCTCCCCGTGTGTGGCCGCCCGCGCTGATCGTGGTGGTGGGCGCGCTCGCGCTGCATTCGGTGGCCTATGTCGCCCAGCAACCGCATTTCTCGATCGTCGCGCTGTTCGCCGGCATCTACGGGCTGATGGGGCTGGCGTGGGGCTGGCACTGGATGATCCGCAGTTTCTTCCCGTTCATTCTCTTCGTGTTCAGTGTTCCGCTCGGCAACCGTTCCGATTTCATCACGGTACCCTTGCGGCACCTGGTATCGTGGCTCGTCGAAAAGGTCTGCAGTTACGGGCTGGGCATCGACGTGATCCGGATGGGCAATCTGTTGTTTGACCCGACCGGGTCGTACCAATACGAGATTGCCGCGGCGTGCAGCGGGATTCGCAGCCTGGTTGTGATCTTTCTCATTTCCACGTTGTACGCATTTGTGTTCTTTCGGTCGCCCTGGCGGCGCCTGGTCATGATCGCACTGGCCGTGCCCATGGCGGTGCTTGGAAATCTGTTGCGTATGCTCTGCATCGTCATCGCCGCGGCCATCGGCGGACAGGAATGGGGCAACGCGGTCCATGACGGCTCAATCTCGAGCCTGTTGCCGTACGTGCCGGCCATCATGGGCGTGTTCATCGTGGGCAGGTACCTCGAAGACATGGAAGCCCGGGCCATGGCGACGGCTCCGGCGTCTTCAGGCGCGCCAGCCGAGCCGCGCGATTCCGGAAAGGCCGGGATATGAACATAAAGAAAACCATTCTGTTCGTCGTGTGCCTGGCGCTGATCGGAGGCACAGTCGCAGGGCTCCAGTGGTTGAAGCAGCATCAACGCCTGGGCAAGCCGGGCATCAAGGCGATGCCGACCGACGATCCCGTGGTGGTGCAAATCGATCTGCCGGAAGCCGTGCTGACCTACACGTCCACCAACCTGCCGCAGTCGGAGACGGTAACGAACTTCCTGCCCCGGGACACGAGCTACGCGCAACGGCTCTACACCGACCCGTCGGGGTTCCAGGTGCAGGCGAACATCATTCTCATGGGGACGGACCGCACCAGCATTCACAAGCCGGAGTACTGCCTGCCCGGCCAGGGCTGGAGGATTCAGGAGAAGACCTTTCTGAACATCCCGATCGAAGGACCGGCGCCCTACGACCTCCCCGTGGCCAAATGGACGATCCGCAACACGGTCAAGCGGCCGGACGGCCTGGAGATCGAGATCAGTGGCCTCTATGTTTTCTGGTTTGTCGCTGATGGCGAAATCACAGCGAAGAACCATGAGCGCCAGTGGTGGCTGACGCGCCATCTGCTCCGGACCGGCGAGCTCCAGCGTTGGGCGTATGTCAGTTATTTCACTCAATGTTACCCGGGCCAGGAGGAGGCGGTGTTCGAGCGGGTCAAACAGTTGATCGCCGCGTCCGTCCCCCTGTTCCAGCACCCGCCGAAATACGCCGCCACGTCGGTGGCGAGGCAATGATCGGTGCTTGTACGGAAGGCGCTCCCGGAAACTTCGCGTTGCGGGTGATTGTCGGCGTGAAGGCGATGTGCTAGAACCGACAACCGGCGTGAATTGAGATTATGCTGAGACGCGATCGTCAGGTCCGAATGCAGATCCATCAGTTGATGGACGCCTGCCTCTTTGCGGTCAGCTTCTGGGTGGCCTATACGTGCCGGACGTCTCCCGCCGTTATCGAGTTCCTGGCGCCCGTGGTCACGCTTCAGCCGCACGAGCAGCCGTTCAACGACATCGCATGGCTGCTGGTGATCCTCATCCCGGCCGCGCCGCTCATCCTCGAAGCGCAGGGATTCTACGAGAGGCCGCTGCTCGGCTCGCGATGGACGACCGCCTGGCAACTGTCCAAGGGCTGCGTCCTCACCAGCGTCGTCCTCATCATCGCGCTCTTCCTTGCACGCACCCAGATCGCCCGCTGGATCCCCGTGTGGTTCGCAATGACCAGCTTCGTCCTCGTGTTCGCCAAGGAGGAAATCCTGCGGCAGATCTTCCGCAGCGACCTCGCCCGGGCGCGGATGCAACGGCGCTTTGTCCTGGTGGGCACGCCCGAGGGAACCGCAAGGATGAGGAAACAATTGCGTGCCCCGGCGCTCGAAGGCCTGGAGATCCTGGCGGAACTGGACCTCACCGAGGACTCTTCGGACAAGCTCAGGGAATACCTCCACAACTACGGGGTCAACGGCGTCATCGTCAGCGCCAAACACTCCTACTTCGAACATGTCGAATCCGTGATTCGCGCGTGCGAGCTCGAGGGCGTCGAAGCCTGGCTGGTGGCCGACTTCTTCAGCACACAGATTTCCCGGACCACCTTCGACGATTTCTTCGGCCGGCCCGTTCTCGTGTTCCGCACCACGCCCGAAGCATCCTGGCAGAGCGTGCTGAAACAGGTGATCGATTTCGTCGGCGCCCTGGTGCTCCTGGTTCTCACCGGGCCGCTGCTTCTCCTGATCGCGCTGCTGATCCGGCTGACCTCGCCCGGGCCCGTGCTGTTCCGCCAGTTGCGCTCGGGACTGAACGGACGGCCCTTCACCATTTACAAGTTCCGCACCATGGTCACCGATGCGGAACAGCGCAAGCACGAGCTCGAGTCTATGAACGAGATGACCGGGCCCGTGTTCAAAATGACCAACGACCCGCGCATCACGCCGCTCGGACGCTTCCTCCGCAAATACAGCCTCGACGAGCTCCCGCAACTGGTCAACGTGCTCAAGGGCGAAATGAGCCTCGTCGGCCCGCGGCCGCTTCCGGTCGATGAAGTCAAGCGCTTCAATGACTTCGCTCACCGCCGGCGTCTCAGCGTCAAGCCCGGCCTCACCTGCCTGTGGCAGATCAGCGGCCGCAATGAAGTCAAGGACTTCAAGGATTGGGTGCGGCTCGACCTCGAATACATCGACAACTGGTCGCTGTGGCTCGACCTGAAAATCCTCTGGCGCACCATACCCGTCGTGTTGACCGGAGCGGGGGCCAAATGAGCAGGCGACCGGGCCGATCGCGCTCCGCCCGTTCCGGAGTCCGAAAATCCGATCCCCCTGTCTCCGTGGTCACCGGCGCCGCCGGATTCCTCGGATCGCACCTCACCGACCTCCTGCTCGCACGCGGCCATCGCGTCATCGGCATCGACAATCTCGTCACCGGCTCGGTGGACAACATCGCGCATCTTGCCGGCAATCGCGCGTTCCGGTTCATCGAGCAGGACGTCACCGAGTTCCTCTTCCTCGACGGCCCCGTGGATTTCGTCTGGCATTTCGCGTCGCCTGCCAGCCCGGTGGATTACCTCGAGCTGCCCATCCAGACGCTCAAGGTGGGATCCCTGGGCACGCACAAGGCCCTCGGCCTCGCTCTCAACAAGAAGGCCCGGTTCCTCCTGGCCTCCACCTCCGAAGTGTACGGCGACCCGCTCGTGCATCCCCAGCCGGAGGAATACTGGGGCAACGTCAATCCCATCGGACCCCGCGGCTGTTACGACGAAGCCAAGCGCTTTGCCGAAGCGCTCACCATCGCGTACCGGAACCAGCACCGGATGGAAACGCGCATCGTGCGTATCTTCAACACCTACGGCCCCCGCATGCGCCTGAATGACGGGCGCGTTGTCCCCGCGTTCATCAGCCAGGCTCTGGAGAACAGGCCGCTGACCGTGTTCGGCGACGGTTCCCAAACGCGCAGCTTCTGCTACGTGCTGGATCTCATCGAAGGGATCTACCGCCTGATGATGAGCGACTACGACTTGCCGATGAACATCGGAAACCCCACGGAGTTGACCGTGCTGGACTTCGCCAAGGAAATCATTCGAGCAACGCGATCCAGGAGCCGGATCGTTTTCAAACCGTTGCCGCAGGACGACCCGAAACAGCGGCGGCCTGACATCAGCAAGGCGCGAAAGTATCTGAACTGGAGTCCGCGCGTTCCCCTGCCAGAAGGTCTTGTCGAGACGATCGCTTACTTTCGAAAGAAACTTCGGAATTAAGGGCCGGCATCCGCGCTCCTGCGATGCGCGGCAAACCGAAATCAGGAGATTGTGCCAGGATTATTCCGCCCGCATGGGCCCTTCCGGAATCCATCAAGAACCGCCTCGGCCAGACAACAGACAACTTACGGACGGCAACGCGCGATTTTCCAGAAAGGTCATCTCTTGCCGGTGTTGCACAAACCGCCCAAACCAGATGATCCGTAGAAGGAAGGCGTCTTGTTCTGGCGCAATCCCCGGAACTCGCGGACTCACGCTTCGTCCACGTGCTGCGGCTGGTCCCGCTCAGCGGGACACAGCCGCGCTCCGGACGGCCGTGATGCGCTGCTTTCGGAGATGTGCGCTATCGCACGATGGCTCGCGAGGACCCGCCTTCGCTGAGCTTCGGCGTGCAAGCTGCTCGCCCCAGCGGAGAGGGAGAACATCCAGCATCAAACATCTACGGGACACCGCTGCCGACTTGCCGAGTCGGGGATTGCGCGGTTGCGTGACGCCCGCGTCAATCGTCAATCGTAAGTTCCCCAGGGGCTACGCCGCCGCCAGCGCGGATCCGCGGGCCGGCAGCTTCTTCGCCACGCGCGCCTTCTCGAAGCTGGCGTACTTCGGCAGGCCGCCTTCCACGGGCACCGCCACCTGGCCCTCAATCAACGGCCGCGCGTACTCCACAAACTTCTCGTTCGGCATGAAACCGTCTTCGCTGATCCATTCGCGCGGCAGGAAATGCTCCACATTCGCAATGTCCTCCAGCGGCTGCAAACCGGTGGTCCAGCGGATCGATCCGTCCGCGTTGTGCTCGCGAACGATCTTGACCATGAACCCGCTCTGGCCGGCGACAGCGGCTTTCACCGCGGCCACTCCGCACGCGTAGGCGTTGTTCGCGTCGGTGGCGCTGGCAAAGTGAGCCGCCGCCCGTTGGGCGTAGCCCAGCTTCACCGTGCGCGTCTTGAGCTCCAGCTTCGTCTGGACCACCTTCGCCAGCGCTTCCGCGGCGCCCGACAACAGCGGATGCCCGAACGCATCCACCGAACTTTTGTCCGCGCCGATTTCTTCGCCCCGCTCGTCCTTCAATCCTTCGCCTACGACCACGACGCAGTAGCGAAACGCCTCCACCGTTTCCTGAACCTTGGCCAGGAACTTCGCTTCGTTGAACGGCAGCTCGGGAAGCAGAATGATGTGCGGTGCATCGGCGGGAGAGCGCTTGGCCAGCACGGTTCCCGCGGCGATCCAGCCCGCCGCCCGGCCCATGACCTCGACGATGCAGCAGGAACCGTCGTCCGTCGCCATGCTGCCCACGTCGCACCCGATCTCCATCACCGTCGCGGCGTTGTACTTGATGACCGATCCGTAGCCCGGGCAACTGTCGGTGTGAGGCAGGTCGTTGTCGATCGTCTTGGGAACGCCAATGACACGCATCTCCCAGCCGCGTTTCAGGGCCTCCAGATGGATCTTGTGCGAGGTGTCCTGGGAATCGTTGCCGCCCACGTAAAAGAAATACCGGATGTTGTGAGCCTGAAACACATCGAACAGGCGGTCCATGTCCCGGGCCGCCTGCTCGGGCTTCTTCTTGAAGTCGATCTTGTAACGGCAGGTGCCGAGGGCGGCGGCGGGCGTGTGCCTGAGGTCCTCGATCGTTTTCGCCTTCTCCTCGTTCACGTCGATCAGTTCCTCGTTGAGGATGCCGAGGATGCCGTTGAGGCCGCCGTAGATTTCCTGAATACACCCGTGCTTGCCGGCTTCCTGCAGCACGCCGACAACGCTGGCATTGATGACCGCAGTGGGACCGCCGGATTGCGCGACCAGGAGGTTTCCAACCAGTTCAGACATATGTTTCGATTTCGAATAGAGTCGGTTTCAACTTCAGCCCCTTCTTCCCTTCAAAATTGGAGCGAACGTTGCCAACCCTTGGCCCAACTGTCAAAGGTGAATTCGGCCCGGCAGAGCGGCCACAAGGCGACTGACCGGATATGGCTGGAGAAGGCGCAATTTCGGGGTGCTCGAATCTTGATAAAACGGCCGCTTTTCAGCCATCTCATCATCCCGTTCTCCCGTCTCCGGGAGCCTGCAACCCGCATGCACGGCAACGTCAATTTCATGGATTTGCCGCGGCGTGCCCAACCGCCGACGCAACCGAACCGGCGTCAACCCGCAAGCGGCCATACTCTCGGAACCAGACAAAGGGCCACCAGGAAAACCAGCACCGTCAGGACCGCGCCTACTTTCAGAAAGTCCATAAACCGGTACCGGCCGGGGCCATAGACCATCAGGCACGCCGGCTCCAGCGGCGTCAAATACGAGCAACTCGCCGCCACGGCTACCATCATCGCAAACGTTCGCGGGTTCAAGTCCAGTTGTAAGGCCGTCTGGATGGCAATGGGCACAATGATCACCGCGGCCGCCTGGTTGGACATGGGTTGCGTCAGCAGCACGGTCAGCACAAAGAAACCCGTCAACAGCCACAGAGGCCCGAGCTGTCCGCAGTAGTCGACGATCAGAGAGGCCAGGTAGCGGGCCGTGCCCGTTCGTTCCATGGCCACCCCCAGGCCGAGCATGCAGCCGATCAGAATGATCACCTTCCATTCCACCTCCCGATACGCGTCCTCCGGCTGGATGCAACGCGTCAGAAACGCCAGCGTCGCCCCCGCAATCACCGAGACGTGCAGCGGCAGAATCTTGAACGTGGCCAGCGCCAGCGCGCCCACGAAAATCCCGATCGCCAGCGGCGCCCGGCGTCGAAGCGGCCGCTTCTCAATCAGCGTCGTGATGATCCGGATGTTGTCCTCCTCCAGCGCGGCGAGTTTCTCGCGCGGACCCTGGACCAGCAGGGTGTCCCCCATCCGCAGCGGGATCGCGCTCATCTTCTCCCGCAAGGTCGTCCCGTGCCGGTTGATGCCTAACACCTGTAAACCGTAACGCTCGCGGAAACGAATTCCCTTCAGCGTCCGCCCGATCAGCGGAGAACGCGGCAGCAGGATCACCTCGACCAGCCCCAGGTCCTGGCTCTTCAGGTTCGGATCCGACAGCTTGACGTCCGCCTTGATCTCGATGCCGCTGGTGTCCTTGATCTTGAGAATGTCCTCGCTCTTGCCTTCCACGACCAGCACGTCGTGCGCCTGAAGGCGCGTATCGGGGAAGGGCGTCCGATAATCCGTCTTGTTCCGGATGATCCGCAGCACTGTCAGGTCGAGATCCTGGCCCAGCCCCGCCTGGGCCAGAGTTTTCCCGACCAGCGGCGACTCCGGCAGAATCACGATTTCGCTCAGGTAGGGACGGATCCCAAACTCTTCGATCTGGTTCTCGAACGAGCGCCGGGGCAGCCATTTGCGGGCGACCACCAGCATGTAGGTCAGGCCCACCAGCACAATCGGAATCCCCACGGGCGACATTTCGAACAGCCCGATCGGCTCCAGTCCCGAGCGGATCATCAGGCCGCTGACAACAATGTTCGTCGAGGTGCTGATCAGGGTGACCGAACTGCTGAGGATGGAGGAGAATGCCAGCGGGAGCAGCAGCTCGCCCGGGTGGCGGCGGGCCTTGCGGGCCAGACCGAGAACCACCGGGATGAAGAACGCCGTCGAAGCCGTGTTGCTGATGAAGGCGCTCAGCGTGGCCGCCGCCAGCATAATCACGATCAACATGCGCGTCGTGGACGTGCCGGTGAACTTCAGAATCACGCTGCCCACCCAGTCCACGACTCCCGTCCGCCACAACGCCGCCGTCAGCAACAGCAACCCGAGAATCATGATCACGGTTTCGCTCCCGAATCCCGCAAAAGCCTCCTCCAGCGGCAGCAACCCGCCGAAAATCAGCGCCAGCAGGACGCACAAGCCCACCACGTCCGGCGGAACCCAGTCGGTCGAGAACAGCACGATCGCCGCGACCACAACCCCGATCAGCAAACCCATTTCCCAGGTGAATGCCATGATGCTGGTCAGGAGATCGGGCGCGCGTGCCTCCGGCCGTGTGAGCGGGTCCTGTCGCTCAGGCCGGTTGCCAGCGCTGTTATACGCGGTGTGTCACTTGCGGGCATGGGGCATATCCCTGACGGTCGTTTGCGAAAGAACGCGGCTGGACGCAGCACGCCACCGGACGAGCACAGGCGCCACAATGGCATCGAGCCTTCGGCTGAAAACGCCGACGACGGTTTCACCCCGTCCCGCGCCGATCCAGAGCACTGCGGCGAGAAGGCAGACGCCGATGACGCGATTCTGCCAGCCATCCAATTGCCATTGCCCTGTCCACAGCCACACGGGCTCGCGAGAGAACGGCCCCAGGTAGTGAATCGGCCAGAGATCGACCGGGCTCGGCCCCCGCGACCCGGCCAGATCGCAGAGCAGATGGAGATGGAAGACGATCAGCGCCAGCAAAGCGACACGCCATCGCTCGCGCGCGAACAACGCAAGAAATCCTGCCACGGCAACAGCGCCGAAAACCCAGTGCAGAAGATAATGGTGATAATCGTGGTAGAAAAAGGTTTCACGGCCGGCCAGGGCGTTGAGCCCGTCCGCCACGATGCCCAGCCCGTCCAGGTCCGGCGCAATGCCGGCCAGCGTGACGAGACGGAGGTCTCGCTGGTTGCGAGTCGTCCCGGCCGCGATCAGCCAGCTTGCAAACAGGTGTGCTTCCGGTGACATCCGGAACCACTATCGCGAGAAAGGTCCGCTTCCGGCAAAGCTTTTCTCCTGCAGTGCACGACGCGAGAAGTGTATTGACTCTTGTAGGGCACGACGTGAGGAGTGCCCATTGATTCATCATCCAATCGACTCGTCACCTCGTCGGCTACAAGAGGAAAAGTGCCAGGAGCGCACGCTGTCAGAAGCACCCCTTATAATCCCCCGCCTATCGGTTCGGGCCGCGACGGCAATGAAGCCGTTCCCGCCCAGCCGCCCCACGCGGCAACCGCGCCACCCAGAACCAGAGCGACAAACGCCCAGAAGGCTCCCGCCGCCACCCCGCGCGCCGCTGCATCGCCGGCCTCTCGCATCTCCTGTCCGGCCTGCGCCTGTATCTGTTGCGATTGCCGGCTCCATTGGCTGACCAGGCTGGCCGCCTGCTGCTGCTCCATTCCGTGTTGAGAAACAAGAATGTTCACGACCTCATCGCGTTCGGCGGGGGCGGCTTCGGCTCCGCCCTGAGTTTCCATTCGCGCCATGGCCGCTGCGAGTTGCGGATCCTCCTTCGCCAATTGCGTCAGTTGGCCTTCCGGGCCCGTTTGGCCCTGGCGCCCGGTCGGCAACAATTCGCCCGCCTGAGGAAATGTTCGCTGAATCTGCTCCTGCACGGCGCCCATCATTTGCCGGCCTTGTTGCGACAGGTCGGATCGGCCTTCCGGCTGTTGCCCCATCGCGCCCTGTACGAGGCTTCCCAGCCCGCCCAGCACGGCGCCGGTCGTGGTCACGGCAAGGTAGATCATCGCCATGATCCCCGCGCTCCAGGTCACCAGCCCGTGCAGCAGGCCGTCCGCACGGCGGGGTCCGCCGCACAACCGGCCCGCCACCATCGCGCCGATGAACATCGAAATCAGTCCGCTCGCCAGCAGCCAGATCGCCGACCCGATCGCAAGTCCTTCCGCCGGATTCCGTTCCTGCAACGGGTTCAGTGTCGCCGCGCCGATGCTCACCCCTAACAGGGTCAATGTCAGTTGAATGACGAGCATCACCAGAAGACCGGCGAAAATCGCTCCCCACGAAATGCGGCGATACAACAGGGCCGGTGATCGCGCTACGGTTGCTTCCACATAACGTTCCTGTCTCGGTTCATCTCTCATAACACCTCCGGAAATAGATCCGTCGCCTGGAACCTATGTCTGGGAAGGCTGTTGGATATGGGGTGTTGACCCGAAGAACGGGGCGAGAACAGTTCCAATTTGCAAACCCGTTCGCGCAATCGGAGCAGCTTCAAAAAGAAAGCGGCGCGGGGCGCGCCGCCTGCAATTCAACCGTCGCGTCCAGCGGTCGCAACGCCGGACTGCCGCGAAACCCCTTACTCGTAGCTGACGACTTCGCCGTCGGGTCCCACCGGGAGAGGAACCTGGTTCTCAATGGCAGGAATGGTCCGCAAATAGGCGAAGACGGCTTTGAGGTCCTCATCCGTCAGCCCGCCGATTCCGCGCCACGGCATGGGCGGAAGAATCGGACGGCCATAACCCATGTGCCGGCCGGTGCGCATCGCCTTGATGAACATGTCTTCCGTCCATGCGCCCAGGCCCGTCTTCTTGTCCGGAGTCAGGTTCGGGGAGTAGCTGATTCCCCACGGACCCGCCCACGCCGTCATGCCTGCCGTGGCGGCAAACCAGGGACCGGGCTTCAAGTCGGGCGGCGGCAGTTTCACGTCCTGCGGATGCCCGGACAGGAAACGCGTCAGGTCAGGCTCAGGTCCGTTGTCGGTAAGCTTCAGCGGCGTGTGGCAATCGTTGCAGCCGCCGAAGTCCACGAGGTACTTGCCGCGAGCAACCAGCTCCGCACCGGGAGCCGTGCCGTCCAGTTGTTCCTTTGAGTTTCCGCGCGGCGCGAAAAAGAGCACCGCCGGGATGCACAATAGCGTCAATAGTGTGAGTTGAATGGGTTTCATAGGTGCTGGTAGGGTTTCTTTTCTGAACTATCAGTTTTTTTGTCAAACAGAATTAGAGCGCCGCTTTGCAACCGTTTCCTGCCGCCAATTTCCGCATCGCGCGCGCGCAGCCGGGGCGGGGACTCAAACGCCGTCGTGGCAGGGAACTTCGTGGCGCAGTGACTCGACAGCAGCCGGGACGGGCTTTCTGCGCGGACCGGAAGAGTCTCAAGCCGGATCCGACGAGCTGCGCAGATAGTCGCCTCCGCTGGCCTGCCATGCGGCCAGCTCGGCGGCCCGCAAACGCGCGAGAGTTTCCCGTCTGCCGGACCGAAGCGACTGCCGCGGCACGATCGGCACGTTGACTCGATGCGGGCGCTGTGCTCCGGCCGCGGTGAGTTGCATGAAGAGCGGCATTCTGTCGGGTTGCGGTTTCATGGTTTGATCAGGAACAGCGATTCGCCCCATCGGGCCGTTCGGGGCCTCAGCCTTCCGCCGGCCTGCGGGCGCCGCGAGAACGATCGCGCCGGCGCGGCCGGCCATCCGCGCAAGGCTTGCCGTGAGTCGGATTCTCTGGAAGAATTCGGCGTGTGCAGCCCCGCGTCTGAGGTCCGTCGGCTTGTCATGTCCCGATGAATACGCCCGAGCCTGCCAGCCGGCAATGGAACGAAAGATCCAGTGCGAGCCAAAGCCCGTTGGCCGACACTGGCGCCATGTTTCAGTTGCTGTTCGAGCGCAGCGCGGACGCCATGTCGCTCTACGATCCCGAAACGGGACGCTTCGTCGAATCCAATGAAGCCGTGGCCCGTCAGGTCGGCGCTCCCAACAAGGAAGCCCTCGGCAAAGCGACAGTTGCGGAAATTTCTCCCGAACGCCAGCCCGACGGCCGTCTCTCGTCCGAGAAAGCCGCGGAAATGGTGAGACTCGCCCTGGCGCAGGGCAGCCATCGCTTCGAGTGGATGTCGCGCCGCTACGACGGCAGCGAGTTGCCGCTCGACGTCGTCATGACCGCGATCCCCTTCAAGGGTCGCACCATGCTCTTCGTCGTGTCGCGCGACATCTCAGCGCAGAAGAAGGCCGAACAGGAGATCCTGCGCCTCAACGCCTCGCTGGAACAACGCGTCGCCGCCCGCACCGCCGAACTCGTCCGCGCAAACGATCAGTTGAAGGAAGAGATCGCCGAGCGCAAACGCCAGGAACGCATTCAGCGCCGCCGCTCGGACCAGATGCAGCGGCATCGCGACGTAATGCTCGAGCTGGCCCAGATACCCAAGTCCGACTTCTGGAAAACGCTCGAGATGATCTGCTCGCACGCGGCGGCGGCGCTCGACGTCGCCCGCGTCAGCTATTGGTCGCTCGTGGACCACTCCGCGATCCGCTGCGAACGGCTCTACCTGCGCGATCGCCAGGCCACCGACCCCGAGTTCGAGGGCGCCCGCCTGTGCGCGGAGGAAAGTCCCAACTACTTCGCCGCGCTCGCCGAGAAACGGCCAATCGTCGCCCACGACGCCCTCAACAACCCCGCGACACAGGAGCTGTCCGCCTATCTCCAGGCCCACGGCATCACGGCCATGCTCGACGCCCCGGTCTGGGTGCGCGGCGACGTTGTCGGCGTGCTCTGTCACGAGCATACCGGCCCGGCCCGGGAGTGGACCGCCGAGGAAGTCGATTTCGTTTCCGGGCTTGCCGCCACCATCTCGCTTGCCATCGAGGAATCCCGGCGCGCCGAATCCGAACACCGGCTGCGTGTGTCCGAGGAAAAATTCCGCGCCTTGTTCGAAGGCTCCAGCCAGGGCGTTATCCTGCACGACGAGGAAAAGATCCTTGAAGTCAATCCCGCCTGCGTCCGGATCATGGGCTTCGACAGCGCCGATGAAATCATTGGCAAACACCCGGCCGATTTCTCGGCGCCGATCCAGTTGGGCGGCGAACGCGCCGATGTGCTCGCCCGCCGGTACATCGCCGAGTGCATGGTTCGGGGCAGCGCGCGTTTCGACTGGATCACACGCAACGCGCGCGGCAAGGAAACGCCGATCGAAGTCATCCTGACCCGCATCCAGCTCGGCGACCGGGTGCTGATCCAGGCGTTGATCAACGACATCACCGAGCGCAAGCGGGCCGAGGAGACACTGCGGCAAAGCGAGGCCCGGCTGCGCGAGAGCGATGCACGTTTCAGCGCCGCCTTCCGCGCCAGCCCGCAGTTCATCACCATCTCCAGGCTGGACAACGGCCGTTACGTCCTGGTCAACGATGCGTTCTGCAAATGGAGCGGTTATCAGGCCGACGAAGTCATCGGCCGCGACTCGAAAGAGCTTTCGCTCTGGGCCGACCCGGCCGATCGCGAGCCGTTCTGGGAGGAGTTGCGCCGCACCCATTCGATCCGCGAACGCGAGTGCCACGTCCGCAGCCGGCACGGCCGCATCTACACGATGCTCCTTTCAGCCGACATCATCGAAATCAACGGCCTTCCCCACCTGCTCACCGTCGGGCTCGACATCACCGAGCGGAAACAGGCCGAGGCGGAACTGTTGCGCACCCTCGCGCGCGAAAAGGAGCTCGGACTCCTGCGCAGCAAATTCGTGTCGATGGTCTCCCACGAGTTCCGGACGCCCCTGGGCATCATCCAGTCCTCTGCCGAAATCCTCGATGAGTATTTTGGCCGGCTCGATCCCGGCGAACGCCGCGAGCACCTCAAGTCGATCCAGCGCAACACCCGGCGCATGGCGGCGCTCATGGAGGAAGTGCTCCTCATCGGCAGCTTCGACGCCGGCCGAATGGAGTTCAAACCCGCGCCCGTGGACCTGGAACGGTTTGTCCGGGACGTGATCGACGATATCCTTTCCGCCACCGAACGCCGTTGCCCGATCCACCTCGAGACACCGGCGGCGCTTGAACCCGCCACCGCGGACGACCGTCTGCTGCGGCATGCGCTGACCAATCTCCTCACCAACGCGGTGAAATATTCTGAACCCGGAAAGGCGGTGAACGTGATTCTTCAGCGGCAGGGCGCCCACGCCGTCTTCGTGATCCGCGACCAGGGCATCGGCATTCCCGAGGAAGACCGGGAATGGCTGTTCGCCGCGTTCCATCGCGGGAGCAACGTGGGCGACCGCCCCGGGACCGGCCTCGGCCTCGTCATCGTCAAGCGATGCATCGATCTGCATGGCGGCACCATCGACGTGGAAAGCGCCCTCGGAGCCGGCACCACGATCACCGTGCGCCTTCCCATGTTCCCATCCGGTGCGCCGCCCCGCGCCGCACAACAATTGCAGCATCAAACATGAAGAAGATTCTCGTCATCGAAGACGAACCGGAGATGCGCCGCAACCTGGCCACCATTCTCCGCATGGAACATTTCCACCCGCTCTCGGCGGAAAACGGGCGCGTCGGCGTCGAGCTCGCGCGCAAGGAAAAGCCCGACGTGATCCTGTGCGACGTCATGATGCCGGAACTGGACGGCTACGGCGTCATCGCCGAGCTCCGCGCGAACCCGGCCACCGCCGCCATCCCGTTCATCTTCCTGACGGCAAAAGGCGAGAAGCCGGACGTGCGCGCGGGAATGAACCTGGGCGCGGACGATTATTTGACCAAACCGGTGACCAAGGCGGACCTCCTCGCGGCCATTCGATCCCGCCTCGAGCGCGCCGCCCAACAGGCGGCCGAGTTCAAACCCAACTTCGAATCCGCAAAGCCGCTCGAAGAGGCGCTCGGCCTCAGCCCGCGCGTCGCCGAAGTGCTGCTCTGGATGACGCAGGGAAAGACCAACTCCGAAATCGCCACCATCCTCGGCAACAGCGAATCCACCGTGAAGAAGCAGGTGCTCGAAATCTTCGAGAAACTCGGCGTCGAAACACGCACCGCCGCGAGCCTTCGCGCGATCGAGGTGCTGAATTCCCCGGCCGCCCGTCGCAGCACCTGACGCCGCTTCACGCAAACACAAATGATGCCCATGAAACTCTGCCGCTATCGCGACAACCAGGATATCGTCCGCGTCGGCTGCATCGCGGACGGAACGAACGTGATCGACCTGTCGTCGGCCGGGGTGTCATCGATGACGCCCCTTCTCGAAACCGGCGATCCCCCCGCAGCCGTAAGATCTTTGCTCAATGACAATCTGCCGCGCGTGCCGTTGTCCGAGGCACGCCTGTGCGCGCCGGTCGAGCAACAGGAGGTCTGGGCGGCCGGGGTAACCTACCTCCGCAGCAAAACCGCCCGAATGGAGGAATCCACCTTCAGCGCAAACGCCTATGACCGCGTTTACGAGGCCGAACGTCCGGAACTCTTCTTCAAGTCGTTACCCGAAAAGGTTGTCGGCCCCGGCGGGCCTGTCGGCATCCGCCGCGACGCCAAGTGGAACGTCCCGGAACCGGAACTGGCGCTGGTGTTGAACTCGCGCGGGGCCATCGTGGGCTGCACCGTCGGCAACGACATGAGCTCGCGCGACATTGAAGGCGAGAACCTCCTGTACCTGCCGCAGGCGAAGATTTATCATCGTTCGTGCGCTCTCGGCCCGTGGATCGCGCTCGAGGCGCATGAAGAAACCCTGCGGCAATGGACCGTGCAGCTCTCCATTCAGCGCGCCGGACAGACGGTCTTCTCAGGCGAAACATCGGTCGGCCGGATCAAGCGGCGCTTTTCTGAGCTCGCGGACTTTCTGTTCCGTTGCCAGGAATTGCCGCACGGCGCCGTGCTCCTGACCGGCACCGGCGTCGTCCCGTCGGACGACTTCACCCTGCAGGAGAACGACCTCGTCCGCATCGAGATCAGCGGCATCGGCGTGCTGGAAAACCAGGTGACAATTGTGTGATGGCGCGGACTGCGGGTCGGCGACGTCTGCGACCCGCAGCAGCGTACGGCAGCAGGCAAGCGTAGGATTACGCGGGCAACGATGCGCGACGCTACCGCCCGGCATTGTTGATTGAACATTCCATAAAGGCTCATGTTGAAGGTGCGCTCAACGAGGTTGCTCCCTGCTCGCAGCACACCGCCGCAATCAAATTGATTAGGCATTTGGGCCGGGCGAAACCGCGTTGGGGTTTCTGATTTTTTTGTTGGTCGTTACCCAGGGTAGCTCGCGTTGCTCGCGACCCTGGGCTTTGTGACGGAATCCCGTTGGGATTCGGACGTTCCATTCCGGCGCTTGCGGAACTCGTGGTTGCACGCTTCGTCCACGTGCTGCGACTGGTCCCGCTCAGCGGGACACAGTCGCGCTCCGACACTGCACTGAGCGTTGGGCGTTGAATGTTGAGTGTTCGATTTCTAGCTCTCAAGGATCCGCCGCAGATTCGCGAGCTCGGCTTCGCGCGCTTTCTCCGCTTCCGCCGCACTGCGGTCCTGCCCGGCCCGATGTTCTCCCCTCCGGGAGGCGCCCTGGCGCGCCATCAATTCCCGAATCCGCCCGCACAATGCCGACTGGATAATGCGCAGGTCGTCGATGATGGCGTTCAGCTCGCTGATCTCCGCCTCGCAGTTCGACACGGCGGCCGCCGACAGGGCGATCTGATCCGCCTGGCTGCGCGCCGCCTGTTCCATTTCGAGCTGACGCTGCTGCAGGCGCTGTTGCTCCGCCGCCTTCTCCTCGAGTTCCCGGTTGAGTTGCGCCGCCTGCTTCTCCAGTTCCTCAACGCGCGACTGGCTCTGTTGCCGTCGGGCGGTTTCCGCCTGCAACTCGCTTTGCAGCCGGTCGATCTCCTCCTGCCGCTGGCGGAACTGCGATTCGAGCGACGAAACGAGCTCTTTGAGCAGATGCGCCGCCGTGTCCGCCTTTTTCGCCAGCTCGTCCCTTTCCTGCTCGAGTCGGGCAATGTCGCCGGTGAGTTTCTGGTTGTTCTGCGCCTCCTGCTCGGCGCGGCTTCGCAGCGCCGCGGTTTCCCGGGTCAACGTCTCGAGATCGGCGGTGCGCTGCGCCAGCGACGCCTGCTCGGCCACCAGTTTCTCGTGCTCGCTTCTGAACCGGTCTTCCGAAACCGCCAGATCCTCCCGGAGCTTCGACATCGCCTCCCGGGTTTGCGCCAGTTCGGATTCCAGTTTGCCGCGGCGCGCCTCGGTTTCGGCTGCCTGGCGTTCCGCGGTTTCGACACGCGCCTTCTCGAGCGCCAGCGCCTCGGTCAGTTGGCGCACTTTCTCTTCCAGCCCGGCCTGCGCGGCCTCCAATTCCTCCACTCTGGCGGCCAGGCGCGTTTGTTCGGCCGACGACCGCTGCCGTTCTTCAAGGAACTCCTTCTGCGCGGCTCCCAGTTCCTGGTGCAACCGGTTCAACTCCTCCTGATGCCGCGCGAGGTCAGATTCCAGTTCCTTCCTGCGCTGTTCGAGATCGCGCACCTGCAACTCCGCGGCCTCGCCGCGGCGTGTCTCCCGCGCCAATGCTTCAGCGGCCTCCTGCAGCTTCTGCTCGGCCTGGGTCCGCGCCGATTCCAGCTCCTCAACCCGGACCTGAAGCCGGCTCTGCTCCGAAGCCGACTGCTGCTGTTGTTCCAGCAATTGCTTTTGCGCGGAACCGAGCTCGTTCTGCAGCGCAACCAGGCTTTGCTGCCGTTGGTGCAACTCCGCTTCGAGTTGCTCGCGCCGCTGCGCAAGCTCGCGCGCCTGCGATTCCGCGGTCTCGCGCCGGGCCGATTCTTCCGCCAGCTTCGATTCCGTTTCGCTCAGCCGGCGTTCGATCTCGGCGCGGGCTGACTGCGCCTCCTGAATGCGATCTGAAAGCTGTTTCTGCTCCGCGGCGGCCGTGTTCTGTTGATGCTGCAGTTGAGTCCGCGCGCTCTCCAGCTCCGCGGTCAACTGCTGCAGCCGTTCCTTCAATGCGTCGTGTTCGCCCGCGATCACGCCCGCGTTCTGCTCGGCGCGCTCGGCCCGCTTGAACTGCTCGGCCAACGACTCGGTGAGCTGCCTGGACTGCCGTTCGAGCTCGGCCTTCTCCTCGGCCAACTGCTTCAGCTTTTCCTCCAGGCGCAATTGCTCGGCGCGCGCGCCTTCCTTCTGAGACTGGAGCTGTCCTTCCGCGTTCTCCAGCAGTTGTCGCAATTGCTTCAACTGCATGTCGAGGTCGGCGCGATGCTGGCCGAGATCGAAGACCTGCCGCTCGGCGTCCCTGCGGCGCTGCAATTCCTCTGAGAGCGCGGCCGTCAGGCGCTCGATGCGTTCCAGCGCGTTCGCGTGCGCCGCCTGGAGCTCCTGCACCCGGGCTTCCAGCCGGACCTGTTCGGTCCGCGTGTTGTCCTCGCGCGCGTGCAACTGCTGCTGCAACGCCTGCAACTGCCGCTGCAACTCCTGCAATTGCCGCTGCAGCTCCGCCTGCTCGTTCCGGCTCGCGGCCAGCTCGGATTCCAGCGCGCTGCGGCGTTGCTGCGCTTCGCTCACGCGTTGCTCGGCGGCCTGCAGATCGGCCAGCCGCGCCGCCATCTGGGATTCCAGAACACGCGTGTGCGCCTGCAACTGATCCAGTTGCTTGCGCGTCGCCTCAAATTCGTTGCCCACGCGCGCCAGTTGGCTGTCCAGATCCTTGCGGCGTTGCTCGATCTCCGACGCCTGCCGCTCCGCATCCTCGCGGCGCTTTCGTTCCTCCTCCAGGGCCGATGCCGAGCTCTCCAGCTTCCGTTCGAGATCGGCCTTTGCCGCTTCCAGTTCCGCCAGGCGCGCCTGCAGTCTCGATTGTTCGACGCTGGCGCTCTCCTGTTTGGCCTGAAGTTGCTTCTGCAACGACTCCAGTTCTCGGCGGGACTCCGCGAGCTGATCCTCCAGCGCCTTGCGGGCTGCTTCGGTTTTCGCGACCTGTTCTTCGCTGCTCTCGCGTCGTTTGATTTCCGCCTCGAGGGTATCGGTGAGGCGTTTGGCCTGTTGTTGGAGTTCGGCATGGGCTGTCTGCAGTTCCTTCAGCCGTTCCTCCAGCTTCGCCTGCGCCTGGCGCGAACTCTCCTGCTCGGCCTCCAACTGCTTCTGGCGCGCCTGCACCTGCTGCTTCAGCCGCTCGACCTGGCCCTCCAGCTCCTTCTGCTTCTGGCCCAGTTCCTCAGCCTGCTGCTCGGCCCCGTGCCGCAGCTTCGTCTGCTCGGTCAACGCCACCGCCAGCTTCTGAATCTGTTGCTCAACCTCCGCGCCGCCCACCGCCTGGAGCTTCTGCGGGTCCACAGCCGGCGGGCTCTTCGACAGCTCCTGCTTCAACTGCGCCTGCGCCTGCCGGTTCTGCTCCAGTTGCGCCTGCACCTGTTCTTTGGCGCCCGCTTTGGCCGCTTCCAGCTCCTGCCGGAGCTTCTTCTCCAGTTCCTGCTGCTTGGCCAGCTGGTTCTCCAGCTCCCGCCGCCGCTTGAACGCGTCCACGGCCATCCGCTCCACCGCCTCGCGGCGGCGCGTCTCAAACACCAGCGCTTCGCTCAGCGACTTGATCTGCTCCTGCACCTCCTCTTCGGAGGCCTGCAGTTCCTGCGCTCGCCCTTCGAGCTGTTTCTGCCCGGAGACATGGCCTTCCTTGAGCGCGCGCATCTGCCGCTGCACGTGCTCCAGTTGGCGCTGCAACCGTTCGCGGGCCTTCTTGTGTTCCTCCAGCTCGGCTTCGAGCTTGCGGCGTTCTTCGCTGATCTCGGCCCGGCGGCGGGACTCCTCCTCCAGCGCCTTGCTGAGTTGCTCGATCTTCTTCTCGACCTCCTCGCGGGCGGCCTGCAACTCCCGCATCTGGCTTTCCAGCTTGGTGTATTCGGCCTGATAACGCTCTTTTTCGGCCTGCAACTGCTGCCGGGTCTGCTCCAGTTGGCGGCGCAGGTCGGCATGGGCGGCCTGGCTTTGGGCCAGTTGCAGAAAGCGCCTGAGTTGCTGTTGGGCCTGCTGGAGTTCCTGGCGCAACTGCACTTCGGCTTCCAACTGCTGGCGTGTCTGCTCCAGTTCCTGGGCGACGCCGGCCAGTTTTTCCTCGAGGTCCTTGCGTTGTTGTTCCAGTTCCCGGGCCCGTTGTTCGGCGCCCTGGCGACGGCCGGTTTCCTTTTCGAGTTCGGCGGTGAGTTCGCCGAGCTTGTTTTCGACCGAGGCCCGCTGGCTTTCCAGTTCCTGCACGCGCGAGGCCAGCTTGCCCTGCTCAGCCCCCGCGCTCTGCTGCAACCCCTCCAGCTCACGACGCGCCGCGTCCAGCTCCTGCCGCAGCCTGTCCTGAGCCTGTGCATTTGAAGAAAGCTCGGTCTCGAGTTTCGCGCGGACCTCGCGCAGTTGCGCGGCTTCCTGCTCGGCCTTGTGCCGGAACTCCTTCTCCTCGGCCAGCGTCTCCGTCAGCGTCTGGACCTGCCGGTCCACCTCGGCCTTGGCCTGCTGCAATTCCGCGACGCGCGCCGCCAGCCGCGTCTGTTCGGCGCCGGAGGTTTCTCTTGTGACGTTGAACTCCTTCTGCGTGCTTTCGAGTTCCCGCTGCAACTGCTCGAGCTGGTGTTCGAGTTGTTCCCGGCAGCGGGTGATCTCCTTCAACTGCTCTTCGGCATCCTTGCGTCGGGCGGTTTCGTGTTCGAGCGCCGCGGTCAGTTCCTTGACCTTCTGCTCGAGCTCGGCCTTCGACGAGCGCAGGTCGCGGATGTGCTCTTCGAGCTGCTGTTGTTCGGCGCGGCTGCTTTCGCGATAGGCCTCGAGCTGTTTCTTCGATTCCTCGACCTGCTGCTGTAGCTGCGCCTGCGCCTGTTTCTTCTCGGAGAGTTCGGACTCGAGCCGCTTCCGTTCCTCTCCGAATTCGCTCGCCTGAAGTTCGGTGGTCTCGCGCTGCTTCCTTTCCCGGGCAAGGGCTTCGGCCAATTGCTTGACCTGCCGGTCCACCTCGCTCTTTGCGGCCTGAAGCTCTCGGACCTGCTCCGCAAGGCGGGTTTGCTCGGCGGCGGAACTTTCCTGTCTGGACTTCAGTTCGTTCCGGGCGGCCTGCAGTTCGGCGCGGAGTTCGTTGAGCTGCGCTTCGGCTTCTTTGCGTTCCTTGGCAATCTGCTCGGCCTGCTGCTGGGCGGTTTGCGAGCGGCTGGTTTCGGCCTCGAACGCCGCCGACAGGTTCTTGAGTTTCTGCTCGAGGGTCGCGCGGGCGGCCTGGAGTTCGTTCGCCCGCTGTTCGAACCGCGCCTGCTCGGCCCGGTTGTGCTCCTGCTGCGCCTCCAAATCCTTCCGGGCCTGCGCCAGCTCGCTTTCGAGTTTCGCCTGCGCTTCCTTCAGTTTCGCCAGCTCGGCTTCGAGCTCGGCAACCCGGCGGGTGAGCTCGACCACTTTCTTTTCGGCTTCTTCACGGCGCTTCGTCTCGGCCGCAAGCCGGGCGGTCAACGATGCGATCTTTTCTTCGAGCGTCTCCCGGCTCGTTTGAAGCTCGTCGATCTTGCCCTGAAGCTCGGTTTGCCGGGCCTGCGACTGCTGAAGCTGTGTCTCCTGTTGCTTCTTCGCTTCGGCCAGTTGCCCTCGCAACTGATCGAGATTCTGTTCCAGCTCGGTCCGTTGACGGCTCAGCTCGCCGGCCTGCTGTTCGCTGGCGTCGCGGCGCCGCGTTTCCTCGGCCAGGGCCTGGGCCAGTTGCCGGACCTGTTCTTCGGCCCGGGCCTGGGCCTGTTCGAGTTCCTTCGCGCGCGCCTCGATGTCGGCCTGCTCGGCGCGCGCGCGTTCGACCAGGGATTGCTCCTGCTGGCGCGCCTGTTCGAGCTGCTGCTGCACGCGCGCGAGCTCGGCTTCGAGTTCACCGCGGCTTTTCGCAATTTCCGCAGCCTGCTGTTCCGCGTTGGCGCGCCGCTGCAGTTCCGCGGCAAATTCCTCCTTCAACCGGTTCAGGTTCTGCTCGGTTTCGGCGCGCGCGGCTTCCAGTTCGGCAACGCGGGCTTCGAGCCTGGACTTTTCGTCGGAGGCATTCTGCGACTTCAGCTCGTTCAGTTCGGCCCGGGCCAGTTCCAGTTCCTGTTGCAGCCGGGATTGGTTCTGTTTGTTCTCGGCGAGCTGGGCTTCGAGTTCGGCGCGGCGTCTCGAGCTCTCGGACGCCTCCATTTCGCGCTGCAGGGCCTTCTCGGTCTGCTCGTTTTCGGCAATCGCCGCTTCGAGTTCGCCCCGGCAGCGGGCGTGCTCGGCGGCGCGTTGCCGGAGCGCTTCGCGGCGTTCGGTTTCGGCGGTGAGCTGCTCGTGCAACTGGGCCACCTTCTGATCGACCTCGCCATGCGCGGCCTGGAGGCGTTCCAGTTCCTGCGCTTTGGCTTCGAGCTCGGAATCCTTCAGCGCGCCGCTGGCACGGAGTTCCTCGAGTTCGCGGCGGGCATTTTCGAGTTCCCTCTCGAGCACCTGGCGGGCCTTCTTGCTGTCCTCGAAGGCGGCCCGAAGCTCGATCAGGTGCGCCGGGCTCGCGCTGCTCTCGAGTTCCTTCTCGAAGGCCTCCTGCATTCCCTGCACTTCTTCGAGGGCCGCCTCCAGTTCCGCCCGGCGCCGGGCGTTTTCCGCCAGTTGCTGCTCCACCTGTTCGCGCCGGCGGATTTCCTCGGCCAGCTCCCGCTTCAGGTGAATCAACTTGTCGGCAACGAAATCTCTCGCGGCCATGAGCGCGCGTGTGCGCCCGGCCAGCTTCTTCTGCGCGGCTTCGTTTCCATGCGCCGACTCTTCCTCGAGCCGCCGCGCTTCTTCAAGCAGTTGCCGGAACGATTCCTGTGAACGCTGGTTTTCCTCGATCGCCGCTTCGAGCTTGGCGCGGCGCCTGGCATTCTCGGCGGCCTGTTGTTCCACCGCCTCGCGCCGCGCCGTTTCCTCTTTCAATGCCTCCCGCAGGTGCTCCAGCTTCTCCACAAAGGTGTCCTGGAGCGAAAAGGCCTTCTTTGCGCGAGCCTCCTGTTTTCCAGGCTCCGCGGACGCCGAGTGGGCCACTGTCGCGTGCGATGCTTCGGGTTCGGCGGCGGGTTTGGACGGCTTCGGCGCCGCTGCTTTTCTCGGCCGCGGCGGTTTTGGCGAGTTCAAAAGGCAGATCGTGACCTTGACGATCAGTTCGAGCGGGGCGATCGGCTTCAGGATCACGTCGTTCACCTCGCTCGCCATCCCGTTCGCCTGGCTCTTGAAATCGGTGCTGCCCGTGACGACGATCACCGGCGTGTCCTTGTGCGAGGACTCGCGCAGTCTCTGCCACACCTCGTTCCCGTTCATTCCCGGCATGTTGATGTCGAGAAGGATCAGGTCGAATTCATCTTCCCGCAGCAGCATCAGCGCTTCGCCGCCGTCGCGGGCGCAGATGGTCTCGTAGTTGGCCCGCTTCAGCGCCGTGGTGCTGGCCATGTTGCAGACCACGTCGTCGTCCACCAGAAGGATCCGCGCGTCTTCGCAACCGGCGGCCCATCCGTTCCCGCCTCCGGCGAACAGCCGGTCCAGGCACGCCACGGCCTTGAGCAATGTCTGAAGAGCGGATTCCGACAGCGCTCCGTTCGATCGCAGCATCTCGTCCAGCAGCAGCGCTTCGAGGGATCCGGCCAGTTGCGCGATGCCCGCGCACCCGGCCACGGCGGCGCGCGTGGTCAGGAAACGAATGCCGCGGTAGAGCTCGTTCAGATGTTCTCGGGCCTCCGGCGATCCGGCCAGCGCCGCGTATTCGTCGCAGTGACGGCGGATGGTGACCAGTTCCCTCCGGCCGGCCTCGATCAGTTCCGTCTGCAACTGAACCAGCGAAGCGCCGTTGGCGCCGGCGCCGGGAGCGCCGTTGGTTCCGGGATTGACGCCGGCCAATTCGAGCGAGGTGCCAATGAGCTCGGAGAACGTGCAACTGGACCTGGGGATGGCTTTGTCGCCGCCGGCCCTGAGCGCCTTCTGGGCCATGTCCGGAAGATAGGCATTCGACAGGATGAGCACCGGGGTGGTTCGGTGGCGCGGGCTGGACCGGACAGCCTGGAGAAATTCCAGTCCGCCCCGATCGGGCAGCATCAGGTCAATGATGATCAGGTCGGCGGCCAGATCCGGCAGGGCGCAGATGGCTTCGCCGATCTCGGAGGCGACGACTGTTCGAAAACCGGCCTGTTCGAGCTGATTGCTGTACAGGGACACAGTGGACGAATCATCGTCCACCAGAAACACAGTTTTACTGTCCGCCGCGCTGTTGGCGGTGCTCATAATACGTTTCGGCTACGGAAGTTGCGCAACGCCGGACCTTGTCGGGTCCTGTGCACGAGAAACACCGCGAGCCCTAACAGCACGTGGATTGCCAAGGGCGCGGAAACCCCGGAAAGCCGGCCGCGGAGAGAGCGGATTGACCGCAGAGATACGGAGGCGCAGACCAGGCGGACGAACCGCGCAGACGCAGAAAGAAGGCTGCGTTGCCGGCGTGCGGGTGCCTTTGCAACGTGAGGTCAACGTCAACGGCTTTGGCAACCGCAAGGGACGCAAAGAAACGCAGAGAATCCCGCGTCGTCGTGGCGCAGCCGTCTCCAGCGCCGTTTCCGGCTGCGGGCTTCGAAAGGCAATACGCTGAAAAGCGGACAGGTGAACGAGCTGTCCAGAGCAGCCGCTTGAACCGCGAATGGACGCGAATCCGTTTGGCGAATTCCTTCGCGGCTTCGCGTGAGACGAATCTCGTTTCGTGTGTTCTGCTGGAGTCCAGAAAGCGTTGAGCGATTTCAGTGGTCCTCCGGCGGCGAGCTGAAATCTACCGAAAGCCTTGAGGTAACGGTTCGACTGCCGCCACAAACTCACCCAACGGTTTAAGTGTATCCTCATCCGCATTGTCCAGCACGATGGGCCGATAGTCCGGATTCAGAGAAAGCAGACGTATGCGCAGGTGTCTGAACTCACCGTCTTCGCCGAACACCTCTTCGCTCTCGTAACGCTTGGCCGTGAGGCGTCCGCCGGTTTCGGGATCAACCGAATCCTTCAGTGCAATCAACATGATCCTCCCCTGACGCATGCCGGCCAAAGCTTCGCCACCTCGGAAAAGGCAGTAGGAGCCGTCGGGGATCTTCGGTTCCATCGAGCGACCCGTCACCTGGATCACAAATATGTCTCGGGTCAAGCGGCGACCGCGCACCTGAATCCATGTGGTATGGTCCGCCGGATCCACGCCGGGTTGCTCCGGACCGAAATCGCCCGCGCCGGCCTTTAATTCATAGAACGGAACGCAGGTGACAAAGCGATCATGGATCGGCGGATCCGTGATGATTAAGCTGGTCACGCGGGACCGCTTTGGATGTCGGCTCGCCGGAACCTGCTCCTCCGCCACGGTCGTCAGCAACGCTGGCACCCAGGCACTTCCCCGGGTTCCCAACGGTCCACGCCGCGCTGAATGGCTGTGATCTTGACAGCTTCAGTGACCACGCTGAACAGGCGATTCTCCCAATTCCCGTCACGCGTGATCTCGCTTCCGGCGAGTTTTCCCGCCTCGTAGTCGAAGCGGTGCGGGTTCCTCTTTCTCATCAGCTTCCAGTAGTCAACGATGCAATCCTTGCGCCGCCCGAGCAGCTTGCGTGTGGGGAGGCGGCCTGTTTTTCATTGTTGATCGCCGGCAATGCCGGCAGAAGGTTCCAAAGGTCGTTGTTCTTCCACAGTGCAAAGGGAATCGCCTGGTCGATCTCAAATTTGTCGTCGAGCGCTTTGCCAACGCCCTGCCGCTGATAAGCGGACAGGACCGAAACCGGCCCAGGGCCGTACCAGTCGGGTGTGCCATCCGAAAGCGTAACCGGCGAAAAGGAGATATACCCGATCACACGGCCGTCGAGCTCCGCGACGAGCGACAGGCTGAGCGCTCTGGCGGCGCGCAACGCCATGATGATGAACTGCTCCGTGTGCCGGCTGACGGCCAGTGTCTGGAACGCAGCGACGGTCACCTCCGTGATCGCATCCGCGTCGCGCGCTGTTTCATTTCTGATCAGGAGATCCGGTTCATGCTGCGCTATGCACTCGTCAGCTTCCTGCCGCCAGTGCTCAGGCGCGGACTCATGTGCTGTGTCCCTGGATCGGACGGAATATCCAGGAGCGACACTCCTCGTGAATCTTCGGCCTGCCCGGTGTCCTGCTCGGCAATGTCGCCTGTCGCCAGCCGGAGCAGGTTCTGCCAATTCTGGTTTCAGTGGGCATGGAGGCGACGGAATGGCACGCCCGCCGCGATTCGAACGCGGGACCCTCTGCTTAGAAGGCAGATGCTCTATCCAACTGAGCTACGGGCGCGACCGGCCAGGCCATCGAGCGCCTGGCCCAGGCGCCATTACTATGCCCGTTTGGGACGTCAGGGCAACGGGAAATCATCGAACATCGAACATCCAACATCGAATATCCAACGCCCGACATTCAACGTATCCGGATTGCGCCGGGCGAAACCGCGTTGCGGCTTTTGGTTTTTGGTTGGTCGTTACCCAGGGTAGCTCGCAACCCTGGGCTTTGTGACGGAATCCCTTCGAGATTCAGATCTTCCATTCATGCTCGTGCGGAACTGGTGGTCGCGCGCTTCGTCCACGTGCTGCGACTGGTCCCGCTCAGCGGGACACAGTCGCGCTCCGAATTGCCTGTCGCCTGAATGTTGAGCGTTGGGGGTTGAATGTTGAATGTTCGTCTGGGTTGAGTCCATTCCTGCTGCTTTGCGGACTACCAGGGTTATCGGACCACGGCTCGCGAGGCTGCTCGCCCCACCGTGAAGAGTGGATTCGGAACTTGGGTTTGGAACTTCGCGCAACGATGCTCTAACCTCCGCCGCATGATCGAAGCCTGGCATCTGCCGCTCCTGTTCGGAACGGGATTCGTTGCGGGCTTCGTCGATTCGGTCGCGGGCGGCGGCGGACTCATCACCGTCCCGGTCCTGCTCAGCTTCGGTCTTGAACCGCGCGATGCGCTGGGCGCGAACAAGCTCCAGGCCACGTTTGGCTCGGGCAGCGCCACATGGCACTACGCCCGCGGCCGCGCCGTGGATCTTTCGGAGTGCGGACGCGGTTTTGTCGTCACCTTTCTCGCCGCCGCGGCCGGCGCGTGGCTCGTGCAGATTCTGCCCCAGGACGTGCTCACCTGGCTCATCCCGTTCCTGCTGATCGCCGTGGCGATCTACTCCCTGTTGCGACCCAACCTCGGGCACTTTGATCTCGAGCCGCGGATGAGCCGGCCGCGATTCGATCTGTTGTTCGGATTGCTGATAGGCTTTTACGACGGCTTTTTCGGCCCGGGCACCGGCACGTTCTGGGCGATGGCCTTTGTGCTCGTGATGGGATTCAACTTCACCAAAGCCACGGCGAACACGAAGGTGATGAACTTCGCGAGCAATGTGGGGTCGCTGCTGGTTTTCCTCGTGGGCGGTCATGTTCTGCCGATGCTGGTGCCGGGTGTGGTGATGGGCCTGGGACAACTGTTGGGCGCGCGCATCGGCAGCCGGACGGTGATCAAGCACGGGGTGCGGTTTATCCGGCCGGTTTTCATCAGCGTGGTCCTGGCCCTGACGTTGAAGCTGTTGTACGACGCGTATGCGGGATGAGGGTGGCACGGGCATTCCGCCTTCAACTTTGTCGCTCCGCGGACCGCGGGTCTGCGACTCTGCGACGTCTGCGACCCGCAGCAGCGCACGCCAGCATGCAGGCGCAGGATGACGTTCGGCTCCCGATGCGTGACGCTACAGAGAGGAGAAGGACAGAGAAGAGACCACCGGACTGCAGCGCTGACTTGAAAGCCTGATGCCTGACCCCCGTGCGAACTTTTGTTGTATATGCAACAAAAGGTAGCATTTCCTTGATGGGCAGGTGTTTGCGAGAGCACTGAGGGACGACGAACTTTTGTTGCATATGCAACAAAAGGTTGCAAACCCTTGAAGTGCTTTGGGATCGGATGCGGGAGGAAGCGATTATGGCAGCGGGCATTCGCGCCTGCCGTGGAGGGCGGGCTTCCGGCCGCCCGGAATTGTTGATTGAGCATTCCATGAAGGCTCATAGTGAAGGTGCGTGCATTGCAGCCACGATTGACCGGGGATCCCTGAGTGCTTTGAGCTATCGGTCGTTGCTGCGACTCGCAGAGTCGCGCTCCGGAGGGGCGGGACGGCTCGTCCCTCGGGAAACTGCAGACCTTACCCGAATCCGGAACAAATGGGGAATTACCGCAGGAACCCCCGGAAGGCGGGAGCATTCAACATTCAACGCCCATTTATGGTTGCGCCGCCGTGAAACCTGTTGCGTCGGGGACACTTTTCCCGTAGAAAAGAGCCCCTATGCAGATCTCAAGACGCGTTCTGTTGGCATGCGGAGCGGCGTGTCTGTTGACCACGACCGTCGGCGCGGCGGAAACGGAGGCCCAGATCAAAGCGCGCGAGGCGCTGTTGCAGCGGATGAAGGAGATGCAGGCCGAGCCGGTCCCTGCCCAGGCGCAGCCCGCGCAACCGGCCAAAACGCCTACCCAGGCGACGCCGCCGGCGACCACTGCGCAGCCGCAGAGCGAAACGCCTGTCGCGATCGCTCCCGCGGGATCCTCTCCGGAAGAAATCGAACGCGCGCGCGAAGCCTTGCGCAAGGCGCTGTCGCAACCGGTGGAGCAGCAACCCGCGCCCACCGTGGCTCAACCGGCACAGCCTGTACAACCTGTGCAACCCGTAGTGACACCGCCGGTGCAGGTGGCTCAACCGGAGCCCCCGGTGATCAGTGTCCCCACTTCCGATCCGGAACAAATCGAACGCGCGCGCGAGGCATTGCGCAAGGCGCTGTCGCAACCCGTGGAGCAACCTGCGCCCACCGTGGCTCAACCGGCTCAACCCGTGCAACCCGTAGTCACACCGCCGGTGCAGGTGGCTCAACCGGAGCCCTCGGTAATTAGTGTTCCCACTTCCGATCCGGAACAAGTCGAGCGCGCACTCGAAGCCTTGCGCAAAGCGATGGCTCAACCGACGCCCACTGTGGCACAGCCCACGGCTCCGGCGGCTGCCATCGACCAGCCCTGGTCTGAGCAGGACGTTTTCCCGCCGGTGCCGCCGCCGTCGGAATCGCAGATGGCGCTGGACGCTATTCGAAAGAAGCTTCAGGAGATGCCGCTGCCTGCGCCCGATCGAACCGAAACGGCGTTGCGTCCTGCCCGACGCGGCGTTCTCGAGTTCGAACCGATGAAGGGTCCGCCCACCGGTTTGCCGCCGGAGAAGGAACGCCGGTTGCGCGAGCTCACGCAGCGCTATTTCGCGGACGAACTCTCTCCGGCCGAATACCACGCCGAACGCGCCAAGATCCTCGCCGCGCCGTAAGGCAGTCGGCCAACCGTTCATTGACGCCCGCCCGTGGCTGCGGTTGAATCCCGCCCATGCACGGTTTCCATTACCTTGGCAGGAAGCTTTTTTGCGAGCGGGTTCCCGTTGAAACGCTCGTCAGGAAGTTCGGCACGCCGCTCTACGTCTATTCCCAGGCAACGCTCGCGGATCATTTTCAAAAGCTCAACCGGGCGATGTCGCCCCTCGATCACCTCATCTGTTACGCGGTCAAGGCCAACTCCAACCTCGCGGTCCTGCGCACCCTCGCGAACCTCGGCAGCGGCTTTGACATCGTCAGCGCCGGCGAACTGCGCCGCGTGATTGCCGCCGGCGGCGATCCCGGCAAGTGCGTCTTCGCGGGCGTGGGCAAGACCGAGGCGGAGATTGAATTCGCTCTTCGCAAGGGCGTTTATTCGTTCAACGTCGAAAGCGAGCCCGAACTGGAGCGCATCAACCGCATCGCCGGACGCCTGCGCAGGAAGGCGCCCGTCGCGGTGCGCGTGAACCCGAACGTCGCCGCGCGCACGCACGCGAAGATCACGACGGGAACCTACGAGAACAAGTTCGGCATCGCTTACGAGCAGGTCGAGGGCGTTTACGAGCGCGCGAGCCGCCTGAAACACCTCCACCTGCGCGGCGTGCAGATGCATATAGGATCGCAGATCACCACGGTCGAGCCGTTCGAGCAGGCCGTGAGCAAGATGCTGCCGTTGGTCCAGCGCCTGCACCGGCGGCACGGGCTGGAGTTCCTCAGCATTGGCGGCGGGATCGGCATCGTGTATGAGCCCGCGCTCGCCAGCGGGCGCCCCGGCTGGTGGAAAACGTCCGCCGCGAAAAACATCCTGACACCCCGGAAGTACGCGGATCGTCTGGTGCCGTTGCTCAAGGACGTCGGCTTGCGAATCCTGATGGAGCCCGGGCGCTTCATCGCCGGCAACGCCGGCATCCTGGTCACGCGCGTCGAATACGTGAAACGCACCGGGAAGAAGAACTTTCTGATCGTGGACGCGGCGATGAACGACCTGATCCGCCCGGCGTTTTACGACGCGTATCATGAGATTGTGCCGTTGACCGCGCGCAACGGGGCGACGATCCGGACCGACGTCGTCGGGCCGATTTGCGAGTCGGGCGATTTCTTCTGCAAGGACCGCCCGTTGCCGCCGTTGCGGGAAGGCGATCATCTGGCGCTGTTGAGCGCCGGCGCGTATGGCTTCGTGATGGCCTCAAACTACAACACCCGCCCGCTTGCGGCTGAAGTGCTGGTGAACGGGCGCCAGGCGGCACTGGTGCGGAAACGCCAGCCCGTCGAGCAAACCTGGGCCGGCGAAACCGTGCCGCCATGGCTCAAAACGCGCCGATTGTGAACACACGCCCACGTCCCCGCGCCGCCGCACTCGCGCTGCTGTTCTGCTGTTGCAGTTGTCTCCTGCCCGCCGCCTCCGCTCTCGCCGTCGATGTCGTCAACCTCGAATGCGAGCACAGCCGGAACCCGATCGGCATCGGGAACCGGACGCCGCGCCTGTCATGGCAGCTTCGCTCGGATCGGAACGGCGAGATCCAGACTGCCTATCAGGTTCAGGCCGCGTCCGATCCGGCATTGCTCGAGCGTCGCAATCCGCGGCCCGATCTGTGGGATTCGGGCAAGGTGGTTTCGGACCAGTCCGTTCTGGTGCCGTGGGCGGGCAAACCGCAGGATTCGAGGGCGCAGGTGTTCTGGCGCGTGCGCGTCTGGGACCGGGACGACCGCGCTTCAAACTGGAGCCAGACGGCGCGTTTTGAACTCGGCCTGCTCGATGCGCAACGCGACTGGAAAGCGCAGTGGGTCACGGCCGATCTGCCGCGCCACGACATTCTGTCCGAAACGCTGAGCAATGCGTTCTGGATCAGCGCGGATTCGGCGGCAAACCAGGCGGCGGCGGTTCGTTATCAACTCGTTCTTCCCGAAGATGCAAAGGTTCGGCGCGCTGTCGTCCACGCCGCGGCGGACGGTTTGCTGACCATTTACGCCAATGGAACGGCGACGCACCAGGGCAGCAGCAGCCGCACGGCTCCGCTTTTTGCGGACATCACCGAAGCGCTGAAACCGGGGACCAATGTCATCGCCATCGGATCGGCCGCCGTTCGCACCGCCATCCGGCGCGACCGGACCGAGCGCGGACGCAATGCCATTGCCGCGCACGGCCTGGTCGAGCTGGAGAACGGCGCGCGCATCAAGTTCGACACTGGCGACGGCTGGAAGGCGGCGGTGGCGCCGGCCGGCGACTGGTTTGCCGCCGGGTTCGACGTCACGGCGTGGACGAATGCCATCCTGCACGGCCGGTACGCGGAACACCCGTCCCGGTATTCGGACAACACGGTCGGTCCCGGGCGTTACTTGCGGAAGGCATTTCGCGCGAAACCGGACATTGTTCGCGCCCGCCTGTACGCGACGGCGCTCGGTGTGTACGAAGTGTTCGTGAACGGCGAACGCGTGAACCAGGATTCCATCCTCGACCCCGGCTGGACGGATTACGCGCACCGCGTGATGGCGCAGACCTACGACGTGACCCGGCTGATCCGGCGCGGCGACAACGCGGTGGCGGCGGTTGTTGCGGACGGCTGGTATGCCGGGCGCGTGGGCTGGATGGGCCTCGCCCAATACGGCACGGTGCCGGCGTTTGCCGCGCAGCTCGAAATCACGTATCGCGACGGCTCGATGCAAACGATTGTCACTGACGAAAGCTGGCGCGCGGGCGCGGGTGAAATCATCGGCTCGGACATGCAGTGGGGTGAGATCATCGACGCGCGCAAACGCGTGGAAGGCTGGAATCGGGCGGGCTTTGATGATTCGCACTGGGCCAACGCGGTGATTCAAACGCAACAGGCCGCGGTCGTTCCACAGGCGGGTCCGCCGGTTCGCCGAATCCTCGAAGTGCGCCCGGTGAAGATCACGCCGCGGGGCGCGTCGTGGCTCGTCGATTTCGGACAGAACCTCGTGGGGTTCGTTCGCGTGTCCGCGCGTGGGAAGGCGGGCGCCGTCATCACGGTGCGCCACGCGGAAATGCTGAGCCCGGACGGATCGCTCTACACGGTGAACCTGCGGCCGGCGCTGTCCACCGACACGTTCATTCTGAGCGGGCGCGGGCGCGAGACCTTCGAGCCGCACTTCACGTTTCACGGGTTTCGGTATGCCGAGATTTCGGGATACCCGGGCAGGCTGTCCGAGGACGACATTCGCGCGATTGTGGTTTCGTCCGACACGCCGCGGACGGGCTGGTGGGAAAGTTCGAATCCGGAATTGAACCGGTTGTATGAGAACATTGTATGGAGCCAGCGCGGGAACTTTCTGAGCGTGCCGACCGATTGCCCGCAGCGCGACGAGCGCATGGGCTGGCTGGGCGACGCGCTGGTGTTCGCCCCGACCGCGGCGCGCAACGCAAACGTCGCCGGCTTCTTCATGAAGTGGCTGACGGACGTGAACGACGCGCAGGGGCCGCAGGGCGAGTTTCCCACGGTGGCGCCGCGGGCGAACCAGAACAATTCCTGGCCGGTCTGGGGCGACGCCGGCGTGATCATCCCCTGGGCGATGTACCGGGCGTATGGTGACAAGGCGTTCCTGGCGAACAGTTACACGAACATGGCGCGCTGGGTGGACTACAGCCGGGGCAACTCGAAGAACCTGATCCGGACGGGCGGCGTGGGCGATCACCTCGCGCCGCAGCGCACGCCGGTTGACGTGGTGGCTACCGCGTACTTCGCGAACTCGGCGCGGATCGTCGCCGATTCCGCGGCGCTGCTGGGCTACGACGAGGACGCCGGGAAGTACGACGCGCTTCACCGCGACATTGCGCGCGCGTTCAATGAAGCGTTTGTGTCCACGAACGGCGTCGTGCGCGGCGACACCCAGACCGCGTACATTCTGGCGCTGGAATTCAATCTTCTTCCGGAGCACCTTCGACCCGAAGCGGCACGCCGACTGGCTGAGAACGTTGAAACCGCGGGCCACCTCACCACCGGGTTCATCGGCGTGGGCCTGCTTTGTCCTGCGCTCACGGCGATCGGACGTGCGGATCTGGCGTGGAAACTGGTGCTGACGGACAGCTATCCGTCGTGGTTGTTTTCGGTGAAGAACGGGGCCACCACTATTTGGGAACGCTGGGATGGGTGGACGCCGGAACGCGGATTCCAGGACCCGGCCATGAACTCGTTCAACCATTACTCCTTCGGCGCGGTGGGCGAATGGCTGTTCGGCGGCGCGGCCGGCATCCAACCGGACAACGCGCAACCGGGCTACAAGCATTCCTATCTGCGCCCGCAGTTCACGTCGCAGATCGAGTGGGTGAAGGCGACGCAGCATTCGCCCTACGGCGAGATCCGATCTCACTGGCGCGCGCAGGGGGAGGAGATCGTTTACGACGTGACCATTCCACCGAACAGCTCGGCCACGATGGAACTGCCGGTGCCGCCGGAAGTCGTGCGGGCGTCCGGGCGCGAGCAGATCCTGAGCGAACCGGGGAGAACGCGGGTGAAGCTCGGCTCCGGCAGCTATCGCTTCGCCTTTCCTCGCAGCGCGCTTTGATGGAGGAAGCCTGAGGACCGCGACTCTGCGAGTCGCAGCAACGAGCGATGGCTCAAAGCAGCCAGGGATTTCCAGTCAATCGCGGCAGCAATGCGCGCACCTTCACCATGAGCCTTCAATGCCTTTGCCGTTGTATGGAATGCTCAACCACCAATGCCGGAGGGCCGGAAGCTCGCCCTCCACGGCAGGCGCGAATGCCCGCTGCCATAATCGCTTCCTCCCGCATCCGATCCCAAAGCACTTCAAGGGTTTGCAACCTTTTGTTGCATATGCAACAAAAGTTCGCACGGGGGCCAGGCATCAGGCTTTCAAGTCAGCGCTTGCAGTTCGGCGGTCTCTTCTCTGTCCTTCTACCGACAATCCGTTCGTGGTTTGTACGTACAGGCGATTCGCGTTTCGGGGTACTTGGGTTTTGTACGGTCAGAAGCGTCGGCAAAGAAATGTTCAGAGTTTGAGGGTGAATTGGCATTCGAGCATTGCCCCATGAAACGGATGCATGATAAAAAGAAGCGGCTTTGCGCAGCCGGAGGCCCTTTCCGGCGCCGGACTCCTGAGGGCCGGCGGTGTGGCGCTTTGCTGTCGATATGCGTGCAAGAATAAGTTCCCGCCTCGCACTGGTTTCCGCATTGCTGTGCCCACTTCTGCTCTCCGCCCAGCCCGGCGGCCTGGTGCATCGATACAGTTTCGACGTTGATGCCAGCGACGAAATTGGCAGCGCGCACGGCCAGTTGGTGAACGGAGCGAGCGTCTCGGGTGGGGCACTGCACCTGGACGGCATTAACGATTACGTCAATCTGCCGAACAACCTCGTGCTCGGGTTCAATTCGATCTCGATTGAGACATGGGTGACGGACGATGGAAGTGGCACATGGGCCCGCATTTACGATTTTGGGAACAGCACCGCCGGGGAGGATGGTTCGGGCACCGGCACCAATTACATGTTTCTGAGCCTGCCCGGAGGCGGCGGTGGGCTGCGCGGCGCCTACACCCAGGGAAACAGCAGCGGCGAACAGGTCGTCAATGCTCCTCGTCCCACTCCGGGAGAAGAGGCGCACATTGTCTGGACTTCCGACGGGGCCACGCACGAAGGCCGCCTGTATGTCAATGGAGAACTCGTCGGCAGCAACCCGGCGATGACTCTGACGCCGAACGACATCGGTCCCACGGTGAACAACTGGATCGGACGCTCCCAGTTCAGCGCCGACCCCTATTTCCGCGGCAGCTTCAGAGAGTTCCGGATCTACAACATCGCGCTGTCGCCCGAAACCGTCGCAGCCCATTACCAGGCCGGCCCGGACGTCACGTTCGTCGGACCGGTCCGCTTTGTCAGTCATCCGCAATCGCAATCGGTCCAGGAGGGCGAACCCGTCGTCCTGAGCGCGCAGGTGGACGGCCTGGCGCCCATCCAGTTGCAGTGGTATCGCGGTGCGACGCCCATCCCCGGTGAGACGAACCTCACCCTGACCTTCGTCGCCAGTCTGGCGGACCACAATGTCGCGTTTCATCTGCGGGCGACCAACGCTGTGGGTGGCGTCACGCACCATGCGGTGAGCAGCAACGCCGTGCTCTCGGTGACCGGAGACACCACGCCGCCTTCGATCGCCCGCGTTCAAAGTTTCGGCACGGCCGGCGTCGAGGTGCTCTTCTCGGAACCGGTGCGGCTCGACACGGCGACCAACCTGGCGAATTACACTCTGACCGGGCCGGGCGGCACCGTGACGATCGACATGGCAACGATCGATTCCTCGGAAACGCTTGTGATGCTGAGCACGCCGCCGCTGACGTTGAATGGCATTTACACAATTACCGTCAGCAATGTCCGCGACCAGTCGCTGAGCCAGAACGTCATCGCTCCCGGGTCACAGGAAAGTTTCATTGTCACGCCTTACATTGTCCGGGACATCGGCTCGCCGGACATTGTGGGCGGCATTGTTCTGTCCACCAACGCGTTTGGTTTCACTGCCGCGGGATCCGGTTTGAGCGCAGCCAGCGATCAGTTCACGTTCGCCTATGAAATGCGGACGGGTGATTTCGACATCCAGTTGCGTCTGGGCGCGCTGGATGTGTCCACGCCCCGCGCGATGGCGGGGTTGATGGCGCGGTCGGCAACGGATGCCGACGCGATTTTTGCGGCGGCGCTGGCCACGCCGGGACCGGCCGGGTGCGCCTTCCAATACCGGCTGGCGAAGGGAGCGATATCGACGAAGGCCGGCTGGTTCCCCGTCAACTACCCGTACACGTGGCTGCGGTTGAAGCGGGTGGGCAATGTGTTCACGGGTTACGCGAGCCTGGATGGCCAGACCTGGAGCGTTCTTTCGTCGGCAACCCTCGGCGCTCCGGCGACGATGCTGGTGGGCGTCGCTGTCAGCAGCGGCAATGTTGCGCAAGGCACGTTTGCCTCCGTCGGAGACATCGGTAACACGGTGAACCCGACCGTTGCGAGTGTGGCTCTTCCGTTCGAGCCTCCCGGTCCATCGAGCCGGCGCACCGGGCTGACCATTTCCGAGATCATGTATCACCCGCAGAACCCGCCTTCGGGCACCCTCGAGTTCATCGAGATCTACAACTCGGACATCGTTGCAGAGGACCTCAGCGGATACCGCATTGCCGGCGATGTTGAATACGTGTTCCCCCAGGGCACCATTCTGCCGTCCGGCGGTTACCTGGTCGTTGCCCGGTCGCCTTCGACCGTGGAAAGCTATTACGGGATCAGCGGCGTGCACGGTCCGTTTACGGGCAATCTGCCGAACAGCTCCGGTCTCGTTCAGTTGATCAACGAACTCGGCGGCATTCTGCTTGAAGTGGAATACGGTTCCGAGGATCCATGGCCGGTGTCCCCCGACGGTGGCGGGCATTCGCTCGTGCTCAGCCGTCCCAGCTACGGCGAAGGCGACCCGCGGGCATGGTCGGCCAGCGACATGGTCGGAGGCTCCCCCGGCCGGGCCGAAACCTTCGGCCCCGAGCCGCTGCGCGGCGTCGTCATCAATGAGATCCTCGCTCACACTGACCTGCCCGAGGTCGATTCCATCGAGCTGTTCAACACCACATCGCAGCCGATCAACCTGCTCGGATGCGTCCTCACAGATGATCCCGATGAGGACAAATACGTCATTGGCAACGTTACGATCCCCGCGCGCGGGCATGTGTTCTTCACCGAATCACAGCTCGGTTTCGCGCTGGACGCGGCGGGTGAAGCGGTCTTCCTGAAGAACCCTTCGAGAACGCGCGTGCTGGATGCGATCGCCTTCGGCCCGCAGGAGAATGGCGTCTCGTTCGGACGCTATCCCGACGGCAGCCCGCGGTGGTCGCGCCTGGCGACGAAAACGTTTGGCGGGCCGAACACGGCGCCGCGAATCCACCAGATCGGGTTCAACGAAATCATGTATCACCCGATCTCCGGCGACGACGCGCTGCAGTACGTCGAACTCTACAATCGCGGCCCCGGCCCGGTGAACCTCGGCGGCTGGAAGATCAAGGGCGGCATTAACTTCACTTTTGCCCCGAACACCATTGTTCCCCAGGGCGGTTACCTCGTCGTGGCAAAAGACCTCGCGCGGTTGCTGGCGAATTATCCGTCGCTGAACACAGGCAACACTGTGGGGAACTTCAACGGATCCCTGTCGCACAAAGGCGAGCGGCTGCAACTGACCATGCCCGACACGATTGTCACGACGCAAAGCGGGGCTACGGTCACCAACCACATTGACATCGTGATGGACGAGGTGACCTACCACGACGGCGGGCAGTGGGGGCAGTGGGCGGACGGCGGGGGAAGCAGCCTGGAACTGATCGATCCGCGAGCCGACCGGCGTGACGCGGCGAACTGGGCGGACAGCGACGAGACGGGCAAAGCGCCGTGGACACTGATCGAGCACACAGGGTTGACGGGTCTGGGAATGTCAGGCGGGCAGGGCACGCCCAATCGGCTGGAACTGTTCTTGCAAGGCCCGGGTGAATGTCTGGTGGACGATGTGGAAGTGCGGAGCAACGGCGGGGCGAACCGCGTGACGAATCCAGGGTTCGAATCCGGCGCAACCGGCTGGGCGTTTCAGGGAACGCATGACGCCAGCGGCGTTGTCGAGGGGCAGGCCCACAGCGGATTGAGAGCCTTGCACGTGCGCGCCACCGAGCGCGGCGACACCGGAGCGAACCGGATTCGCACCGGCATCCAGACGATGCCGGTCGGCGGAACCAACCAGGCCACCATCCGCGCCTGGGCGCGCTGGTTGCGCGGCGATCCAAATATTCTCCTGAGGCTTCGCGGCAACTGGTTGGAGTGCGCGGGCGTGTTGACGGTGCCGACCAATCTCGGCACGCCGGGCGCCCCCAACAGCCGCCTCGTGTCCAACGCGGGGCCCGCGATCTACGACGTCACGCATTTCCCCGTCCTGCCCGCCGGAAACGAATCCGTTCTCGTCAGCGCGCGCGTCAACGACGTGGACAACATCGGGAGCGTCACGCTCTTCTACCGGGTGGATTCGAACGTGGTCTACACGGCGGTGACGATGCGGGACGATGCGACCGGCGGCGACGTGTTTGCGAACGACGGGATTTACAGCGCGACGATTCCGGGGCTGCCGGTCGGGCAGCGCGTCGCGTTCTACATCCAGGCGCAGGATAACGCCGGCGTTCCCGCGATCTCCCGTTTCCCGGCGGTGCCGGAGAACGAATGCGTCATCGTGTTTGGCGAGATCCAGGGGCCGGCGAACATCGGCAGCTACCGGATGTGGATGACGCAGAGGAACGTGGACTACTGGACGTTTCGGGAGAAGAACAGCAACAAAGGCATCGACACCACGTTCGTGTATGGCAACTGGCGCGTCATTTACAACGCGCAGGCCCTTTACACCGGCAGCCCATGGCACACCGGCATCTACACCGGGCCGGGCGGCGCCATCTGCAATTACAACGTGATCTTCCCCAGCGACGACCTGTTGCTCGGAGCCGACGAGTTTGTCCTCCAGGGCCAGTCCACGTCCGAATCGCAGACGTTCAACAACGACCTGACGGCGCAGGCGGAGATTACCGCGCACTGGATGGCGCGCCAGATCGGCCTGCGAAACGATTACCGCCGGTACATCCGCGTCTATTTCAACGGACAACATCGCGGGCTGATCTACTACGACTGCCAGCAGCCCAATGGCGATTATATCGAGCAGTATTTCCCCAACGACTCCGAGGGCCATCTGCACAAGATCGAAGACTGGTTTGAGTTCGACGATGCGGGCCAGGGCCACACTGCCGTGACGGCGAGGCTGCTGAAGCACGTGCTGGACGGCAAGAAGCACGCGCCGCGTTATCGCTGGAACTTCCGGCCCCGCGCCGTGAAGGGATCGCCGAACGACTTCGATGACCTGTTCGCGTTGGTGGACGCGGTGGCGCCCGAAACGCCCGGACCGGAGCCTTACACGAGCGCGACGTTGAATCTGGTGGATGTGAGCCAGTGGATGCGGGTGTTCGCGTTGCAGCACATGGCCGGCAACTGGGATTCGTACGGCTATCGCCGGGGCAAGAACATGTACGCCTACAAACCGACCGAGGGACGCTGGGAGCTGTTACTGTGGGATGTGCAACTGGTGTTTGGAAAGAGCAGCGACGGCCCGAACCACAATCTTTTCGACCTCGGCAACCCGAGCTCCAACGAGGAAGGAGAGCCGGCGATCCAGCGCATGTACAATCATCCTCCGTTTGTGCGCGAGTTCTGGGCGGCTCTGGCCGATCTCGCGAACGGCCCCATGCGTCCGGAGAACTACTATCCGGTGTTGGACGCCCGCTACAACGCGCTGCGGGCCGCCGGCTTTGCTGTCCAGCAACCCTCGAGTCTGAAGGCCTGGATCGACGCCCGTCGCAACTACATCCTCGGGCAGCTCCCCCAGGCCGCGTTCAGCGTGAACGGCCCGTCCTCCTTCAACTCTTCGAGCAACAGCATCGTTCTCACCGGCACCGCGCCCGTCGGCGCCGGGGCCATTCTCGTGAACGGCGTTCGCTATCCGGTCACCTGGACCAGCGTCACAGCCTGGAGCCTTCGCGTGCCGCTTACCGGCGGAAACAACGTGCTGACGATCACCGCCGTTGATCGCAAGGGCAACCCTCTGGACGGCGCCTCCAGAACGATCACCGTGAACTACACCGGCGCGGTCGCGCCGGCCGAGGGCAATGTGGTCATCAATGAAATCATGTACAATCCCGTCGTCCCCGGCGCCGCCTACGTGGAGCTCTACAACACCCATCCCACCTTCACGTTCGACCTGTCGAACTGGCGCCTGAACGGCTTCGGCTACAGCCTCGCGCCCGGAACGGTCCTTCCTCCGCAGAGCTTCATCGTTCTGCCCGAGAATCCCTACACGTTTGCCCACGTTTATGGCAGCACCAATCTCGCCGACAACGGGATCGGAGGCACGCTGGATCCGGACGGCGAAACGCTCTCGCTCCTGAGGCCCGGGTCGCTGCCCGGAGAGGAAATTCTTGTGGACCGGGTTCGATTCGAAACCAACGCGCCCTGGCCGGCCCCTTCGGCCGGCGAATCTCTCCAGTTGATGGACGCTCTCCAGGACAACAGCCGCGTCGGCAACTGGGCGGTCAACACGAACACCCAGGGGCAACTGCTGGTGAACTACTCGCACACCTGGCGCTACAACCAGACGGCCAACCTCGATGGCGTCAACTGGAAGGCTCCTTCCTTCCTGGATATCTCGTGGCCGTCCGGACCCGGTGTCCTGGCCGGCATCAACAATCCCGGCGTTCTGCCCGAACCGGTGGGGACTTCGCTCACCGTTCAGAGCGGGCGCATGACCTTCTATTTCCGGACGACCTTCATCTTTACCGGATCGCTCCATGGAGTGGTTCTGAAACTCAGGCCCATCATTGACGACGGCGCCGTGTTCTATCTGAACGGCGCCGAACTGATGCGCCTGCGGATGCCCGCGGGCCAAATCAACTACTCCACGCCGGCATCGGCGACCGTGATCAACGCCACGTACGACGGAACGTTCATTGTCGTGCCCACCAATCTGGTGCAGGGCGTCAATGTCCTTGCGGTGGAGGTTCACCAGGTGAGCTCCCGGAGCAGCGACATCGTCATGGGCTTGAAAATGGAATCGGATTACATCGACGTGCAGGCAACGCCGGGCCGCGCCAACTCCGTTACAACAAGCCTGCCCGCGTTCCCGAGCCTTTGGCTGAACGAAGTGCAACCGCTGAACGTCAACGGCATTGCCGACAACCTCGGAGAGATCGAGCCCTGGATCGAGCTCTACAACCCGGGCACCAGCCCGGTCAGCCTCGCGGGCCTGTACCTGTCCACCAATTACGCAGACCTGACGAGCTGGGCACTGCCCGCAGTCTCCATCAATCCGGGCCAGTTCCTCGTCATCTGGGCCGACGGACAGACGGCCCAGACCTCGGGAACCAACCTCCATGTGCCGTTCCGGCTGAATCCCACCAGCGGGTCCGTCGTGCTGTCCCGCCTGGTTTCCGGCGCGCCGCAGGTCGTCGATTACCTGAACTACCAGAATCTTCCCGCCAACTGGTCCTATGGCGACTTCCCGGACGGCCAGCCGTTCTTCCGCGAGAACATGTTCTACGCGACACCGCGCGAGCCGAACACACTGGCCATGCCGCCCGTTGCCGTGTTCATCAATGAATGGATGGCCGACAACACCAGCGCCAGCGGTCTCGCGGATCCGGCGGACGGGCAGTTCGAAGACTGGTTCGAGCTCTACAATCCAGGCCCCGATCCGGTGGACCTCGGCGGTTACTATCTCACCGACAAACTGAATGATCCCTATCAGTTCCAGATTCCCAACAACGGGCATTACGTCATTCCGCCCGGCGGTTTCCTGGTCGTCTGGGCCGACAACGAGCCCCAGCAGAACACCACGGCCCGCCCCGACCTGCATGTCAACTTCGCGCTCAGCAAAGACGGCGAGGCCATCGGCCTGTTCGCGCCGGACGGCACCCAGGTCGACGCTGTTGTTTTCGGTCCCCAGGCCACGGACGTCAGTGAAGGGCGTTTCCCGGACGGCTTCGGCCCGATCTACTCCATGCCCAACCCCACGCCCGGCGCGCCCAACCGAATTCCTCTGCCTCCCGAACCACCGGAGCTGAAACACATCACCGTCACTGACGGAACGGTTTCTCTGGAGATCGGCGTAACCGTCGGCAGACTGTATCGCGTCGAATACACAGACGATCTGGCCACCGGCGTATGGCTGCCGTTGACCCCGACTCAGGTTGCCACGGGCAGTCCGGTGCTGATTCAGGATACGGTTGGCACCCACAGTCACCGTTTCTATCGCGTGGTCCAGATGGATTGAACCCGATTCATTCGGTCCCACAAACCGTGAACACGCCAGTCCTTCGCGCCCTGGCCGCCGCTCTTGCGGCGGTATTTATCCACACCCCACTCGCCCGGACCACCGCCGCGGATCTCGTTATCCGCGACCGCGTCGAACCTCATTGGTTCGCCGGACCCGACGGCGCCACCAACCGGTTCTGGTATCGCGTCAACCTCGGCGACGGCGCGCGCGAGTTCATCCTCGTCGATGCCACCCAGGGCACGTGTGTGCCGGCCTTCGACCACAAGCGGGTTGCCGAAGCGCTCGCCCAGCTCACCGGCGGAGCGGTCGAGCCTGATCGCCTGCCCGTGGATTCGCTCGAGTTCGCGCCCGACGGCAGGTCTGTTCTGCTTCGTGGTCGCAGCGTGTGGACTCTCGACCTCGAGTCGTATGCGATTGCAGCCCGTGGAGGAGGAGGTTCGGGCGAAAATCGGCTGGTGGCCACGCGCTTCCCGCGCCCGTCCCGCACGACCGGCGCCGAGACCCGAATCACCATCGAGAATCGCATGGGCGAAGACGTGGATCTCTTCTGGATCGATCCCGATAACAGCCGCCAGCCGTACGGCAGCCTGCGTCCGGGCGAACGGCGCGAACAACACACCTACGCCGGACATGTCTGGCTGGTGACCAGCCGCGCCGGCAATGTCCTTGCGGTCTTTGAAGCGGAAGAGCGACCTGCCCTTGCCGTCGTGGACGCCCAGGCGGGCCGCGGCGGCGGTCGCGGCGGCCGGCGCGGCGGCGAAGGCGGCGGCGAAGGCGGCGGCGCGCGCGCGAATCTGACCGGCACCCGCTCGCCCGACGGGCGGTGGGAGGTTTTGGTCCGCGGACACAACCTCTATCTGCGCGACCTGCGCGCTTCGACCAACCGCGACTTCAAGTTGACTCACGACGCGAACCCTACCAGCACGTATGCCCGCGACGCTTCCCGCGAGCGTTACGTCGAGATGCAGTACAACGCCGCGGATCCGGAAACGCCCACTCCTGAAGTCTATTGGGCACCCGATTCAAAGCGCTTCGTCGCCATGCGCACCAGACCCGGCACCCAGCGCACCGTTTATATGGTGGCTTCATCGCCCGAAGACCAGCTTCAGCCCAAACTCGAATCCTACCCTTACCTGAAACCCGGCGACGATATCCCCATCCGCAAACCCCGGCTGTTCGATGTCGAAGCAAAGAGGGAGATTCCCGTCAACGACGTGCTGTTCTCGAATCCATGGTCGATCAGCGATATCCGCTGGGCGTCGAACTCGTCGCGCTTCACGTTCCTTTACAACCAGCGCGGGCACCAGGTGCTTCGCGTGCTTGCCGTGGACGCGGCTTCGGGTGAGGTCAGCCCGATCATCGACGAGCGCAGTGACACGTTCATTTGCTATTCCGGGAAGTTCTTCTGCGAATACCTCGACGACAGCGGTGAAATCATCTGGATGTCGGAACGCGACGGCTGGAACCACCTGTATCTCTACGACGCTCACACCGGCCGGGTGAAGAACCAGATCACCCGCGGCGAATGGGTGGTGCGCAGCGTCGTGCGCGTGGATCGCGAGAAACGCCAGATCTTGTTCCAGGCCGGCGGCATTCACCCGGGACAGGATCCCTATTACGTCCATTACGCGCGGATCAACTTCGACGGCACCGGCCTTACCGTTCTCACCGAGGGCGACGGCACGCATACGATCGAGTTTTCGCCCGACCGCCAGTATTTCATCGACAGATGGTCGCGGGTGAATCTCCCGCCGATCACCGAATTGCGCCGGGCGAGCGACGGCAAGCTCGTGTGCAAGCTGGAGGAAGCGGACGCCGCCAGGCTGTTCGCCACCGGCTGGCGCGCGCCGGAACCGTTTGTCGCCAAAGGCCGCGACGGCGTCACCGACATCTACGGCATTATTCATCGCCCGAAGAACTTCGATCCGGCGAAGAAATACCCGATCATCGAGCACATCTACGCCGGGCCTCACAGTTCGTTCACACCGAAGGCTTCCGTTCCTCCTATCGCTGGGAAAGCCTGATGAACCGCGGGTTCATCCTGGTGCAACTCGACGGCATGGGCACGTCGCATCGTTCGAAGAAGTTCCACGACGTCTGCTACAAGAACCTCATCGATGCCGGATTCCCGGACCGGATTCTCTGGATCAAGGCGGCGGCGCAGAAGTACCCGTACATGGACATCACGCGCGTGGGTTTGTATGGCGGGTCGGCGGGCGGCCAGAACGCCCTGGCCGGGCTCCTGACGCACCCGGAGTTCTACAAGGCGGCTGCGGCCGATTGCGGATGCCACGACAATCGCATGGACAAGATCTGGTGGAACGAGCAGTGGATGGGCTGGCCGGTCGGCCCGCATTACGAGGAACAATCCAACGTGACCCTCGCCCATAAACTCCAGGGCAAACTCCTGCTTACCGTCGGAGAACTGGATCGCAACGTCGATCCCGCCAGCACCATGCAGGTGGTCAATGCATTGATCAAAGCCGACAAGGATTTCGAGCTGATCGTGTTCCCGAACGCCGGGCACGGCGCCGGCAGCAGCCCCTACGGCGAACGACGGAGAGCCGACTTCTTCGTCCGGCACTTGCTCGGCACGGAACCCGGCGGCGGGGTTGCCGCCGTTTCTGCGCCCTGAGCTGCGATCAACAGGACGCCACCGCCGAGCCCACAATTGTCCATGGCTTTTTGCTTGCGCACGCGCGGCGCCGGCGCTCACTGTTCAGCCATTCCAACTTTTTGAATGAAAGAACCCATGCAAACGAAATCACCCGCCCGCTTGGCGAGCCTTCTCGCGCCGCTCACTCTGACCCTGTTCCTGGTCGCCGGCTGCAAGACCCAGCAAAGCCGGCCATCAACCTCAACCTCAGCCTCTTCCGCCGCTCCATCGAGCGCTGCCGCCTCGATCTATTCGGCTGCGCCGGAAAAGATCGACCCGGTTGCGCCACCGGTCCGCATCCGCGCTGGCTTTTTCGAGCCCTTCACGGATTCGCGCGGGAACCGTTGGCTGCCGGATCAGGCGTTTGCCGATGGCGAAACCATTGAACGGGATCCCGGCCTGCCCATCGCCAATACTCAGGACCCGGACTTGTATCGGACCGAGCGTTACAGCATGACCTCCTTCTCCTACCCGGTGCCGAACGGAAAGTACCTGGTTCGGCTCCATTTTGCTGAAACGTTCGAAGGCATCTACGGACCGGGCGAACGCGTGTTTTCATTCAATGTCGAGGGCCAGCCGTTCAAGGACTTCGATGTCTGGGTCAAAGCCGGCGGACCCAACCGCGCCTACATCGAAGAGGTGAACGTCACCGTTGCCGACGGAAAACTCGATATCACGTTCGAGCGGAATATCGAGAACCCCGAGATCAACGGCATCGAAATTCTCCCGGCGCAATAGGCTGGATTGCTGCGGCTCCGGCAGTGCCGCCGAAAGACGGCAAGGTTCACCCACCCGATCCATCCATGCTCCCTCTCGAAGAAGCACTCCAGCGCATTCTCGCCGCCACACCGGAACCCGCTGCCGAACGCGTGCCGCTCGAGCAGGCGTGCGGGCGCTATCTTCTCGAGGACGCGCGCGTGTGTGTCGATCTCCCCCCGTTCGATAACTCATCGATGGACGGCTACGCGGTGCGCGCCGCGGACATCTCGGGCGCGACGAAAGACCGGCCCGTCCCGCTGCGTGTCATTGGCCGGGTCGCCGCGGGCCAGGCCTTTGAAGGCGAAGTGCAGGCGGGCACGGCTGTCCGGCTGTTCACCGGGTCCGCCCTGCCTCGCGGCGCCGATGCCGTGGTCATGCAGGAGGACACGAAATTGGACGACGCGCGCCCGGGCGAAGTGCTTGTTCTTGAACCGGTGCGCCCGTGGGAAAACGTTCGCTTCCGTGGCGAGGACATCAAGGCCGGCGCCTGTGCGGTCCGAAGCGGTGAACGCCTGACACCGGCGCGCATTGGATTGCTGTCAGCTTCCGGTGTGGAGGCGGTTCGGGCGGGACGCCGGCCCGTGGTCGCGCTGATTGCCACCGGGTCCGAGTTGCGAGAGCCCGGTGCGCTGCTCGGGCCGGGATGCATTTACGAGAGCAATCGCGCGGCCCTGGCTCCTCTTGCGCGCGCGGCGGGTGCCGATGTCAGGATCTATCCAGTCGTGGAGGACACTCTCGAAGCCACCTGTGACACCTTCGCTACTGCTTTTCAGGAGTGCGATGCCGCGGTTACCTGTGGGGGTGTTTCGGTGGGTGAAATGGATTTCGTAAAGGCTGCGTTTGAGCAGATCGGCGGCAGTCTCGATTTCTGGAAAGTGGCGATCAAACCCGGGCGGCCCTTCGTCTTCGGAAAGCGCGGCGCCCAGGTGCTGTTCGGGCTTCCCGGCAATCCGGTGTCCGCGTGGGTGACCTTCCTTCTTCTGGTTCGCCCGGCACTCCTTCGATGGCAGGGCGCCCGCGAGGTGGAAATGCCGCGGCATGCGGGGGTTCTGGCCGAGCCGCTGGAAAACCGGGGCAACAGGCGCCATTTCATGCGCGTATCGGTGAACGGCTCGGGCGAGGTGCGGTCTGCCGGAACACAGGCTTCGCATATCCTGAGCGCCACTGCCGCTGCGAACGGGCTGGTGGATGTGCCGCCGGAGACCCTGCTGGCCGCGGGAACGACCGTTCCCGTGCTTCGCTGGGACCTGGTTTAGCGTGGGATTGCCGGGGCTGCCCGGCTCAGAAGCTGCGCTGGGGCACGCCTGGACTCACCCTGGGAAGCTCGACTCGCGCGGGACCCGAATCCACCTCCGTCTGCTCATTCCGGTTAGGCAGGCCCGAAACTCCCGGCATCGTGGGCACAGCCGGCAAAGTCGGGAGCCCGCTGTTCATACCGGCCGCGCCAGGCGACTGCGGTATGGCCGTGCGCGAAGAACGCTCGCGCTCGGCAAGGCCGGCAGCGGGCAGGGGATTCAGATTCAGACGTCCGACAGAGTCGGGAGACGACGGTTGCAGCGGTTGAACCCCGGAAACCGTCTGCCCGAAAGGATGCGGATCGAGCGCCTTCCGAAACGCCTCGACAAAACGTTCCTGCTCCGCCTTGTAAATCGACTCGACGATGGGGTTGTCCCACGCGTTCGGCTGGGCAAACCGGCGCGTGGCGAGATCCTCCAGTGACGGCGGCGCCAATCGCGACGGGATGTGTTCCAACTGAAAAGATTCAACCGCGCTGGGCTGCTTTGGCGCCGTGGGCGGCGCGAACTGTAATCCGAGCGAATCCAACACCGAGTCGGTTTGCGAACCGCGTGTTGCGCGCTCGTGCAATCGCTCCAGCGCCGACATGTTGTTGCGGTTCCGTCCGTCGGCTCCGATTTGCGGCAGCTCCAGGACTTCCCGCGCGACATACTCCCTCATCGCTTCGGCCGGCGTCATCAACGCCAGACTCTCGGGATCATCCAGAATGCTCCTGGGCCGGCTCACCGGCGCCGGGTCCGGACGGGTCGGGGCGATCGTGGATCCGCTGTCTCTCCGAAACAACGATTCAAAACTGTCCGGACGCCCGGGCACTTTGTCGAGGATGGACGAAGCCCCCGCGGATGAGGCGCTGTCTGAGGCGGCAGGCGGAGCCTTTGTTTCGGGCTGTGCCTCGGCGGCGCGCGACGGCAGCGCCAGCAGGACTGCCAGCGCAATGCTCCCTGCAAGTCGTCGTGAACTGGAGCTGCAAGCTGTCATGCCGGGTGCCACCGTATCTCAAACCGTTCGCGGAGTCAAAGCCTCCTTCGGGTCACTCCATCGGTTCTCCGGCTCCTTCCTCCCGGCCGCGCCCGCCCGAATCCGCGCAGAGGCCGCGCTTTGTTGTTCGGGCAAATTCAATCAGGATCCGCGCCCCGCGGCTGGTGAACAGTCTCTCCGCCTCATCCAATGCCTCGCGAAAGGGCCGGTTTCTCCGGAACAGCAGGCCATACAGCTTCTTCAGTTCGAGCCGCTCGTCCGGCGAGAAGCCGGCCCGCCGCAATCCCACGATGTTCAACCCGCAGATGCGATTCACCTCGTGAGCCAGGGTGAACGGCGGAATATCCTGGCTCACCGCGGTGCCCCCCTGCATCATCGCCAGCGTCCCCACCCGCACAAACTGATGAACCAGGCAATTGCCGGACAAAAACGCGCGGTCCTGAACGACGGCATGCCCGCCGAGAAGCGCGCCGTTCGCAAGGATCACGTGATCCCCCACAACGGCGTTGTGCCCGACGTGCGAATTCACCATCAGATAGTTGTTCGATCCGATGACCGTCTCCTCGCCGGCAATCGTGGAACGATGCACCGTGCAATGCTCGCGAAACACGTTGTTGTGCCCGATCCGCACCCCGGTCGGCTCGCCGCGATATTTCAAATCCTGGGGCGCGTCCCCGATCACCGCGCCGGCGTGGAACCGGTTGCCTGCGCCGATCCGCGTCCGGCCCGTGATGTACACTCGCGGACCGATCACGCAGCCCGGCCCGATCTCCACGTCGCCGTCAATGACCGCATACGGGCCCACTTCAACACTCGGGTCCAGCTTCGCCCCGGGATGAACAATCGCTGTCGGATGAATCACGCCACTAAAATGCGGGAACGCGCCTCGTTGCCAAGCGGAAAGCCTTCACTATTCGCTTTCATCCGCGGCCGCTCCTGATAATGATTTTCCCCGTTTCCTCGCGGAAATCACATGATGAAAGAGATTGTTCCAGCGCCTCCGGCTCACGTGCGAAACGAAGCCGCCGCCATCCAACAGTTGTTCCACAAGAACGTCGTTCCCAGCTACGCCCGGTTCGACCTGACGTTCAGCCACGGCTCAGGCAGCTACCTCTACGACGTCGGCGGCCGGCGTTACCTCGACATGGGCGGCGGGATCGCCGTTAACGTGCTCGGCCACGCGCACCCGGCCATCACCGAAGCGCTCATCGAACAGTCCCGCAAACTGATTCACGTCTCCAACCTCTACTACCACGAACCGCAAGGACGCCTGGCCGAGCAGATCGTCAACCTGATCGCCCCTGGAAAGGTGTTCTTCTGCAACAGCGGCGCCGAGGCCAACGAAGGCCTCTTCAAGCTCGCCCGCAAGTTCGGCCACGACGAAGGCCGCTTCGAAATCATCACCACCCTGAATTCGTTCCACGGCCGGACCCTCGCGGGCATCTCCGCAACCGGCCAGGACAAAGTGAAAAAGGGATTTGAACCGATGGTCCCGGGCTTCCGCCACGTGCCTTACAACGATCTCGACGCCGTGCGCAACGCCATCTCGCCGGCCACCGTCGCGGTGCTCATCGAGGGAATCCAGGGCGAAGGCGGGCTGGCCACGGCAACGCCCGAATTCCTGGTCGGATTGCGCCGGCTCTGCGACGAACAGAGAATGTTGCTGTTGATGGATGGCGTGCAGGACGGCCATTTCCGCACCGGCCGCTTCCAATCCTTCCAGCGCATTCTCGAAAACGTTCCCGCCGGCTTTTTGCCGGACGGCATTTCCATGGCCAAATCCCTGGGCGGCGGGTTTCCCATGGGCGCGATCTGGATTCGGGCGCCGTATGCCGACCTGCTCGGGCCGGGCACGCACGGCACTACCTTCGGGGGCACGCCGCTCGGCTGCACGGTGGCATTGAAAATTCTCGAAGTGATTCAGCGCGAGAACCTCGCCGACAACGCAAGGCGAATGGGCGATCATCTCAGAAAAGGCCTGCTGGACCTCGTCGAAAAGTTCCCCGCTGTCGTCTGCGGCGTCCGTGGCCTCGGGCTGATGGTGGGCATCGAACTCGCCCCGGACCTTCGCAATCTTCCGGGCGACGCTTCCAGGCCGCAGTCGGGGCGCGTGGTGAACCTGCTTCACAACGCCGGTTTGCTGGCCGTGCCCGCCGGCGCCAATGTTATTCGTCTGTTGCCCGCCCTGAACCTCAAACAGGCCGAGGCCGATGAAGCGTTAAAAATGATTGAATCCGTTGTGGCGAGGCTGGCAACCTGACGCCTTTCAGTGGCCAATGCACTGCAACTGATGAAACATCTCCTCAGCATCGAAAAGTTGCCGGTCGCAGACCTGGAACAGATCCTGTCCAACACACCCCGGATCAAAGCCGCGCGCGGACGCGAAGAGGCGCGCCCGCTCGCCGGACAAACCTGGGCCATCATCTTTTCCAAGTCCTCGACACGCACCCGGGTCTCCTTCGAAGTGGGCATCCGCGAGCTCGGCGGCAGTCCGATGTTCCTCAGCGCCAATGATATTCAGTTGGGCCGCGGCGAACCCATCAAAGATACCGCGCGCGTCCTGGGCCGCATGGTTCATGGCGCCGTCATCCGCACCTTCGCCCAACAGGATGTCGAGGAGTTCGCCAGGTTTTCCAATATCCCGACGATCAACGCCCTCACGGACGATGAGCATCCGTGCCAGATCCTCGCGGATATCCTCACCTTCCAGGAAAAACGCGGATCCATCCGCGGAAAGACGGTGGCGTTCATCGGTGACGGCGCCTGCAACGTCGCCCATTCCTGGATCTGGGCGGCGGTCAAGCTCGGGTTCCACCTGCGCATCGCGTCGCCGCCTCCCTTCCAGCCGTCGCCAACCCTGCTGTCGCGTGCCGGCGCAAAATCCTCAGGCGCGAAACCCGCCGTGTACGAGTTTGCCTCCGGGGCAAAGGTCCTTGTGACGGAGGACCTGAACCTCGCCGCCGACGGCGCCGACCTGCTCTACACCGATGTCTGGGTTTCGATGGGGAAAGAGGCCGAAGCGGAAGAACGGCTCCGGATCCTTGCCGGTTATCAGATCAACGAAGCCCTGGTTCGGCGCGCCAGGCCGGATGCGCTCGTGATGCATTGCCTCCCCGCCTATCGCGGGAAGGAAATCGACGACGCCACTTTCGAAGCGCACGCCGGAACCATCTTCGACGAAGCGGAGAATCGCCTGCACGTGCAGAAATCCATTCTCACGTGGGCCGTTTCCTGACGGTCCTTTGGTTCTCATGCCCTCAGCGTCCCCGCCTTCCCGGGACAATTCCGTGCGCATATGCGACAGGAATTGTCCTGCCGAAATTGCCAGGTGCCTTGCTGTCTGATGCTTACGAAAACCCGCCTTTTTGAACGCGGGACAATTCTGCGCGCATATGCGACAGGAATTGTCCCGGCGTCATTCGGTGTCGGGCTGAGCTAAAGGAGTGCCGGCGAAACGCTGGAGATATTTTACCGCCACGGTGAGATCCTTCGGCCACGGGGCTGATATCGTCAATTCGGCCTGCGTGACCGGGTGCGCCAGGCGCAGCGTTTCCGCGTGCAACGCGGTGCGGCCGATCAGCGGACGCTCCGGTTCGCCCTTCTTCTTGCGGTAGTCCGGCTTGAGGCTGGAAAGAAACAACGGCGGCCCGCCGTAAACGGAATCGCCCGCGATCGGCAGGCCGACGTGACACAGATGAACCCGGATCTGATGCGTCCGTCCGGTCAACGGCAGGCATTTCAACAGCGCAAATCCCCGGAACCGCTGGACCACCTGAACCCGGGTGCGCGACTTCTTCCCTCGTTTCGGATCCACGCGCATGCGGGCCGGGTCCTTCGGATGCGGCGCCAGACGGGCGTCGATTTCAAACTCATCCGAAGCGGGATTGCCCCGCACGAGCGCCGCGTATTCCTTGATGGGCTTTTCCGAGCCGAACTGGTTGGCCAGCGCGACCAGCACCGGTTTGCTCTTTGCCAGCAGCAACACGCCGCTGGTTTCGAAGTCCAGCCGGTGCGCGTTCATGAGGTAATCGAGGGCGCGTTCGCGGGCCCAGGGTTTGCCGGTCGAGATGCCCGCATGGAGAAGCTTCATCAGATTGGGCCGCTGCGGATCGTATCGATCCGGGGACGTCAGCAGGCCGGCGGGTTTGTCCAGTGCCAGCAGGTGCTCGTCCTCATACAACACGGGCACCTCCCAGAACCCGTGCGTTGCCGGAAAGGAAAGCTTGATCAGCGCATTCACAAGACCAGCTCCCCGAAGGCGCCGGTTCTACGAATCCGCCGGGCCAGGTTGCATGTACCGCTGGAGCGCGGGAATGTTGCCGAGCGCCGCACTCGCCTCGCGCTGGAACCAGAGTTCGGCCGCGGCCTGGCGCCGCTGCTGCTGAAGGTACCGGAGGAATGTGGGCAGTTCCGCCGTCAGCTTCGCCTCGTCCACCGGCAGATCTTCCTTCACATAAACGATCACGCCTCCGTCGCGAGTGGCGCTGAAGCCGCTTGCCTGGCCGACGGGAGTACTGAACGCGATCTGGGCGTATTGCGGCAACATCATGCGTTCCTGAACCGCTTCGAGCTGACGGGTGCTGCGTGAGAAGGGCGGCACGGTGACCGGTTTGACGCCGGCGGCCTCGCAGACCTCGGCGAACGACTTGCCCTGCGCCAGTTCATTGCTGACCGTCTGGGAGAACGCGCGACCCGCCTGCCGCGCCAGTTCCGCCGCCTCGCTCTGCTTGTAATCCGCCACCACCTGCTCGCGCACTTCCTCCAGCGGCTTGACTTCGCTCGGGAGACGCTGTGCCAGGGCGACCACATACACGGCGTCTTCGCCGCTTAACGGCCCGTCCAGCGGTTCATTCGTCGAAAGCATGAACACGCGGTTGATGAAATCGGCCCCGACCTTGAGGCCCTCGGGCGGCGACGACCGGTCGAAGGGCGGTGTCGTGTGCACCGGCAATCCGTTGCTGGCGGCCACAGCGGCGAGGTTTTCAGCGCGGACCGGCTCGATCTGATACACCTGATTGGCGAACGCCTGGGCCTCGTCCTTCGCCCGCGGGAGTGCCTCGTTCCGGAGCATCAGCTCGCGCAATTTCGCCCGCGCCTCGTCGGGCGTGCTTCCATACAAGGTGTAATTGGTACCCAACTGTTCCATGTTCGCTTCCACGGTTTGCGCCAGGTTCGTCGCATGCTCCTCCTCAAGCCGCGCGATGTGGTTGGAGAGGTCGAACCGGACGTAGTGGATCTGGATCCGTTCCGGTCTGGTGTAGTCGAATTCCGCCGACTTCGCGTAAAACTCCTGAATGGCTTCCTCCGTGGGCTCCGGCACCTGGCTGAGGTAATCGGATGCGGAGAAGAATACCGCTTCGGTGGCGCGCTCCTGTTGATCCAGCACATAGAGCCAGCGTGCCTCTTCGGGCGTGACCAGCGTGCCGCTCAGCCCGACAAGGGAAATCAGTTGATCAATGCCAACGGAATGCCGGAGGTATCGGGTGAAATCCTGCAGCGTCAGCCGATTGCGAGCCAGCACCTGCTGCTCGAACACGTCCAACGGCACGTCCTGGCCCTGGGCAAGGCGCCGCAACAGGTGCCGGCCATATTGGGCTACCGCCGCGTCATCGGGACGGATCTCGTACTCCTTGAGCTTCTCGATCAGAAACAAGCGCTGAAACGTCCGCGGCAGTTCGTCGAAGTCCGATCCCGACCCCGGGAATTCACCGGTGGCAAAGAAGTACTCCAGCCTGGCCTCCTGCGCCGCGCTGATATACTCGGCCCGGGTGATCTTGTTGCCGTTGATCTCACCCAGGTTGTCGGGCCCTGTCGGACGCGGCTGCCCCACCGTCGGCGTGAAGAAATACACAAAGCTGACAATTGTGGCTCCAATGATCAGCAGCCAGAGCCAGGTGCGATGCTTGCGAATGGTCCCGAACATAAAACAAGGACGGGAAGCTAAACCAGCCCTCCCTGAAGGGTCAAACGCAAAAAGGAACGGCTGTGGGAAAGGCTGAAAGGGAACGGTTGCGGCCGGCTGCAGCGGGAGAAAGGAAGCGCACGCACCGCCAGGCCCGGATGCCGGGCGCTGCCGAATATAGCCCGGAACGCCGCGGACCCCACAGTCCGCGTGGCTCCGGCCGGCGCGCTACAACGCCATCTCCTGCAGCTTGCGCCGATAAGCGCGCGTGAGGGTCAGGTGCGTGTTGTCCTGCAACACCACTGTGTATTCCCCGTTCGGCATCGCGTGCAGCTCGCGCACGCGCTCGATGTTCACAATGGCTTCGTCGCTGATCCGCAGGAATCGCTCGTGCGGCAGTTTCTCTTCCATCACGTCCATCGACTCCCTCGCCACGTGCGACACGATGCCCGCGCAAATGCGGCATCCTCCCTCCATCGCCTCCACCCGGTCGATGTCGGCAAGCCGCACGAAGACAATGCGGTCGCCCAAGGTGACGGCCAACCGGTCCGGCTGCCTGCAAATGCTCCGGATCCGGTCCCACAGGCTTTCTGAAAGCTGCTGCCCCACGCCGGCCGCGCGAGGACGCGCCATCTCCCGCGCCCGGTCCAGCGCCAGGCGCAGCCGCGCGCGACTGCACGGCTTGATCAGATAGTCCAGCGCGCGCACATCGAATGCGCGCCGGGCAAAATCCTCGTTCGCAGTGACGAAAACGAAGGCCGGCGCCGGTTCCGCTGTCTGCGCCACCACGCCGAAGCCGTCCAGGTCCGGCATTTCGACGTCCAGCAGGACCACGTCCGGCTGCAGGTGGCGGATCGCGCGGACCGCTTCGTACCCGCCGCCGCACGCGCCGATGATGCGGACGTTCGGTTCGTCACGGAGCATGCGATCCAGGATTTCGCGTTCAATCTGCTGGTCGTCAACAATGAGCACCCGGAGCGGGGCGGCTCCGGCGGTGTCCCTGGCGTCCGCGGCGGCGGAGGGTCTTTCTGGCAGCGTGGGCGCGCTGGTTATCATGGGCTGCTTCCGTTAAGTCAGTTCGAATACCAGCATCCTCGAATTCCAGCCGGTGACAACTCGCTCGATTACGGAAGCGGCATCGGATGCTCTACGGAACTGCTCAGGCCGGCTGCTGCTGCGTCAGGCAGTGTAGCGTGCCAAACCCGAGCACCAGGTCCACCGCATGAATGCCCACCACCGGCCGGTCGCGAATCAGTTCCGACAGAATTCCCAGGGCGATCCGGTCGTTCGGATCGTTGAACGTGGGAACCAGTACCGCCGCGTTGCAGATGTAGAAGTTCGCGTAGCTCGCCGGCAGCCGATACCCGTCATAGAACAAGGGCGCCGGCATCGGAAGCGCCACCACCTCCGGCTTCGATCCGTCCTCCAGCCGAAGATCCTGGATGCGATCCCAGTTCTCCGCCAGCGGCCGGTAGTTGATGTCCTTGCGATTGTTCTCGCGAATCAGCACCACCGTCGTCGGGTTCACGAACCGGCAGATGTCATCGATGTGCCCGTGCGTGTCGTCGCCCACGGGACCGTTCAGCAGCCACAGCACGTTCTTCAATCCCAGATACGCCTTCAACGCCGCCTCGTAGTCCTCGCGCTTGAGCCCGGGGTTTCGAACCTGCACTTTGGGATCCAGATAACATTCCTCCGTGGTGAGCAACGTGCCGCGGCCGTTCACGTCTATGCCGCCGCCCTCCATCACAAAGTCCCGCCCCCGAATTTGCGCGTTGAACAGCCGCTTCCCGAGCAGGCGCGCGGCCGTTTCGGGAACTTTGCGATCCTTCTGCCAGTCGGGATACTTCGCCCACGCGTTGAAGTGGAAGTGAACGATGGCGGTTTCGGCCCGGGGCCTGCGCCGTTTTACGAAGATCGGCCCGCTGTCGCGCGTCCAACCGCGGTTGGTCGGATGCACGACGAACTCCACGCGTTTCAGATCGCAGCCCGCGCGCTTGAGATAATGGCTCGCGAGCTTCTGCTCGGCCCGGTGACGCACCAGGATGCGGACGAGTTCGCCCTGAGAGATCTTTCGCACCATTTCGCCGTAGACCCAGCGAATGGTGTCGAGCTTGCCGGGCCAGTCGCTTTCGTTATGCGGCCAGCCCAGCCAGGTGGCCTCGTGCCGTTCCCACTCCGCCGGCATCGAGAACCCGAGTTCAGCCGGCGTCGCGGACGTTTCCATTTTCTTGTTCGCCATAATCGGCGCGGAAGATAAGGGGTTTCGGCGCAATGTCCACTGCGCGCGTCGTTCGAGCGCGTTTGCAGAACGCCGCGGCCGCGCGGCGGCGGCCGCGGTCAATGCCGCAACACGGCACCGTCGAAAGACAACGTTTAGTCCAGAACGGGCTCGCTACCGTCGAGCATCTTCACCTTGTTGTGCTTGAAGTACTCGCGCTTGAGCGCCGCCACCATCTTCCCGCGCTGATCGTAAAGCCGCTTCAGCTTGCGCGGCCTGTGCTTCGCCAGCGCGTAGTGCGTGAACAACGGCATCGCGATCGTCGTGTCGGTGTAGCAGACCACTGCGTCCGGCAGTTTGGTGGGATCCACCTTGCCCCAGCTCACCGCTTCGCTCGGCGTCGCGCCCGAAAGCCCGCCCGTGTCCGGCCGCGCGTCGGTGACCTGGATGAAGAAATCCTGCCCGTATTCCTTGATGCGCAGGACCTCCTGGATCTGCGGTTCGGTCTGCAGCATGAAATTCTTCGGGCTGCCGCCGCCCCAGAGCACCACACCGCTGCGTCCGCCGCCGCGCTTCGCCGCCAGCACAAACGCCGTCGTCTCGTTCACGTCAATCGACGGGTTCACCCGCAGTTTGTTGCCGCGAAGCTCCAGCCCGGCGAAGTTCATGCCGATCGTCGAGTCGCCCGGCGACGAGGTGTAACACGGCACACCCGCCCGATACGCCGCCGCGAGGACCGACACGTCCTTGAGCTTGTGCTTGCGTTCCCACTCCGCGCAGTAGCGGCCGATCAGGTAATGCAGTTCCGCCGTGCCCATCTCCTTCTGGAACTCGGGCTGCGTGAGAATCTCCCGCAAGATCTCGTCCGTTGCCATCAGGCCGTCGGAATAGGGAATCACCACGTCGTAGATCCGCACCAGGTCGTTGTCGCGCAGGTCGGTGTCGTCGAACTTGAAACTGCCCGCGTGAACCGGGTAGTTCAGCGCGAAGTGCATGTCGTGATACAGATTGGCGCCGGTGGACACGATCCAATCCACGAAGCCGGCCTTGATGAGGGGGACAATGCTGGAGCATCCGAGGCCCGCCGGTGTCAGCGCGCCTGAAAGGCTCATGCCGATCGTCACGTCCGGATCCAGCATCTTGTTCACGAAGAGCTGGCAGGCCTCCTTCAACCGCGCCGAGTTGTAGGCGAGAAACACTTCGTCAATCAGATAAGTAAGTTTCTCCCGGCCGTTGAGGTTCTTCGGCATGATCCGCTTTCCCGAAAGGTACTTCTTCTTGTGCGGACACCTCTTTGCCTTCAACCAATCAGGCATGTCGGAGATGTCTTCCCGGGACCGAATGTGTGTGCGTTCTGTTCTGGCCATAAGTCAAAAAAACTTGCCCCGACAATACCCCGCAGCCTCCCGTTGCCAATCACGAAATGACACCGGAGCAATGCCGGGCTATGCGTTCTTGGCCTTCAATTGGCAAACGCCGGCCCACACCGGCGTCAATCGCAAGTCCAACGCCTCCCCCTGGACGTTGGATGTTGGGTGTTGGGTGTTGGATGTTGGATCGTCAGGCCGTCACCGCTTCCCCGCGCGTCACCCAGTCGTAGCCGCGGGCTTCGAGTTCCAGCGCCAGTTGCTTGTCGCCGGTGCGCACAATCCGACCGTCCACCAGCACGTGCACGAAGTCGGGCACGATGTAGTTCAGCAGCCGCTGGTAGTGCGTGATCACCAGTTGCGCGTTGTCCGGGCCCTTCAATTTGTTCACGCCGTTGGACACGACCTTCAGCGCGTCGATGTCCAGGCCCGAATCGGTTTCGTCCAGCACCGCCAGCTTCGGCTCGAGCACGGCCATCTGGAAGATCTCGGTCCGCTTCTTTTCGCCGCCCGAAAAGCCCTCGTTGACCGAGCGCTTCAGCAGTTCCTCGGGCAGCTCGAGCAGTTTCATCTTCTCCTTGACCAGCGTCAGGAACTCCATGGCGTCCAGCTCGGGCAGCCCCTTGTGCTTGCGGATCTCGTTGTACGCCGCCCGGAGAAAGTAGGTGCTGTTGACGCCGGGGATTTCGACCGGGTACTGGAACGCGAGGAACAGCCCTTCGCGCGCGCGTTCCTCCGGATCCAGTTCCAGCAGGTCCTTGCCCTGGTAGAAGACCTGCCCGCCCGTGATGTCGTAACCTTCGCGCCCGGCGAGCACGGCCGCGAGCGTGCTCTTGCCGCTGCCGTTCGGCCCCATCACCGCGTGCACTTCGCCCGGATGAATGGTCAGGCTCACGCCCTTCAGAATCTGTTTGCCCTCAACGCCCGCGCTGAGGTTCCTGATTTCGAGAATTGGTTGCTTGCTCATCGTTTTGAAATGTGTGGTTGGCAGACGCGGCCCGCCGCGCAACGCGCGCGTTCGGCCCCGGTCACGCCTTCTGCGATCAGCCGACGCTGCCCTCGAGGCTCACGCCCAGGAGTTTCTGCGCTTCCACCGCGAACTCCATCGGCAGTTCCTTGAACACTTCCTTGCAGAAGCCGTTCACAATCATGTTGACGGCGTCCTGCGTGGACAGCCCGCGCTGGTTGCAATAGAAGATCTGGTCCTCGCCGATCTTCGACGTCGTCGCCTCGTGCTCCACGCTCGAGGTCGTGTTCTTCACCTCGATGTAAGGGAACGTGTGGGCACCGCACTTGTCGCCGATCAGCATCGAGTCGCATTGCGAGAAGTTGCGCGCGTTGGTCGCGCTCTTCCGGATCTCGACCAGTCCGCGATAGCTGTTCTGCCCGCGCCCGGCCGAGATGCCTTTCGACACGATCGTGCTGCGCGTGTTCCTGCCGATGTGAATCATCTTGGTGCCGGTGTCGGCCTGCTGGCGGTTGTTGACCACGGCGACCGAGTAGAATTCGCCCACCGATTCGTCGCCGAGCAGGATGCAACTGGGATACTTCCAGGTGATGGCCGAGCCGGTTTCCACCTGGGTCCAGGAGATCTTCGAGCGCCGGCCTTTGCACAGGCCGCGCTTGGTGACGAAGTTGAAGATGCCGCCGCGCCCCTCCTCGTCGCCCGGATACCAGTTCTGCACCGTGCTGTACTTGATCTCCGCGTTCTCCAGTGCCACCAGCTCCACGACGGCGGCGTGCAACTGGTTCTCATCCCGCATCGGCGCGGTGCACCCTTCGAGGTAACTCACGTAGGCGCCTTCGTCCGCCACGATCAACGTCCGCTCGAACTGCCCGGACTTCGCCGCGTTGATCCGGAAATACGTGGAGAGCTCCATCGGGCAGCGAACGCCCTTCGGGATGTAGCAGAACGAACCGTCGCTGAACACTGCCGAGTTCAACGCCGCGTAGAAATTGTCCGTGTACGGCACCACGGAGCCCAGGTATTTCTTCACGAGGTCCGGGTGCTCGCGCACGGCCTCGCTGAACGCGCAGAAAATGATGCCCTTGGCGGCGAGCTGGTCGCGATACGTGGTGCCCACCGAGACGCTGTCAAACACCGCGTCCACCGCTACACCCGCCAGTCGCTCGCGTTCTCTCAACGGAATGCCGAGTTTCTCGTAGGTTTCGAGCAGCTTCGGATCCACTTCATCCAGGCTCCGGGGCCCGTCGGACCGTTGCTTGGGCGCCACGTAATACGTGATGTCCTGGAAATCCACCGGCGGGTACTTTACGAACTGCCACGTCGGCTCTTTCATCGTCAGCCAGTGGCGATACGCCTTGAGGCGCCACTCGGTCAGCCACTCGGGCTCCTTCTTCTTCGCCGAGATCAGCCGGATGATGTCCTCGTTCAATCCGGGCGGAGCCGACTCGGTTTCGACGTCCGTGTAGAAACCGTACTTGTACTCCTGCTTGACCAGGCCCTCGATTGTCTCAGTTGCAGTGCTCATTCAAAAGAAAACGTTAGATCCTCGAATTCAGGCGCGATGTCAATCCGCGCTATTTCCTGCGGCCCGCGCAGTCGGGACAGGTGCCGTGAATGGCGATCTCAAACCGCGCCGGCTTGAACCCTTTCGGTACCGAAACCCCCGGCCCGTCCTTCGGCAGGTCGATATCAAAAATGCTGTCGCAGCGCTCGCAGTAAAAATGGCAATGCTCCCTCATGTTCGGGCAGAACCGCGTCGCGCCCCGGTCCACCGTGACCTGCCGCGCCAGCCCGCACTGCACCAGCGCGTCCAGGCAGTTGTACACCGTCGCCATCGAGATCTCGGGCATCAGCCGCTTGGCGCGGATAAACACCTCTTCGGCCGTCGGATGATCCCGCTCCTGCAGGAGCACGTCGTACACACACTGCCGCTGCGGGGTGAACCGAAACCCGCTTACTTCAAGACGCTCCGTGAAGCGCCTGCCGGAATCATCCGAACCGGGAGTCATGCGGCGACACCATAGGCTCGATCCGGACCCGCGTCAAGATTTGGAATAATTCTAAATTCAAATCCCGGCGCCCCTTTTCCTTTGTCGGAAACCTCGTCGCCCTCTGCCGTTGCCGTCCCCTTGAATGTTCGGCGTTGAATGCTCTTTGACTGAAGAGAATCGCGCGTTCCTGATTTCTTTCGGATTTCGAACCT